>Ga0163153_10000472_pt1 | contig 71982 bp, 53 predicted proteins | sample OliLakLV19MP6IB1_FD_148629 | JGI IMG/M metagenome (GOLD analysis project Ga0163153, IMG submission 148629) | Freshwater microbial mat bacterial communities from Lake Vanda, McMurdo Dry Valleys, Antarctica - Oligotrophic Lake LV.19.MP6.IB-1 | ecosystem: Environmental > Aquatic > Freshwater >... | reverse complement strand
GGTTTCTACAATCTCCGGCGTCGACACTCGACGCTCGGCTACCTCAGCCCGATCGAGTACGAACTGCGTCACGTGGTTGCGCGTGCAACCACATAGTCAACCTGTCCACCAAATCGGGGCAAGCCCAGTCTCGACGGCAAGGTCAATGTGTGGGGCGATCAACCGGTCGATGCGACGCGCTGCAACATCTGGCAGGGACACTTCCCCGACAAGAACACAAGGGACGATGGGTTCGACGGCGTGGCACCGGTCAAGAGCTTTGCGCCGAATGGATACGGTCTCTACGACATGGCCGGCAATGTGTGGGAGTGGTGCAGCGATCTCTATCGACCTGACACCTACGCGCGCCGCGTGCTCGCGACAGGCGTCGATGGCGTCACAGAGAATCCGACAGGCGCGACTTCGAGTCTCGATCCGCGCAATCCCAACACCAAGACGAGCTATGTGCATCGCGGCGGATCGTTCCTCTGCAACGACTCGTACTGTGCGAGCTATCGCCCGAGCGCACGCATGGCGTGCCCGCCCGACACCGGACTTTCGCACCTCGGCTTCCGCTGTGTGAAGAGCGGCTCGCTCGCAACGACAGATGCGCCGCGCGAAGAGCCTGCGAAGGCACCGCCCAACGCGCCGCGACCTGGACCCGTTCCCTCGCCGTAACGCGTCAACGCACGTGTACAACGATTTCAAGGAGTGATCTCTCATGGGTCTTGAGCTATTGATCCCCGTTGCGCTGCTCGTGCTGCTGCTGTTGGCGCAGGAGTCGGGCTTCAGATGCGGTCGTGCTGCGACCGCGCGCGGCAGCGGACCCGCCGCCGGTCAGATCGGCGCACTGCAAGGCGCACTGCTCGGCTTGCTGGCGCTGTTGCTTGGATTCAGCTTTGCGGGTGCCACTTCGCGATTCATCGAGCGACAGGATCTGATCGTCACCGAAGCGAACGCGATCGGCACCGCGTACTTGCGCGCCGACGTCCTGGATGAACCACATCGCGGCGCACTCCGCGCGTCGCTCAAGAACTACACGGAGCGCCGCGTGGAAGCCTCGAAGCTCATTCGCACAGGCCTGCCTCCCGACGCGCTCGCCCAAATCGCCATCATGCACGACACCATATGGGCTGCCGCCATCGCAGGCGTGAACGCGAAGCCCGGCGTCACGATGGCCGTGCTTCCGCCCGTGAACGAAGTGATCGATCTGCACACACTGCGCGTGGCGGCGCGACAGAAGCACATACCCGCCATGGTCGTCGGCATGCTCGTCGCGTGTTCGCTGCTTGCCATGGCGGTGATGGGATACGGCGTCGGCATGGCGGGACGGCGACATCCCGCGCTGCACGCATCGCTTGCGTTGCTCCTGTGCACGGCGCTGTGGACCACCATCGATCTCGACTACGCGCGCATCGGCATCCTTCAACTCAACGATGCGCCGCTCGAAGCGCTCCACTTCGATGATGCGCCAGCGGCGCCCGCGACGAGTCCTGCGGCAATCTTGATACCGCCTCCGCCCCCAGCGCGCTGACCGCGCGTCACCGCAATCAGTTGGTTCCGGCAAGTCGGCGCACGGTGAACATGAAGGTGCGCTTCATGGTCGTGTGCATGCCGTAGACAACGGCCGCGAAGACACCGACCGCGATACCGGCACCGACGAGCAACGCCCAGCGCGCGGCCGTCGGATCCTCCATACTGCCAGCGATCGCGGAACCTGGTGAAACGACTGCCATCAGCAGATTCGCCGGGCTCAGCGCCACGAGCACGGCGCCGACGACGGGAATGGAACTGCCCGCCGCACCGCCGCAGAGTCCAAGCACACCCGCGACGGCGAGCGTCACACCGACGGCCGCAAGCGTGCTGCCGATGGTGCCCTTGCTGCGGATCGACCACTGCAGTCCGACCATGATGCAGAACGCAGTGAACGCGAGGAACACCGCACCGAACGAGATCGCGCCTTCGGGCAGGATCATCGGCATCTGCACGCGCGCAGTGCCCGCCATCTCCGTCACCTCGACGCCGCCGGGCACACCGAAGCCGCCGGCAAGAACATAGATCGACGCCATCGCGAGCGTGATCGGCGGCACGAGAATCATCGGCAACAGGAACTCGAAGAGACCGAGCAACTTGCCGGAGAGATACGGTCCCGGTTGGATCGGCGTCGTCAAGATGAGGTCGAGCGTGCCATCTTCGCGCTCACGACTCACCGCGGTGGCGCTGAGATTGATCGCGGTGAAGAGCACCACCAGTGTTTCGGCGCCAAGCAGGGCGCCGAGTCCAAGTCGCAGTTGCAGCGAGTCGAGTTGCTGCGCGCGGTGGAGGTAGAGCAGCACCGCGCCCGTCACGAGACCAATGGTGAAGAACGCCCAGCGGCCGAGGATGGCCATCGCGCTGCCGGATCGAAGATGTCGTTCGCGCCACGCCACCGGATTCGTGCCGACGCGCCGCGCCGCTCGCTCTGAGCGCGCATCGACGCGGCCGAAGATGCGGCGCCAGATTGGAATGCGCACGGCGCGCCCGCCGATCTGGCGCACCGTGAGCGTGCATGCGGCGACGAGACCCATCGTGGTCAACACGCACAACCAGCCGTATGCGGCGACGGGACGACCGAACCAGATCGAAGCGAAGATGCCGGAACCCGTGCCCGCCATTTCATGCGGCTGGTATTGATTCGTCAGCAGCACGGACTCGAGCACCAGGAACGGATTGAGCGGCGTGAAGAGCGTGGTGAACGACGCATCGCTTCCGACCGAGACCGGCGCGCGCATGAGTTGATCGCCCGCCCAAGTCGCGAAGAGATAGACAAGCACCGCCGCGTAGAACGCAAAGACACTGCGCTTGCCGGCGCCACCGATCACGCTGAGCGCGACCGCGACCGAACCCATCACCATGGCACTCGCCGCGGCCACCCATGTGCTGGCGATGATCGCCATTCCCGGAACACCACCGAACGCCTGCGTCGTCACGAAGAGCGGCAGCGCCGCGAGCAAGAGACCGAAGACGAAGAAGAGTCGGCCGAAAAGACTGCCGAGCACGATCTGCAGCGCGTTGAGCGGTGTCGCGAGCAGGATCTCCCAGGTGCGCGGGCTCGACTCCTGCGCGATGGCACCCGCCATGAAGATCGGCGTCAGGATGCAGATCAATCCGACCTGCGCGAAGGCCGCGACCGTGCTTGCTGCCGCGCCGCGTTGGGCGAGCTCCTTCATGGAGCCTTCCTGGCCCAGGAGCGCGAAGAAGAGCAGCACCATCAAGAGCCCGAGATAGCCTCCTCGGATGAGCAGATGCCGCGTTCGTCGCGAGCCGCCCTGCACCAAGCGCATGCAGATCGGGTTGGTGGGCAGGAGCCGGGAAAGCCAGACGAGGATGGCGGGCATGCGTTCTCGAACGGGAACTGAAGCGATCTGGGCCCGAGCGAGCCCTCGGAAAGGGGGCCGTCGGCTGAACCGGTCGTCACAATCTACGCGAGCCCTTCCGAGCGGGTCGTTGACACAGGATGGTGCGGGCGACGATACTTCTCCAAACAGGTTCGGTCGCCACTCCGGGACCGATCCATCCTTCGGACCGCCAGAAAAGGCTTTGTTGGCGGTCCGTTCATCCGCAGAGGGGGCTGCGACGGGTGGCGCGGGGGAGCGTCATCCGGGTAGATTCAACCCGTTGAACTGGACACTCTCGAGCGCCCGTCGGAACCACTCGCAATCGCGCAAGTCCCGTGATGACAACAAGTTGAACCGCTGACGATCGACTCGTGCGGCCGCGCTGGCGGCTCGCGATCGCATTCGTCGACGGACCTGAACGGCCGATCTGAGCCTCCCTCTCTGGCAGCCTCGGTCATGTTGACCGCGGCACCGTCCGGCTTCTCCCACGGAGAGGGCCGATGCCGTATCCATTGCTCGCCGAGACGACGCTGAACGCGATGACGGTGCTCGGTGTCGCGATCGGCGTGATCGCCGGCATCATCGTTGGTGTGATCGGGCTCACGCTGGTTTCCAACCGGGGCTTGCGTCAATCTCGCATCGAAGCGGAGCGCATCACTGTCGACGCTCGCGCGAAGGCTGAGACCCACGCTCGCGTCATCGAAGTCGAAGCGGAGAAGAAGGCGCTCGAGCGTCGCCAGGCGCTCGACAAGGAAGTCGCGGAGTCCGTCGCCGAGGTCAAGCGGAGCCAGGAGCGCGCTGCCAAGCGCGAGGAGATGCTCGATCGCAAGCTCGAGCAGATCGGCCAGCGCGAGACGAAGCTCGAGCAACAGGAGGAGCGGCTCGACAAGGCCGAAGAGAAGCTGAAGACGGCGCATGCCGAGAGCGAGTCGCTGCACATGCAGCTTCGCGATCGACTGGCGCAGACGGCGCGACTCACGGAAGCCGAGGCGCGTGCCATCTATCTCGACGAGGTGCGCGCGTCATCGCAGCAGGACGCGGCGAAGGTCACGCAGTCGATCATCGAGGAGGCGGAGACGAAGGCACGCGAGCGTGCGCGCGAGATCACGCTGATGGCGATCCAGCGCTACGCCGCCGAGAATGTAAGCGACTCCACGATTCGCACGGTGAAGATCCCTTCGGATGACATGAAGGGCCGCATCATCGGGCGCGAAGGACGCAACATCCGCGCCATCGAGAAGGCGACAGGCGCCGACATTCTCATCGACGACACACCCGGCGTCATCAGCGTGAGCTGCTTCGACAAGGTGCGGCAGACGATCGCGGCCGAGACGCTGCAGAAGCTCGTCGCCGACGGTCGCGTGCATCCGTCGCGCGTGGAAGAACTCGTGGAGCAGACGAAGCGCGATGTGCATGAGCGCATTCAGAAGGCCGGCGCCGATGCCGTGACCGAACTCGGACTGCGCGGCCTGCACCCGAAGGTCGTCGAGGCGATGGGACGCCTGCACTTCCGAACGAGCTACGGCCAGAATGTCTTGAAGCACTCGATCGAGGTCGCGTACCTGTCGCAGATGATCGCCGATCAACTCGGTCTCAACGGACAGATCGCGCGGCGCGCGGGCTTCCTGCACGACATCGGCAAGGCGATGGATCACGAGATCGAAGGCGGCCACCCCGCCATCGGCATGGACTTCCTTCGCAAGTTCGGTGAGAAGAGCGAGCCGGTGCTCAACGCCGTCGGCGGTCACCACGCGGACATTCCATCGACGACGCCGTACACGCCGATCGTGATGGCGGCGGATGCCGTCAGTGGCGCTCGCCCTGGTGCGCGGCGCGAGAGCATGGAGCTCTACATCAAGCGACTCGAGCAACTCGAGGCGATCGCGAAGGCGCAACCCGGCGTGACCGAGGCCTACGCCATTCAGGCCGGGCGCGAGGTGCGCGTCATCGTCGACGCACGCCGACTCGACGACGCGACCACCTTTGTCGTGGCGCGCGACATCGCCAAGCGCGTCGAAGAGGAGATGACATTCCCCGGCGAGATCAAGGTCACGGTGCTGCGCGAGGTCCGGGCGGAAGCGACGGCGCGCTGATCTCATCTGGCGGCGCATCCATGGAGCGACGGACATCGCGCATGGCCCAGCGGTTCGTCTGCAGCGAGCCTGGAGTACGCGAACTCAGCCCAGCAGCGCCCGTTCAGCTTGACTTCGGCGCCTTGGCAGATCGCTCGTAGATCTCCACCGCTTCGGGCATGTAGCGCTGGAGCGTCTGCGATCGCGTGTCGTCACTCGGATGCGTGGAGAGAAATTCGGGCGGCTTGCTGCCGCCGGACTCACCCATCTTGTCCCAGAAGCCCGGCGCAGAGCGCGGGTCGTATCCCGCTTGCGCCGCGATCATCAATCCGATGATGTCCGCTTCGGTCTCGTGCTTGCGCGAGTACGGCAGACCCACCGTCACATGCAGCAGCGCCGAGGTCGCTTCACCGCTCGCCATGCCACCTGTCGGATCGCCCAGCGCTGAACCGACAGCCGCCGCAATCTGCGAGCCGATCTGCATGCCCGCCTGCTGCGTCATGCGTTCACCGCCGTGACGCGCAATGGCGTGCGCCGCTTCGTGACCGATCACCACCGCGAGCTCGGCATCGCTCGTGGCAACCTTCATGATGCCGGTGTAGATGGCGCACTTGCCCCCGGGTAGCGCCCATGCGTTGACGGTCTCGTCGTCGTCGATGACAACCCACTCCCATTCGAACTCGCCCGCCGGACTCGGGTGTCGTTCGATGGCGGCCTGCTGCACGCGCTTGGCGACGCGCATGCCGCGCTCGTACATCGGCCCGGAAGTGAGTCGCTTCGCGTCCTTGAGAAGCTCGGGATACGCCTGCGCGCCGAGTTGCTTCTCCTCCTCGACCGAGTAGGCGTTGAGCTGCGAACGGCCGCTGCCTTCGACGGTGTTGCAGCCCGTCGTGCAGGCTGCGATCAGGATGAGCGCGAATGGAATGGCGAATGGCACAGAGCGGGACATCAACAGACTCCTCGGGGGACGCGAATACGGGCAGGCAACGGTCACATTGTAGGGAAGCGTCGCTTTCAGTGAAGACGGAGCAGGAAGCTGAACAGAACGATCACCCCTACCACCGCACTCATCGCCACATACATCCAGTCGCGCTGCACGAAGAAGTCGACTGTGAGCACCACGAGTCGCACGAAGGGCGTGATCACGAGCACCGCGATGCCCGCACAGAGAAGTGCGACGGGCTCCGCGCGAATGAGACCGGCGAGAATCGCGCTCGGTGAGCGCATCGTTGCGAAGGCGGCTCGCGCGTCCTCGTAGGACACGCCGTCGAAGAACATCCGCAGCTTGCCCCAAAGCAGCAGTCCGACGGCGACGGCCAGCATGATCTGCAGCGTGCGCTTCTGGAATCGCTGAACACCGGGAGTCATGAGGGCACGATCCCCTTCCCGCCCTTGATCAGCATCTGCACCGCGATCGCGATGAGCGCGACAAGGAAGATCGTGCGCAACGCGCGCACATGCAGCACCGTCACGAGCCGCGCCCCGAGCATCGCTCCGGGAACGATGCCGACCAGCACCGGCGCTGCCACCATCGGATCCACGAATCCCTGCGCGGTGTAGACGCCGACGCTGGCGAGCGCGGTGAGGCCGATCATGAAGTTGCTCGTCGTCGTCGAGACGCGGAACGGCATCCGCATGAGCGAATCCATGGCCAGGACCTTCAGCACGCCCGAGCCGATGCCGAGCAGTCCGCTCACCATGCCCGCGCCGAGCATCACGCCGAATCCACCGGCAGGTCGTTGAATGTGATAGCGCACTGGTCCCGAGCGCGTCTCGTAGCTCGAGTCGAGATGGAGCTTCTTCGCAAGCCGATTGACCGGGAGCGTGCGAGTCACAGCGTCTTCGCGCTGGCGCCAGGTGAGGATCGCCGTAAGGATCAAGAGACAACCGAAGAAGAGTTGCAGCCATGCAGGATCGACGAGCGCCGCCATGAGCGCGCCGCAGATCGCGCCGACCGTCGCCGCAATCTCCAGGAACATGCCGACGCGGTAGTTCGAGAGCGAATCGCGCGATCGTCCCGCGGCGGCACCCGAGCTCGTCGCGATGACCGCGAGCAACGACGAGCCCATCGCGATGTGCATGTCGATGCCGCAGAGCAGGACGAGCATCGGCGTGACGAGAATGCCGCCGCCCAGTCCCACGAGTGCGCCGAGACAGCCCGCGGCCGCCGAGCCGACGAGTGCGATCAACATGAACGCCACTGGATTCGTTTCGATCAGCATCGCGGCGGCGGTCGATGGCGCCGAACGCAGCCTAACGGTTCATGCTGTCTGAGCGCGATACGCTCACGGTGCGTGGTTCGCCGCGTGCACTGCCCGTTCGGTCTCTCATGACCTCTGACTCGAGCGACATCGAATCCACCCGGCTCTCCGCTGCCCGCGCGCGAGACGCGCTTGCGGGATTCCGACGCTGGCAGCGGCGCCAGGTCTGGATCGCGCTTTCGATTGCGGCCGCTGGCGTGATCGGCGCTGCGCTGCTCTTCGCGTTTCTCGGTGGCCGCCTTCAACCGCACCGCGCCACGCTGAGTTTCTTCGCAGTCGTGATCGCCCTTTCGGTGGTCTTCGGGATCGGCGTCTCCTGGCTGCAGCTCCTGGGACGACGGCGTGTCGCGCGCGCCTTGCTTCGCGCGAACGGGTCACTCTGCCCTGCGTGCCGTGCTGTGCTGCCAACCGAGCGCCCGCTGCCCAAGTCGGTCACACGCGCGTGCTGCATCGAAGCAAGCGAATTGCTCTCGCACGATGAGTTGCAGCGCTGGTGGGAACAATGGCTCGCCGCGCCGGCCATTCGATGGGCCTCGGTTTCGAGTCGCGCTGGTGGTTCGCGATTGCTGCCCGCAGGCTCGCCGCGCCGCCGGATCGCGGTGATGGCCGCGTGGACCATCGGCGTCTTCACGGTGGTGCCGGTGCTCTTTGCCGTACCGAAATCACTCGGCGCAGGCGGTTCGTGGAGCTTCGAGTACCTGTTCGTTGAGATACTTTCGGCGCTACCGAGTTACTTGGCAATGGCGATCGGTCTGATCGGCATCAATCTCATCACCATCGGTTTGGGATGGAGCGTCGAGCGCGGGCCGTTCTGTGCCAAGTGCGGATACCGATGGCGCGAAGGCGCGTCGGGCAATTGCCCCGAGTGCGGCGCCGATTGGAACGCGGCCGCCGGACGGAAGCTGCATCGCTCGCGACGAAGCAATCCGGTGCTCGTTGCCGGCGCGCTGCTGACGGTGCTCGGAGGCTTCGCGGTCTTCGGATCGATCATGCCCACGCGGGGAGCGCTCGTTCCCACGAACATGCTGCTTGCGAACGGCGACTTCCGTACTTCCTACTGCCCTCGAGTGGAAGCGCTCATGAAGCGAACACTCACGCGCGCCGAGCGGCGCGCACTGGCACTGCTCACGATCGAAGCGCTCGAGGCACTGCTCGACGACCTTGCCGCCGGCGCGAAGTCCGAGGAACTGAACATCAACTTCAGTGCATCACAATGGCTGGCTGCCGAGATCGGCGGCGCGCATGGACCGACCGATGCAGATCTGCAGTCGCGCGCACGCTCACTGTTGGCGCCACTGAACGCTTCGATCGTCGACGGTGCACTTCGATTGGAGGGACGCAGCAAGTACACGATGCTCAACCCAGGCGCGGGCTCGTCGCTGACGATCGCGATCGAAGAGCCGCAGATCGAGCCGCTGGTCGACGCTATCGGAGATCGGCAGATCGAAGGACTCGCCGACCCACTCGACGGCACAGAGCATGCGGAGCAACCGTCCCGTCGCTGGGGTGCGGCGATCGACTCAAGCGAACGCCCTGGCACCATCGTGCGCAGTGGCGAGGCCTTCACCTTCGCCGTTGGATCCGATTGGGAGTGGCGCCGCACCGATGTGCCGATCGCCCTGCCAGCGAAGCCGGGGCGCTACCTGGTTCGCGTGCGGCATTGGGTCATTCTCGATCCGACGCGCGGGTCGCGCCCCCTGCTCGATGCGGAGGGCCGTGTCGCCGTGCCACCCGGTGGCTGGGTGGAACGGTACGAACAGCGACTCATCATCGAAGTGCCTTGAAATCGGCAGCGCGTCGGGTACGACACGGCATTCGCCTTCGGCGTCCCGTGGCACACGCGGCGCTTACGCTGTTCACATGCACACAACAGGAGCCTCGCCCATGCGCTCGAATCCCGATCTCCGTCTTCCTTCCGCGCTCGGCGTTCTCGGCGCGTTCGCCACGATCACTGCCGCGTCGCTGCTCTGCCAGAGCGTGCGCGCCGCGGATCCCTCGCGCGAAGTCGCGCGTCCAACGCCGACACCTGCGCCCGTGACCGCGGCCGACGAAGTCGGCGCTGTACTCACGATCTACTCGAGCGCCGATCCCGCAGGCTTCGATCCGCGGCAATTCGCGGACGCCGCTCGCATGGGCGGCAACCCCAACTTCGCATGGCAAGTGCCAGGATTCGGCGTGGTGCGCGAGACGCGCCGTCTGACCATTCCCGCGCCAGGACCCAACGGCGGATCGACCGTGCTCTTCACCGATGTGGCGCAGTTCATCGATCCGACCACGGTGTCGTTCCGCGATCTCTCGAATCCCGACACGGTCGTGCGCGGACAGACTTTTCAGTTCGATCTCGTCAACTCGCAGAAGCTGCTTGAGCGCTATCTCTCACGACCGATTCGCGTAAGTGTGAACGAAGGACAGCAGCCGAAGCTCTTCGAAGGCACGCTGCTCTCGGCCACCGGCGGCAGTCTGGTGCTTCAGACGATGGATGGCGTGCGCATTCTTCCCGCGGGTGATGCGCGCATCGAACTCGGCGATCTCCCGGGTGGCTTGCTCACACAGCCGACGCTCGTCTGGGATCTGGCGACTTCGTCACCGGGTGAACATCTCGTGCAACTCTCGTACCAAACGGCGGGGCTTACATGGCGCGCTGACTACAACCTCACCGTCAACGCGGACGACACGAAGGCCGATGTCTCGGCGTGGGTGACGCTGCTGAATCTCGCGGGTGCGTCGTGGAAGAACGCCGGACTCAAGCTCGTCGCCGGTGATGTACAGCGCGTCGAGCCGCGCGGCGGCCGCGGCCGTCCGATGGCCGCCATGTCCCGCGGTATGGAGATGGACGAGGGCGGCTTCGAAGAGAAGAGCTTCTTCGAGTACCACCTCTACACACTGCCGCGCCGCGTCGACATCGACTCGAGCAGCTCGCAGCAGCTCGTGCTCTTCCCGTCGGTGCTCGATGTGCCCGTCGAGAAGGTGCTCATCATGCACGGCACACCTGATTTCGGAGGATGGGGCGCACCGATGACCGACGGCGCGTTCGGCGCCGGCGAGCCGGTGAAGATCCAGGTCTTCTTCCGCATCATCAACTCGCGCGAGCACAAGATGGGCATGCCATTGCCCGCCGGCAAGGTGCGCGTCTACAAGGCCGACAGCGACGGATCACTCGAGTTCGTGGGCGAAGATCTCATCAAGCACACGCCGCGCGACGAGAAGATCATGGTCAAGGTCGGCAACGCCTTCGATGTCGTCGGCGAGCGCACGGTCGTCGACTTCGGCGTCGACTCGAACCGCAAGCAGATGAACGAGACGATCAATCTTCAGGTGCGCAATCGCAAGGATGTGCCGAGCAAAGTCGTCATCCGCGAGAACCTCTACCGATGGACCAACTGGACCATCGTGAAGCAGAGCATGGACTTCACCAAGGTCAACGCCAACACCATCGAGTTCGCCGTCACGCTGGCGCCGAACGAGACGAAGGATGTGACCTACACCGTGCAGTACAGTTGGTGACGGAGGTCATCGACGGCGCGGTGCCGAGTTCCGGCGCCGTGCAGTCGACCATCACGCGTGCAGACGCTCACTGAAATCCGATCGCTGTTGGCTGCGCGCGGCGTGCGCCCGAAGCACCGCCTTGGGCAAAATTTCCTGCACGATCACAACATCCTGCGAAAGCTCGTTTCCGCCGCCCTGCCCGAGGGGACAGCCTCCGGTGGCACGGCCCTGGCACACGGCCTGGCGCTAGCGCCAGACGGGGAGACCATCCCTCCAAACGGTGTGGCGCTAGCGCCAGCCGAGGGGACAGCCCCCTCTGTTCCCTCTGTTCTCGAGGTCGGCCCCGGCACCGGTGCGCTCACCGAGCTCCTATTGGACCACGGCCTTCGCGTGATCGCATGCGAAGTCGATCGCGACATGATCGAGATCCTCAACGAGCGCGTCATGCCGCGCGCCGAGGGTCGACTCACGATCGTCGAAGGCGACTGTCTCGACGGCAAGCACGCGCTCTCCGCAGCACTGCGCTCCGAACTCGATCGCATCGCTCCGCGCTTCCGACTCATCGCGAATCTGCCCTACGGGACGGCGACACCGCTCATCGCCACGCTGCTCGCCGATCACCCCGAGTGCGACGGACTCTTCGTGACGATTCAGCGCGAAGTCGCCGATCGACTGCTCGCCTCAGCGCGAAGCGACGCGTATGGCCCACTCAGCGTGACCACCGCGCTGCTCGCCCGCTGCGAACGACTCATGGATGTCGCCCCCGGCTGCTTCTGGCCGGCACCGACGGTCACGAGCGCCATCGTGGCGATCCATCCGCGCGCGGTGGCCGAACGCGCGCCCGCCATTCGTACGCGCCGCGCGCTGCACGACTTCGAGCGCTTCGTCAGCCGCGTCTTCTCGAAGCGACGCAAGCAACTCGGCTCGATCCTCGGACGCGACACGCCACTTCCCACCGGCATCGGCGCGCAGCAGCGCCCGGAAGAACTCGCCCCATCGCAATGGCTCGAACTCTGGTCGCTCAGCGCGGCAACGGGTGCTGATACACCATGCGAATGATGTTGCCCGGCGGCAGGTAGCGCACATCCGTCATGTACGCCTTGATGAGCATGATGCCGCGACCGGAAGGAATCTCGATGTTCTCCTCCAGCGTCGGATCGGGCACGCACGCTGGATCGAAGCCCTCGCCCTGGTCCTCGACCTCGAAGACCGCTTCGCGCCCGTCGATCGTGGCGCGAACACTCACCGTCTTGCCCGGCTCGTTGCGATTGCCGTGCCGGAATGCATTGACCGCGGCTTCCTCGATCGCAAGCCGCACGGCGAAGCGCCCCTGCTCCGGATACTCACGGCGCGCAAGCTCCGCCTCGATCTCCTCTTGAATCGGGTCGATGTCCTCGCGGCGAGAAAGCACCGCGCTGCGCGTAAACGGTTTGGCAGTCGAGCCGCTCATCGACGGGGCCCGAGTCGGGCTTACGTGAAGCTCTTGAGAGCCTGATCGGCGGTGTCGTGGACCTGGAAGAGCTTGTTCAGCTTCGTGATCTTGAACACTTCGAAGATCTGGGCATTGATGTCGGAGAGTCGCAGCTGACCGTTTCGCTGCTCCAGCCGCTTGTGCACATGAATGAGCGTGCCGAGCGCCGCCGACGACAAGTGCTCCACGCCCTTGAACGAAAGCAGCAGCTTAGGCCGCGTGTCCGCTTCCACCAGTTTCATCAGCTCGTCGCTGATCAACTGGATGTTCGCCTCGTCGAGGATGTTGCGATCGACGAACTCGACGCGCGTGATGCCGTCGTCGCCGCTGACACGAATCCGTGAAGTGACTTTGCCCATGTGTAGTGCGCTCAGCCGTGCAGTGACTCGATCGAGGCGATCAGAAACCGTAGCCGGTGGCGGCCGCCGAACCCATGCGATCCTGAAGACCTGGGAAGAGAATGTCCTCGTTCTCCTGCTGGATGAGAATCTCCGGACGGATCAGAAGCAGCAACGTCGTCTCGCTCTTGGTGGAGAGTCGGTTGGTGAAGAATCGGTTGACGACCGGGATCTTGGAGAGCACCGGCACGCCGACTTCGATCTCGATCTCGTTGAAGAGGCGCTGACCACCGAGCAGAATCGTGCCCTTGTCAGGCACGGAGACCGTCGTGTTGATCGTGGTGCCCTGCAACTCAGGCAGCTGAATGGTCGCGGTGAAGCGCGTGGCACCGCCGCCGCCACCGCCCGTACCACCGCCACCGCCTGCGGCACCTTGGCTCTGTGCCGTGGTGAACTTCACGTTCTGGTTGAGGCCGAACTGCACGGTCATCGTCACGTAGCGACGATCCGCCGAGCACACGGCTTCGATGTCCAGCACGAAGCCCTCGTAGACGACGCCGATCTGCGGCGCGAATGCACCGGAGTTGTCGCCTGCGATCGGCTGCACATTCGACACGTAGGTGATCGCCTTCGCCACGCTGATCCACGATCGCTGACCGTTGAAGAGCGTCAACCGCGGTGCCGTGAGCACGACGTTGCGCTGATCGGCTTGCGTGGCACGAACCAAGAGGTCGACCTGGATGTCGTCGAGGAAGGTCATGCCGACGGTCAACACGGGGTTGACGAGGGCGAGTGCGCCGACGCTGCCAGCGCTGAGGCCTGCGGCGGCGAGCTGATTGATGAGTGGAAGACCTTCCTGCTGGATCTGCACGGGCGAGAAGCCGTTGCTCTCGCCGTAGAGATTGCCGAGGCCGTCGGTGACCGCGGCACCCTTGGGTTGCAATCCGATCGGCGTGCCTACCGGCAATGTGCGGTAGGTAATGTCGGTCGGAGGCGGACCTCCGCTCGGAATGCCGAGCTGAGCACCGGTCGCCGTGGTGTTGCCGGGCAATCCAGCGCCGGTGTTCGTTCCAGAGAAGCTGTCGAAGACGACCGGGTTCTTGAGTCGACCGACATTCGGATTCGGCGCCCCCGAATTCGGATCTCGCTGGAAGAAGAAGTCGCGGAGCTGGAAGTTCGGATCGACGCCGCGCGCGGCGTTGTACATCGACGTGTTGGTGTTGAAGTAGATGTCGAAGTCGATGCCGATCTGTTCGAACCAGTCGACCGTCACCGTGATGACGCGCGCCTCGATGTTGATCTGCAGCGCGCGGACGCTGCGAAGCTGACTGAGCAGATCGTTGATCTCACGGTGATTCTTCGGCGTCGTCGTGATGATCAGGTTGTCGTTGAGCTGACGGATGTTGCCGACATCGCCGCCGGTCGCCTTCCAGCTCTCTGGATCGACCTGCTCCTGAATGATCTCAATGATGTCCTGGATGCGCTCGCGTGGATCGCGAAGTTCCTTGCGCGTGCTGTCGCCGACGGGCGAACCGCCACCGCCGCCGCCGCCGCCACCGCTTCCACCACCACCCTGCTGGATGCCCTGGTTCAGGTTGAAGTCAGGAGCGTTGTCAAAGTACGGGATCTCGAAGATGAGATCACGGATGTCGTAGACGACCGTCACCACGCGCCGATTGAGCGCGCTGCGCGTGGAGATGACCACCTGGCCATCTTCGACCGAGTAGTCGGGAGCGTTCGAATCATCGCCAAGCTGCTCAAGAACGCGACGCAGCGCCTGCGCGCCGGTGATGCTGGGCATCTCAAGGGTGATCTCGTCCTCGGGACGAACCGAGAGGTCCTCAAGGCTCTTCCAATCGACATAGAAATCGAGCCCCGTCACCTGTCGCAGATAGCCGACGACCTGTTCGAACGGATTGCGGTTGAAGTTGACGCCGAACTCCTTCGTCTGGAGTTCATAGAGCGTCGCCTGGTTCTTCTCGGGCTCCTGGTACTTGCCGGCGCCGTATCGCGCCCGCATGTTGGTGAGCGTCGGCCAATCCTCTGGATAGACCATGAGGGCCTGCACCGAACGATCGCCTTCACCGGAGAGGTTCACGCGCGACGGCACGGCGGCTCGCAGCGCTTCATAGCTGAGGCGCGCGTAGCCGAGACTGCGGTTGCGCGTGATGGTGCTGTAGTTCCGGTACATCAGCGTGGTGCCGATGATGTCCTGCAGCGCCAATGCGGCGGGATTGCCCGGATCGATGAAGAGGATCTGCTCGAGGACCTGCAGCGCCTCCTGGTACTTCATCTCCATCTGGAGCTGACGAACGCGAATGAGCAGTTCGTTGATCGTCTTCTGACGCTTTTCGCGCTCCAGACGCTGGCTGTCCTGCACAGCCTTCGAAGCCGTATCGGTCTGCGTCTTCTGGTCGGCGAGCTTCTGCTGGATCTCCGCAGACTTGACCTGATCGAGCAGTCGATCAGCCTGCGTGGTGAGGTCCTCATAGAGGCTCTGGGGCAGCACGCCGCGCTCGCGCTCGACCTTGACCTTGGCCGTCAGCACGCTGCGCTGCGCTCCGCCGTAGTCGCCGTTGCGAAGCTGCTGCTGCGCGCGATCCATGTCGGCGTTGAACTCGATCTGAAGTTTCTGCTTGCGCAGATCCACATCCTGTTGGAACTGGTCGATCGTGCTGCCTTCATCGCGGCGCATCTGCGCGTCGCGAATGCCGCCGAGCGCCTCGGGATCTCCCGGAGCCGCAGTGAGCACTACCGTCCACGCATCGATCGCGTCGGCCCAGCGGCCTTCTTTCATCGCATCGCGCGCTCGTTGGCGCGCGCCATCGAGATCACTCTGCATGAGTGGGGCTGCAACCGCAGAGCGGTTCGACCCAAAGTGAAGGCCGGGGCCAACTCCCCCGATCACGACGACGAGCATCGAGAGGAGAAGGTTGGTCGTGCGTCGCGTGGCGCTCGTGCAGTTCTGCATGTGGCACTCCAGAGGCAATGTCTTCGCTCGCTTCGAGAGCGATGGGCACCGGTCGATACAACCACTGTTCGGACCGCATCAGCGGCCGATCGGGGTCGGGGCGGGAGCGTACTCACCGAGGCATGGGGTCGCAAGGTAGTTCGGGCTCAACTTCGAAATCGCAAGAGCGATGCGCGTAGACTTCGGCCCTGATGTCGAGCATGTCCAACAAGCCGAACGCGACGCACACGACGAACACCATGAACGAGAGAGACGAGAAGGACCCAGGGGACACGAGGGACGCAACGAACCCGCACTCCTCAGCCGCTTGCCGGGCGCCAGAGGCACGGCTGGCACTCGAAGATGGAACGATCTTTCGAGGCCGTGGATTTGGCGATTGCCGCTCAGAACGCGTCACCAGCGGCGAAGTCGTCTTCAACACAGCCATGGCTGGCTATCAGGAGGCTCTCACTGATCCGAGCTATACGGGGCAGATCCTGACGATGACCGCGTCGCAAATCGGGAATTACGGCATCGCTGCGCATGACGGCGAGAGTCCGGCGCCAGCCGTTCGCGGCTTCGTGATCCGTGAGCTCTCGCGACGCGTCAGCAATTATCGTGCGGTGAACGACCTCTCTTCTTGGCTTCGTGAAGCCGAAGTGCCCGGGATCGAAGGGATCGACACGCGTGCGCTCGTTCGCCGCTTGCGGATCGGCGGTGCCATGAGAGGCGTCATCGCGTTCGGGAGTGCGCGAAGCGACGCGTCGCTCGTTGATGAAGCTCGTGGAAGTCCTTGCATGGCGGGTCAGAATCTCGCTGGCGAAGTGAGCCCCAAGGAGACATCGAAGTGGGACGCCACGCTCGGCGAATGGCGTCCGCGCGGCGTGCGCAGCGCCGACGGCGCAGCGCGTCGATATCGAGTGGTGGCGATCGATTGCGGCGCGAAGCACAACATCTTGCGTCATCTGGCCGAGCGTGGCTGCGAAGTGGTGGTGTTGCCGCATGATGCGACGGCGAAGCAAATCTTGGAGAGCAAGCCCGACGGGCTGTTCGTTTCGAACGGACCCGGCGATCCTGCGGCCGTCGCCGCGACGATCGCCACGCTCCGCGAAGTGGCGGGACGCGTGCCGACTTTCGGCATCTGTCTCGGACATCAGTTGCTGGCGCTCGCGCTCGGCGCGAAGACCTGGAAACTCAAATTCGGACATCGCGGCGCGAATCAACCGGTGCGCAATCTGCTCACGGGTCGCGTGGAGATCACCAGTCAGAATCACGGCTTCTGTGTGGACGAGGCGTCGTTGCGCGAAGCAGGCGGCGAACCGACGCACATGCACTTGAACGACGACACGGTCGCGGGCTTCCGACATCTGGAGAAGCCGATCTTCAGCGTGCAGTACCACCCTGAGGCCTCACCGGGGCCGCATGACTCGAGCTACCTCTTCGACTGCTTCGTGAAGATCATGGAGACGAAGCGGCCGCTCACCGCGGACGATCTCGAAGTCGCACAGCGCGAGGCCGCGGGCTCGGCCGTGTAGGTCCGCCGCACACGCGGTCATCGATCAGGCCATGACATCGAAAGCACCGGTCGGGGGTTCGTCGTCCGATCTCTTCGGAGTGTCGGCCACGATTGGACTGGCGCTCGTCGCGGTCGAGCGCGGCATCGATCGCGCGCCCGATGGCCTGGCGTATCTCGTACCTGCGGAACTCAGTGATCTCGCCGTGGGTGAACGCGTCGTCGTTCCGCTCGGTCGCGGCAATCAACGCGCGCACGGTTGGGTGCTGCGCCGGCTCGACGAATCCGAGTGCGCCGTGCCGCGCAACAAACTCAAGCGCATCGAAGCGCGCGAAGCACGCACATCGCCGCTTCCGCTGCCGCTGGTTGAATTGGCGCGGTGGATCTCCGCGTACTACTGCTGCCCTCTCGGTGTGACGATCGCCGGTGTGCTTCCTGCGGCGGTGAAGCTCGGCCGTGGTCGCGTGACGCGCGTGCTCGTCGACAGGGGACAGCCCCCGGAGGGACAGCCCCCATCCCCCCGCCTCTCTCCGACACGGCGGCGCGTGCTCGACCTTCTCGACGCGATGCCCGAGTCTGAGCGCCCGGTCGAAGTTCATCGACTCTCGGAACTCGCGAAGCTCTCTTCGCCTGCGCCGATCCGCGCCATGATCCGCGCCGGACTGCTTCGCTCCGAAACGCGCACGCAGGTCGAAGCAGAGTGGCTCGCCGAACGACTCGACGCCGGCGCCGCGCCGGAACCGACCGCGAAACAGCAGGCGATCATCAGCGCCATCGGTGGCCTCATCGGCCACGGCTTCAGCCGTCATCTGCTGCACGGCGTCACCGGGTCGGGCAAGACCGAGGTCTACATCCGTCTCATGCGGCAAGCGGTCGATCAAGGCCGCCGCTCGCTCCTGCTTGTGCCGGAGATCTCGCTCACGCCGCAGACAGGCGGGCGCATCATGGCTCGCTTCCCCGATGTGCGCGTCGCGGTGCTGCACTCGGGACTCACCGAAGCGCAGCGTCATCAACAGTGGGCGATGGTCGCCGAGGGCGGCGCCAGCATCGTGCTCGGTGCGCGCTCCGCCGTCTTCGCGCCCTTCGCTGCCGGATCGCTTGGACTCATCATCGTCGATGAAGAACACGACCCGTCGTACAAGCAGGATCAACAGCCGCGCTATCACGGACGCGATGTCGCGGTGCGCTTGGCGCAATTGTCCGAGTGTCCCGTCGTGTTGGGCAGCGCCACACCGAGTCTCGAGAGTTGGCTGAACGCGCAGAAGGGCGCGTACACGCTGCATCGACTGCCGGAGCGCGCGCCGGGACTCAATGTGCCCAAGGTGCAGATCGTCGACTTCGCGGAGGAGCGGCGCCACTTCCCCGATCGGCGCGTGCGATTGCTTGGTCCCACGCTCGAACGCGCGGTGCACGGCACCATCGAGCGCGGCGGACAGGTGCTGCTGCTGCTCAATCGACGCGGCTACGGAAACTATGTCGCGTGCGCCGATCATCGTTGCGGCTGGATCATGCGCTGCGCTCATTGCGAAGCGGGCATGATCTGCCACCAGGAGCGCGTCGACGGTGAGCGACGGCGCTGGGTGCGCTGCCATCACTGTCTCGAAGAGCAGCGACTTCCGCTCAAGTGTCCCACCTGCGCCAAGGGCGTGAGCGTCTTCGGCCTCGGCACGCAGCGCGTGGAAGAAGAACTGGCGCTCGTGCACCCGAAACTCGCGGAACCCGGGATCGTGGAGCGCGTCGACGGCGACACCATGCGCGGCGCTCGCGATCTGCACGCCGTGCTCACGCGCTTCGGCCGCGGCGAGGCGCAACTGCTCGTTGGCACGCAGATGATCGCAAAGGGACTCGACTTTCCCGGCGTGCGCCTGGTGGGCGTCGTCAACGCCGACACCGCGATTCACCTGCCCGACTTCCGCGCCGCGGAGCGCACCTTCCAATTGGTGGCGCAGGTCGCGGGTCGATGCGGTCGCGGCAGCGACGCGGGCACCGCCATCATTCAGACCTTCGTGCCGGAGACGCCCGCGCTCGTCCACGCCGCCGCGCACGACTACGACGCCTTCGCGCGTGAAGAACTCGAAGCACGGCGCCGCTTCGCACTGCCGCCGTGGCGTCGCATGGTGCGCATCGTGGTGCGCGACAAGGACGAAGCGCGCGCACTTCGCCAGGCGAAGGCCCTCGCCGCCGCGCTCGAGCCGCTCGCGCGCCCGCGCGGTGTAACTGGCCGTGGTCCCGCACCGTGTGCGATCGCGCGCGTGGCCGATCGCTGGCGCTTCCAGATCGAACTCATCGCCGAGGGATCACTCCCGCTGCAGGAATTGCTGGCAGAAGCGCGAAGCAGCGCCGTGCTGGTACCCGGCGAGAGCGTCGCCGTCGATGTCGATCCCGTGGCGCTCATGTAGCGCCGCGCGGCGGCGCTCGACCATCGGACGAGTCAACGTCGGATCGTGTGAGACGGATGGATCACGCGCGGGCGATAGGTCCACGATCACAGCGTTGCCCGGGCATCCACCGACCGTTGCCACCGCAAGCGTGCCCCGCTCTCCGGAGATCACGCAGTTCGTCTGCGATCGCATGGGCTGGAAGCTCGACTCGTTCCACGGATGCCGACTCGACTTGAGTCATCCTCCGCTTGGGTCGACGATCCTGCTCCGCTTCAAGTTGCCCGCGCCGCCGGCGCACCCTGCGTCGCGAGCATGAGCTGCCAGAAGCCGACGGCGTGCCAGCGGTCGAACTTGAATCCGACCTCCGGGAAGACCCCGATGCGCTCGAAGCCGAGTCGTTCATGCAACCGGACGGACGCATCGTTCGGCATCGTGACGCCGCCGATGAGCGCATGAAACCCTGCGGCGCGGCAGGCGTCGATCAGTGCTGAGTAGAGCGCCACGCCGAAGCCCTTGCCTTGGGCGCGCGGCTCCATGTAGATGCCCACTTCCGCAGTGAACCGGTAGGCACTGCGCGTGCGCCAGGGACTCGCCTTCGCGTAACCGAGCATTCCGTCGGCATCCTCCGCCACCAGAAACGGGAATTGCTCGCGCGACGCCTGCCATGCGGAGCGCAGTTCCTCGGCGCTCACCGGTGTCTCGTTGAAGTGGATCACCGTCTCGCGAATGTAGTGATTCGTGAGCGCCGCGATGGCATCGAAGTCACTCGCCTGGACTGCGCGGATCAGCATCGTTCCATGATCGCAGAAGGGAGCTGGTTCCCAGGCGCCGACGGCGGACCGTCGCACCCGCGCCGATTCAGGGCGCCGTCGAGGCTGCTGTCTTCGGCCACGCGAGAAAACCACCGGCGAGATTCGTAGCGCGGAAGCCGTGACGCGCGAGCAGTGCCGTCACGCGCGCCGAGCGCGCCCCGCTGCGGCAGTTGACGAGGATCTCCTTGTCGCGCGGCAACTCGTCCAGGTGATCGAGCACGCGCGTATGCACCACGCGCGTGGCGCTCTCGATGTGCCCGGCGCTGAACTCCTCGGGACGACGCACATCCAGAATGAAGACGCCGGGCGTACCGAGCACCGGCGCGATGTCCGCGATCGGAATCTCCTTTGTGCGCTCGATGGCACCCCCCTGCTTGGCGTACGCCTCCATCTGAGCTGCGTCGAACCACCCCTCGATGCGATCGAGTCCGATGCGCACGAGCATGCGGGTCGCTTCGTCGAGCCTTGCGCGATCGACGATGAGCACGATCGGCTCATCGTCGCCGATCATCGAGCCTGCGTCGACGGGGAACGACTTGCCCAGCGGCTGCGAGAGCGCCTTCGGCACATGGCCGGCGCGAAACGCGTTCCACGCGCGCGTGTCGACGATCGCGGTCTTCGCGCCGTCCACCTTCGCAAGCGACTCGGCGGTCATCTCAGCAGGCTGCGGCAATCCGCCGAGCACGCGCGGGCCGCGCACATTCTCTCGCTTCATGCGCGCGAAGAAGAGCGGCGGCTCCGGTTGCCCGTCGAGAATGAAATCGATGAACGCGGGCGCGCTCGATGCTGCACGCAGCGCCGGATTGAATCGCTGTTCGTATCCGACGGTGCTCTGCGGCACGGCGCCGAGTGCCTTTCCACACGCGCTGCCCGCACCGTGCGCTGGCCACACCTGCACCCATTCGGGCAACTCGCGCAGGCGCGCCAGCGAGGCGAACAATTGCTCCGCCGAGGGTCTCGCCGAGCCTTGTCGGCCCACCGCGGACTCGAGCAAGTCCGGCCGCCCCAGATCGCCCACGAAGAGGAAGTCGCCGCTGAGAAGACCCATCGGTTGATCGGCACCGCCGCCTCGATCGGTGACCAGGTAGCACAGATGCTCGGGCGTATGTCCCGGCGTGTGCAACGCGGTGAGCTCGATGCCGCCGATCTTGAAGACCTCGCCATGTCGAAGCAGGCGGTGCTTCACCGGACCGCCAGCCTTGCGCGGCTGCGCGAGCCAGGCCGGCGTCCACTCGGCGCCACCTTCACCCGACGCGTAGATCGTCGCATCGCACTGTTCGGCGAATTCGCGTGCGCCTGAGAGGAAGTCGGCGTGCACATGCGTCTCCGCGGCCGCGATGATCTTCATGCCTTCGCGCGCGGCGATCGACTGGTAGCGGTCGATGTCGCGCTCGGGGTCGATGATGATCGCCTCGCCGCTGCGCTGACATCCGATGAGCCATGCGGCTTGAGCGAGCGTGTCGTCGTAGATTTGTCGAAGCAGCATTGGTTCGATTCGCGGGGTGTGCGAGAGTGCCGAGGACCCCAATCTACCGTCCGAGCCCATCCCCGGGATCGCGGCCGACGATCGATCGAACGCATCGGCGACGCGCGCTCCGGAACTCCCCGACGCGCGTGTAGAATGCTCCGGAATCAGCGAATCCACGACGGATCCGCCCACAACCCGAGAGCGCCTGTGACCCCTGCCCACCCTGACAGCGGAGAGCCCTCCGCGCAACCGTCAACTGCATCATCCGCGTCGTTCACTTCATCCTCGTCATCCGCCGTCAACGCCCACCAGGCTGAGTACATCGAGGGGCTCTACGAACGATGGAAACGAGACCCTGACTCGGTCGAAGCGCAGTGGCGGACCTTCTTCCAAGGATTCGATCTGGGCGTGGCGCGGACACCCGCGCAGGTGACACGCTCGACCACCCCCGCGCCGCGCGTCGAGCCTTCGAGCAGCGCACGCGACGAGAGCAGCGCGAGCGATGCGGCCAGCGCGAGCGATGCGGCCAGTGCGAGCGACACGGCCAGTGCGAGTAAGACGATCGACGCGATCGACGCAGCCGAGTCGGGACTCGCGCGCAGCGGCCAGAGCAAGGTCGACTCGCTCATCTACAACTATCGCGACCTCGGCCATCTCGCGGCGGATCTCGATCCGCTCGGATCGCAGCGGCCATTTCCCGAGCAGCTCACGCTGGAGCGATTCGATCTCACTGATGAGGATCTTCGGCGCGGCTTCGATCCCGGCAGTCTGCCGCTCGACAATCCGGCACCACTCTCGGACATCTTGAATGTGCTGGAGGAGACCTTCTGCGGACGCATCGGCATCGAGTTCATGCACATGCAGAACCGGGACACGCGCCGCTGGCTCGGCAAGCGCATGGAGGCCGTGCGCAATCGGCCCGCGCTCTCTGCGGAACAGAAGCTGCAGATCCTGCGCCAACTCATCGCCGCGGATGCGTTCGAGAGCTTCCTCGACAAGCGCTACATCGGAAAGAAGCGATTCGGACTCGAAGGCGGCGACAGTCTCATCGCCATCCTCGATCAGATCATCGAGATCGGCCCGGCGCTCGGCATTCGCGAGTTCGCTCTCGGCATGGCGCACCGCGGACGACTCAATGTGCTCGCGAATGTGCTGCAGAAGCGCTTCGACCAGATCTTCACCGAGTTCGACGAGGCGTGGACGGAGGACTTCCTCGATGGCGCCGGCGATGTGAAGTACCACCAGGGGTACTCGAGCGATCGCGTGACGATCTCAGGCGAGACGGTGCACTTGACGCTGGCGGCGAATCCGAGCCATCTCGAGTTCGCAGCGAGCGTGGTGCAGGGTCGTTGTCGCGCGAAGCAGCGCTTGAAGGGCGACACCGAGGGTCGTTCACAGGTGGTGCCCGTCATCCTGCACGGCGATGCCGCGTTCCCCGGGCAAGGCATCGTGGCCGAGTGCTTCAACATGTCGAAGCTCGATGGCTACACGGTCGGCGGCACGGTCCACATCATCGTCAACAACCAGGTCGGCTTCACCACCGATCAGCGCGATCTCTTCAGCGGCATCTACTGCACGGAGATCGCGAAGATGGCCGACGCGCCGATCTTCCATGTCAACGGCGATGATCCCGAAGCCTGCGCATGGGTGGCACGGCTCGCCGTCGAGTATCGACAGACCTTCAAGAGCGATGTGGTCATCGACCTCTGGTGCTATCGCCGCAACGGCCACAACGAGACGGATGAACCGTCGTTCACGCAGCCGCTCATGTACCAGACGGTGCGGCAGCAGGTGCCGGTCGTGCAGAAGTATCGCGCGCAGCTCGAGCAGGAAGGCGTGCTCGAAGGCCGCGACTTCGAGAACATGTACACCGAGCTTCGGCGAGAGATGGACGAGGCGCAGACGCGCACCAAGCAGAAGCCGGTCGATCCGTCGGTGCTTCCATTCCGCGCGCAGTGGTCCGGCATCGTCGGTGACTATCACGATGACCCCGTCGAGACGGCGGTGCCTGAAGAGACGCTGCGGCGCATCGCGCACACGCTGGGAAGTACGCCCGCTCACATCGAGCCGCACAAGACCGTGGCGCGACTGCTCCAGTCTCGCGCCTCGCTCGGCGCCAAGACGGGCATCGACTGGGCGCTCGGCGAATCGCTCGCCTACGGCTCGTTGCTGCTCGAAGGACACCCCGTGCGACTCACCGGCCAGGATGTGGAGCGCGGGACATTCAGCCATCGTCACGCCGTGGTGCATTGCCAACGCAGCGGCGAGTCCTTCGTGGCGCTCAATGCGCTCTCGCCCGGTCAGGCCAAGTTCTGCGTGCACAACAGTCCGCTGACCGAGTCTGCGTGCGTCGGCTACGAGTACGGCTACTCACTCGCTGATCCGCGCATGCTCATCATCTGGGAGGCGCAGTTCGGTGACTTCGCGAACGGCGCGCAGGTGATCATCGATCAGTTCCTTGCGAGTGCCGAAGCGAAATGGCACCGAGCCACCGGACTGACGCTGTTGCTGCCTCATGGATACGAAGGCCAGGGACCCGAACATAGTTCGGCGCGTCTTGAGCGCTATCTCCAGTTGTGCGCGGCGGGGAACATGCAGGTGGTCTATCCAAGCACCTCGGCGCAATTCTTCCATGTGCTCCGCCGTCAGATGAAGCGGAACTTCCGCAAGCCGCTCATCGTGATGACGCCCAAGAGTCTGCTGCGCAGCCCGGCGGCATCGAGCCCGATCGAGCACTTCGTCAAGGGTTCGTTCCAACTTGTCATCGGTGACGACGCTTCGGATCCGGTGAAGACCGAACGACTCATCTTCTGCTCCGGCAAGATCGCCCATGAGTTGATCGATCGACGCAACAAGGAAAAGGCGAGTGTCGCGATCGTTCGCATCGAGCAGCTCTCACCGTTCCCGGAGCAGGCCGTGCGCGCCGAATTGTTGCGCTACCCGCGAGCCGAGGTCATCTGGGTGCAGGAGGAGCCGCGCAACATGGGCGCGTGGACCTTCGTGCGGAACGCCTTCCTTGATCAACTTGAGCGTGATCTCGGATACATCGGTCGCGGAGCAGCCGCGTCACCCGCGGCAGGCAACTCCAAGATCCACGCACAGCGACAAGAGAAGATCCTCTCCGAGTCGATGTCGAAAAAGGGCAGAGCGGCGGGCACCGCCGACAGCGCGAACTCCGCAGAGGCGACGGGTGCAGCAGGCACCGCCAACGCGAGCAGTGCGAGCGTGGCGGGAGCATCGAATTCTGCGAGTGCCGCAAGTGCGACGGGACCAGTCTCGAAGGACGGCGGCAAGAAGCCCGGTCGCGAGGCGGCGGCCGGCAAGGCATGATGTGCACATCGCACATGCTGTTGAAACTCTACGAGGAGCGTCCATGACCGACGTCGTCATCCCCAGTCCCGGCGAGTCGATCACCGAAGTCACGCTCGGCCAGTGGCAGCATCAGGATGGCGAGTGGGTGGAGAAGGACGACCTGCTCTGCGAGATCGAGTCGGACAAGGCGACGCTCGAGTTGCTTGCACCCGCAGCCGGCGCGTTCAAGTCTGCGGTGGGCGGCGGATCCGAACAGCGCGTGGGCACCGTGGTTGCGAAGATCGACACCAAGGCCGCGAAGCCTGCCGTCGTGAAGACGAGCGCCGCGTCGGCGAGCGCGATCTCAGAGCCGAAAGTCACATCGGTGGCGCGCAAACTCGCGGCCGATCGCGGCGTCGATCTGACGCGCGTCGAAGGCACGGGACCGAGCGGCCGAGTCACGCGCGAAGATGTGGAGCGGAGAATCGAGAACGCCGGCGCGGGCAAAGTGGACTCCGCCGGCGCAGGCGCTCGACCGGGTTCGGCCGTCACGACGACCTTCGGCACTGCCCCCACCGGCACCGCTGCGATCGGCTCGCGCGCCGCGCGCCGCGAACGCGTGCCGAAGATTCGTCAGCGCATCGCCGAGCGCCTGGTCGAGGCACAGCACTCGGCGGCGATGTTGACCACTTTCAACGAATGCGACATGAGCGAAGTCATGCGCTTGCGGACGGAGCACAAGGACGCGTTCGAGAAGCGGCACAGCGTCGGCCTCGGATTCATGGGCTTCTTCGTCCGCGCGTGCGTGGGTGCGCTGCGGGCGTTCCCGAAGGTGAACGCCTATCTGCTCGGCGACGAATTCGAATTCCACGACTACTGCGATGTCTCCGTCGCCGTCGGCACCGATCGCGGACTGGTCGTGCCGGTGCTGCGCAACGCCGAGTCGATGAGCTTCGCCGACATCGAGCAGCGCATCCGCGAACTCGCTGCGAAGGCGCGCGACGGCAAACTCACCGTCGATGAGATGACCGGCGGCACGTTCACCATCACGAACGGCGGCGTCTACGGCAGCCTCATGAGCACGCCGATTCTCAACGCGCCGCAGGCGGCGATCCTCGGCATGCACGCGATCAAGCGTCGCGCCGTCGAAGATCCGGCGCACGCCGGCCAGGTCGCGATTCGCCCGATGATGTACCTGGCGCTTTCATATGACCATCGCATCATCGATGGATCGGAAGCGGTGAGCTTCCTGGTGCATGTGAAGCAATGCATCGAGCAGCCCGAGCGGATGCTCATCGGACTCTGAGCGCTCGGATCCCCGTAGACCGCGCCGCCGGAACAACGCGCACAGTCGGCGAGACCGGGAAATCATGAACGCCAAGTGATCGTGGATGCTCGCATGAGCCCCATGCGAAGCCGACAGTGTCTGGATGGGGTCCTCCACTCGCTCTCAGTTTTCAAGCGCCGCCCGCGAGGGTGGCATCGGACGCCTCTACCTGCGCGTCGCCGCCCTTGGCTTGCTCTGGTGCGCGTTGGGTATTGCGCTCGGCATCAATCTCGCGATCCGGCTGCAGGCGGTTCGAACCGATGCCATCGCGCTCTCGGCGGAGCGACTTCCGACCGCGCTGGCGTCGCATCGCTTGGACAAGAAGCTCGCCCATACCGATGCGCTGGCGCATCGGCTCATCGCCGAGCGTGCCCTCAAGGAGGTCCCGTCGACCACGTCCGCTCGGCTTCATGATGCGCTCGACGGCCTCGACGCCGCGATCGAGACTTTCGATCCCGAATCGTTGAGCGGGCTCGACCGCACATCCGCGATCGAGGCGCTCGCGAGTGCTACGAAGGTTTCGGCGAGTGCGCGGCTGCTGCTCGCCGGAGGCTCGACCGATGATGACGACACCGAGACGCTGCTGGCCATTGCCACGCAGGCTGCGCTCGCGAATGAGCATCTCGAGCGCCTCAACGAAGAGGCGCTGACACCCGCGCTCTCCACATTGGCGAATCAGCTTGAGGCGCAGTCTCGCCGCATCGTGTCAGAGTCCCTGATCACAGGTGCGGTCGCGTTCGTGCTCGGCACCGTGCTCACGATCGTGGTGGCGCGGCTCGTTTGGAACAAGGAGCATGAGCAGGCGAACGATCGCCAGCGTCAGGACTTCCAGTCGCGCATCGCCGACGCGTTCGGCATGACCGACGGTGAGGACGAGACGTTCCGATTGATCGAGGAGATCGTCGATCGCGTGATGCCCGCGGCGCCGTGCGAAGTGTTGCTCGCCGACTCGAGCCGCGCTCATCTCCGTCAGGTGGCCGCCGCCAGCGGCGCTCCGCGCGATGTATCGATGTGCAGCGTGGGTTCACCGTCGGCGTGCCCGGCGGTGCGACGCGGCTATCCGATCTCCTTCTCCAGCAGTGACGACTTCGATGCGTGTCCGCATCTGCGCGGTCGTCCCGGCGGCGCCTGTGGCGCCACCTGCGTGCCGTTGAGCGTGATGGGGCAGCATGTCGGCGTGCTGCATGCGGTCACGCCGGTCGATCAGCCGCTCGATGCGGTGGCCAGACAACGACTGACCGTGCTCGCCGCCAAGTCGGGCGAGCGCATCGGCGTCATCCGCGCGTTCGCGCAGTCGGAGCAGCAGGCGGCTCGCGATCCGTTGACCGGCCTCTTGAACCGTCGCAGCCTGGAGGGCGAAGTGCAGCGCCTGCAGCGCAGCGGAACGCCGTTCTGCATCGCCTACGCCGACATCGATCACTTCAAGCGACTCAACGACACGCACGGCCACGAGACCGGCGACAAGGCGCTGCGCCTCTTCAGTCGCGTGCTGCGCGATTCGCTGCGGCCGAGCGATGTCATCGCACGCTGGGGCGGCGAGGAATTCGTCATTTTGCTGCCCGACCTCGAACTCTCGGCCGCACGCGTCGCGCTCGATCGTCTGCGCGAGTCGACCGCTGAGACCACCAAGAGCGGCACGGTGCCGGGATTCACCATCAGCGTCGGCGCCACGCGGTGCGACAACGGCGACGACTTCTTCGAGCGACTGGACGAAGCCGATGCCGCGCTGCTTGCGGCGAAGGGCGCCGGGCGCAATCGCGTGGCGCTCTCGGAGTCAGGCGTGACGATGCGCGGCGCCACCGCGGGCGACGCCAGCTTCGCGCCGACAGTCAACGCGTCGCTGCCATCAGGATCGTCGTCGGGCGTGCTCGGCACCGCGGCCGCGCGAATTGCCGTGGCAGCGAAGGCAACTGCGACCGCGAAGGCCGCGTAGCGACGATCGTCCCGATCGCGCGCCTGTTTGAAACGTGCGTCAGTACATTGAGCTCTTTCAGCAAGGAGCTCATCCATGTGCCGTTGCACTCGCTCGTCCATCTGAGTCCTCAGCGCCGCCGCCGCGGGCGCGATCATCATCCTGTTCGGCTTCGGCGCGTCGCAGAGTTCGAAGACGACGCCGCCAAACGATGTGATTCCCCCGGAGCCGACGATCCCCGCACCGGTTCCGCCGAAGGGCGCCACCGAGATTCCGGTGCCGCCCGAGGTCGCCGCCATGATGGAGTTCATGATGCCGGGTCCCAAGCACGCGTGGCTCTCGGAGAAGTCCGGAGCATGGACCTTCACCGGCCGCATGTGGATGTCTCCCGGCGCGCCCGCCGACATCGGGGGGACCGCGACATTCGAGATGGACCTCGGCGGTCGCTTCCTCGTCGAGCAGATGCGATCGACGGCGATGGGCCAGCAGATGGACGCGCGGGGAACCACCGGCTTCAACCGGGGCAACAAGCAATTTCAACTCACATGGATGGACTCGATGGGGACACAGATCATCTACGGCACGGGTGCGCGCAGCGCCGACGGCAAGACGCTTGAGTCTTCCTTCGAGATGTTCGATCCGATGGCCGGTCGCACGATCAAGGTGCGCTCCGTCGAGACGCGCGTGGATCTCGATCACTTCACCTTTGAGATGTTCGGGCCCGGCGCGGACGGCAAAGAAGCGAAGTCGATGGAGCTCTCGTACACGCGCGCCACGAAGTAGCGCGACCGTCACAAGAGGATCGACGCGGCGATTGTGATCACGATCGCGGCAACGATGTTCAGCACGAAACCGACGCGCGCCATGGTCATTGCCGGGATGCGCCCTGTGGCATAGACGAGCGCGTTCGGCGGTGTGCCGACCGGCAGCATGAACGCCCAACTTGCGGCGAACGCTGCAGGAATCACCAACCGCTCCGAGGGCATGCCCAGCGCGGGTGCCAGCGCCAGCAGCACGGGAATGGCCGTCGCGGCGATCGCCGTGTTCGATGCAAGCTCGGTCATGAAGATGATGACGAGCACGATCACCACGATCACGATGATCTCCGGCGAGCCGCTCAACTCGTGAAACGCGCGACTGAGCCAGATCGCCACGCCGTGTCGCTCCATCGCCGCCGCGATCGAAAGGCCGCCACCGAAGAGGATGAAGACGCCCCACGGCAGCTTGCCTGCGTCGCGCCATGAGAGCGCCGTCGATCCTGGATCGCGACCGAGTGGAACGAGCAGCAGCGCCACGCCCGCGAACACCGCCACGCCGGCATCACGCAGCACACGGAGTTGCGCGGGCAGCCATGGCATCGACACCCAGAGTGTGACGGTGATGGCGAAGACCGCGAGTGTGAACCACCCGGCGCGCGTCATCGATGTCATCGATATCCTCGGCGGCGCTGCGCTCACGCTCACCGCGCCGCCGAGCGACAGTCGCCGAACGGGCACGAGCACGAACGCGAGCAGGAACCACGCCAGGGGCAGGAACACCGCCACGGTCGGCGCGCTGAACCGCAGCCAGCCCACGAAGTCGATCTCCGTGCCGCTGCCGCGCAGCAGCTGCGCCGCAATCGCATTCGGTGGACTGCCGATGAGCGTGAGTGAACCGCCGATGTTCGCGCCGTACGCGATGGCGAGCAGCACGGCCGTCGCAAACAGGTTCAGCCGGCGCGCGCGATCCGGCTGCTCCGGTGCCACCGCGTCCGCCTGCGACGCAGCGGCCAGCCCCAGCGGCATCATCATCGCTACGCATGCGGTGTTGCTCACGAACGCGCTGATCACTGCCGCGGCCAGCATGAAGACGCCGACGATCATCGCCGGACGCGGCCCCGCGAACGCGAGCATCGTCACGGCCACGCGCCGACTGATGCCATGTCGCTCGAGCGCGACCGCGAGCAGGCATCCACCGGCGAAGAGGAAGATGATCTCGTTCGCGAAGGGCGCCGCCGCTTCCGCGAAGGACGTCGTGACGCCGGTCACCGGAAGCACGAGCAGCGGCAGCAGCGCCGTCGTCGAGAGTTCGACTGCCTGCGTGAGCCACCACACCGCCATCCAGACGATGAGCGCCAACACAATCGCGCCTTCGCGCGAGAGTTGCGTCGATGATGCAGATGACTGCGGCGCGTCGGTCGCGCCAAGCGCCATCCACACCGTCAGCGCCGCCACCGGACCGAGACAGAGCCCGAGCCATCGCACTGTCGCGGGCGGCAAGACCTCCGCTGCATGATGCGCGGACCCCGCCACTGCATGCGGAACTGACATCGCCTTAGTGATTCGTTGGTGCCGCAGCGGCTTGACGGATCGCCGCGACGCGCTTCGGATCCTGATCGGGCGCAACGCCGAGGTAGTGCAGCGTCTCGTCGATCACATCGCGTGCAAGCGGTCCCGCCGTCTGACCGCCGAAGTGCTGCACACGCTTGTCGGGATCATCGATCACCGTGACAATGGCGATGCGCGGCCGCTCGAGCGGCGCACCGCCGACGAAGTTCGCCACATAGCGGTCGTCGTAGTAGCCGCCGCCGTTGCTCTTGGGCAGCTGCGCCGTGCCGGTCTTGCCGAAGATGCGGAAGTGCTCGCTCTGCGCCTTGCGCCCGGTGCCTTCCACCATCACCTCCGCCATGACCTCGCGCGTGAGCGCCGCAAGCGACTCCGGGATGACGCGCACACCCTCGCTGGGCGCTTGCGCCATCGTGAGCGCCCGCGCGTCATCGCCGGGCAATTCCAATCGCAGCGATGGCATCGTGCCGTCGCGGCAGAAGACGAGGAACGCGCGCGCCATCTGCACCGGCGTGACGGCGATCTCATGGCCCATGCAGACGGAGGTCTGCGTCGTCTTGCGCCAGTTCTTGTTCGAGGTGAGGATGCCCGTCGTCTCGCCACCAAGAATGAGATTCGTCTTCTGTCCGAAGCCGAATGCGCGGACGCACGCCTGCATGTCCTTGAATTTCATTCGCTCGGCCGCGATGGCCATGCCCGAGTTCAAGCTCTTCACCAACACGAAGCGCCATGTGTTCGGACCGTAGTACTTCACATCGCGGATCATGCGACCGAAGCTGGTGCGGTGCGGTCCCCCTGCGGTCATGGGCACAGTGCTCTCGGGCTTGAAGACTCCGAGCTGCGTCGCCCACGCCCAGACGAATGGCTTGAATGTCGAGCCGGGTTCGAAGGGATCGGTGAGGCAGCGGTTTCTGCCGAGCGCGGGGTTCCTGTCGCGCGCATCGGGCGGCGTCAACTCCTTGACGCCCTTGCGCTGGCGCAGCACATCCGCCATCGCCAGCACATCTCCGCTCTCGACATCGACGACGACGACGCGGCCGCCCGCAGCGTTGAACTTCTTCACAGCCTCATCGAGCCGACGCTCCACGATCTCCTGGATCACGGCGTCGATCGTCAAACGGATGGTCTCGCCATGCTCGGCCGGTCGATAGCCGTCGCGCTCGATCCACAGCGGCATGCGCTTGGCATCGCGAAGGTAGAGCATCGACCCGTCCGTCGGCGCCAAGGTCGTGCGGCGGACATACTCCATTCCTGTCAGACCCTGCTGATCGGCGGCCACGGTGCCGATGATGCGCGCACCGAGCGAGCCACCTGGGTACTCGCGCGTCAAGCGCGGCTCGATGCCGACGCCCGCCATCTTGAGCGACTGCACCGCGTCGAGTTGCCAATCGGCGAGCTGATCGACGAGCACCACATAGCGACGATCAGCGCTGGCGCGCAAGCGCGTCAGCAGCTGCGCCGGGTCTTCGCCGATCGCCATTCCGATCGCCTGCGCTGCATCGAGAAAGGGATCCGCCTCGACCGGCGAGTCGGGATCCGCACGGCGCCCGCGCTTCACGCGCTCCCACCCGCGCTCCCAGATCACGGCCGGATCGACGAAGAGTCGGTGTGCGACAAGGCTCACCGCCAGTACGCGACCGCGGCGATCGATGATCTCGCCGCGGAGCGCCAGCTCGCGCACCTGGCTCTCGCGCCGACCAGCGGCTTGAAGCAACTCCGGATGCGGCGCCAGTTTCAACTGCACCACGCGCGCCACATTCGCGGCGAGCACGAGCCCCACGATCGACAGCAGCGCGATCGCGCGCCCGCGCCGAAAGATGCCATCGATCGACGCCGGCGTCATCCGCCGAACCTCACCGGTTGCGTTGCCGGCGCTGCGCCGTCCAGCTGATCGGCGGCGAGTCGCGGCGCTGTCGGTGGTTGCGGTTGATCGAGTCGATGGGGCATGGGCATCCAGGTTCCCGCGACCTTCGAGAGCGCTTCGCGGACCTCGGCGGGTCGAATGCGCTGTGCGACATCCGCGCGGAAGCGCCAGATCGCGCGCTCCTGTTCAAGAATGCGCGTGTGCGTGCGCGACACTTCGAGCATCGTCTCGTAGCGCTTCTGTCGCTCGACAAGCAGCGCCAGCGCCATTACGGCGAGCACGACGATGATCGCGAGCAGTTTGCCGAACATCGGGAGGTGCCTCCTGCTCGCGGACGGGGCTGCGACTCAACCACGCTGCGGAACGCGCAACACGGTGCCGGGTGTCAGCGCGTTGGGATCGGGAAGGACATCTTCATTGAGCGTCGCGAGTTCCTTCCATCGCGAAGTCGAACCCAGCGTCTTGCGTGCGATGGCGCCGAGTGTCTCGCCGCGCTGCACGGTGTAGGTCGTCGTTCCCTTCGCCGCCGGAGGTGGCACCGTGTCGGGACCCCTCGCCATCGGACCGTCGATCGACTGGCGTCCGGGCGCGTTCGGAGTCGATGCGCCGCGCTCGGCGCGGCCAGGCTTCAGCACATCGAGTGATGGAACTCGAAGCGTCACGCCCTCGCGCATCCGCGCCGGATTCGGAACCGCAGACTTGTTGAACTCGGCGAGCTCAGGCCAGAGCGTGCCATCGCCGTACTGTGCGACGCAGATGGAGTAGAGCGTCTCGCCCTCCTTGACGGGGTAGAGCTCGAAGGGCGGCGGCTCCGGAGTGCCGCTTCCACCCATCCCGCTTCGCTCACGATCGGGCTCAGGATCGTTTCGAACGGTCCTTCGATCACTGCGATCTCCTGGCGTTGGTTCAGGACCGATGATCTTCGGCGGTGGTGTTCCGAGACCCGCGATGTTTTCTTGCAGCGCTTGCTCGTTGCTCACGGTCCGCGTGTGCGCGGCGCCATCGCCGACAAGCGGTTTGATCGAGATGTCCGGAGTTCCGCTTCGAACGGCACCGCGCTGAGCCAGCAGGTGCGCCGCTTCCTGCCGTTGACCTGCCGAGAAGTGATCGGAGACGAGGATCCCGACGAAGAGGATCAACCCAAAGCCGACAATGAGAGCGAGCTTACTTTCACGCGTCATGGCGCATCCTTGCGAGAGCGGTGAGAACGACTCCGAATACAGATCACGCGGACCATCGGCCGTGACGGTCGCGCGGGCACTCTAGCATCGGCCAACCAGCCTCAAAACCCGCAGCTTCGCGGAGCGACTCCGCGGATTCCGTTGGCACTCGTCTTCACTCGCTTCGATCGGTCGTTTCGTGAGGTCGGATGCAAGGCCGCGACGGGCGAGTTCCCGGAACGCACGCTTCACCATTCGATCCTCGAGGCTGTGGAATGAGATGATCCCGATTCGGCAGCCTGGCGCGAGCCATGTCAGAGCGGAGGTCGCAGCGGCAGAAGCACCGCGCTCGATCGCTTCGAGCAGCCGTTCGAGCGCACCGAGTTCGTCGTTCACGGCGATGCGCAGTGCCATGAATGTCCGTGTGGCCGGATGCATGCGCGATGCTTGCGCCCGCGACCCGTACGCATCCCGAACAACCTCCGCCAGTCGAAGCGTCGACTCGATCCGCGCCTGTGTCCGTTCCGTCACGATGCGTGCGGCGATCCGGCGGGCGAACGGATCCTCTCCGTATCGGAAGATCAGATCCGCGAGCGCACGCTCGGGCAGGTCGTTCACGAGATGCGAGGCGGTGCCCACCAGCGTCGGGTCCAGTCGCATGTCGAGCGGTCCGTCTGTGGTGAATGAGAGTCCGCGCACCGGATCATCGAGCTGACTGCTTGCGACCCCGAGGTCGGCGAGCACGCCATCGGCCACGAGGCCCTCGCGCTGCACGATCGCCTCGATCATCGAGAAATTCGCGTGTTTCGCCACGACTTGCAGAGCGTCGGCGCCGATGCGCAGCGCGGGCTCGGTCGCGGCGGCAGGCGGCGCGACGCGCTCGCGGACATGCGCGGCGGCGCGCTCCAGATTCGCCGGATCGGCGTCGATCAGCAGCATGCGGCCATCTCGCCCGAGCATCGGCGCGATCGCTGCGGCATGCCCCCCGAGACCAGCCGTGCAGTCGATGAACATCTCTCCGGGCTGCAGCGCGAGCGCCGAGATCGTCTCGGCGAGCAGCACAGGTACATGCCCGCGCGCCGCCACTGTCACGAGCGTCCTGCCACGCTCCCAGGCTCCGCCGCGCGTGGGACCTCCGCCGATCGCGGGGACTCCGATGCGGGAAGCGCGGCCGCGCTGCTCGCACTGCCTGCACTGCCTGCATTGCCTGCACTGCTCGTTCGCTCACCGCGCGCCGTCGCCAGCGTCCAGGCGCCGCGACGCGCCGTCTTGATCGCCACCGCCACAATGAACGCGAAGAAGACGAAGGTGATCGCATAGATCACCATCACGCGCACACCGGTGAGCAACCGCATCGCTGCGAGCGCCACACCCATCACGGTGAAGAAACCGGTGATGGTGTAGAGCGCCAACACCGCTTTGCGCACTGAACCGAGCGAACGCTTGAGTTGATGATGAATGTGGTTGGCGTCGGCGGCCGCGAAGGGCACGCCGGCGAGGCGCCGCCGGATGATCGCGAGCATCGTGTCCATGATCGGCACCGCGAAGATGATCAGGCCCGCCACCACCAGACTCGTCTGCGCCTGCTCGCCGAACATCAAGATGATCGTGATGCAGAGGTAGCCGAGCGTCAGACTGCCGGCATCGCCCAAGAAGATGACCGCCGGATTGAAGTTGTACGGAAGGAAGCCGAGTACGGCGCCGAGCAGCGCCAGCGAGAGCGCCACGCGCGACGCGACGAAAGTCTGATCGGGATCGGCGGCACCAAGCACGGTGCCCATCAAGAGACTGATGAGCAGGAATCCGACGGCCATGATCGCCACACTGCCGCTCAGTAGCCCATCCAGGCCATCAATGAGATTCGCCGCGTTGCATGCGCCGAGCACCAGGAACGCCAGGATCGCGACGCCGCCCCAGTAGTAGATGTGCCCGCTCATCAGGTCGAAACTGATCGACATGGGCAGCGTCAGTTGAAGCAGCACATGACTCGGCTCACCGAGCAGCGGGAAGAGCAATCCTTGCGCCACGTTCGTGCCGAGATCTTCCGCTGCGAGTGCCGCCGCCGCGATGAGCTGACCGGCAATCTTCAAGCGCGGATAGAGCTTCCAGATGTCATCGAGCAGTCCGGTGAGCGTGATCGCCACCATGCCGATGGCGATCGTGATCGGAATCGGCTGAAGCAGCGCGGCCTGCCCGCGCACCAGCGTATAGCTGGCAGCGAATCCCCCGAGCACACCGAAGAAGATCGCGAGTCCGCCGAGATACGCGATCGGATACGCGTGCTCCTTGCGCACACGATCCGGATGATCGATCACGCCTGCGGTCACCGCGATGCGCCGCACGATCGGTGTGAGCAGCAGCGTCGTCACGAACGCGACGAGGAAGACCGGTACGAACGAGTTGAGCAGCTCGATGCCACCGACCACGATGTTGTCGGCCACGATCGGCTCGAACGGCTGAGGGTCGAGCACCGGCGGCGCGACCTGGGACTGGGACAGGAAGAGTGGCATCAGCTCGCCTCCCGTGTCGCCGGAGCAGAGCGCCCGGTCGACGAAGAGGCGGCCGCAGTATGCCCCATCGACTCCGCCAAGTCGAGAATCGTGCGCTCAAGCGTGATGTTCGGCTCGAATTCGATGGCGCCACGCACGCGCGAGAGATCCGGCTGACGCACCTGCAGATCATCGAACTGAACCGCGAATGCTTCGCTGTATGGCACGAAGCGGAGCGTCGACGCACTGCCGAGCACGCGAATGACCGTGCGAGCGAGCGCCTCGATCGAGATCGGCTCGTCGCGCCCCACATTGAAGACGCGTCCGCGCGTTGCGGGCGCATCGAGCAGTGACAAGAGTGCCGGCACCACATCCCGCACATCGCAGAAGCATCGCGATTGACGACCGTCGCCATGAACCTCGAGCGCTTCTCCGCGCAAGGCGCGCTCGACGAACCGCGGCAGCACCATGCCGTACTCGCCGACTTGTCTCGGTCCCACCGTGTTGAAGAGCCTGGCGATGGTCACCGGCAGTCCATGCTCGCGGTGATAGGCGATCGCCAGATACTCATCGATCGCCTTTGAACACGCGTAACTCCAGCGCGTGACCGAGGTCGGACCGTAGAGCACCTCGTCGTCCTCGCGGAAGGGCGTGCGTACGCCCTTGCCGTAGACCTCGCTCGTACTGGTGATCAGCGTGGGCAGCGCTCGCGCCGTGGCGAATCGCAGCAGCGCCGAGGTCTCCAGCACATTGTTCTCGATCGTGTGGATCGGCCGCTCGACCACGAGTCGAACACCGACGGCGGCCGCCAGGTGCACGATCATGTCGAAGCGGCCGAGCTCGTCGTTGACGCGCGCACCGACGGTGCCTTCGACGAAGCACAGGCGATCACCGGCAATCGAGCGCGCACGATCGAGATTCGTGCGACGGCCCGTCGAGAGATCGTCCACGACCGTCACGCGATCACCGCGCTCGAGCAATCGCTCGACGAGATGGCCGCCGACGAAGCCGGCGCCACCGGTCACCAGCGCGTGGCGCTCGGTGGAGGCGGATGTCATGATCGCACGGCGCTGCTGTCAGTCCCGCGCCTTGGAGTATTGCGCGATGGCCTCGGCGTTCTTCTTGAAGTACCCACCCGCCGTCGAGCGCGGACGATTGAGAATGACACCAAGGAAGACGCTGCGAACATCCATGAGCTGATGCGCGAGACGCGCCACCAGGCCGCGTTGATCACGCCACGCGTGCACCACCAGGATGCTCGCATCGACGCGATTGGCGACGGTCATGACTTCACCCGCGACGACCGCTGGCGGCGTGTCGACGATGATGAGGTCATACGCGCCGCGCGCCTCCTCGAAGATCGCGTCCAGCTTCGCGCTGTTGAGGCGCTCCGGCAAACGCGTCGGTGCGGTGCCGGCGCTGAGCACGGCGAAGCCTTCAAGCGACTGCACGGACGAAGCCAGCGTGCCTTGCCCGGCGAGCAAGTCGCCCAGCCCGGCGGCCGAGTCGTTCCCGCCCATCGCTGACGCAAGTCCGGGCTGCCGGAAGTTGGCGTCGACGAGCAGCACCTTGCCCACCATGCTTCGCGCAATCGAGGCCAGGTTCAGCACGACATTCGTCGCGCCGCCGCCCGGCATGGCAGTGGTGATCAGGAGCGCCTTGTGGCCGGCTTCGAGTCCCTTGGCGATCTGCACCGCCGTCTGGCGATACGCCTCGGAGATCACCGAGTCGGGATGATCGCGCACGACCGTCCGCGGATTCTTCACACCGACGGGGTCATCCGCCGTGTCAGGAATGACGCCGAGCAAACGACCGCCGGGCAGTCCGGCAAGATCGCTCGTGTAGCGCACACGCTGATCCATGAATTCGCGCGTGAAGAGCAGCACCAACACCACCGCGAGCACCAGCACGCCCATCACCGGGATCATCACCTTCAACTTCGGGAAGTCGAGCTCGCGCGGTTCGGCGGCCCGCTGCACGATCTCGACGCGGGCGGCGTCGTCACGACCACGCACGGTGGCGATTTCAGCCATCTTCGTGCCCATCGCCTTCCGATCCTCTTCCAACTGCTTGAGGCGATCGCGCATGTTGTTGAGGTCGTTCATGCGGGCGGTGATGGTTTCGAGCTCCTTGCTCTGCTTCGTGTACTCGGTGGTCTGGCGCTCAAGCAGGTCCTCGACCGCACCGACATCGTCCGTGATCTTCTTCAGGTTCGCGCGCAGGTTGCGTCGAATGATCTCATCTCGATTGGTGTTGAGATTCTGCTCGGACGACTCGACCAGCGTGGAGAGCCGGCGCACCGTGGGATGATCCGGACCGAAACTTGCGCGATGCGAGTCGAGCTGTGTGCGAAGGTCATTGAGATCGCGTCGCGCCTGCATGAGCACGGGGTCCTGGTCCGCCTCGCGAACATCCTCGGCGCTTGGCTCGAGCGTGCCCTCGAGGCGCTTCTCGATCTGCGCCCGTCGCGCGCGGAAGACATCGTGATCCTTCTTCGTGTCTTGCGTCTGCCGCGCCAGCTCTTTCAATTCCTCGGCTCGGCGAACGTCTGTCCGCTCGTCACCGGAGGTGATGCCGTGCTGCCCGATGAAGTCGGACATCTGTCGCTTGAGTTCCAGGATCTGCGAGTCGAGCGACCCCTGCTGACGCCGGAAGACCTCGGAGCTCTGGTTGTAGCGCCGCTCGTCGTCCAGACGGCGCGAGGCCATGTAGGTGTCGGCGATCGAGTTGAGCACGATGGGCACATCGCGCTGCTCGTGCGTGCGCCACGTGAGATAGAAGATCTGCTGTCCGCGACGGTGACCTGCGGAGACGCGTTCGATGAGCTGATCGACCGCCTCCTCCGCGTCGAACGCGCCGGACTCGTCGTTGAAGCCCGCGGCCCATGTCGTCTGCCGCACATCGGGGTTGCGCATGGCCGCGAGCAGGTTGTCGCGTCCCGTGATGCGCGCCGCTTCGGTCTGCGCCAGTCGGACGACCGTCTCCTCGCTGTCGATGTCGCGCGTCATGACCTCGAAGCCTCCATCGAGATTGGGCTTCAGCACGAAGCGGACCTCGCCGCGATAGAGCGGGTAGAGCTTCAGCAGTATGAAGTGTGCGGCCACGCCGAGACCGCCGCCGACGAGCAGCGTCAGGACCAGGAGCCATGCGTTCTGCCTCAGCACGCGGACCGGGTCGACGCCCACGACCTGCGGAGGTCTCGAAGGGCGCTGGCCTGCAGGTCCCCGGTCCGAAGTCGTACGAGGGGTCGGAGTTGGTGCTCGGGTCATGGCGTCTTCCTATATGGTCAATTCAGCGTGCTGCGCAACGCGGCGATCTCAGCCTGTTGCTCAGGAGTGGGGTTCGATGTCACGGCATTGTCGAGAGCGGTCCGAGCGTCTTCTTTCCTTCCCTCGCACTTGAACGCTTCGGCAAGGTGAATGTAACTGCCCGCGGTCGGGAGCAGACGGATCGCGCGTTCCAAGACGGAACGAGCCTCCGCACACTCTCCGTTCAGGACGAGTGCGAAGCCAAGCGTATCGAGGAACTCCGGTTGGTTCGGGGAGGCCTTGACCGCCATCCGGGCGTACTCGATCGCTCGCTTGTGTTCCTTCAAGCACTCGGCCAGCAGATAGCCCAGGTTGTTGAGCGCGACCGTGTTGGTCGCATCTTCCTTGACCACGTTCTCGTAGGCCGCGATGGCTCCCGGGCAGTCGCCGTTGAGATACGCCAGATTGCCCGTGACAAGCCAGACTCGACTTCGATACAGCTCGTCCTGCTGCTCCATTGCCGCTCGGGCCTGATCGAGATACTCCTTGGCGCGCGAGGTGCCATCAGGACCGGTTTCCACCCAGAGCGCCGCCAACCATCGCTGATCGGCGGGCGTGAGCTTGTCACCAAAAGTCGCGCGCACGAAGGCGTCGAGTTCGGCCGTCCGCTGCGGCGGAAACACCTGCCTCAACGCGGTGTACCAGCTGTCGATCTCCAGAGGTCGCATGCGCTGCGCCGCGATCTCGTCCATGATGAACCGTCCAGTGTCACGAAGGGACTGGAGCCCGGACTCCCGTTCGCCCGTGTTGGCGAGCGACGCACCGAGCGCCGAGCGCATGGCGCCGCTGCCGCGAACCTCGTCGGAATGCTGTCGCGCGAGCTCGACGATTCCGCGCCAGTCCGGCGGGCTCGATCGCTGCCGGCTCTCGATCGCCTTCGCGAGCGTCGCCGCGCCCGGGGACAGGGCCAGTCCGCGATCGAACGCCGCGACCGCCTCGGCAAACTGGCCGCGCTGCATCTGGAGTTCGCCCATGGCCATCTGCCATCCAGCGTCGTTGGGATTGAGCGCCGCACCCTCAGCGAGCACGGTCATTGCTCGCGGCGCGAGTCCGGCTCGAAGATAGAGCTCCGCCAACTGCTTGCGGGCTTCGGGATTGTCGGCGGAGTTCGAGAGGAAGCGCTCGATGACCTGGGTCGCACCGACCGTGTCGCCCTTCTCAAGCAGAATGTCCTTGCGCAGCCGGATTCCCGGCCAAAACGCATTCGACATGCTCGTTCCACGATCCGCCTCCGAGAGCGCCTGATCCAGCAGCTTCGCGTCACGCGTCCGGAGATAGAGATCGTGGTGCAGACTGGCCAGCGAGAGCCATGGCAGCGCGTTACCTGGTTGCAACTGCGCTGCGCGGTTGAGCGCCTCTTCCGCCTTGGTGAACTGCGCCTGCGCGGCAGCCTTGTCGCCCGCCGCCCAGAGATCCTCGCCGCGGCCATGAAGGATGTTGGCGGAGAGCATCTCCGCCACTGCGTCCATCGTGGCAGTGCCCTCCGCTTGCATCGTTTGCTTGAGATAGGCATCGGCCGCATCGAAGCGGCGCAACTTGATCGCGAGCTCGCTTCCGCGTCGCAGGTGCCGCGCATCCGGCTTCGCCAGACCGTCGATGAGCGACTTCATCGTTTCAAACGCCTGCTCCCATTGGCCCCGCTCGAACCAGAAATTCGAGATCGTGAGGTCAGCCTCGCGCCGAATCGGATTCTGGACTTTCTGCGCCTCCGCGAACGCCTCGAGCGCTGCAGCAGTCTTCCCGTTCTCCTCCAGGTACTGCCCGATGGCGAACCAGGCCGGGCCGGTCTGGCCGGCCGGTGTCTTGGAGAGCACCGCGCGAAGCAGCGTCTCTCCGTCGGCCATTCGACCAGCCCGGCGCATGGCGCGCGCCTGGAGCACGGCCGTCTCCATGTCATCCGCGCGAGCCAACAGCATGCTGCGGAAGATCTCACCGCCCTCGGCTTGGTTGGCCTTGAGCATGGCTTGGATTTCCTGGAACCGGCGCGCCGGTGAGAGCGCCACCCACTCCGATTCGGCGAAGCGAACGCGGCACTCCGCATCGATGATGAGTCGCGGATCGGCCTGACCGTCCGTGAGCATGACGGCGAGTGCGAGCGCATTCTCTCGCTCGCTCGGCAACTCGCGATAGACGCGCCGGCGCCAGCAGAGCGCCAGCGAACGATCTCCGACCGCCTCCTCCATCCGCAACCAGGCGTTGATGATCGCACGGTCGCCTGCGGCGGCTTGTGCTGCGTCGCGATAGAGCTGCAGCGATTTCGGCGCATCACCGGTGCGCTTCAGCAACTCGGAGTAGGCGCGCAGCGTGGCCAGATCGCCAGGTCGGCGCTCGTAGGCCTCCTTGTATGCCGCGAGTGCTTCCGTCACCTTGCCGAGCTGCTCGCGGGCACCACCGAGTTCGCGTGCGATCTCGGCGCTGTTGATGCCCTGTTGGCGAGCGCGTTCGAGCAGCGCCATCGCCGGCTCACCCTTGCCCTGCAGCAACAGCGCGCGAGCCTGAAGGAACGCGCCGAGCGCGCGGTCTCCGGACTGTTCCGCTTCGACGCCGATCTGCTCGGCTTTGCGAAGATCACCAGCCAGCACTGCTTCGTCGAATCGGGCGCCGAACACGGCCTGCGTCGCGGGTCCGGCGGCGGTCGCTGCCTCCCGCGCGCCGGGCACTTCTGCTTCGAGTTTCGCCAGCGAGGACTTGAGTTCGTCAAGATCGCGGAATCGACCGTCATTGGTGCGCCCACCCTCGGCAATGTCCCTTCGAAGTGTGGCGATTACGGACATGAGCAGCGCGTACCGGGCAGCCGGGCGCAACTTCTCGTCGGCGACGCTCAGCTCAACCAACTTGTCGACACGGGCGACCGGATCGGTCGTTCCCGCGATCGCTCGCAGCTGTGCGATGAACTGGTCGTTCGGAGCCAGCGCCAGCGCCGCATCGAGGTGCTCGACCGCGCGCTCGAGATTGCCGCTGGACATTTCGAGTCGAGCCAACTGCGTGAGCACGCGCGCATCACCGGGATGGGTCTTGTGCAAGCGATCCAGCAGCGTCCGAGCGCCCTCGAGGTCTCGCTTCGCCAGCAGCCGCTCGCTCTCCTGCAGGTCGCGCACGAAGGGATCGCTGGTCCCCTCCGGTGACATCATCTCGGTCAGTTTGACTGCCGCCTCGTGCATCTGGATGACGGTGGGATCGTCGGGCTTCGCTCCGAGCAGCGCCTTCGTCGTCGCCAGCGCTGCTTGCCCGCGGCGCAGTCCCAGCTCGAGCTGCGCCCGCATCAACATCATTTGGTAGCTCGGACCGAGTCGCTCGATGCCGCGATTCACATAGCCGAGCGCTGCACCGAGCTCGTTGCGGCGCGCGGCGGCTTCGGCCGCGAAGAGATAGGTCTCTGCGTCTGGCGAGGGGAGCACGGCGATGACTCGATCGAGCTTCGCCGATGCTGTGACCGCGTCGCCCGCCAGCAAGGCGAGTTTCGCCTCGGCCTTGAGCAACCGCGCATTGTCGGCCCGTCCCTGACCCAACTCACTGAGCAGGTCGCGCATCTTTTCGGCGCTCTGCACATGCTGCTTCTTCGTGGCGTCATCGGTCGCCTGCGCGGCCCGGGCGATCTCGACGTCGAGGATCCGCTCGGCAGAATCGCCGCGAAGCTCGTCGCGAAAGGCCATCTGCATGCTGACCGGCATCAAGTCGCTGTCGATGATTCTGCGCGCCACCGCGACCGAACGGTCGGCGTCGTAACCGCGCAGCGCGATCGACTGCAGTCGCCGCATGACGAGGTCGTCGGGGTAGAGTGAAAGCCAGTGATCGATGATCGCGACCGCGCGGTGAGCGTCCTCGACGCGACTCGTCGCAAGCAGTTGATCGACTGTTGAGATGACGGCGGCCGATGGAGCACTCGGCAGCATCGAGTTGCGCTCGAGTGCGTCCAGCACGGGGTCGATCGCCTGGAGCGCCGTGGCTGGCGCGATCTCGCCGCGAACGAGTTGTGACCGGATGAAACGGGCCTTGGCGAGCGCCACAGCGGTCGAGTCCGGCAGTGCCGTCTGGGCCTGCGCCAATGCTTCGTCGAACTGCTTCTGTCGCTGCTCGGCGCTCAATTGCTGGTTGGCCAGGAACTGGCGGTTGGTGTCGTTGAGAAGCAGGATCAGCAGTGCGTCCCAGGCGCGTTCGTCCTTCGAATCAGCGGCAAGAACCTGTCGGAGCGCCTCCTCTGCGCGCGTGCGTTCGGCCTCCGTCGATTGCGCGTCGCGATACGCCAGCGCAAATCCAAGCTCGCGCAACGCCAGACGCTCCGCGTCGCTCCCCTTCGGAACGGACTTCAGCATCTCCGTGGCGCCATCGGCGAGCCACTGCCAACCGGGTGGAGCCTGGAGGAACTGAGCGCGATCGCCGTACGCCTCCAGCAGCTGTCGCCAAGGCTCGGGATCAGAGGGATTCACCGCCGCCAGTTGCTGGAGGATCGTCAGGTTCATCTGATAGAGCTGGCGCGCCTCCTCGATGGTCGGCGGCACGATCTTCAGCAGCGCACCGCGCATGAGATCGAGGTACTCGATGTTGCTGCGGCGCTTGGCGACGGCGCGTCCGAAAGCGCGGTACGCACCGACATAATCGCCGGCCTTCTCCAGCTCACGGCCGCGCTCGACATGGCGCACCGGATCGGTCATGACGCTGTAGCCCCAGACCAGACCGACGCCGCCGACGGCGACCGCGCTGAAAGTGATGACGAGAATGAGGAACTTGGTGTTCATTCGCTGCATAGGGTGGCTTCGTGTTTCAGGTCGATGGAGTGCCGCGCTTCGATCGCGCCTCGTACTCGGGCCAATCAGGCAATCGGAGCATCAGATGGGGAAGCAGCTCTCGGAAGAGATCGACGACATCGGCTTCGTACTTCGCAAACGAATCGTCGCCGCTTCGGAAAAAGGCCGTGAACTGGACCTTGGCGAAGTACGCATATCGCTCGGTCAGGGAGTAGGAGAGTCCGCGGATATCACCCGCACGCGGGGTCATTCGACCATTGGCGATGAAGAGATAGCCCCCGATGATCCGCACCGACGAATCGCCGACATCCTGGAACTCGATGACGGTGATCGCCGACTCGCCGACCGGCATGTGCACCTTCGTCTCGCGACGCGTCACCGGGTCGACGACCATCGCCACCGGGAATGGCTCGTTCGTCGCCGCGCTGATCGCCTCACCATCCAGGCGCCACGCCGATCGATCGAGCTCCAGCGGTGCGACGAGCGGCGCGCCGCGCTGCACCAAGCCGCCCGCAACGAAGCATCGCTCCGGCACATGAGGCACTCGATCGATGAGGCCGGTGTAGAACGCGAGATGCAGTTGGATCAGACCCTTTCCCGGATCGCCATCAATTGCATAGGAGCGATTGAGATAGAACTTCGTGCCGAGCGCCTCGATCATCGCGTCATTCAGTTGCGTGTCGCTCCCGACGCTTCTCCAGATGCCAAGTGTGTTGGGGATCGTGCCGAGTGGATCGCGCAACGGCGCTGGTTCCTTGAGCAGCCACGCGTTCACGGCGACCGCGACGGCGCGAAAGCCGACGGCCCCGGCCAGCAGCGTGGCGCAGGCGATGATGAACGCTGTCTTGAAGCCGCGTTCAACGCGCATGCGTCGCCACCTTCGGCGTGCTCGCCGGCTCACCGAGCACACGCAAGCACCATTGAATGCCCAGGAACATGATGAAGCCTGGGATCAACCAGATCATGCCGACGAAGTGATGGAACTCGCCTTGGATCATGTTCGCATCGTGGAGACTGAGAATCCCAAGCGTGGCGACTCGCAGAATGTTCACTGCCACCGCGACGGGAGCGGCCATCAACACGAGCAGCCATCGTTGCCACCATCGATCGAGGCCCATGAACGCCATCGCCACGCCGAGTGCAAGGAACGCGACCAACATGCGCATGCCCGAGCACGCTTCGGCGACATTGAGCGGATGAGGCGTGCCCGCATCGCCGTAGACCGTCAACACATTCCCGCTGATGTCCGTGTCGTATCCAATCGCATTGAGCAGGTAGTACGCACCGCCGGCGGCCCAGTCCTGGAGTGTGAGCGTCACCGTCTGAAGTGCTCGATCGGAGATGCTCTGCCCAAAGATGCCCCAATAGAGCACCGGGAACCAGAGCCATCGTGCGGCGCGCCAACCGAAGAGCAGCAGACAAAGTCCCGAGAGCGCGATCACGACGCCGGCACCCTGAATGTTGCCGTGCTGGAACGCGCTCGGTCCGAGCAGCGCAAACGAGTACCAGAGCACGCCGAGGATCAAGATGCCCAGGCCGGTCCATGCCGGCGCGAACGGCTTGCTCATCAGTTCCTCGCGCCGCATCCAAACGAACCACGCGCTGATGAACGGGATCACCAGGATGTGTCCCCAGTCGGCGGGCTGACCGATGCCCGTGCGCACCTGCAGCACGAAGAAGTGCCAGAAGACGAGCACGAACACCGCCAAGAGCACCACCGCCCCCGCCACCGTGAGTGCAGGGCTGACCTCAAGTGGGCCGCGAGAGGCCTGCGATGGCGGCGCGGGAGTAGTCGTTGAGACCGGTGGCATGACCGAAGCGAGCTTGTGTCGGATATCGGCCCGAATCGGAGCCGAATTCACACGGACGGGGGCCGATCCGTGGCCGTCGAGGCTGCGTCGTACGTCAACAGTGCCGAAACGGTTCGGGAAAGGCTCATTCGCCGACGACGTTCACCGGCGGCGCTCCGAACACATCGTTGCCGAAGTTGCGGTCGAGCAGGAAGCCGAAACCGTACGTCATGCGGAATCCGTTGCGAATGACCGCGAGCGGCGTCGCCCAGAAGTTCGTGCCGATGATGATGTGATCGTCCGGCTTGCAGTAGATGTCCGGCTCACCGCGATTGCGAATCGCTGCAACGCTGATCCGGATGGCTGCTTCGCGATCCTCTCCCACCTTGCGAATGAGATCGCAGCGCTCGGGGATCGCAATCTGGTTGAGTCCGCCTGCCGCGGCGATGAGTCGACTGACGGTGAGTCGACCGCCTTCGGGCAACTGATACACGCCGGGACGCTGAACTTCGCCATCGATGTAGACGACGCCGCGATCGCCCGCGTCGGCCACGATGAGATCGCCTGGTCGAATGACGACATCAAGGCCTGGGACGCCCGAGAGCAATTGCTCGTACGCGATTTCGATGACGCGCGTCGGCGGACCTGAATACCGCGATGCATTCGGCGAACGCGTGCCGGCGGCGGCTGGTCCGGTCCGAGCACCGTGCGGCGCAGTGCCAGGGGGCGGCGCCGTTCCAGCTCGCACGCGAACCCACTCCTGCCGTTCTTGATCGAATACGAAAGTCGTGCCGTCACTTGGCGGCGCGGTCGTGACTGCTTGACGATGCGCGTCGGCGACGGTCGGCGCATCGGCGATGCGCACCGGCTCCAGAGAGTCGATGTCGATCGTGTTGGCTTGCCGGGGCGCCGCAACTGGCGGTGCACTCGGGTCGTCACGGAGCGCACCGGGACTTGGCGGCGCGGGCTCGATCGGTTGACTTCCGTTCGGCGGTGCGGCACCTGCAGGCTTGGCGCTCGGTGCCGGTGCCGAACCACCCTTGATGTTCAGCTGATCGATGAGCGACTCGATGTCGGGCGTCGCGCCCGTGGGCGGCGTCGTTCCGGGCGCGGGAACCGGACTCGGAACGGCGGATGGATTCGTCCCGCTCGCCGACCCAAGGCCCGGTCTCGTCTGCGGCTGCTCCGGCGGCACGGTTCTCAGGTCCTGCACGGCCCGAACGATCCGGATCTTCTGCGTTGTTGGATACGCGCCTTGCGCCAATGCCAACGCATCAGTGAGCCTGAGATCGGGGCGATTCAGCGCAAAGAGACCGCCGCGTTCGACTGAGCCAATGATCTTGTACTGATAGGAGCGCGTCTCTTCCGGCGTGATGTTCACGATCGGATTGCGGATGATGATGTTCTGCGTGACGAGCCGTTGCTTGACGCTGTCGACCAGAGCCTGAATGGTCAACCCCGCCGCCGGGACACTGCCGATCACCGGCAGTCGGATATAGCCGTCGGGATCGATCGTGCGAACCGTCTTCTCAGTTTCGCCGCGCGCCACGAGTTCGTAGATCTCGACCACGACGACATCGCCGGGTCCAAAGATGTACTCGTGTGTGTTCGGCAGCAGATCCTCAGGCTCGGGCGGACCCACAATCGCGTTGTCGAATGCGACGGACTCGATCACATCAAGTCGCTTGAGCACCGGCATGGTGGTCGGAACCCACTCGAAGTAGCCGGTACGGCTTGGGTCCATGTAGCTGTCGGTCTCACAACCTGTGCCGAGAGCGAGGATTGCCAAACACCCCGCGGTTGCAAGGAGTTCACATCGGCGATTGATGACTGCTGCGGCAACGCGATTCAAGCTCTGCTCCGTTGTGTGCACTGGGGCCCCGAACGAGTCGGGCGAATCGTACTCGGCTGCATCGGTGTCGGCAAAAACGGCCTCTACGCTGCAACAGGGGCGCGGTTTTCCGTGATCGAGAGCAGTCGCTCGAGTACCGCCATACGCGCTGCAACGCCTTGAGTCACCTGCCGCAGGATGCGACTGCGAGGCAGGTCATCGGCCACTGTGTCATCGATCTCCACGCCACGATTGACAGGACCTGGATGCAGCACAATGGCGTGGGCGGGCAGCCGAGCGACGCGTGCGGGCGTGAGGCCGTACATCTCGCGATAGTCCCCTGCCACCTCCGACCCCGCGGCACGCTCCGATTGGATGCGAAGCATCATGATCGCGTCAAGATCGTGAAGGATCGCATCAAGATCGTGATGGATGGTGATGAGATCGGGACGCCCGGAAATGTGGCGGTAGGCCTGGCCGACGAGGGTTGGCGGCCCAACGAGTCGGACTCTCGCCTCACAGGTGGTCAGTCCATGGATCGCTGATCGGGCCACTCGGCTGTTTGCAATATCGCCGACGATCGCGATCGATCGGCCATCCAACGCGCCCAATGCCTCCCGCAAGGTCAGGAGATCGAGCAGACCTTGGGTCGGGTGCTCGTGTCGGCCATCGCCCGCGTTGATGACCGGGCACCGCACGCGTCGGGCCACCAGCGCAGCGCCACCCGAGACATTGGTCCGCACCACGATCGCGGAGACTCCCATCGCCTCCACATTGAGAGCGGTGTCGACGAGCGTCTCGCCCTTTCGAGTGCTCGACCCGGACTCGCCGAGGTTGAAGACCTCACCCCCCAGTCGATGCACGGCGGTTTCGAAGCTGCATCGCGTGCGCGTCGAATCTTCGAAGAAGACATTCGCGACGACACGGCCCGCAAGACTCTCCTTGCGCAGAACTTTCTGCTCGGCAATGGGCAGATTCCGCGTTGCGTGATCGAGCAACGACTCAAGCTCAGTGCGGGGCAGCCCTTCGAGCTGGAGGAAGTCCTTGCTCATGCCGCAGCGAGCGTAGCAGCAGCGATCGGTCGCGCGAGGTCATCGCCACGAGCGTCGCATCAGCGCCCTTGCCAGTCTGCTGATCGTCCATCCGTCGAACGATCACCACGATCTGCTCACCACTGGGATTGAGTGCGTCCGGCATATCGATCTCGAAGCGGCCATCCACGATCGGCGCTTCGCCCCGCCAGCGCACCCAGTCGTTCGCCTTGACCCAGTTGCGCGTGGTGTGCTCCTCCAAACGGGGGTCGTCGGGACCGCTGGCGGCGATCACACCCGGAGGTGTGGCCGTGCGTCGCACCGTCAATCGAACTTCCGCCAAGAGCTGCGGCGAGACATCAGTGGTTCCGTCGACGGCTCCGGCGACGAGAGGCGCCACGGACTGCGGTGCCCCGGACTCCGGTGCCGCGGACGACGGTGCCACGGACGACGGAGCCGCAGACGACGGTGCCCGCAGCGTTCCAATCAATCGCGTCGGCGAGGCGAGCGAGAGCTCGATCGTGTCAGCGCTCGGTGCGTGGATCAGCGCCGTCGTCGGATCACCGATCAGGTTGTAGAGCAGCGCGTGATCGCGGCGCATGGTGCGCAGGGTGAGTGGCCATCGCTGCGCGAGCGCGATCGGCGTGGCGATGAGATCGAGTTCTTCGAGGCCGCCACTCGCGAGCGAGCGAGAGATGGCCAGGTCCCACGCACCGACCGTTGGCACGCGATCACGCAGCAGGACTCGCACGCCGTCGCGCTCGACGATCGCATTGGCATAGGGATGCGTCGGACGACTTCCGGCGAAAACCGCGATCGGTCCCGCGGGATCGACCAGCAGCGCTTCGGCGAGCGAGCGCTGCGCGGGATCGTCGTACCAACCCGCACTGCAGCAGACGAGCAGCGCCACGCCGCCCGGGCGCAGTGACGATGGCGCAGTCGCATCGCCCTCGCGTGCACTCGCGGGCGATGGCTCCAGGTCCTTCACTTCCAACAGGCGCTCACGCCCACCGCGCCACCAGAGCGAGTCGAGTCCGGTTGCGTGCCCATGTCCCACATAGTTGAACAGCAGCGCGCCCGAAAGCGCCTGCATGCGAACGATCTCGCCCACGCGCGACGGCGGCGGACAGAATGGACTCGACGCCTTCGCGTAGGTGGCGCGCAGTTCGAATTCAGGCGGCACGGAGTCGATGAGCAGACTCGAGGTGAGCACTTCGAGCAGCGAGTCGTATGGTCCGAAGCGACCCTCGCCGCCGACGAGCTCGACGCGCCGATGCGCTTCCGTCGGTGGCGCCGACTCCCATGCGCGAATCTTGTCGAGCACGCGCGTGGCATCGGCGACCGTCGAGACCGGCACGCGACCGAGCATGAGGTCGGGCACGCCGTCGTCGTCAATGTCCTGATAGGGACCGTCGCTTGAGAACGAGTCATCGCGTCGATCGCGAATCGATGGATCGCGCTGCTTGAAACGAAAAGTGGCAATGCCGTGCGTCGGGGCCGGAACGCCGCCGAGCAGGAGCACGGCGCGCGGACTCTCACCGGCGCTCGCGGCCCATTCCCTGATGCGAGCGCGAAGCACCTCAGTTGTCTCGCCTTGGATCGGCGACAACGCCACCGTCCAACCCTGTGCCGATCGCCAGTCGCGCCATGCTTCCGCAACCGCGCTGAGCTCGTTCGTGTGAACGACGAGCAGCGCGCCTCGCGGCGTTGGCGGACCTTGCGCGGTCGCGAGCGCTGTCGTTGTCGCGATCGCGGAGGTGCCCACACCCAAACCAAACAGGCACGCATTCCCCATCGTGGATACAAGCCCCGCAGCGACTATGTGCGTGCGCCAATGCATGGCACGAGTCTATGGCGGGTACCATGGCGCTCTGAAAGGAGCGCTCCATGCGTTCAACTCACATCTCGATGGTTTCTGTACTGCTGCTCGGTGCTTCGCTCACGCTCGTCGGCTGCAAGGAGGAGACGCCCGCAGGCAAGATCAACGACGCTGCCAAGAGCGCAAGCGACGACATGAAGAGCGCTGCGAACGACGCCGCCAAGAAGGCCAGCGCTGGCGCGGCGGATGCGGCGAAGAAGGTCGCCGATGAGGCGAAGGAGGCCGCAGCCAAGACCGACGCTGCGGCCAAGGAAGCTGCGGCGAAGGCGGAGAAGGCTGCGAACGACGCTGCGGAGAAGGCCGCGCAACTGGCGAAGGAGGCTGCGGCCAAGGCTGAGGCTGCAGCAAAGGAGGCTGCGGCCAAGACTGACGCAGCTGCGAAGGAGGCCGCGAAGAAGGCGAGCGACGCGGCGAACGATCTGAAGAAGCCGAGCGCGGGCGGCGCGCCTGACATGACAAAGTGACTTCCGAGGGGAGCACCGTCGCGACATGGCGTTGACCTTCATCAGTGGCGACACCCACTTCGGTCACGCCGAGGCCATCTCGCTCTTCGCGCGCCCTTTCGCTGATGTCGACGCGATGGACAGCGCTTTGCTTGAGCGCGTCAATGAGCGTGTCGGTCGCAAGGACACGCTCATTCACATCGGCGACTTCTGCGGTCCTGCCGATTGGTCGAAGCGATCGACGCGACGCCGCGCGGCGGAACTCCGCGCGGCGTTGCGTTGTCGGCGCGTCATACTGATCCGAGGCAACCACGATCCGCGCGGAATCAAGGCCTTTGATCGTCTCTTTGACGAGACCTTCGATCTGCTGAGCTTTCGGCTTCGCGGTGGGGCGCGCGAACGATTCAATCTCTGCCATTATCCGCTGCGCGTGTGGCGCGGGCAGTATTCGGGCGCCATGCTCGCGTACGGCCACACGCACGGCACACTGCCGGAGCTCGATCGCAGCAGCGATGTCGGCGTCGATAGCTGGGATTTTCGGCCGATCGAGTTGCCGGTGCTGGCCACGATGCTCCGCGCTCGCCCCGTCCATGTGCCGACCGAGTGGCGGCGCGAACAACCAGCGCGCGAACCATCGCTCTCGTGACAGCGCGAAGCTCTGCGCGTATTCTCGCGGCATGCCGAGCAACCGCAATTCTCAGGTGGCGCGTCGATTCCGCTCGGCTGGCCTCATTGTCGGCACCGTGATGCTCGTCGGCGCGTGTCAGCAGAAAGAACTCTTCCCGGGCATGGAAGCACCAACGCAGCAGCAGTCGAACGCGATGGGTTGGCCCGCGCCGCACTACATCAACATCGAGCAGGGCGACAATCAGGATCCGAGCGTGGACACCATGAGTTACCCCTACTCGTCATCGCCCTGGTACATGCAGCCTGGCTACCTTCAGGGCTGAGACGGCGCCGTGTCGGCAGGTGCCGCTGCCGGTGCCGGTCTCTGCGACGCGCTGCTGCCGCCGACGGGAATGAGTTGGAAGAGTGCGCCGGGACCGCGCTCGCCGCCTTCCATGCTCGTCAAGATGATCGTGCCGTCGTTCAACTGATCGATGCTCGACCAGCGGCTCTTGCCACCCTTGTGCAGCACCTTCGGGCCGACCGTCTTGCCACCTTCGTGGCGCACGCCCCACAGTCGACCGTTGCCGAAGTCGCCATAGATGTAGACGCCATTCAAACTCGGGTGCGTCTCGGATCGCCACACGGCGCCGCCGGTGACGGAGATGCCTTCATTGCGCGGATACTCGGCGATCGGATCGATGTACTCGGATCCGAACGCGCCGGGCTTGCCGCCGCGATACTCGCGCGTGCCTTCGCGCGGATTCCAACCGTAGTTGCCGCCGCGCGTGACGATGTCGATCTCTTCGAGTTCATTCTGGCCGACATCGCCAACCCACAACTCGCCGGCCTTGCGATCGAACGCCATGCGCCATGGATTGCGAAGGCCATACGCCCAGACCTCTGGTCGCGCACCCTGCACACCGACGAACGGATTGTCAGACGGCACTGCGTACGGCTTCTCCGCGCCGGCACGATTCACATCGATGCGCAGGATCTTCGCGAGCAACTGTCCCAGGTCCTGGCCCGCCTTCTTCGGATCGCCCGCGGCGCCACCATCGCCAACGCCGAGATACGCCATGCCATCGGGACCGAAGCAGATCGTGCCGCCGTTGTGATTCCAATAGGGCTGCTCGATCTCAAGCAGGACCTCTTCGCTGTCGGGCAGTCCACGCGTGCCGTCCTCATTCGCCTTGAAGCGACTGAGCACGCTGCGCTTCGGCGGTTCTGCCGTGTAGTAGACGAAGAACTCGCGGTTCTTGGCGAAGTCGGGATGGAACGCGAGCGAGAGCAGACCCTCCTCGTTGTTGCGATCGTTGACGCGCTTGCGAAGATCAAGGAACTCGTCGCCGCGCGATGCTTCGCGATCGTTGCGATTGACGACGACGACGCGCCCGGCCTGCTCCAGGATGAACAATCGCTCGTTGTCGCCCGGGATCTGCACCACCTGCAACGGGCGCTTGAGCGCCAGCGAAGGCAGCATGCGCTGCAGGCGCACATCCGGAATCTCCGAGTCGGTCGGCGTCGCCTGCGGCGCGAACGCGAACAGCACGGACATGGCAACGGCGGCAGCGATGAGACTGCCATTGAAACTCAATCGGGCGTGGCGCATGGGGAGATGGTACGACGGCCGGTATCCTCCCCGCGGCTCGTTGCCACCGTTTCATGGCTGACTCCGTCAACATTGCACGCAGCGCCGCGAGCCGCGCGCTCTTTGTGATGGCCGCGTTCGTGGTGGTCTGCGCCGGCCTTCGCGCGGGCGCCGAACTGGTCGTGCCGTTCCTCGGTGCCGTCTTCCTGGCGATCGTGTCGCTGCCGCCGCTGGCCGCGCTGCATCGCGCAGGACTGCCCAAGTGGGCGAGCCTCGGACTTGTGCTCACAGTGCTGACCGCCGTGCTCGTCATGCTTGGCGGACTGCTCGCCAAGGGACTGATGGGTTTCCCGCAGCAACTGCCGCACCTTCAGGCGGTGCTGCTGCAGGAGCTCAACCAAGTGGCGGATTGGCTGCGCGAGAACGGCGTCGACATTCCGCCCGAGGTACTGAAGGAGCAACTCGATCCCACGCGCTTCATCGCCTACATGGGCAATGTGCTCGGCACGGTGGTCACCATCGGGAAGGCCGTGTTCTTCGTGGTGCTCACCTGGACATTCATCATTGCTGAAGCCGCGGCGCTGCCTGAGAAGTTGCATCGTGCGTTCGGCGCCAGCGCGGCGGACCTGACGCGCTACCGCGGCATGATGCAGGAAGTGCAGAGCTACCTCGCGTTCAAGTCGGGCACGAATGTGCTTGCAGCAACGCTCGTGTGGTTCTCATGCTGGCTGCTGGGAACGCCGTACGCGATTCCGATTGCGATCTTCGCGTTCTTCCTCAACTATGTGCCGGTCTTCGGGCCGATCATCGCGGCCATCCCCGCCATTCTGCTCACCTTCGCCGTCGGTGGATGGCAGATGGCCGTCTGGATGATCGTCTTTCAGATCGCGCTCAATGTGCTCGTCGGAAGCGTGGTGGAGCCGCGACTGTTTGGATCACGATTCGGCTTGAGCGCACTCGTCGTCTTGTTGAGCCTCGTCTTCTGGGGATGGTTGCTCGGACCTGTCGGCATGTTCCTGAGCGTGCCGCTCACGATGGTGACGAAGATCCTGCTCACGAACTCGCGCGAGTTCCGTTGGCTGGGCATCTTGCTCGGCACCGGGCACGAGTCGATCACCGCCGTGCCCGCCGTCAAAAACTGACGCGCTTGATCACGCGGCCGCGCGCGTGTTCGGTGCGGCCTGCATGCTCACTTCAGGCGCGACGGGAACGACACCCGCCGCCGTCGCGACTGGCGCCGCAGGCGGCGCAAGCGGTGGCGCGATGAGCGCAGCGAGTTGCTCCGTCGGAATCGAAAGGAAGCACTCGCCGAGCATCGGATCAAAGTGCGTGCCGAGGCAACGACGGATCTCAGCGAGCACCTCGGTGATGTCGCGCGCTGGTCGGTATGTCCGGGCGCTGGTCATCGCATCGAAACTGTCCGCCAGACAGACGACACGGCCGAGCAACGAGATCTGCTCGCCGCACTTGTGATCGGGGTATCCCTTGCCATCCCACTTCTCGTGATGCTCGAGCACGCCACAGAGCACGTCCGCCATCTGCGGAATGTCGCGCAGGATTTCGTGACCGATGCGCGAATGCGCTGCGATGAGCGCGAACTCCTCTTCGGTCAGTCGAGCCGGCTTGCACAGCACCGACTCGGGCACGCCGATCTTGCCGATGTCGTGCACCAGGCCGCAGAGGCGCGCGCGCTCGACCATGTCGGCACCGAGTTGCGCGTGTTCCGCAAGCAGCGCCGCGAAGGCCGACACGCGGTCGGAGTGTCCACGCGTGTAGGGATCCTTCGCGTCGATCGCGGCAATGAGCGCGTGCATCGTGCCGCCGAACATGAGTTGCTGTTCGTTCTGCAGCCGCTGTTCCATTCGGGCGCGCGCGAGATTCGAGAGACTCAGCGCGGCCATGCGGACGAGCACATGCGCGGCGTTGGCGACCATTGAGAGATCGGTCAGTGCGTGTGTCGCAACGCGATCATCGAGATAGAGGAAGCCGAAACTCACTGCGCCCTGAACGAGCGGCTGGCAGATGGCGCGGCGAATCTTGAGTGTGTTGATCGTCGCCGATGAGGCGGGACCGTCGCTGTTCGTGTCGCCGATGATGATCGGACCGTTCTTTGCGCGCCGGATGATGGAGCGACTGATCGACGGCCGACCGAAGCGATCGACGACCTGGCCGCGTGTGGCGAGCAACTCCGCGTCTTCATCGTCCGCGTCCATGCGCACGAGCGCGGCATTCGGAAATCCCGTGAGCTTGACGACGCTCTCGAGCAGCGACTCGTACACCGCGGAGTCATCCTCCGCCTGATGGAGCGCGTCGCTCGACGCCAGTACTTCGAGCAGTTGTTCCTGCGACAGTCCCGAAGCACCGGTCGGCGCCAACGCGCGAACATCGCCGCCCGTCTCGTCGCGCTCGGGCAACGCCAGCGTCGCCTCGCTCCTGGGGCGCGCGGAGCGGTTTCGGAACTCGAATGCGTAGATCGCGATTTGGATGACATCGCCCGACTCCAGTCGCAGCGAGCGCTCACCCTGCATGCGCACGCCGTTGACGAGCGTGCCGCCCTGGCTGCCCATATCGGCGAGGCGCCAATGTCCCGGATCGTCACCCGCAGGTTCGCTCCACTGAAGCAAAGCGTGTGCACGACTGACGCCCATGTCCGGCAGCGTCATGGTGTGACCCGGCGCACGACCGATCGAGATCGGCCCAGGCGGCTCGAGCTTGAGCCGCATGCCGCCCGCTTCGTCCCTTGGAATCAGCCAGAAGTCACCCATGGTTGGTGGCCGCACGAAGCGGTCCATGGGGTGAATCGGGAGATGTCGCGGCCGAGTTCAACACTGAGCGGGCGTGCTCCACGAGTGAGTCGGCACAAACGGAACTTGACCCCCTCACGCTCGCGCCACACGGGTCTTCAAGCGCGCGGCACATGCTCCGTGCAGTAGCACTGTGTGCCGTCCGGTTGTGTGGCGTAGCGAAACTCGAGCAGTGGATCCGACTCTCCGGTGCGCCCGCAGACGACACAGCGATGACGCGGTTGCGATGCGGAGGCATCGCGCGTGCGTGCGGTGCGAACGGCGCGCGCCGTGCGATCGCGTGTTCGCTTGATCAGCATGGGCAGGAAGAACGCGGCCCAGTTGGCGACCGACGCGAGCACTGCCAGGCGCTCGGCACCAGGACCTCTGATGAATGCGATGCCGAGCACGATCCAGGCGAGCCACGCGAGCCACTTCGCCTTGACCGGCAGCACGAAGAAGAGGCGGAAGATGGCCTCCGGCGCCAGCGTCGCAAAGGCGAGGAAGACCGTCATCATCATGAAGCCGTTGGTCGTCGTGCCACTCGGATTCGCGAAGGAGGCCGCGCTCGTCGCAAGCCAGCCGATCAGCAGAAAGAGATTGAATCGCGCCATGCCCCACTGACGCTCGAGGTCGTTGCCGATCATCACAAAGACGAGCCAGGAGACGATCGCCCAGAGTGGATGCAGCGTCGGGGGCACGGCCAGGAATGTGAAGATCCGCCACCATTCACCTGCAAGAACGCGCTCAGGCACCAGCACGATCGGATCGAGCACGCGCGCCGGATCCTGCGGCGACGAGACCATGATCCAGATGAAGACGATCGCTTGCGCACCGGCGAGCACCGGCGCCAGATAGGGCATCGCCACCGGCCGCAGCCAGCGTTCCATCGTGTCGAGTGGGCGCATGAAGTGGCCGCAGTCTATTCGCCCGTGGTGCGCCAGCGCGTAGGCTCGGTGACATGGTCGACGCGTCGCTCTCGTGCGTGTGGTCCCTGCCGTGCGTATTGCTCGCGATGAGTGGAACTTCGCAGTCTTCGGAGTCGCCGGGTTTCCGCATGATCGATGTCGCGGCGCGCGTGGGACTCGACGAACAGAGCGCCGCGAGAGTCGCGGTCGCGGATCTCGATGGCGATGGACGGCCCGATCTCATTCTCGATCGCACCAGTGTGTGGCTCAATCGCGCACTGCCTCTCCCGCCTGATGATCCATCGCGCGGCGCAGATGAACGCAACGCCGACGGCGCGGACGCAGGTTTTCGCTTCGAACCGGTGGAGTCGTTGCTTGAGAGCCCCGGGAAAGACGGCGTTTCCATCTTTGTCGACCTCGATGGCGATCGCACTCCCGACGCGGTCATCGCTCGATCCGGCGAGGGCACCCTCTGGCAGCGCGGGCGCGGTGATGGTCGCTTCGATCCGGCGCAACCGATCGGCGAAGCGCGGCCCGGCACGGTCGCGTCGATCGCCGCCGGTGATGCTGATCGTGATGGATGGACGGACCTCTTCATCGGGCGCTGGTATCGCGCGTATGGCGAGTCGCTCGATGCGTTTCCTGCGGATCTGCTGCTCGCGCGCGTGGACGAAGAAGGCGATGCGCGATTCGCGCGCGTGGACGAACGGCCTCTTGTGCAATTCGAGCGCGCGGCACTGCCCGAAGACGAGGTCGCGTTCGATGAAGAACACGACGCTGGTGGTCGTCCGCTCTACGGCACGATGATCGTCACGCTGCTCGACCAATCGCGCGCCACACCACCGCAACTCGTGAGTCTCGCGTATGGCCGGCGCTGGAATCGCCTCTACGCGCGGAGCGAGGCCAGCTCGCCTCCGGCGCAACGCGCGCCCAACCCGACGCACGAACCAACTGCGCGCCCCTCGCCGTTCGTGTGGCGCGATGTCGCGCCCGCGCTTGGTTTCGACGGCGACGATCAACGCAGCGGCGAGTATCCGGCGTGGCTCGCGGAGCGCGCGAAGACCGACCCCCGATTCGCGCGCACCACCGAGAAGCCCTTCCGCGCGAACGGCAACACATTCGACATGGCCATCGGCGACATCGACGGCGATGGCCACTTCGACGCGGTCATCGCCGAGATCACACACGCATGGGCGGGGCCATCGTCCGATCGATCGCGCGTGCTGCTGCAGCGCGATGGGCGATTCGAATCACCTCCGGCGTACTCGCTCGATCGCATCCCGAGCGACGACTCACCGGATGCGCAGCGCTGGAATCAAGGCGATCTCTTCGTGGAGCTCGCCGATCTCGATCTCGACGGGCGACTCGATGTGCTGCTTGCGAGCGGCGACTATCCCGACGCGCCGCCGTTCGATGAGAGGCTTCGTCTCTTCATGCAGCGCGCCGCGCCGGATGAGAGCGGGCGCCGTCTCGTCGACGCGAGTGCAGCACTGGGCGTGGATCTTCCGGGCTGCGGGCAGATCGCGCTCGCCGACTTTGATCTCGACGGGCGCATCGACATCGTCGCCGGCCAATCGTTCACGCGATTCACGCCAGCCATGATCGAAGCGGCTGGTGGACGACCGCGCGTCCGGCTCTTGCTCAACCGACGAAACGGAGCGGCCGCAGGCGAAGCGGACGACGCGCGCCCATCGCGTGATCGAAACGGAGCGAGTGATTCGCACGCGGCACACGACCCGCACGCGATCTCGCTTGAGCTCATCGGCGATCCTGCGCGCGGCATTGCAGCAGTGCCATTCGGCGCGATCGTGGAAGCGCGCACACTGGATGCCGATGGAGTCGAGCGCACGCAGGTGCTGCAACTGGTCGGTCCCGGCGGTCACGCTGGCAAGCAATCTGAATCGCGTGTGCCGATCGGGCTCGGCGCCGCGCGCGAGGCTGCGGTGCGCATCACCTGGCCGTGCGAACCTCCGATCATCTCCGAGTGGAAGACGCTCCGGGCCGGGCGGCATCGCCTATCCCCGTAGTGAACGACCAGCGCCGCGCAACGGCTGCCTGTCCCCTGTGCCTCCCCGCGCTTTCTCCCTGATGACTTCGGACGAATGGACCTGATCGGGCTTGAACCGACTACCTCTTCCATGCCATGGAAGCGCTCTCCCAAATGAGCTACAGGCCCGGCTGATTGTGCCCGTCGGCCATCCGACGGGAGTCGCGAGTCTACGCGCGGCCGCAACTTGCGGCAACGGTCGCGCTCAGAGCACGGCCGTCACGGCATCGGCGATCTGCTTCTTCGGCCGACCACCGACAAGCTTCCCGGCGACTTGTCCGCCCTTGAAGATGAGCATCGTCGGGATCGACTGAATGCCGTACTTGAGTGCGACCTGCTGATTGGAATCGATGTCGACCTTGCCGATCTTCGCGCGGCCGTCGAACTCGACGGCGATCTCGTCGATGGCGGGCGCAATCGCGCGGCACGGTCCGCACCACTCGGCCCAGAAGTCGACGAGCACCGGCACATCGCTCTTCAGAACCTGCTGCTCGAAGTTGTCGTCAGTGAATGTCAGCGTGGACTTGCCTGCCATGGGTTCTCTCCTGATGAATCGCGGAAGTGGGCCAAGATCGTAGCACGCTCGGTGACGGCGCCACGACATGAGATGACAGCGATCGCCTCGCGATGCGGAGCCACATCATGCACGCGCAGGATGGCCGCACCACCCTGTGCCGCCAGAACGGCAGCCGCGAGCGAGCCCGCCAGCCGATCCTCCGCACGTTCGACGCCACTCGCGTAACCGATGAAACTTTTGCGACTGGCGCCGATGAGCAGCGGTCGGCCGAGCACCTCGCACTCGCGCAGTCGATGCAGCAGCTCGAAGTTCTCGTCCACGCTCTTGCCGAACCCGAGCCCGGGATCGATCACGATCTGCTGCGCGGCGACGCCTGCGTCGAGCGCGGCGCGCACGCGCGCGCCCAGTTCGCGATTGACGCGTTCGACTACATCTTCAAACGGCGCAGGGACATTCGGCGCGCTCGCGCCAAGCGGCGCACCCGTGAGGGCACCGCGCGCCTCATCGCTGATGCGGTCGCTTCGAATCTCCTGCGCGGGTGCGCGACGCCGATGCATGAGCACCACGCCGCAGCCGCGCGCCGCGATGAGCGGCAGCATGTGCGGATCATCGGCGCCGGCGCTCGTGTCGTTGACGATCGAGGCGCCTTCGTCGAGCGCGGCCTCGGCCACGGATGCGAGCGTCGTGTCGATGCTGATCGGCACCGTCGATTCGCGGCGCAGCGCTCGAATGATGGGACAGACGCGGCGCCGCTGCTCTGCGGCATCGACCGCGGCAGCACCCGGTCGCGTGCTCTCGCCACCGATGTCGATGAACGAAGCTCCTTCGGCGATCGCGCGCAGCGCATGTTCCACCGCACGCGCGGGATCAAGAAAGCGGCCTCCGTCGGAGAAGCTGTCCGGCGTGACATTGACGATCGCCATCAGCCGCGGCATCGGCCGCAGATCAAGTACGACGCCGGGTGCCACGCTCCACTTCGGCGCGGCGCTCACTCGCATCTCCAGACCGGCGCCGCGCCCACGCGCTACTCCTCACCCGTCGGCGCATCACCTGCGGGCGTCGGCATCATCCGCGCCACGGCTTGATCCCAGACGATCGCAAGCACACCCGTTGGAATCATCGCGGCCGTCTCGACGCGACCATCCTGCACCGAGAGCGCGAACGCGACGGGCTCGAGTTTCTCCGGCACTTCGATCGCGCCCATCGGCGCGCCGAATGCAGCCGCAGCCGAAGCAGCCATGCGAAGGATCGGCCCGACGCCGATGAACCCCTCGATGTCGGACTCAGGCAGCAGCCAGCGCCGCAACGCGCGCACGGTGCCCGACTCGGCCATGGTGCCTTTGCCTCCCGCTGCCTCCGTCGCGCGACCAAGCACGTCGGTGCGTTGACTGAAGGTCATCACCATGCCGCCGGGAACGACGCGCACGAATCCACGAAAGCCCTTCGGCCCCACGATGAGCTGCTGCGCCAGCCGCACCATCATGGTGTTGCCCGGCGCGTCGGCGGGGCTCTCGTCGGCCGCGACTTCGAAGGCCGTCACGGTGCCGCCGGACTTCAGCGTGCGCGACTCCTCCCATGTTGGTCGGCGTTCGACTCCCGTGAATGGATCGGGACCCGTCATCGATTCGATCCATGTGCGCACGAGTGCCTTCAGCTTCTCCGGCTCGCGCGTCTCCACGAAGACGGCCGAGTCGTTGAAGATGCCGCTCGCGTAGCCAAGCTTGCTGCGATAGATGCCGATCTGCACGCGGTCGACGAGATCGCGATGATCACTCACCCAGCCGGGCACCATCGCGTCGAGGCCGAGCAACTTCGCCAACTCCAGGAACGGTCCTCCGCCGCCGAGTCCGCGCAGATCGATCGCGATGGCGAGCAGTGAATCCTGTGCGTTGCCCGGAAGTCGATCGACGCCCGCGCCGATCGCAGGACCGCCATGCGCAAGTTTGCCGAGATCGCTCTCCGCATCAAAGATCGAGAGCGTGCGAATCGAGAGTCCGAGCGGATCGACATCGACGGTGACGAGCGCGTCGGTCATTCCCTTCGCAACACTCGCGAAGCGCTCGATCTCGGTCGCCCGCTCGCCGGCTTCGCGAAGTGCTTCCGCGAGCGCGCGCGTTCGCATCGATTCGAGCGCCGCGGGACCTGCCCATGCGCTGAGTTCCGCACTCTGGATGCGACGCATGGCGCTCTCGCCGAGTCGCGTCTGCAGCGTGCCGGCGAATCCCGGCTTAACCTGCCAGTTGCGCACGAGCGACGCGCTGGGACTCATCATCACCAGCGAGCCGATGGTGCGCGCATAGATGACGGCGCCATCGCGGCGCCACGCGTCTTCGTTGGCATCGCCAACATCGCGTGCCGGTGCGAAGTTCGCTTCGAGGAATTGCTTTGGATCCGTCGTGCCGACGACGACGACCGGCACCGCGAGTGCCGGATCTCCGCCGGGCGCGAGCGCCTGCCACCACGCCACGACCGGCGCGGCGTCGTCGAGTCCTGCACCGATGCCGAGTTGCACCTTGAGCAGATCGAGCGGCCGGCCGAGCAGCGCCGACTCCGGCCGCTCCATGCGCGCAATGCACTGCGCCATGTCTTCCGACGCCGCCTTCGGATCAGGCACGATCACGACACTGAGCGCGTCGGCTGGCACCAGATCGAGCGCCTGTCCGACCTTGATCGGATCCGCGGCATGCGCAGCGGCGCTGCAGAGCGCGGTGAGCACGCAGACGAAGACAGCACACCGCAAAGCGGCACGAAGATCTGTACCCATGTGCATGTCGCTCACTCCTTCGGAGGTGCGGACGGCGCTGACGGTTTGGTCGGCGCGGATGACCCAGATGATCCAGAAACCCCCAGCGCCTCTTCGATCGTCTTCACCATCTCCGCTGAGTCAGGCGCGGCCTTCGACGGCATGAAGGTGATCTGCTTGCCATCGCGCGTCACCAGGTACTTGCAGAAGTTCCATGTCGGCAATTGCTTCGTCCGCGCCTCGAGCACGCGGTAGAGCTCGCTTTGACCCTCGCCGTCCTTCGTGCGCACCTTCTCAAGCAGCGGGAATGTCACGGCGTAGTTCTTGGTGCAGAAGTCACGGATCTCCTGCGACGATCCCGGCTCCTGATCGCCGAAGTCGTTGCTCGGCACGCCGATGACGACGAGCCCGCGATCCTTGTACTTCTGGTGCAGCTTCTCCAGCTGCGCATACTGCGGTGTGTAGCCGCACTTGCTGGCGACATTGACGACGAGCAGCACCTTGCCGCGCTGCGTGCCGAAGTCGAAGTCCTTGTCGTCGAGCGTCTTCATCTTGACGGCGTAGAGATCGTCGTTCGGCGCGGTGGGAGCGGCGGGCGTGGCCGGCGCCAACTGCCCCGATGCCAGTGGATCGGGCGAGAGCGCCATGCCGAGCGCAAGCAGCGCGAACGCGAGCGAAGTGATCGAGATCATCGGAAACATGTTCAGCATCAGGTGGCTCCTTGTTGTAGGAACCGATCAGCCTATCCGGGGCCGCTTCGTCCAAGCCGCGCGCGGGCGATGGCGCGACCGTGATCGATGAGCCGGACCGTTTCCTGCGCCGTGAAAGTGCGGGCCGCACGATTGGCGACACCGAGAGCGCCGACGACACCATCGCGCTCGTCGAAGATCGGCACGACGATGGCACCTTCGAGCCCCGTCGCCTTGGCGCCGGGTCGCACATCACCGGAGTCGTCCGTCTGGATGTTGCATGCGGTCACGGGACCCGCGCGTTCGACGGCAAGACCGGCCATGCCTTTGCCGACCGGCACGCGACGCACGATCGAAAGCACGGGCGGCGGAATGCCCTTCGCGCAGATGAGATGAAGCTCGCCATCGTCGAGCAGCAGATGCACGGTGCCACTCTCGGCGGCAAGGTCGATGATCGCTTGATCGAGCAATGGCCCGAAGCGCGGATCGGGCATGTTCGGCGTCCAACCGGATGGCGCCACTTCAAACGCATCGAACGAGAACGCCGGTGTCACGGCGACGCCAACGAGACACCAACGGTCGCCGGCGATCGCGCGTTGCCACGCATACGGCGGCACGAACGCTTGCAGCGCGCACGACTCATCGGCACTTCCGCGCGTGCCGTCACGCGCGCCGACACCGAGTCGAAACTGCGCGAGCGGCGCGCCCGCTTCGTGCACTTCAAGTTCCAGCGAGCCACCGGCTTGCCAGTACCACGCTTCGAGCGCATCCACGCGATGCCATTTGCTCTCGCCACCTGCGTCGAGCAAGTACAGAATGCTGGTCATTGCGCCGCGCGGTGCACCCGTCGCTCGATGCACTTCGCGGTACCAACCGCCTTCCGGGTGAGGCGCAAGCGAAAGCCGCCCGGCGACTTCACTTGCAGAAGCGCCGAGCGGCTCATTCGTCATGGTGACTTGCCCTTCGCGGATCAGGGCGTCCAGTTTCCGAGCACCGTGGCAATGTCAGCGCCATCGGTGGTGTGGTCGCAATTCGTGTCGCCGCCGATCACGCCCCAATTGCCCAGGACCATCGCAATGTCGGCGCCATTCACCACACCGTCGTGGTTGAGATCGCCATCATTCCAGATCACCTCGCCCGACGCGGCAACGACCTTGAAGAGGCCGCCGGTGGTGGTGCTGCTCTGCTTGACGATGTAGATCTCACCGCGAGCATCCTCGCCGTACGACGCAAGCGAATTCACTGTGGTGCCTTGCAGCGACGGCGTGATCTGAGCGTTGATGTTCGCCAGATTCAGAATGCCGCCGCCTTGCGTGTAGCGCATCACCCACGTGTTGCTGTTCGTGTAATCAGCATGGAAGTAGAAACCGTCGAGCGCGGGGATCGCCGGTCCGCGATACATGTATCCACCGGTGATGCAGAAGCCGCCGTTCACGCCGCCCACATGCGTGTAATCACGGATGGGCTTGGTGATGCTCGCCGCGTTGCAGACGCAGCCGGAGAGGCCGGTGCAGGCGAAGCCTTCCATGCAGCGCCAACCGAGGTTGAGTCCACCGACACCCGCTGGGATGAAGTGGATCTCCTCGCGCGCGTTCTGACCGACGTCGGCGATGAAGAGGTCACCCGTCTGCCGATCGAAGCCGTTGCGCCATGGATTGCGCAGCCCGATGTGATAGATCGCGTCGTCGCCTGCCACTCCCACATAGGGATTCGTCGGTGGGTTGAAGAAGGTCGGTGAGTTGCCGGCCACATTCGGTTCGATGCGGAGAATCTTGCCGAGGCGCGAGTTGATGTTCTGGCCGTTCTGATTCGGGTCGTTCGCGCTGCCGCCATCGCCGATGCCCATGTAGAGGTAGCCGTCGGGACCGAATTCGATCCAGCCGCCATTGTGATTCGAGAACGGCTGAGTGAAGGTCATGACGATCAACGCGCTCGAAGCGGTCGCGACATTCGGATTCGCCGAGACCTGATAGCGCGCGAGCACCGTGTTGCCGCTGGTGTTCGTGTAGTAGACGAAGAAGTAACCGTTGTTCCAGTAGTCGGGGTGGAACGCGAGGCCGAGCAAGCCCTGCTCGCCACTCGCCGTGGTGCTGCCGAGCACAAGCGAGTCGATGTCAAGGAATGTGCCGATGACCGAGGGCACCGGGCTCTTGATGTCGATGACCTTGATGAGGCCACGCTTCTCAATCACGAACATGCGGCACTTGTCGCTTGGCGCGTGGGTCGCGCCGATCGGGTAGTTGAGGCCGGTACCGATGATGTTCCTGGTTCGAAGAGCAGGCGCTGCCTGTCCGAATGCGGTGCTAGTGGCCGCAAGTGCGGTGACAGCGGTCAGGCCGAGGGTCACGAGGCGATGAAGCATGATTGAGGTCTCTCGCTGGTACGGGGAATCAAGAAGGCACCGGCAGTGGACGCCAGCGCGGTGTGACCGATCCGAGTGATCGGCGATCGGAGTTCCAAATATAGCCGCCTCTGCGAGGGATGCCGAATGCAAAGTCGCAGAGCAGGTGATCGGAGGCTCTCTGTCCGATAGCCGCCGAGAGCGCGGCGACGAGCGCCGACGCTCATTCACTCGGGCTATGGAAGCTCTGGATGGAGCGCGTCTTCGAGCTCTTGGAGTAGCGATCCGAGTCGATCAAGCGCGTCCGCGGTTCTTTCCACACCCTCGGCAAATGCTGCCGCATCACCATTTTGCAGTGCCTCTGCTACCAGTGGCAGCACCGTGGCGCCATATCCCGACTGACGATCTGCTGCGAGCGCGAGGTTTCGCGTCCATGGTCGTGACGGCAACCCTGCGTGGTCGTACCACGCTCGCTCAAGAGACATGAGCAGGCGATTCACTGTGTCGAGGCGTGGCGAGTCGAGATGTGGCGCGTCCAACTGTGGCGTCTCCAAGCGCGGCGTCTCCAAGCGCGGCGCATCAGGTGCGCTCTCTGCGGCCGCGAGCTCGTCGAGGCGCTCGTCCAGTCGTGCGCCGAGATCGGCGAGCGCCTGGCCGCGCATGATCAGCGAGTCGATCGCCTGTTGCTGCGCGGCATCGTCGGTGCGCTTCTTGAGCGCGTTGCCCCATCGCTCAACCGCGCGGCCGATCGCGGCGGCTCGAAGCGGAAGTACGCGCGCCGATGCAAGTTCGCTCACGAGTGCGAGCGATGCATTCGTGACGAGCGAAGCGCTGGCGTAGTCATCGCCCACCGTCTTGCGATACCAGGCGACCGTGTCGTAATTGCTGTGATAGCTGTCGCCGGCGCTACCGCTGGCGGAGATGCCGACACTGGGAATGGCCAGATGATGGAGGAAGCCGACATGATCGCTTCCGCCGCCGGGGTCTCCGACATTCTCGACGCCGGTCACTCGCAACACGACTTCGCGCAGCGCTGGCGACGCAGCGGCGCCGAGCTTCGGCCCCATCGATGCCATGTCGAGATTGAGATAGGCAACGGCCTGCGCTGCGATCGCTTCGCGATGCGCTTCGACCCACTCCACACTGCCGATGATGCCGTACTCCTCGGCACCCCACGCCGCGAAGATGATCGTGCGCAGCGGGCGCTCCCCCGCTGCCGCGCGCTCGGAGAACGCTCGCGCCATCTCCATGAGCACGATGGTGCCCGCGAGCGGATCAGCGGCGCCGAAGCCCCACGCGTCGTGATGGCAACCGACGATCACCGCTTGCTCGGGCCAGCGCGATCCGGGCAGTACCGCGATCACATTCGCGCTCTCGCGAATCTCGCGATCCTGTTTGACGACGAGTTTGAGTGTGAGATCGGGACCGCCTTCGAAGCGGTACGGCGCGGCGATGCCGCCGTGCCATGGATCCTCTTTCGCGATCTCAGCGCCGGTCATGCGCGCCACGATCTGCGCCGCCGCCGCGTAGCCGATCGGCTGCACCGGAATGCGCGGCAGATCGACGGTGGCGGGATCGAGGCGCGGTGCATCGCGTGTGGCGGGAATGAACGGCGTGAGCGGATCGCCGGGCTGTTCGAGCGTCACGACGCTGCCGCGTTGAATGCAATGATCGTTGGCCCAGCCGCCGTCGGGCCAAACGGCGCCCCGCACGATGCCGCTGTCTGCGGGATCGGTGTAGAGCAGCACAGCCGCGGCGCCCGCGTCCTGCGCGTTGCGCACCTTGGAGCCGCGGAAGATCCCGCCGTAGCGGATGAGCGCGATCTTGCCGGTGATGTCGATGCCGAGTTCGTGCAGCCGCGCGAAGTCCGCGAGGGTGCCGCGATTGGCGAAGACGACGCCGGCCGTCACTTCACCCGAGCCGCTGTAGGCGTTCCAACCCCAGGTGAGATCGGGATGCGCAGTCGCGGGGTCTTCGAGCAGATTCGACTCACGAAGCGAGAGCGAGAGCACGCCGCGCCGCTTGGGGACAGTCCCCCCTGGGGACTGTCCCCCTTGCGCCCCCTTTGGGGGCTGTCCCTCCGGGGGCTGTCCCTGGGGGGGGCTGTCCCTCCGGGGGCTGTCCCCTTCTGTGATCTCAAGGCTCGCCGCGATCGGTGCGGGCAACATCGCCCAGAACGGCTCGATGCGCGTGGCAAGACCCATGTCGCTGAACGCGGTCGCGAGACGCTCGATCTGGCGCGCATCGCCGGGCGTGCCCGCGATGTGTGGCTCACTGCCGAGCAGATCGTGGAACGATCGCAACGATGCGGCGCTGACGATCGCTTTCAATGACTCGAGCGACGGTGTCGGTGTCGGTTTCGCCGCCGTTGCGGACGCGGGCGCCGTTGCCGTCGATGGCGTTGTCAGCGCCGGCACCGACACCGGCGCGTCGTCATCACGCGTAGCGAGATGGACGGCAAGCAACGACGCAGCGACAAACGACGAAGCAAGCAGCGTCGAACACCCTGCCACGAATGCGATGTGCTTGCTCAACGCGCCGCCGCGCCGAGAATCTTCGGCCAAGGGTTGCCCACGTGGCACACCTCACCGGTGCGCACCACATAGTCCTGGTGATAGGCCTCGGCCTTGTAGTAGTCGCGCGCCGGCTCGACCACCGTCACGATCGGCTGCTTGAACCGATTGTTCTTCACGAGCTCCGCGACATACGCCTTCGCGACCGCGAGCTGCGCGTCATCGACGGTGAAGACACCGCTTCGATACTGATCGCCGACATCGGGGCCCTGCCGATTGAACTGCGTCGGATCGTGCAACTCGAAGAAACCCTCGAGCAATTGGCGATAGCTCACGCGCGCGGGATCGAAGACGACCTTCACCACTTCTGCGTGTCCGGTCTTCTTGCTGCAGACTTCCTTATAGGTGGGGTCCTTCGTCTTGCCGTTCATGTAGCCGCTCTCGGCGTCGAGCACGCCGGGGCATCGCTGGAAGACATCTTCGACACCCCAGAAACAGCCGCCCGCAAAGTACGCAACCTCAGTCCTGACGGGGGGCTGACTCTCTTTCGGCATCGGTTCGTCCTTTGCTCTGAAATCGAGCGCCACGCCGTTGATGCAGTAGCGCAGTCCGGTCTTGTCGCGCGGTCCGTCATCGAAGATGTGACCGAGATGCGCGTCGCATCGCACACAGGTCACTTCGATGCGCTCCATGCCGTAGGAGCTGTCCTTGATGTTGCGAAGGTGCGCGTCGTCAACGGGCGCAAAGAAACTCGGCCATCCGGTGCCGGAGTGGAACTTATGTTCGCTCACGAAGAGTGGCAGACCGCAAACGACGCAGCAATAGGTGCCATCCTTCTTGTTGTCGAGCAGGACGCCGCATGAGCCCGGCGCTTCAGTGCCGTGACTCTGCGTGACCTTGTGCGCCTCGGGCGACAGCTTCTTTGCAAGCTCCGCGACGCGATCCTTCGACAGCGGCGTGATGTCGTGGCCGGAGGGCGACAGCGAGCGCGATGATTTCGCGGAAGCACTCGTCGCATCGCCCGCAGCGGTACCGCCTTCGCTGCTTCCGGTCGCTTGAGTACCGCCCGGTGCCGCGCTCTCCTTCGTGGCCGATTCGTCCTTCATCGATGGGTCCTTCTTGATGGCATCGGCGATCGTTTCCGCATCGAGCCATCCTTGCTTGAGTCTCACGGTGCCGCTCTTGTCAACGAGCACGGCCATGTTCGGTCCGCCGCCGAGTGCGCGCCATGCGGCGTCGTCGAGCGCGTCGACAACGATCGTCAGCTCGCTCTTCGTAAGCGTCTTGAATTCGCGCGCCAGTGTGAGTCGTTCGTCGATCGACTTCGGTTGCGATCGCAGAATGCCGCTCTTCTCGTTTCCCTTCGTCACCCATGGGCCAGAGTTCGGTCGGTACGGAGATGCGCTGTCCGACGGATGCGCCTCGGTCGTGTAGAGCATGACGATGTCGGCGCGACCATCGAGTGCAGTGGCAACATCGACGAGTTCTGGACAGGTTCCGCGCGCGATCGGGCAGGTCACACTCGATGTCACGAGCAAGACCGGCTTCTTGGCCCACAGTGCTGCGAGCGGTTGACGCGTGCCGTCGAGTGAGATGACTTCGATGTCGGGCAACACCTGGCCGACGCGCGTACCTGCATTGGTCCAGCGGTCTCCGCCGCGCTGTGGTGCGGCGGCGGCGGACGCGATCACAGAGGCAGAGGCGAATGCGGCCACCGACTCGGGCGCCGGCGCAGCACTTGCGAACACGGTCGTCGCCATTGTCGCGGCCGCGAGCACCGGAGCTGCGAGCAAGGACGCGCGTGTGGATCGGTTGAGTGTGGTCGTCATGCGGTGCTCCACAGAGGGAGGAAGAGACGAAGTGAGCGGAACAAGCGGAAGGAGCGGAGTGAGCGGCCTCGTGGCTCACGAGGTTCGATGCGCGAGCGACCCACAGGTTACGGCTCGCACATGCTCTGGGCCAAGTCGCGCGGGCAGATCATCGAGCGGAATCGCGTCGGCAAGCGTGTACGGCTCGACCGCCGTGCGTCGAATTGCACGGCAGTAACCGCCGGTGCCGAGCGCGGTTCCGAGATCGCGCGCGAGACTGCGAACATAGAAACCCTTTTCGCAGCGGATGCGCAGGCGCACGATCGGGAAGTCGAATTCCAGCACTTCAAGCTCGTGCACATGCACGGGCCGTGGCGGCGGTTCCTCCGCGCGACCACCGCGAGCGAGTGCGTACGCGCGACGACCACCGATCTTCACGGCGCTGAACGCCGGTGGTGTCTGAAGGAAGGTTCCGCGCATGGTGGCGAGTGCCGTGTCGAGTGCCGCGCGCGAAGGAGCCTGCGCGATGTCGACCGGTTGCCGCTCGCCTTCGGAGTCGAGCGTGTTGGTCGTTGCGGAGAGATCGATCTCGGTTTCGTATCTCTTCGGTCCCGCCATGAGGCGCTCGATCTCGCGCGTCGCCCGCCCGAGCGCGACGACGAGCACGCCCGTCGCGAGCGGGTCGAGCGTGCCCGCGTGGCCGCAGCGTGCGCCTGCGGCAGCTCGACGCACGCGTTCAACCACGCGCATGCTCGTCGGACCGATCGGCTTGTCGATGATGATCACGCCGTTGAAGGACGCGGAACTCAGCGCGGCATTTGGCACGGCACTCGGCGCGGCGATTGAGTGCGAAATCGGCGGCATCGACGGCGTTGGTCGCGTCGGTCCCGCCGCCGGAGTCGGGGCATCGTCTGTGGTGTCGTGCGTCACTGAAGGCTCGGCTACACTAGGCCCGTTTGGACAGGTGTCCGAGCGGTTGAAGGAGCAGCATTGGAAATGCTGTGTACGGCGCAAGCTGTACCGTGGGTTCGAATCCCACCCTGTCCGTTGCGGTGGCGCAGGTGACGATGACGAGTCTCATCGATGCGGGTGACGGTGACTGCGACGGTGCTGAAACAGAAGACTGCGAAGTGAGGCAGCTGAGGGCGAAGTGTGGCCTCGCGGGATTCGGAACCCGCGAGAGTGAAGTCTGGCGGTTTTCCGCTACACTCCGCGGTTCGATTGACGGGCTGTGGCGCAGCTTGGTAGCGCGCTTGACTGGGGGTCAAGAGGCCGTGGGTTCAAATCCCGCCAGCCCGATTACGCAACCCCCTGATACACAGGGGGTTGTGTTCGTTTTGGGAGGGTCCGGATAAGCAGCGTGTAACACTTTTATCCCGTCTTTTATCCCGTACGGTGCGCACGCGCGCATCGCGAGCGAGTGGTCCGAGGTCCCCGGTGGTCGCCTCCGGCACGTCAAGTGCCGACTCCGTGTACTGCGAATTGCGATCCGTCGCACCTCCGGCCGGGAACAGGATCGCATGCGATCTTGTGGATCACCGACGGCAAGCCGTGAGCCACAACGCGGCTTGTTCTCAAGTCGTTGACCTCAAGACGCTGGCTTCCCGTCGCTCGGCGAGAACGGCGAATCTCATTCGGTCCCTGATCGACAGCCCGACCCTTCCCAAGCTGACTGTCGAGGGTTCGAGTCCCTTCACCCGCTTTCGTGGTCACGAGTGGACCCGCGTGGACCGGAGCGGACAAGAGGCGACACGGGCGCGAGTTGCGCGGCGGCTGAGAAGCGCGGCGCGGGGTCGGCCAGAGGCCGCTAGTGTAGTGTTGCAATATTGATGCAACATATGTGCGGCTGGCGGGTACTGCTCCAATACAGGAGCAGCACCATGCGAGTCGCGGTGGCCATCACGCTTTCGGACGAGGAACGCAAGACCCTGCGG
>Ga0163153_10000470_pt1:30000-72145 | contig 72145 bp, 61 predicted proteins | sample OliLakLV19MP6IB1_FD_148629 | JGI IMG/M metagenome (GOLD analysis project Ga0163153, IMG submission 148629) | Freshwater microbial mat bacterial communities from Lake Vanda, McMurdo Dry Valleys, Antarctica - Oligotrophic Lake LV.19.MP6.IB-1 | ecosystem: Environmental > Aquatic >... | reverse complement strand
AGGGGGCGGTCACACAAACGTGGCAGCCCCGTTCCAGCCCATCTTCGTCGCGAAGAATCCGATTCCAACCCCTGGGCCCCCGCGTCCGCGAGGGCGACGTGAGCTTGGCCGGTTTGGCAATGAGCTGGCGCTTCTTGGCGACGACCAGGGTGCCGACCGTTCCGCGCACCCTGAGCTGGTAAACCGTTGCGGCGATGATGCGTGGGCCTGTGTCGGCGCCGATCTCGTCAGCCATGCTCGAGTTCGCGCGGTAGCTCGTCTTCGTCGTGCGGCGAAGTGGGAGAGCCGTTGGCAGGGAAGTACGAATTGTCCGATTTGTCTCTACGTCCCCCTTCCTTCCCCGCGTTCGGCGGCGGCGGCGTTTACGCGCCTCCTCCGAACGCTGTCCCATAGCCCACGCCTACCGCACCCCGAACATTGCCGGCACGCCGAACGCCACGAACGCCGCCCACGCCGCGTATACCGGCAACCACCGGCCCAACACCGCCTGCATCCCGATGCCGACGCCACCGCGGTGCGCCTGGCGCACGACAATCCGCAGCAGCACCACGAGGTGGCCGAGCACGACGAGATCAACCCCTGCCGCCACCGCTCGGTTCGGCGTCAGGCCCCACGTGGCGATCCGCGGCAGCAGCCCGGCCAGCGCGATCAGGTCGATCACCAGCGCCGTCAGCAGCAGGCCCGCAGGGATCGCGTCGCTGGCACGCAGCCGATCGTCGCCGCGGCGCGTCGCCATCGCCAAGAACGCCGCAGCAAGTACCACCGCAAGCAGCCCGTGCACCTGCCGCAGTACCTCACGCTGCTGCAGATCGTTGCCGCCGTCCGCGAACAGCACCACCGGAAAGGTCGCCGCCACCAACAACAGCGGCGGCGCGAAGATCCGCGCCAGGGGCCGCGCCAGATCCTCGGCCCTTCCCGGCAGCCGTTCGCAGATCCACGCGGCGAGCACCGGCGCCGCAATGGCACCGGGCAGCATCACCCAGCGCAAATACCAGTCGGTGAGATCGATCCCGAGGGCTCCGTACACGAACAGCGCCAGCAGCCCGACCCCGAGCCCCCCGACCACGAGCACGGAGGCGATAGCCACTACCGCCGCGGCGAAGCGCACGAAGGCGATCCGCGCCTCGGCCGCGCGCCACCGGTCACCGCAAAAGGCGACGCCGGCGACGCCGAGCAGTACGACGGGCACGTGCGCGCTCGCCAGCCACACGGCGTCCGGCATCCGCGCAAACACGTCGACGGAGTCCGTCGCCCGCTCCGGCAACAGCGCGAGCAGTGCGAAACAGGCCGCCGTCGTCGCCGTCGCGAAGACCGTCACCCGGGCCGGCGGACGCCGGTCGGCGAGCAACCAGACGACGAGTCCGGCGAGCGACAGCGGCAGTAGGAAGCGGGTCTGCCACCATCCCCGGTCGACGGCGACGATGTCGGGCAGCGCCGCCAGAGCGCCGACGACGAGACAGAGCCCGGCGACGAAGGACAGTGACGTCCCGGCCCCAGGCGCAAGTGCGGCATGGTGCCGCGCCGCGAACGCAGCCCGGACCTGCTCCAGTCCGTGCGCTGCGTCTGCGTGCATCGTGGCGAGCGGTTCGCGGCTCCAGGTTTCGCGCCAGTGGCGCGGAATCGAGTGAAGGGTGGTCATGGCAGTCTATCCTCATTGGTTGGAGCACGCCGTCCCGTCCGGAATCATCCGGACGGGACGGCGTGCCGGGGTTGGGGTTAGGTTCGGGGCGCGCGCTTGCGCGTCCGCTGGTCATTGCCCGCCTGGGACAGGGCCGAGCCGGCGAGTGACTTGCTCCGCTGCGAGGCCTTCGGATTGGCGAGGGTCTTGGCAGCGAGGCGGGTGAGTGCCGGCGAGGTCTGCTTGCGGTTCTTCATGGCTACCTCCGTGGCGGCCGCCTACGCGGCGGCGGCGTTCGGGTCGGACTCCGCCGCGGTTGCCCGCTTGTTCTTGCGGCTCGGCCGGCGCCGGGCGCGGCCGAACAGCACGTCGTAGAGCCCGTGGGCGCCGGCGGAATCGGCGTAGCGGGCGCCGTGCCGGAGCACCGTCAGGGCCTCGTCCCAACGGTCGCCGAGGGTGTCGCGCCGCCGGCGCGCCTCGCGCAGCTTCGCCTCGAGGGGCTCGATGGCCGGCAGCGCGTCGACGACCGCCTGCGCCGTACGATCGGCGGACTCAGCCGCCGCGCGGCTGGTGGCGGAGAGGTTGCGGTCGTTGAAGACCACCTTGAGGAGGCGGCGGACGGCCGGCGCAGCTTCTGCCGGTACCAAGCGGTTCAAGGCGTAGGACGAGGTGTCGCCGTAGGCGACGAGCGGATTCGGACGCTCGCCGCCGTCCATCATCAGCGAGCGAACGAGGGTGTCGACGGCTTCGTGCATGTGGGTGGCGAGGTTGCCGATGTCGTCGGCGACCTCGTCGACGCCGCGCTGCGCCACGGCGACGGCGGTCTGAGCCTCGGTGAAGACGGCGTGGGCGTCGACGAACGCGCGCAGCGGGTCGGCGACGGTGGTGGTGTCGGTGAGTTGGGCGGCGGCGAGAATGGCCTCGCCGACGTCCATGCGTTGGGTCAGTTTCCGGGATTTCATGATCTTGGTTCCTTTTCTTCTCTGTGGTTGTGGTTGCAGATTACGAGGTGAACGAACTCGTGCAGCGCCGCGGGCGGGGGGCCGCGGGCCGAACGGCGGGAGGAGAACGAGGGGTTTCGGATGGCGTGAGTCATCGTGTGTGACTCACATGCGAAGGCGAGATTCGTGCCAGGCCCGCAGGCGGAGCAGATTTAAGGGAAACCCGGTCGCTCAGCCCGGCCGGACGGCGGCAACCGACATTGGCTGCCGGTCACCCACCTACATCCAGTGTAGGTCACGTGGGCGGAGTCGACCCGGCGCGGTGGTCGCCGCAGCGCGCAGGAGGCGGTGCACCCCCGCCATGTGATCGCAACACGGCCGATTTGCGCAGTGCACACCGCCCATGTTGTCACAACATGCCTTGTATTCGTGCAACACCCCGCCATGTTGTAACAACACGGGCGTTTTGCACGCGTCGAAATGGCCATGTTGTCGCAACATGCCTTGTTTTCGTGCAACACCCCGCCATGTTGTAACAACATGGCGGGGGTGCACCGCGCGAAACGGCGCCGCGGCCCGCGAATCGGTCGTCGAAGCCGTCTGTCGCGCCGCGATGCGGACGGTGAAGGGGGAAGCTCAGGATCCGCAAACGCGCCATCATTTCCCGTTCGTGCTGAGCTTTCATTTCCCGTTCGTGCTGAGCTTGTCGAAGCATGAACTCCTGGAACTAGGAGACCTTCGACGGGCTCAGGGCGAACGGGGGATGGGGTTGCACGCAGGGCGAACGGAGGATGGGGTTGCTCAGTGCGAACGGAGATGGGTCGTCCTGCCGACGATGCGCTTGACGGTGCGCCAGTCGACCCCGAGGCGCTGGCCGGTTTCGTGGAAGCTGCCGAGACGGGCGTACGTCATCTCGACGTACCGGTCGCGCAATTCGTCGACGGTGATCGTGGCGTCGCCCATGCGCGCGCCCAGGTCGCCGGCTGCGGCCGACGTGGGCCCGATCGCCGCAGACCCGGCGCCGCCGGCAGTGGCGTTGCTGGTGCGGCGGGCGTCGTGTTCGCCGGCGACGACGACGCTACGCACGCATTGCTCGAGTTCGCGCATGTTGCCGGTCCAGGGGTAATCCTGCCCGAGGTGTTCGTCGATCCAGGCGGCGACCTCGGCGGCGATCTCCGGCGCTTCGTCCGGGCCGAAGGCGCGGCGGGCGGCGATGAGGAGCAGGTTGTGGAGGTCGTCGGGGCAGTCAGCGAGCTGTTCGCGCAGGGTCGGGGTCTGGACGGCGACGGTGCGGACGCGATTGTAGAAGTCGGCGCGGAAGCGGCCGGCGTCGATGTCGTGGTGGAGGTTGCGGTTGGTGGCGGCGACGATCTTGCCCGCGAAGTGGCGGTCGGTGGTTTCGCCCATGCGCTGGAAGGTGCGGTTCTCGATGACGCGCAGGAGCTTGACCTGGACGGAGGCTTCGAGATCGCCGAGTTCGTCGAGGAAGATGGTGTCGTGGGGCCCGCAGGTTTCGAACCAGCCGGCGCGTTCGCTCTCGGCGCCGGTGAAGGCGCCGCGGCTATGGCCGAAGAGTTCGGCCTCGATGACGCTCGGGCCGAGGGTGGAGGCGTTGAGGGCGTGAAAGCAGGCCTCGGGGTTGGCGGCGAAGGCGGCGGAGGCGGGGTCGAACGGGATGTACTGGGAGAGGGCGATGGCGCGGGAGACGAGTTCCTTGCCGGTGCCGGACTCGCCGGTGACGAGGATGGACACGTCGCGCATGAAGCGGAAGCGCGAGCGGCGGTAGCGCGCGGGTTCGCGGGTGAACAGGGTGTTCCAGACGGCGGCGCGCAGGCGGGCGGCGGGGCGGGAGGCGCCGAAGATCTTGCGGAAGGTGAAGTGGAAGGCGCGGCGGGCCTGGAAGGCGACGGCGAAGAGGTGCGGGGTATCGGGCGGCGGGCCGGGCAGAGGCGCGAGGAGGGTGGCGACGTCGCGGGCGAAGCGGTCGTAGAGGGTACGGGCGCGCGGTGGTGCGGCGCGGGAGTCGGCGCCCGCGCCGTTGGCGGCGGCGGGTGGTTCGATGAGATCGTAGAGGTCGTCCTCGTAGCGCAGCCAGAGGAGGTAGAAGACGGTGCTGCGCCAAGCGTCGAGTTCGGCGCTGGTGGCGCCGGCTGCGGCGGTGGCGAGGCGGGGGTGGACGGCGGCGACGAGGGATTCGAGGCGTTCGCGCAGCACGGGGGTATTGGGGTTGGAGATCCAGGCGTCGCCGGCGGAGTGCCACACCGGGCCGGTGGGGACGAAGGCGGGCCCGAGGGCCTGGCGTTCGAGTTCGACGCGTTCGGCGAGGAATGGATTGCAGTCGAGCAGGCGGGCGACGGTATCGGCGACGGCGAACTCCGCGGCTTGAAGCAATTGCATGGTGTCCCCTCCCGGCGGTGATTCCTAGCAGCGGCACGGTCCCCAGCGAGATTTCCGCAAGCCGCGCCCCCGCCTGCGGCCCGAAGCCTCCGGCGGACGGGCCGTTGAGTCATTGCAAGAATCACGCGCAAAAATTTGACTCATCACGAACGAATTCCCACGATCAAAGATCAGTAAAGCAACATCAGATGCGAGTCGAGCACAAATTGGCGAGGAAAAGGGGAGAAGTCCAATTTCGACAATCGTTCGAGCACAAGGACCGCCCGCGCTGGAACCCGGCGAAATTGGACTCCTCCCCTTTTCCTGACGCGCGTCCCTTCTTGCGCTGGTAGCGCGCGCGGAGCTTGGTCCCGAGGAGCTCGGGCAGGCCGAAGGTCGTCACCTCGGCGTGCCCCGAGAACCAGGGGTTCGCGACCACCCCGCTGCGTGGTGTAGCCGTGGACGGCGAAGTGCTCGCGCGTGTTGATCTCGATTTTCACGCGCATTCACCGATTCACGGCAGCAGCGATCATGGCTGTCGCGGTGAGTTCCTGACAGCGGTGCGACCGTTCCTTCGTTGTCGTTGTCGTAATCGTAATCGAACCGGTGCTGGACCAAACCGCGCCGGCTGCGCGCCGGCGCCGTCGCTGTCGGATCCGGAAAAGGGGATGAGTCCAATTTCGGCGTGTAGGTTTACGTTTACTGTCAGCGCCGAGAAACTGCCCTTTTAGAGGGGAGTCACCCGGATTCGCGATCTGCATGGCGAAATCCAGCACGCTGAACTCCATTGGTACGAGGCCCATGGAGTGGTGCGCCGTGGTTTCAAGATCAAGCGCTTCGTCGACGGCGTCATGAGCAACGAGAAGAAACTCGTCCTGCTAAAACCAAGAAGGACCCTCACTCGAAACGGCTCCTCATTTCGACATCGTGGCGTGTCCATTCATCGTCCCTCATCCATCCTCCACGCGTCGTTCCGCAGGCCCATCGCAGGCGTGATTCTTCCCGTGATCCTTCCCTTGAAAGTGAAAGGCGCGACGGCGCATGCTGGACGAATGCGATCAAGGCGATGGCAAGGGTGGATCGTCGGACTGACGGCGCTGTTCGGCAGTGGCTGTGGCGACGGTTCGACCGACGGCGGGTCGGTGGAGACGGGCGACGTTGGCGTCGGAATGGATTTCCAGCGCAGCGCGGGATTCTACGATGCGCCCTTCCCGAGTGCCGAGTTGCAGGGCCCGGACGGCCGGGTCGACGTTTCGCGATTCCCGAATCCGCAGCGGGTATCGATCATCAACCAGGCGCTTGCCCTGATCGCCCGTGATGCCGATGGCTTCGCGCTCACCGCCGGCGTCTACTTCTCGCTCACCGGCGCAATCGATCCCAACGGGCTTCCCGATGTCGCCACGACACTGAGCGACGCGGCACCGGTCTTCCTCGTCGCCGTCGACGATCGGCAACGGGCGCCGGTCCGCGTCGATTTCGTCGCCGACGGTGGTCCCTTCGGCGCAGCGAACCAGCTCTCGCTCGTGCCGTATCAGGGCATCCCGTTGCAACCCGAAACGCGCTACGCGGCGGCCATCTGCGCCGAGCTTCTCGACACCACCGGACGGCGCTTGAAGATCCATCCGGCCATCGACACCCTGCGCGCCGGCGGGGTGCCGAGCGGACTGACCGACGCGCAGGCGATCGACTACCGGGCGGGGTATGTCGCCGTGACCGCCGTGGCACCGCATTGCACCGTCGCCGGCCTCAGCGTCTTCACCACGGGCGCACCGGCGGATGAGCTGCCGCATTTCCTCGCGTCGGCGCTGCAACGTCCGCTGCCGACACCCGCAGCCTTCACGCGCGACGAGGTCTTCGACGACTACTGCGTCTACTCCACGACCATCGACATGCCCAACTACCAGCAAGGCACGCCGCCGTATCCGAGCAGCGGTGGCGACTGGCGCGTCGACGCGGACAACCAACCACTACCGCCCACGCTCGAGACCGCCAACCTCGTGATCACCGTTCCCAGGGCAGCAATGCCGGAATCGGGTTTCCCGACCGCGGTCTTCGTCCGCGCCGGTGGCGGCGGCGAACGACCTCTCGTCGATCGCGGGGTCCAAGCCGAGACCGGGGGCCCGGCGCTCACGCCAGGATCCGGGCCGGCACTGGAGTTTGCTCGCGCCGGCTACGCGGGGGTGCAGGTCGACGGGCCGCTCGGAGGTCGGCGCAACACGACACGCGGCGACGAGCAGTTCCTGGTCTTCAATGTCTTCAACCTGGCGGCGCTGCGCGACAACGTCCGCGAATCCGCGCTCGAACTGGCGCTCCTTGCGAGGGTTCTCGATGATCTGGAGATCGATACGCGCGACTGCCCGGGCGCCCCGCCGGTGGTGACGCTCGATGCGGCGCGCCGCGTCCTGATGGGGCATTCGACGGGCGCGACGATCGCGCCCCTCGCGCTTGCCGTCGAACCGAGCTTCGAAGCGGTCATCCTCAGCGGGGCGGGTGGCAGCTACGTCGAGAATGTCCTGCACAAGCGCAAGCCGGCGGAGATCCTTCCGGTTGCCAACCTCCTCGTTCGGTACGTGGATCGATCGCTGAGTGCGTACGATCCCGCCCTGAACATCGTGCAATGGGCCCTGGAGTCGGCCGACCCGCCGGTCTACGCGGCGCTCGCAACCCGCGACCTGCGCTACCGGTCGCGACCAGCCCACGTGCTCATGCTGCAGGGCATCGTCGACAACTACATCTTGCCGAACATCGCCAATGCATCGAGCCTTGCTTTCGGCCTGGACCTCGTAGGCGCCGCCCTCGACGACCCGAATCTCCCTGGCCTTGCCGACCAGACACCCCTGCTCAGCGTCCTACCCCTGTCGGAACGGCGGCAGATCGACTTCCCCGCCGCGTGCAACCTGCGCGTCGGGGACGATTGCGTCACCGCCGTGGTCACGCAACACGGCGAAGACGACGTGCAGGATGGCCACGAGGTCGTCTTTCAAACCGAGCCCCCCAAGCACCAGTACCGCTGTTTTCTCAAGAGTCTCCTCCGTGGCGTGCCGATCGTTCCCGCCCCGAGCAGCTCGGACTGCGGCGATGCGTAGCGAGATCGGCGAGGGAACTTGAACGTAGCCTCGCGGCAACCACCGTCGCCAATCCAGCCTGTTTCCGCCCCCTGCTTGTAATTCGGTTCCGCGCTCCCCTTTATGGCGGGAGAAGAAAGGTTCCCTACATGAGCGACCCACAGCGACTCCTCGAACAGTTTCTCGGCGGCGGCCGGCCGTCTTCGGGCCAAGGGCAGAGCGGCGTTTCGCCCGACCTGCTCAAGGGGGCAGCGGTCGGCGGACTGGCCGGTCTGCTGCTCGGCTCCAAGACCGGACGCAAGATGAGCAAGTCGGCGGTGAAGCTTGGCGGCATCGCCGCACTCGGCGGCCTCGCCTGGAAGGCCTACAAGGATTACGAGGCGAACCGGCAATCGGCAGGCGCGCCGAAGGTGGTGACTGCGGACTCTCCCGCCGCACTCGTCCATCAGGCCGAGGGAACCGTGTTCCTGCCCGCGCAGAAGCGCGAACGTGACACTCTGGCGCTGACCTTGATGCGGGCGATGATCGCTGCCGCCAAGGCAGACGGCCACCTCGACGCGAACGAGCAGCAGCGCATTTTCGCGAAGATCGGCGAACTCGATCTCGACAGCGACGACAAGGCGTTCCTCATGGACGAACTGCGCGCGCCCCTCGACATCGACGCCGTCGTTCGTGGCGCAACTTCGCCCGAGGTCGCCGCCGAGATCTACACGGTGTCGCGCCTGGCGATCGACCCGGACCACGCCGCCGAGAGGGCGTACCTGGCGATGCTCGCCAGTCGCCTGAACATGGCCGAAGATCTCGTCGCACGCATCGACGCCGAGGTGGCAAAGCTGCCGGCATAGCCGCGGCATCCGCTACCGGCTCGCACGAGCCGCGATCGGCACGGAGGCTTTTGCACATGCTCACGCCTTCGCACGGATCGTCGTTCGGACGGCCAACGCATCTCCATGCGCGCTTCGTCCCACTCGGACATGCCGCATTGGTGCTGATTGTTGTCGCTTCGAGTTGCACTCGGAGGCCATCTGCTGGCACCGTCGGCCACCGCAGCGTGGCCCGCGCATGGAGACCGACACGGGTCGCGCTCGAGGAGATGACGACATGCTCGTTACGCGCGACTTCGAACGCTACGCCGCAGCCGTGGCGATCGTGCTGCTGGTGGCCGGATGCTATCTGGTCTTGCGGCCCTTCCTCACGGCGTTCCTCTGGGGCGGCATTCTCGCCGTCTCGACGCGCGCCATTTACACACGCCTCGTTGGCTGGACCGGCGACCGGCACGGCCTCGCGGCGACGTTGCTCGGCCTCGGCTTGGTCGCCGTCCTTCTCGTGCCGCTGGTCGTCTTGGCGCTCCAACTGACCAACCGCGTGCCCGGCCTGAGCGAACAGGTTATCGCCTACTTCGCCACGGGCTTTCCGCCACCGCCTGCCTGGGCGGCGAATCTGCCGGTCGTCGGCGCCACGGTCGCGGAATACTGGCAATCCGTCGCCGCCGACCCGCAGCGGGTCGCCGAGGACCTGCGGCCTCTGTTCAAACCAGTCCGCGAGTTCGCACTCGCCTTCACGGCCGGTCTCGGCGCCGGGATTCTCGAGTTCGTGCTCGCGCTCCTGATGGCCTCGCTGCTGCACGTTTGGGGGGAGGACTTCGGTGCCGTCGCGGAGCGGCTGATGCAACGACTCGGGGGCGAATCGGCGCGACGTCAGGGGGCCGTCGTGGTGTCGACGGTCCGCGGCGTGTTCAACGGCGTCCTCGGCACCGCTGCGGCGCAGTCGCTCCTCGCAATCATCGGCTTCTGGATTGCCGGCGTTCCCGGCGCGCTGGTGCTCGGGATGGCGACCTTCCTCCTGTCGGTCGTGCCTGGTGGTCCAGCGCTGCTGTGGATTCCAGCCGCCGTTTGGTTGTACCTGGATGGCTCGCAGGGCTGGGCCATCTTCATGGCGCTGTGGGGTTTCATCGTCATCAGCGGCAGCGACAACATCATTCGCCCGCTGTTGATCGGCAAGGGTGTGAGCGCCCCCCTGGGGTTGATCTTCCTCGGCGTCATCGGCGGTATCCTCGCCTTCGGTTTCCTCGGCCTCTTCATCGGCCCAACGCTGCTCGCCGTCGCCTACAACCTCTCCCAGGACTGGCTAGCCACCCATACAACGCTGCCGGTCGAACCCGTTGCTGTGCCGCAAACGAGCGCCAGCGAATCCGGGGCATGACGCGTCGGCTTCCTGCTGAGCCGGAGCCAACTTGCGCGAAGACCGAAAAACCGTCGCTTGGTGGGGGTGCCTGAGCGCAATCGCCGGGGTCGATCTCCTTCTGGATTCTCACCTCCTGCCGGGTCGCCGCTGGCGTAAGGGGCGCGCGGCTGGCGAGGTCCACTTGTCGCTACGAGAGGGTCTGACCGACGTGCTGCGGCGCCGGGTGGTTACGCGGGAGTGGGCGATCTGGCGCCCAGAGGTGGCATGGCTCACCGGCTATTTCAGCTTCGCCGTGTGGGTCAGCCTCGCCTTGGTACACTTTCCGCGCGGCTAGTCGGTCGCGCGGCTCGATGCTCCAACGGGCGTGGGGACGCCCGTATTTGATGCACTCGGGGGTAAATGGTACTTCCCCACCCCTGATGAGTCGCGCAGCAAGCATGGAGAAGATCACCAATCTCGCGAAGCGCCGAGGCTTTGCGTTCCAATCGAGTGAGATCTACGGCGGCCTCGCCAGCTGCTGGGACTACGGTCCCGTGGGGGTCGAGCTGAAGCGCAATGTCAAGGAAGCGTGGTGGCGCGAGATGGTGCGCCTGCGCGACGACATCGTCGGCCTCGACTGCTCCATCCTCATGCATCCGCGGGTGTGGGAGGCGTCGGGGCACATCGCCGGCTTCACCGACCCGATGGTCGACTGCAAGAAGTGCAAAGGGCGCTTTCGCGCCGACCATATCGACTCCGCGCGCTGTCCGGAGAAGCCTTCCAAGCGCCCGGGAGAGTGCGGCGGCGAGTTGACCGAGGCGCGCCAGTTCAACCTGATGTTCAAGACGTTCATGGGTCCGGTCGAAGACAGCGCCAACGTCGTCTTCATGCGCCCGGAGACCGCGCAGGGGATGTTCGTCAATTTCTCGAACGCGCAGAATTCGAGCCGCAACAAGATTCCCTTCGGTATCGCCCAGATCGGCAAATCGTTCCGCAACGAGATCACGCCGGGCAACTTCCTCTTCCGCACCCGCGAGTTCGAGCAGATGGAAATGGAGTTCTTCGTCAAGCCCGGCGAGGACGACAAGTGGTTCGAGTTCTGGGTCCAGGAACGCTTCAACTGGTACGTGAAATACGGCATCCATCCCGAGCGCCTGCGCCTGCGGCCGCACGCCAGCGACGAGCTCGCGCACTACGCCAAGGGATGCTCCGACGTCGAGTACGAGTTCCCCTTCGGCTGGTCCGAACTCGAGGGCATCGCCAACCGCACCGACTACGACCTCAAGAAGCACACCGAGTACAGCGGCAAGGACCTGTCGTACTACGACGAGGAATCCAAGGAGCGGTTCGTACCCTACGTCATCGAACCCGCTGCCGGCGCCGATCGCGCCACCCTCGCCTTCCTGGTCGACGCCTACGACGAGGACGAAGCCGAGGGCGAAGCCCGAATTGTGCTGCGCTTTCACCCGAGCATCGCCCCGGTAAAGGTCGCGGTGTTCCCGCTGCTGCGCAAGGAAGGGCACCCGGAGAAGGCGAAGGAAATCGTCGACATCCTCAAGCGGCGCTGGGTCGTGCAGTACGACCAGGCCGGATCGATCGGGCGGCGCTACCGCCGCCAGGACGAGATCGGCACGCCGTTCGGGTTGACCGTCGACCACCAAACGCTGCAGGACGGCACGGTCACGCTACGCGACCGCGACACCATGCAACAAGAACGAATTCCCATCGATCGCCTGGTCGATGAGCTGCAGAAACGGATTGAAATATGAGTACTCAGCAAACCAAGACCTCGCCCCCGAAAAGCAAAGGCCGCAAGCCGGCAAAGCCCGCCGCGAAGAAGGGCGCCACTCCGGGGAAGCACGTCTACTTCTTCGGTGGCGGCAGCTCCGATGGCGACGCATCGTTGCGCAACCTGCTCGGCGGCAAGGGCGCCAATCTCGCGGAGATGGCCGGCCTCGGGCTACCCGTTCCATCGGGATTCACGATCTCGACCGACGTCTGCACCTACTACTACGACCACGGCAAGAAGTACCCGCCGACGCTCCGCAAAGAGGTCGAGCAGAACCTCGCTGAGGTGGAGAAGGTCGCCGGCAGAAAATTCGGTGACGTGAAGAATCCGTTACTCGTCTCGGTGCGCAGCGGCGCTCGCGTGTCGATGCCTGGGATGATGGACACCGTCCTCAACCTCGGACTCAACGACCGCACGATCGAAGGCCTGATCGCGATGTCGGGCAGCGCCCGCTTCGCCTACGATTCGTACCGACGATTCGTGCAGATGTATGGCGACGTCGTCCTCGGGATGAAGCCCGAGTCGAAGGACGAGAGCGATCCGTTCGAGGAGATCATCGAGCGCAAGAAAAGGCAGCGCGGCGTCAAGGAAGACACCGCACTCACCGCCGAGGATCTCAAGGACCTCGTCGGCGAATTCAAAAAGACGATCCTGGCGCGCACGGGGATCCATTTCCCCGAGGACCCCCAAGAACAGCTCTGGGGTGCGATCAGCGCCGTGTTCAGTTCCTGGAACACCGATCGCGCCATCGTCTACCGCAAGCTCAACGATATTCCGGAGAACTGGGGCACCGCCGTCAATGTGCAGACGATGGTGTTCGGCAACCTCGGTGAGGACTCGGGCACGGGGGTCGCCTTCACCCGCGATCCGGCGACCGGCGAGAATGTCTTCTACGGCGAGTTCCTGATGAACGCCCAAGGCGAGGACGTCGTCGCAGGCATTCGCACGCCGCTCGAAATCTCGGCGCTCCGCAAGATCGACCCGAAGAGCTTCAAGCAGTTGCTCGACATCCGCGCGAAGCTCGAGAAGCACTATCGCGACATGCAGGACGTCGAGTTCACGATCGAAGCGGGCCGGCTCTACATGCTCCAGTGTCGCGTCGGCAAGCGCACCGGCGCAGCCGCGATCCGTATCGCTCTCGACATGGTCAACGAGAAGCTCATCCCCTGGAAAGAGGGCCTGCTGCGGGTCAAGCCCGAACAGCTGAGCCAGCTTTTGCGGCCGACCTTCGTTGCAGCAGAGAAAGAAGCAGCGGTCGCCATCGCCAAGGGCCTCAACGCTGGCCCCGGTGCCGCGACCGGTAAGGTCGCCTTCCACGCCGACGACGCCGAGGCGATGGCGCAAAAGGGCGACAACGTCATCCTCGTTCGCATCGAGACTTCGCCCGAGGACATCCGCGGCATGGCAGCGGCGCAGGGCATCCTGACCGCGCGCGGCGGCATGACCAGCCACGCGGCGCTCGTCGCACGGCAGATGGGCAAAGTGTGTGTTGCCGGCTGCGATGCGCTGCAGATCGACTACCGTAAGCGGACGATGCACGTTGTCGTCGGCGGCAAGACGATCACGATCAAAGAAGGACAGTACATTTCGATCGATGGCAGCACGGGTGAGGTGTTCGAAGGCCAGATCCGCACCGAGCCGAGCGAGGTCGTTCGCGTCCTCGTCGATAAGACCCTGAAGCCCAACAAGGCGCCGCACTACCAGCAGTATGCGGAATTGATGATCTGGGCCGACAAAGCGCGACGCATGCGCGTCCGCGCCAACGCCGATCAGGCCGACCAATGTGCCAACGCGATCGCGTTCGGGGCCGAGGGCGTCGGCCTTTGCCGCACCGAGCACATGTTCTTCGGCGAGGGCAAGATCGAGCCGATGCGCGAGATGATCCTCGCCGACAACGCCGACGAACGCCGCAAAGCGCTCGCCAAGCTGTTGCCTCTGCAGCGCAAGGACTTCCAGGCGATTTTCAAGGTCATGGGTGGTCGACCCGTGACGATCCGCCTGATCGATCCGCCGCTGCACGAGTTCCTGCCGCACGATCCGAAGGGGCAGCAGGAGATCGCGACGCAACTGGGCATCCCCGCCAGCCGCGTTCGCGAGCGCATCGAGGCCCTGCACGAGTTCAATCCGATGCTCGGCTTCCGTGGTTGCCGCCTCGGACTCATCTATCCCGAGATCACGGAGATGCAGGCGCGGGCGATTTTCGAGGGCGCTGCCCGCGCGATGAAGTCCGGCGTGCAGGTTCTTCCCGAGGTCATGATCCCGTTGGTCGGACACGTGAAGGAGCTCGAACTCCAGTCCAAGTTGGTCCATGCAGTCGCGGCCGCGGTCAGGGCCGAGACCGGCATCAAGTTCAAGTACAGCGTCGGCACGATGATCGAGATTCCGCGCGGTGCGATTACAGCCGGCGAGATTGCCGGCGTCGCGGAATTCTTCTCGTTCGGCACCAACGACTTGACGCAGACGACACTCGGCGTGTCGCGCGACGACGCCGGGCGCTTTTTGGTTCCGTACGTTGCGGACCTAGAGATCTATCCGCGCGACCCATTCGAGTCGATCGACCAGGATGGGGTGGGTCAACTGATGCGTTGGGCGGTCGACAAGGGGCGCGCCGCGCGCAGCAACCTGAAGCTCGGAATCTGCGGTGAGCACGGCGGCGACCCGTCGTCCGTGATCTTCTGCGATCAGATTGGACTCGATTACGTCTCCTGCTCGCCCTTCCGCATTCCGATTGCTCGTCTCGCCGCCGCACACGCGGCGTTGCAGGCGAAGTAACCCCGAGCGTGAGGTGCGGTGCCCGGGCGGCACCGCACCTCACCGCGAACCGATGATCTCGGGGCACACACGAATCGCCGCCGTCATCGGCGACCCGATCAGCCACTCGCTCTCGCCGGCCATGCACAACGCGGCATTTGCCGCGGCTGGCATCGACGGCACCTACGTCGCTTTTCGGGTTCGTCCCGCGGAACTCGGCCGTGCCGTCGCCGGCATGCACGCCCTCGGCTTGATCGGCTTCAACGTCACGGTTCCCCACAAGGAACGAATCATCCGCTTGCTCGACTCGACCGGTCCCTCGGCGCAGCGGACCGGAGCCGTCAACACGGTCGTTCGCCGTAACGACCGGCTGCATGGAGAGAATACCGACGTGATCGGATTTCGTCGTGCACTCGACGATGCCGGCATGGACTTGAAGCGAAAGCGCGCAGTCCTGATCGGCGCCGGCGGAGCCGCACGCGCCGCATTGACCGCATTGATCGACGCCGGGGTTGCAGAGGTTACCGTCGCCAACCGGACCCGTGCCCGAGCGCAACGACTGGTCCGCGACTTCGGGGGCACGCGGACCGGAATCGATTTCGCGGGACTGAGCGCACTGGCAGATCGCCGCCTGCTTGCGGATGCAGACCTCGTCGTCAACAGCTCCTCGCTCGGCCTCGGTGGGGAATCCTTCGTCGAGGTCGCCTTCGGCTCGACCCCTGCGGATTGCCTGTTCTTCGATCTCATTCCCAAGCAGCACACGGCGTTCCTCGCCGGAGCAGCGCGAGCACGGCGAGCACGATTGGATGGGATCGGCATGTTGCTGCATCAGGGCGCTGCCGCGTTCGAGCTGTGGACAGGTCAGCCAGCACCTCTCGATGTCATGCGGCGCGCACTGCGGCGCGCTAGTAGCCGGAAATAGTCAACACTTATCTTTTATTAACTGATCCACGGCGCTACCCTCGGCGCATGGATCAGCGCCGACTCCGTACATCCGAACGCTACCGGGAGAGCACCTTCGAGGGCGACCCGGTGCGCACACTTGAAGCCACGTTGAGAGCCGCGGCGGACGCCAACGCTAGCGATATTCATCTCGAACCGCAGGTGGGCTGTGTTCGCATTCGCATCCGCGTCGACGGCCGTTTGCGAGAACTCCAGCGCTATCCGCTGTCCACCGCTGCAGCGCTCGTTTCGCGATTGAAGATCCTCGCGCACATGGACATCGCCGAGAAGCGCCTGCCGCAGGACGGCCGCCTCGACATCGTCGACAACAAGGGGGTAGCGATTGCCGTTCGGGCATCCACGCTGCCGACGATCCACGGAGAGAAGGTCGTATTGCGCCTGCTGCGTTCCGCCGTTGCCGATCTGGATCTCGACAGGCTCGGCATGAACGAAGTGCAGGTAGAGTTCTTGCGCCGAGGACTAGGCGCCAACACTGGAATGATTGTCGTCACCGGCCCGACCGGGAGCGGCAAATCGACGACGCTCTATGCCGCGCTGAACGAGCTCAACGACGGGGATCGCAACGTCGTCACCGTTGAAGATCCGGTTGAACGCCGGGTCGACGGCGTCAACCAGGTGCAGGTGAACGACGACATCGGCCTGACGTTCGCAGGCTCGCTGCGGGCCTTCCTGCGCCAGGATCCCGACGTCATCATGGTCGGCGAGATCCGCGACCGGGAGACGGCGGAGATCGCGGTTCGTGCCGCCCTGACCGGGCATCTCGTCCTGACGACATTGCACACCAACGACGCGGCCGCGTCCGTAGCGCGTCTCGTCGACATGGGCGTCGCTCCTTTCCTGGTCGCCGCATCGATCCGGCTCGTCGTCGCGCAACGCCTGCTGCGGACGCGATGCGCCGCCTGTGAAGGGGCATCGTGTGAGGATTGTGGCGAGACCGGGTTGCGTGGGCGGATCGGCGTATTCGAAGTTCTGCCAATCAACGAACGGATCCGTCGGCTGGTCGCAGGCGGCGCAGATGCGGACGAAATTCGCGCTGCTGCGGTCGATGCGGGCATGCCGACCCTGGCGCGGTGTGCGGATGACAAAGTAGCGCTTGGAATCACTTCGGCAGAAGAAGCGCTGCGCTGCGTTCATGCAGATTTATCATAAAATTATTACTACGGACTTGACCGAAGGGAGGCGTGCGCAATACTGCTCGCATGTACACTTCCGGACTGCCCGACGCACCGAATCTCGCGACGCTCCTCCGCGAGGCTGTCGCCGCGCGAGCGAGTGACCTGCACCTCTCCGCCTGCTGTCCGCCGCTACTACGAATGGACGGCAACCTCTGCTCGCTACCCTACGCGATTCTCTCGGCAGACCGCTGCGAGAGTCTGTGCTCGGAGGCGCTGGGGGACGCCCTCCCCGACCGGTTGTCGACTGACATCGATCGCGCCCTGGCGCTTCCGGGAATCGGACGCTTCCGCGCCAGCCTCTTTCGCCAGAGCGGAACCGTTGCGGGAGCGTTCCGCGTCGTCCCAGAGGATCCGCCGCGCCTTGACGAGCTGGGCCTACCCGCCGCGTGCGCCTCCTTGGTTTCGCTGCAGAGCGGGCTGGTCCTGGTGACCGGCGCGACGGGGAGCGGCAAGTCGACGACCCTCGCTGCACTGGTCGCGGCGATCCGCGCGACGCGGGCCGTACACGTCCTCACCATTGAAGATCCGATCGAGTTCGTGCATCCGCGCGCGCCGGGCTTGATCAACCAGCGCGAGATCGGCCGTGACGCCCCGAGCTTCGTCGATGCGCTGCGCCATGTGCTGCGCCAGGATCCCGATGTCGTGCTGATCGGCGAGATGCGCGATCGCGAAACCATGCGGGCAGCATTGACGCTTGCCGAGACGGGACACCTCGTCCTGTCCACCCTACACAGCAACTCAGGGGTTGAAGCCGCCGACCGGTTGATCGATGCGTTTCCCGCGGACGAGCAAGGGCAAGTACGGCACCAGGTCGCAGCGGTCCTCGTGGCAGTGATCGCGCAACGGCTCGTGCCGCGGCGTGGCGGCGGCGGCCGCGTGATCGCCTGCGAGTTTCTCGTTGCTACGCCGGCGATCCGCAATCTGATTCGCGAAGCCAAGACCCATCAGATCTCGTCGCTCGTTCATTCCGGGCAACGGACTCATGGAATGCAGACAATGGCTGCAGCGCTCGCGGAGCTCGTCCGCCGCGGCACCATCGCAGACTCGACGGCGGACTCAACCGGCGGGGCCGTTCGTGCGAGTATGGCGGCGTCGGCGGCTAGGATCGGGGCGAGCGAGCACTCCGGGTAGTTGGAGGATGGCGGAAATGGCGCTCTCCAGCCGCAGGCGGAACCTACGCAAGTTGCCCGCCAATCTCAGTCGCCCGACCGCAGCGCGGGAGCGAGCGATGCAGCGCAGGGGATTCGTCAGGCGTGCGCAGGCGAGCCCCGGCCACATCGCGCGCTGGACCAGACAACTGGCGATGCTATTGCGAGCGGGCATTCCGTTGGTGCGAGCTCTCGCCAGCCCCGTACTGTCCGCGCCGCAAGGTTGGAACAAACCGAGCATCCATGCGCTCGCCGATGTTCGTCGTGACGTCGAACGAGGCGTTGGACTATCCGCCGCCCTGGCGCGGCACCCGTCGCTGTTCGACGAGTTTGCCGTGCAGATTGTCGCAGCAGGGGAGCTGACGGGAGCGCTCGACGCTGCGCTCGAGCGGATTGCAGTGCGCGCGGAACGCAGTGATGGACTCCGGCGCACATTGAGGCAGGCCCTCATCTACCCAGCGATCGTCGTGCTCGTCGCCGTTGGTACGGTTGCCGCGCTATTGGTCTTCGTCATCCCCATATTCACCGAGATCTTTGCCGAATCGGGTGAAGCATTACCGTTGCCGACGCGCATCGTAGTGCAGCTGAGCGAATGGACGATAGTGAGCGGGCCGTTCGTCATATTGCTCGCCCCTGTCGCATTGACCGTTCGGGTGCTTGCCCGCCATCAGCCCGGCGTGCGCGCCTGGTTCGAGAGGATTTGGTTCAGCATGCCCGTCTTTGGACCCATCGTACGCGCCACCGCAGTCTCGAACTCTCTCGAAACGCTTGGTGGATTGGTCGCAGGTGGGATTCCTCTCTACGACGCCCTCGAGATTGCCGCTCGAACCGCAGGAAATGGGGTGATCGCCAACGAACTCGAGTCGGCTCGGCAGCGAATAGGCGCCGGATCGGCGTTGGCGGAAGCGCTCGAGGGCACCGCTCGGATGCCATCTCTGGCGACCCAGATGATTGCCGCGGGCGAGGAAACGGGTGCTCTCGATACGGTTCTCGAGAACACAGCTGGCATCTTTCGCGAGGAAGCAGACCGCCAGGTAGCGGTCCTCCTCGCCTTGCTCGAGCCAGTCATCGTGTTGGTACTCGCCGGCGGCGTCGGCGGCGTCGTCGTCGCAATGTACCTGCCGATCTTCCGGCTGGGCGCCGTGATCGGATGAAAGGAGCACGCTATGAACCATTCCCCTTCAGCCGCGAGTGGATTCACCCTGGTGGAATTGCTGGTCGTGGTGGCAATCGTCGGGATCCTCGCATCGGTCGCAGTGCCGCAATACGCGGCCTACCGCCAACGAGGATTCGATGCCCGCGCGCAGTCCGACCTGCGCAATGCGGCGATCGCGCAGGAGGCCCAGTTCGCATTGAGCGAGGCCTACGTGACCTGTGTCGATGCCGATTGCGTTGCTGAGCTTCCCGGGTTCAGGTTGTCGCCCGGAGTGACGATAACGCTCACCGATGCGGGCGGTGCGTTCACGGGCACCGCCCGCCACGCGCAGGGCTCGCGGACGTGGACCTATGACAGCGACACCGGCGGAATAGAACCATGATGGCCTACTTTCCAGTGAGGGTCCGATGAAGCTATCGTGCCGCCATGCTCGTGGTCATCATTGCCGTATTCGGTGCCGTCGTCGGCAGCTTCCTCAACGTCTGTATCCGGCGCATACCGCAGGAGGAATCGATCGTGCGACCGGGCTCGCATTGCCCAGCTTGCAAGACACCGATCCGCCCGTACGACAACGTTCCGCTGCTGAGCTTCATCCTGTTGCGCGGCCGCTGCCGCGCGTGTGGAGAAGCGATCGGCCTACGTTATCCGCTCGTCGAGCTGCTGACGGCGGTCGCGTTCGTCGCGTTGTTCGTCCGATTCGGCATCACGATCGACTTCGGGGTCGCCGCGGCATTCGTCGCGGCGCTCATCGCCATATCGTTCATCGATCTGGACCACCGGATCATTCCCGACGTCATCAGTCTCCCGGGAATCGTGATCGGATTCGTTCTCGCGCTGATCGGACTGGGACCGTCGTGGCAGGACAGTCTCGGCGGGATTCTGATTGGCGGGGGATTTCTTTGGGCGGTCGCCGAGGCCTATTATCGAGCAACGGGGCGCGAAGGGATGGGCGGAGGCGACATCAAGCTCCTGGCCATGGTCGGAGCGTTCCTGGGATGGCAGAGCGTCCTGCTCGTTCTCCTGATATCGTCCCTGACTGGCTCGGTCGTCGGCGGATTGTTGATGTTCGTGCGCGGAGAGGACAGCAAGCTGCCGATCCCGTTCGGCCCCTTCTTGGCCGCAGGTGCAGTCGTCGCACTTTTCTGGGGCGACGCCGTCTTTGCCTGGTATCTCGCCGGCTTTGGCATCTGAATCGATCACCCGGCTTCACTCTCGTCGAGGCCATCGCTGCGCTCGCATTGGGCGCAGTTCTAGTGACCGGGACGACGCTCGCCTATCGCGACCTGCGACAGTCGTTACGGTTGAGCAGGGCTGCGCAGCAGATGAGCATCGACCTGCAGCGCGCGCGCATTCAAGCGATCGCCTTGGGCAGTGAACAGCGATTGAAGTTGACGATCGGTGCTGCGACGTACTCGTTGCAGCGCCGAGAGCCCGTGGATTGGATCGAGGCTACGCCCCCACTCTCGCTGCCGGCAGGAGTCCACATCACCGCATGCAGCGCACCTGGGGGAATCTTTCGGTTTACGCCGCGCGGCAACGCGGCGTCCTTCGGTGCGATCACGATCGGCGACAGCAGCGGTGGCACGCGACAGGTGATCGTCAACATTGCCGGGAGGGTTCGGATCTCGCCATGACACGTCGCGGCTTCTCGCTGCTCGAAGTGATCGTGGCGATGCTCGTACTGTCGCTCGCCGGCGCTGCGCTGACCCGGACGATCGTTGCGGCAAATCGCGCCGGGATCGTCATCGACAGGCTTCGCCAGGCCGAGCAGATTGCGGGGCAAGCGCTCGAACAGGCACGCGCCGGGCATGTAGTCGCCGCTTTGCCCGCAGGCACCCCATGGGAACGGCAGGTCGACGCGATCCAGACGACGCCGCGGTTGTGGCGATTGTCCGTCGAGGTAGCGCATCGCACCGACTCGCGGATTTCGATTCGCCTCGAGACATTGGCATGGAAACCGTAGCCTGGACGGGAGGAGGTCCGCCGTGGGCACCGGTCGACAACCCAGGGACCGCGCACGGACACGCCTGCAACTGTCGCGGCGTTTCGCTGCTCGAGGTGATCGTCGCCGCTGCTTTCGTGGCCGTGATGTCGGTTCAGGCGGCGTCTTGGGTGCGAACGGCACTGCAGGCAATCCATTCGTTGGAGAATTCGGCGGAGCGCGATCGGTCGCTGTGGTTGGCATTGGAAGCGATTGCCGCCGATGTTCGGAATTGCGGGTTCAGCGGCGCAGGTGCGGCCCTGTCCGGCATCGAAGCGGCACAGAGCGACGCGATTCATCTAATCAGCGACCCCAATGGGGACGGCGACCACGACGATGCAAACGAGCGAATTCGCTACGTCTTCGATCCGTCCGCCAAAGCGCTGCGGCGCGCGACGGGTCTTTCCGGTGCACAGGTATTCGTCGAAGGGCTCGACGGGCTCCAACTCCGCTTGCGCTACTTCGACGCATTCGGGACCGAGATTGGCACAGCCGCGTCCGTTCTCAATGCAACGCAGCGTGCGGCGGCGAGGCGAATCGATGTCACGTTTGAATCCGTCAATGGGGCGGTCGTCGCAGGTACGAGCGTCCACGTACGCAACGCCCGATGAAGCCGGAGCGGCAGCGGGGCGTTGCTCTCGTCAGTGCCTTGGCGCTGATTGCACTCATGCTGCCGCTGGCGTCGCAAGTCCAGCTGCAAGCCAAGCTGGAAGCGCTGATCGCTGGCAATTCCCGGCACCAGAGCCAAGCATTCTATAGCGCCGAAAGCGGTGTAGCCCTCGCCTTGGAGACGCTCGCCAGTGGCATCGACGCCGCCGCACTCGACGCGGGCCCCGATGGAGTGGACGGAACGGGAGATGACGGTCGGTTCCCATTCCCTCCCGGACATGCAAACGAATTTCCGACTGGCGACTACGAGTTCGAGGTTGGAGTTCGCCACTTGGGCGATGGGCAAATAGAACTGGTCAGTCGCGCCGTCGGACCGCGAAATATTGCCCGAACAGTGCGCGCGGTGGTTGAACTTCCCACCGCCTTGGGGGCGCCGCCGGAGGTACTGGGCTGGCAGGAGATCCGTTGAATTGGTGATCCGCTTCAGGTGTTTGAAGTGGAGCACGAGATAAACGAGGATACGGCGTTCGATCCGAAGGAATCCATGAAGCATCAGGGCGCGTTCGTCGCATTCGAGGGAGTAGAAGGTTCCGGCAAGTCGACCCAGATCGAGTTGCTTGCGGAGGCGCTCCGTGCGGCCGGACGCGTCGTACGGGTCACGCGAGAGCCCGGAGGCAGTGGACTCGGAATCGAGATCCGACGTTTGGCAATGCATTTCAGCGAGCCGGCGCCGGCACCAATGGCCGAGCTCCTGTTGTACCTCGCGGACCGTGCGCAGCATTTGCATGAGGTGATCCGCCCTGCATTGCAGGCTGGCGAGATCGTTCTTTGCGATCGCTTCTCGGCATCGACCATTGTCTATCAAGGATTCGCGCGGGGGCTCGACATCGAATTCGTATCGCGTCTCGACGAACTGATTCGCGGCGGACTCTGGCCAACCTGTACCGTAGTGCTCGACTGCCCCGTCACCACTGGCTTGGAAAGGGCTCGCGACCGAGACCGCTTTCACGATGAACCAGCGGCGTTCCATGAACGAGTCCGACAGGGATTTCTCTTGCTCGCCCGCAACGCGCCCGAGCGCCACATCGTGGTGGATGCAACAGCGTCGATCACGGAGACTCATCGCCGAGTTTTGGCCGGCGTCGTAGCACACCTGACGTGAAGCGTTTCGCCGACATACTGGGCCAGGAGGACGCGGTACTCTTCCTCCGTCGCGCGGCGCGGAGTGAGCGTCTCGCGCACGCGCTGTTGTTTACTGGCCCCGAAGGGATCGGCAAGCGCAGCGTCGCACTCGCTTTCGCCGCGTGGCAGCAATGTACGGAGGGCGGCGACGATTCCTGTGGGGAGTGTAGCGGTTGCCGCCAGGTGGCGGCCGGCAGCCACCCCGACGTCAAAATGGTCGAAGTAGAGGCAGGGAAGAAGGAGATCGGCGTGGAGCGGGCGCGCGAGTTGAAGCGCTTCACCCAACTCGCCCCCTCGGCGGGGAAGCTGAAGATTGCGATCATCGACGACGCCCACCGACTAACGGTGGCGGCCCAGAACGGCCTGCTCAAGACGCTCGAGGATCCGCCGGCGCGATCCGTATTGATCCTCGTCAGCAACAACCCGGACGTCCTGCTAGCGACGGTCCGATCGCGCTGCCAGCGATTCGCGTTCCACCCGCTCGCAGCAGCGGACGTCGCTGCCGTGCTCGTCGCAAGTCTCGGCCTGTTGGCCGGCGACGCGACGCGACTGGCTGCGGTATGCGAGGGAAGCCCACGACGGGCAATGGACCTCCGGGCGAGTCTCGATGTCGGCGGCTCATTGCTGGACGCGGTACGGCAGGCGACGCATGCTCGTTTCGTCGACTTGGACCCGTTGGCGAAACGCTTTGGCGAGCCGGAGGCGGAGATTGGTGCGAAGTTGGAGATGCTGCTCGCCGAGATCCGTGACGCGGCTACGGCGATGGTGCGAGACGGCGCGACGGGCGACGATCATCTGCATCGTCTGCTCCGTCAGGCCGAGTTGGTTCGTGTGGCATCGGATACGCTGCGGCGCACGAATCCGAACCGCCAGCTCCTTCTGGACGCTTTGCTGATTCGACTGACGTCGACAGCCGGTTGACGGCGACGGCGCGGCAGCTTAACTGACAATCACCCCAGCCGAAGGGGAAATCATGTACGTCACGACAGCCCTACCCTATGTCAACGCAGATCCGCACATCGGCCATCTTTACGAGATGGTCGTGTGCGACACGCTCGCCCGGTACTGGCGTCTCAAAGAGCCGACTTTCTTCCTGACGGGAACCGACGAGCACGGAGACAAGATCGCGCGTGCCGCGGCCGAGGCCGGAGTCAGTCCACGCGAATTCGTGAAGCAGGTCGCCACGACGTTTCGCAGCACCTGGGACACGTGTGGGATCTCATACGATCACTTCGTGCGCACGACCGATCCGACTCACGTCGACGTGGTGCGCGAGGTCCTGCAGCGCGTCTACGATAATGGCGACATCTACTTCGCGAGCTACGGTGGGATGTATTGCACCGGATGCGAACGCTATTACACCGATCGCGAGGCGGTAGGTGGCCAATGTCCAGACCACCAACGCCCGCTCGAGCGAATCGAGGAGGAGAACTACTTCTTCCGGATGTCGAAGTACCAGGAACCGTGGTTGCGTTACCTCGAAGCGCACCCTGAGACGATCGTACCCGACGGCTACCGCAAGGAAGTGCTTTCACTTCTGCGCGACCAGTCGTTGGGCGACCTGTGTATCTCACGTCCAAAAGCGCGCCTCGAGTGGGGCATCGAGCTTCCCTTCGACAGCAGGTTCGTAACCTACGTCTGGTTCGATGCGCTGTTCAGCTATGTCAGCGGCCTCAAGGCCGAGGGCGAGCAGGTGTTCGAGCAATTCTGGCCCCAGGCGCATCACATCATCGGCAAAGACATCGTCAAGCCGCACGGGGTGTTCTGGCCGACGATGCTGCTCGCCGCCGGTCTCCCGGTGTACCGGCAGCTGCACGTGCACGGTTATTGGACGCGGGGTGAGAGCAAGATGTCGAAGAGCCTCGGCAACGTAATCCGCCCGCTAGAAGTGCGCGAACAATACGGACTCGAGCCGTTCCGCTACTTCCTCTTGCGCGAGATGAGTTACGGCCAAGACTCGATGTTCATCGAGGATGCCTTGGTGACACGAATCAATGCCGACCTGGCGAACAATCTCGGCAACCTGATCAGCAGGGTTCTGTCGATGCAACAGCGGTACTTTTCTGGCGAGGTTCAGCCGATGGGCGAACCAACGGAACTCGACCGACAGTTGATGGCTGCATTCGCTGAGGCGTACGTCGACGTACCACGATTGACCGAGGAGATGTTCTTCCACCGAGCGCTCGAAAAGCTCTGGCACGCCATCGACCAGGCGAACAAGTACGTCGTCGAAGCGGCGCCGTTCACCCTGGTAAAGAAAGCGGAGCAACTGCCGAGGGTTGGCGAGATCCTGACGCATCTACTCGAGGTGCTGTATTCGACCGCCTCGCTCCTGCGCTGGTTCCTTCCCGAGACGAGCGCCAAGATGTTCTCACTACTCGGAGCCACCGCACCGAACGGCATCGGCGACCCGAGCGAATGGGGCACACACTTTCCTCAGGGGCACGTCGTTGGCGCACCCGAGGGACTATTTCCGCGAATCGAAATCACCCCGAAGTGAACGACGACGATGCCGCACTCACTGCCCAACCTGCCAGCAGGCGTCGAACTCATCGACTCGCACTGTCACCTCGACGAGGAGCGATTCGCCCCAGACCGTGAGGCCGTCATCGCGCGAGCGATCACGGCAGGAGTCACCACCATGGTGACGGTGGGTGCGAGCAATGGATTGGACACCAATTTCGCAGCGGTCGCGATCGCGGAAGCCCACGAGTCCGTCTTCGCCACGGTGGGAATCCATCCACACGATGCGCGCATCGTCGATGACCAAATCATCGATGAGCTTCGCCGGCTGGCGAGCCACCCCAAAGTCGTCGCAATTGGAGAAACTGGGCTCGACTACTACTACGAACACTCGTCGCGCGAGCAGCAGCGCGAGGCCTTTCGGCGATTCCTGTGCATGGCGCGCGAATTCCGTTTGCCGTGCGTCGTCCACCTCCGCGACGCCTACGAAGACGCGATCGCAATCATGAAAGAGGAGCGAGCTACCGAGATCGGCGGCGTCATCCATTGCTTCAGCGGCGACAGGGCGAACGCCCGCGATTTCCTCGATCTCGGTTTCGACTTGTCGTTCAGCGGGATCGTCAGCTTCAAGAACGCGGATGAACTGCGCGCGGCGGCAGCCATGGTTCCAGCGGACCGATTCATGGTCGAGACGGACGCTCCATTCCTCGCACCCGTGCCGTTCAGGGGAAAACGCAACGAGCCTGCGTTCGCGCTGTTCACTGCTGCGACGATCGCTGCCGTCCGCGGCGAGGCATTGGCGACCATCGTTCGCGATGCGAGCGCTACGGCAAGGCGTCGATTCTGCCTAGAACGGAATTGAGGACTGGGTCAGGGCGTTGGCCCGGATAGCTGAAGAGCCCGCATAGCCTCGCGAATCTGCTCTGACGTACAAGGCTTTGCGAGCAGCGGCTGCGGGGGAAGCTTTTCACGAAATCCCCGTCGATCAAAGCGCCACAAACCACCAGTCACGAAAACCACGCGCCGCGCTGCATCGGGCTGCTCTGCCAAGAGCCGTGCGTAAACCTCTGGCCCCGAAATGTCGGGCAGCTTGACGTCGAGAAAGACCACATCGAAATTGGCGCGACGCAGGGCATCGAGAGCTTCCTGACCGGAAGCAGCGCGCTCGACCCGCAACCCCTCGCGCACCAGCATATCTTCGATGGACGCCGCAACGGCAGGTTCGTCGTCGACGAGAAGCGCCGAGCGTAAGGCAAGTACCTTCCCCTCGTGAACGGTTGGCAGCCGAATCGTGAAGGTCGTTCCCTCCCCGGGAGCGCTATCGACCGTTAGGTCGCCGCCATGAGCACGCACAATCGTGAAGCTCACGCTGAGACCGAGCCCGGTACCTTTCTTCTTTGTCGAAAAGAATGGGTCGAAAATGCGATTGAGTACGTCCTCGGGGATCCCCTGCCCCGAGTCACGCACATCGACGTACAGGACGTTGTGGCCCTCGTGCGCAGAAACGCACAAGGTTCCGCCATCCGGCTGCATGGCATGAATTGCATTGGTGAAGAGGTTTACGAGTACCTGTTGAATCTGCTTGGCATCGGCGCGCGCCGCCTTGAGTTCGCGGGGGAAATTCCGCTCGACGGCAACGCCCGCGCGCTGGAAATCATGGTCCATCAAACGCACGGTTTCGTCGACGAGCACACGAACATCGACCGGCTCCCGGGACGGCTGCTGCGGGCGTCCGAAGCCAAGAACTTCTTGAATGATCGCCGCAATACGATGCGTCTGGGCGTCGACGGTCTCGAGCGCAGCGCGCAGCACAGTTGGATCGTTGGCATTGTCTACGGCATTGATCTGTCCCTGGATACCGGCGAGCGCATTGTTGACTTCATGAGCCACCCCCGCGGCGAACTCGCCAGCTGCAGCCAGACGCTCCGCCTCCTGCTGTTCCTTGATGTGCCGCGCCCTGCGCAATGCTGTCGTCGTTCGGGCGACCAGCCTGTCGGCAAGGCGCAAGTCGTTCGTGGTGAAGCTCTGCTGCCCGCCGGTTCGGGCGAACTGCAACACGCCATAGAACTCGCCATCGCTGAAGAGCGGCGCGGTCAACATCGTGAGTGCCTCCCCGTCAGGTAATCGCCCTGGATCGCGCGGCGCAATTACCGCACAATGGCCGAGGCGGCGTACCCATTCGAGATCGGGTTCGTCATCCGGGCGCAGGCGAAGCCCCCGAAGCTTTTGCGCTCGACTGGCTTCGAACCCCGAAACCTCGCTGCAGTAGTAGGTTTGTGTCTGATCGTCCCACAAGAGAATCAGGCAGTAATCCCACCACAGGACCCCACGGGCGATGTCGATGACCTTGTTCAATATGTCGCGGGGCTCGATGAATCCGCTCAGCGTCTCACTGACGCCGTCTAGCGCAACCGTTTCGGTATATGCTTCGTCGGCGCGCTCGACGGCAGCTCTGGCACTTTCGAACTCGCGCTTGATTAGCTTGCGTTTGGTTTCGACATCGGCGGCGGCGCGTGCCGCGCGGCGCTCGTTGGCCGCAACGCGGCTGAAGACCCACATGCCCCCGCCAAGCGCGACGCCGACGAGGCCCAGACGCAGCAGCGGCTCGGTGGACCAGTTCAACCCGAAAGATTGCGCGAAGCTCGCGTTTGGGTAGGCGATCGCGAGGCTAGCTAGCGAGCTGATGATCGCAACAGCAAGCGCAACGAATGCAATACGGGTACTGAAGAGCAGCCCGTAGGCGGCGACCTTCATGATGACGATGAGAACGATCGGACTCTCGATACCTCGAGTGAGAGCAACCGCAAGCGACATCGTCCCGATATTGACGATCACATCGGCAAGTAGGAGCGCGGGACTGAAGTGTTGATTCCGGTAGCTCAACGCGAGCCAGCCGTTCAGCAAGAAATAGCCGAGAAAGAGAAGGTGAACCGGCCAGGTCGGAAGCTGGTTCGGTTCGCGAAAATCGGTAAAGAGTACCCACGCCCCGAGCCCCTCGAGGACACGAAACACGAGAACCGTGAAGGCCGTGCTTCGAATCAGGTCTGCCTTCAACCCCCGGTCGAGAGCAAACCGGAGACGTCCGGGCCGTGATGTCATCGGCTGGCCACTGGACGCCGTGCCAGTTGGAAGTATTGGATCTGCAAGGTCTCACCGAATCGTTGCAAGCGCTCCAACACGAATCCAGCCTGGAACGTAGTCGCTCGCGGCCGCCCCCCGTTAGAGTTGCGAAGGGTCGATCTCAGGAGCCCTGTCCATGGGCGCTGCGCTGGAACACGGCTTATAATCGGCTGGAAGAAAGTAAATCGTGTAGTGCGGATCCTCGCCCTGCACCGAATCGACCCGCTCGCCTACGTCGACGACGATCGGAGTACTTGCTTTTCGTTCGAGCGTAGCCCCCAGGATCATTCGGAAGGTCCCGTCTTCCAGCGTACGCGTACGGACCGACCATCCGTTGGGAAGAAACATCTTCACGAAACGTTCGGAGACGGGCCGACCATGCGAATCGACGAGTGTACCGGCGATGTGAACATCGTAGGCGTACTCGATGAGCACGCCCCAATTCGCCTGGAGCAGGCAGCTTCCACACGGCTTGCCGTCGCGCCACCCCTCGGCGGCTCCCGAGGCACACTCCTTACCCTCAGCCGGATCCTTGCAATCGTTACAGACGACGACTTTTGCGGCCAATGTCCCGTCGGGATTGGGGACATCGATCTCCGTCCGCTGTGGGGATGCCAGCGCGGGGCCGGCTAGCACGGCTACCAAGATCCCGATTGACCACGACTTCAGCATTCGTCACTCCTATTCCGACGGCGCCGCACAATTGCTTGCCTGTCGGCGGTTTGGATTTCCATCTTGTATACTGAACCGAGGGGACTCGCTCAACATCGCCCCGCGTGTGAAGACGTGGCTCGATCGATTGGAGCACGGCCAGATCGACATTTTCCGGCCGGAAAAGGGACTTGACGTGGACCAACTACTGGAAACGACTGCAAAGGCAATCATCGCGGCGCGGCATCCGGTAGCGTTGACGGGCGCAGGGATCTCGGCGGAGAGCGGGATCCCGCCGTTTCGCGGACCGGGGGGATTGTGGACGAAGCACGGCGAGCCGCCAATGAACGGCTTCAGCAAGTTTCTGGCTGACCCAGCAGCAGCGTGGGCAGAACGACTTTCGCCGCGCGGTCCGCTGAAGGAACTGTCGGAGCGGATCGGTGCAGCGCGCCCCAATCCAGGTCATATGGCCCTAGCAGAGATGGAGCGGGAAGGTAGACTCCATTGCTTGATCACCCAGAATATCGACAACCTGCATACGCTTGCGGGTAGCCGACGTGTCATCGAAATCCACGGCAACGCACGCCTGGTCCGCTGTCTGACCTGCGTACGCCGGCGGCCGATCGACGAGATTTCGATGGCGCCGTTGCCGCCGCTCTGCGAAGACTGTGGCGGTTTGTTGAAGATCGACACCGTTTCATTTGGCGAGCCGATCCCTCCCGACGTCCTGACGCTCTGCGAGAGCGAGTCGACTCGCTGCGACTGCATGTTGGTCGTGGGCACATCAGCTACCGTATATCCGGCAGCCAGTTTCCCCATTGACGTCAAGCGACGGGGCGGGATCCTGATCGAAGTGAATCTCCACGAGAGCGAATTGACAGAGCACTGCGCAATCAGCCTCCGAGGAGCCGCGGGGCTGGTGCTTCCAGCAATCGCGCAGAGACTGAAATCCGCTCGGACAGTCCGGACGTGATTCAGCCAAAATGCGTCGGTTGCCCGGCTTGCGGTAGCTGTTCGACGCTGGCTAAGTAGGCGTCACCCATATGTCTCAATACATCGCGGGCGGCGACGCTGACGTTCCCGTAGAACACTATGAGCAACTCGTGCGCTACTTCGAAGAGGCGTGCAAACCCGCATCGCAGTGGCGCATCGGAACCGAGTACGAGAAGGTCGCGGTGCGACGCGACAATGGCACCGCGGTGCCGTTCACGGGAGGAATCGAGGAGTTGCTGCGACGCATGGCGGCGCGGTTCGACTGGCAGCCCATCGAGGAGTCAGGACGTATCGTAGCGCTCGGTCGTCCGCGGGCGTCGATCACCCTGGAGCCCGGCGGCCAATTCGAGCTGAGTGGCGAGCAATGCGACAGTGTCCATTGCGCCAAGCGCGAATTCGATGAGCACGTCACCGAGATTCTCCAGGTCGCGGAGGAACTTGGAATTGCGTTTCTCGGGCTCGGTATCCAACCCGTCAGTAAACCGGAGGCAATCGAGTTTGTCCCGAAGCGACGCTACGGGATCATGGGTCCGTATATGCGCAAGGTTGGGGCCCTCGGCCACCGCATGATGCTGCAAACCGCCACCGTTCAGGTGAATATCGACTTCGGCAGCGAAGCGGACGCGATGCGCAAGCTGAGAACGGGGATGGGTCTATCGCCGCTGCTCACGGCAATGTTCGCGAATTCGCCGATGAGCGACGGAGAACTGAACGGATTCCTGAGCTACCGAGCCCATATCTGGACCGACACCGACCCCGACCGCTGCGGCTTGTTGCCGTTCGTGTTCGCGGAAATGGCGGGCTTCAGCGACTACGTCGACTACGCCCTCGACGTCCCGATGTATTTCATCGTACGCGACCAAGAGTGGCTGAACATGACCGCGTACACGTTTCGCCGCTTCTGGGAGACTGGACGAGAGGGGCATCGAGCCACGATCGACGATTGGAATATCCATCTGACCACGCTGTTTCCCGAGTTTCGCATGAAGCGCTATCTCGAGGTGCGCTCGTGCGACAGCCAGCCGCAGGAGACGATGCTTTCGGTTCCCGCGCTCATCAAGGGTGTCTTCTACGAATCAGACTGCCTGGACGCGGCTTGGGATCTGGTGAAGAGGTGGAACTGGTCGGAACGAATGGACCTGTACCATCAGGTTCCCAAAGTTGCGCTTCGCGCCCGTGCCCGCAACCAGTCGGTACGCGACTTGGCATTGGAGCTGATCGATATTGCGCGAGTAGGTCTCAGCCGCAATGCACAATTCAATTCGAGCGGTTCCGACGAGTCGATCTACTTGGACCCACTTCGCGCAATGGTCGAAGCGGGGAAATGTCCTGCGGAGCGCTTCCTGGAGAATTGGAATGGCGATTGGCAGCGACAACTTCCGCGTCTGGTCGAGGGCACCTCCTATAAGACGCCTCGATAGTACGCCGATCAGTACGGAACGCTGCGCGCCGGGCAGGCTGCTGGCGTCCATCCCAATCATGTCGAGAATAATCACTCTATTGACGGACTTCGGGTCTCGGGATCCGTATGTCGGCATCATGAAGGGGGTTATCTTCAGTAGGAGTCCCACCGCCCGAATCGTTGATCTGACCCATGAGATTGCCGCGCAGGACGTGGTCGCCGGTGGTTTCGCATTGCAAAGCGCGGTCGGCGTCTTTCCCGACGGCACGATCCATCTCGCCGTCGTCGATCCTGGCGTCGGCACGGCACGGAGATCAATCATCGTTGAGACGGCAACGGGCGTTCTTGTTGGACCGGATAACGGAGTATTGGCCCCAGCCGCCAATTTGATGGGGAAGCGTACTATCCGCTTGATAGAGAACAAGGAGCTGTTTCGCGAACCCGTCTCGATGACGTTCCACGGACGCGATGTCTTCGCCCCGGTGGCGGCGGCGCTTGCAGAGGGAATGGATCCGTCACAAGTCGGCCGTTGCATCCCGACGATGCATCCAGCCGCCATTCCCGAACCAGTACTTCATGGCAGAATCATTCGCGGCGAAGTGATCCATATCGATCACTTCGGCAACCTCGTCATCAACGTGGAACGTTCGCAAGCGAGCGACGCGATTTGGAGTCGCTGCAAGATTGGCGTCGCCGACCGCATCATCTACGGAGTACTTCCTACCTATGGGGCAGCGAGCGCAGGGGAGACTCTCGCGCTGTTTGGGAGTTCGGGGCACCTCGAGATCGCGGTTTGTGGGGGCGATGCAGCCGTCCTGCTCGGAATCGTGCGAGGAGATGCCGTCGCGATCGAAATTGCGTAAGATGCGACAAGATCCAATGCATTCGACTCGTTACGGAATACCGTTGCCGCAAGCATCCCCCAAATCGCTACCGGCGAGCGAGCAGACGCCACCGCGCAAGCAGCGCATACCTTTGCACGTGGGACTTTTCGTACTCACCCTATTCACCACCTCGCTCGCGGGCGCCCTGAACGCAGGCGCCGACGTTCTCAGCGACTGGTCGTCGATCACCGCCGGGCTCCCTTTCTCCCTGACGCTCATGGGAATTCTGTTCGTTCATGAAATGGGGCACTATGGGCTCGCGCGCCGTCATGACGTCGGCGCAACGCTTCCGTACTTCATTCCAGCGCCACCACCGTTTCCGATAGGAACGTTCGGAGCGTTCATCCGGATGGACACTCCGCCGCCCAATCGTCGCGCACTGTTCGACGTTGGCGCAGCTGGGCCGTGGGCTGGGCTCATCGCCGCGATTCCGGCAATTATCATTGGACTCCAGATGTCACGAATCGAGCCTCGTGGAATGATGCAATCTGGGCTCGAACTCGGAGAACCTCTTCTCTTCAAGATCCTCAGCTACCTCACTTTGGGTCCGATCGACGAGCACATGACCGTCGTCCTGCATCCCATCGCCCTAGCAGGCTGGTTTGGGCTGTTCGTGACGTTCCTCAACCTCTTACCGATTGGCCAGCTCGACGGTGGGCACGTCGCCTACGCCATGTTTGGACGCCGGCATCGGATCGTAGCGCGCGGCTTTCTTGCGGTGATCGTGGTCCTTGCATTGATCGGATGGCCTGGCTGGTTCGTTTGGGTCGCGCTTCTCATCGTCATCGGCATCGATCATCCACCGACGCTCGATGCGTGGATTGGGCTGGATCGACCGCGAATCATCGCCGGCTGGCTGACCGTTGCCGCCTTCGGAATGACCTTCATGGTGACGCCGATCTCGATCGTGGAACCCTCACCCAGCTTCGAGGGAGAAACGACTCCAGTGTCGGGAGGAACGATGAACGAGAACGATCTCATGGACTTGAAACTGGACCTCGAGCGGATGTTGAAGGAAGTGAGCTTCGCGTTATGAGTTCGAGGTTGAGTTGGGATCAATATTTCATGACGATCACTCGGCAGGTCGCTGAGCGTTCGACATGCACCCGCGCGAAGGTCGGCGCCGTGATTGTGCGGGACAAGAACATTCTCGCCACCGGCTACAACGGCTCGCCCTCCGGACTACCCCACTGCACCGATGTGGGGTGTCTCATTTACAAGGCGACAACGCCAACGGGCGATGTCGTCGAGAATTGCTTTCGAACGATCCATGCTGAGATCAATGCGATCGCGCAGGCCGCGAAGAACGGCGCGACGATTCGCGACGGAGACATCTACATCACCCACACCCCATGCATCCATTGCTTCAAGGTACTGATCAACACAGGAATCGTGCGAATCTGCTACGAAAAAGAATACAAACTCGAGACGATAGAGACTCTTCTCGAGTTTGCACCGCAGGTCCAACTGAGCAAGATCACGCTCACCTGAGCCTCTTTGGCATCACTGGATATTCGGCGAGAAGTTGGGGGCCAATTCGATCCGATTGGCGTGGCTCGACGCTGGCGTACTTTCGACGCACGGTGCGCATGTTGCGAGACTCGGCTGAACCATGGCATCGAGAACTTCGCGACGACGCCGCAAATCCTCGCGGACCCGCACGGAGCGATACCGAAGATCCAGATCCTGACCGAAGTGGGCATGATTCAATCGCAGGCGGCCGTCCCCTGAGTAGAAGAATCGATTGAGGGGAGCGATCTTGATACCGTCATCCTCAACTATCGCCGCACTCGGACATGGTGCCATCGTTGCACCAAGTGCATGTGCAAAGAGGATCCATGCGAAACGCAATTTGCGCCGAGAGGAGCGCACGACGAAGCGCCGAGGGCGCGGAAAAGTTCGATCGCACGAAAGCTCAAGCACGGATTCGGTCCGGCGAACGCAGCAAGTCTCTAGTGATGTTCTTCTGGTGCGCCTCGAGAGTCCCGCCGCCGATCTCAAGCAGCTTGGAATCTCGCCACAATCGCTCGACGACGTACTCGCCGACATATCCATAGCCGCCGAGGACTTGAATCGCTCTGTCGGCAATATCCTTCCCGACACGCGCAGCAAACAGCTTCGTCCCATCGGCGTCGAGGCGGTTTCCAAAGGACGTGAGATCGAGACAACGGGCGACATTGTATACATACGACCGGGCTGCCTTGAATTCTGCAAAGGACTCCGCAATGTGGCGCTGGATCTGACCGTGCTCTGCGATTGGAACGCCGAACGCCTTTCGCTCGCCCGCGTAGCGGACCATTATTTCCAATGACCGCATCGCTATCCCGAGCGACATAGCCGCAAGCGCAAGCCTCTCGATCTCGAGGTTACGCATCATCTGCTTGACGCTCTCGCCCTCTCGGCCGACCAAGTTGGTAGCGGGAACAACACAGTCATCAAAGACGAGCTCGGCCGTCATCGAGGCGCGAACGCCGAGCTTGTCATGGATTCGTTGCCCCAACGAAAAGCCCTCCATCCCCTTCTCGACAAGTAGAGTACTGATATGCCCTTCTGTCTTGGCATATACGAGAAATACGTCCCCCAGTGTCGTATCGTCGAGTGCTCCGTTGGTGATCCACATTTTTCGACCGTTGAGGATATACGAATCGCCGCGACGTACGGCATGTGTCCGCATAGCGAGGACATCGGTACCAGAATCAGGCTCCGACATGCACATGCCGCCGACGAGATCTCCGTTGATCGCCTTGGCCAAGATGCGAGCCTTTTGATCGTCACTTCCGTTCTTGGCAAAATTGTTGACGAACAAGAGAGTGTGGGCGAGGTATGCTAGGCAGAAGCCCGGGTCCGACGTCGACAACGCTTCGTGAACGATGACGGAGGCAACGGCATCGAGACCCGAGCCGCCGTCCGCAACCGGAACGGTAAGCCCAAGAAGCCCGAGATCGGCCGCACGTCGAAACAGATCTCGATTGAAACGCTCCTCGCGATCGAACTTGGCAGCCTGCGGCTCTACTTCCTGCACGACGAAGGCGCGAATTGTTTGCGCAAGTAGACGGTGTTCCTCGGTAGGGGTAAACAGGTCGAAGTACCGCTGCGGCGCACTTTCCTCAGAATTCTGCATTCTCAAACCGCTCCCTTCGTCTAATCTGGGATAGTCATCGAAACATCGCGGCAGGGCAATAGGTATCGGAGCAGCTCATGACCTTTGCAACTGGGGGTGGATCAGGGCTATCAACCGTCGCCATGCGAGTTGCAATAATTGGTGCTGGCCCAGCCGGGCTCGCGGCGGCATATGAACTTGGGAAAACAGGCACTGATGTCGCGATTTACGAAGGTAGCGACCGCGTCGGCGGCCTTGCCGCGGGCTTCAAGGCACCCCATTGGGATTGGAGCCTGGAGAAGTTCTATCATCATTGGTTCGAAAGTGACTCGGCGATGCTCGGGTTGATCGACGAGTTGGGCTGGAGTGACCAGGTTTTATTCCCGAGGCCGTATACCTGCCTTTACCATGAGGGCAGCTTCTTCCCGGCCGATTCGATCCCCAACGCCTTGAAGTTCTTCCTCCGCAACTATCCCGTGTTGGATGTCCTTCGATTCGGACTCGTCGGTTTGTATTTGCGTTCTACTTCGAACTGGCAACGACTCGAGCAAGTCACTGCCGCTGCTTGGATGCGTAAGTACACCGGGCCACGCATTTACGATGCAGTCTGGAAACCGATGCTCGTTGGAAAATTTGGAGAAGAGAACCTCGAGACGGTCAACATGGCGTGGCTCTGGGCACGATTGAAGACTCGAACGACACGGCTTGGCACTTTCGTAGGTGGGTTTCAGGGATTCATGGACAAGTTTGCCGAGGTCGTGCACCGCCAGGGAGCAACGATTCGCTTGGAGACGGCAGTTCGCAGAATCGTTCGTTTGGAAACCGGTCGATTGGAAGTCCACACGGACAAGGACCGCGCTGAGTTTGACGCAGTGATCTCGACGAGTTCGCCGGCAGCAATGGTACAACTTGCCCCGGATCTTCCAGATGCCTACGGAGAACAGTTGCGCAGCTTGCGATCGATGGGGGCAGTTGTCCTCATCATTTCCCTCGATCGGCAACTCACCAAGTATTATTGGCACAACCTCCCCAAAAACGCGGGCTTCCCCTTTTTGGCACTCGTGGAGCACACGAACTTCGTAGATGCCAAACACTACGGTGGCGATCACCTAATCTACTGTGGCGACTATTTGAATCCCGAGCACGAGAATTTCAGTGCGACGAAGGAGGAGTTGCTCGAGCGATTCATTCCTTCGCTGCGGCGTTTCAACCAAGACTTTGATCGCAGTTGGATCAGGGATTCCTGGCTTTTCCGCACGAAATACGGTCAACCGATTCCGCCGGTGAATCATTCGCGCAACATCCCAGACGTGCGCACGCCGGTGCAAGGTCTCTATCTGGCCTCTATGAGCCAGGTATACCCGTGGGACCGAGGCACCAACTTTGCGATTGAGATCGGCCGACGAGTTGCAAAAATGGCACAAGCGGACCTCTCGTAGCTCCCACACTCGATCAATGCGATCGAATCGCACACGTCAAAGTAGGAGATAGGCATGTCCGATGATCTGATTTCGCAGGGACTCGATAGCGACATTCGAATGACGCACGAACGGTTCGTCGCAGCCATGGAATCCAGGCTCCCGACCATGTCGATTGAAATGAAGGAAACGTACTTCGCAATTTTGGCCAACCTCGTCGGCAAATTGGAATCCCTAGACCAACCCATGCGCGAGGTCCTTCGCGAGATGATGCTCGAGGCCGGGACGCTCATCATGCAGCAACTCAACTCCAGCGAATGAGTACTTGGGCCATGATTTTCGCGAGCGGCAAACGAGTGCTACGGTTCCGGGGTCTCCGTTGCGATAGGAGTTCCATCCGTAGGGATCGCAGACGGAATGGGACGGGTTCCCGCGATGAACAAATCTGCATCTCCACAGCCTGCGCCGCCGAAACAGAGGATCGCAAGCAGGCTAACCGCCGCAACGAGAGCTACTACATCGGTCCACTCGCGAAACGAGCGTTGGAGATTCGATTGAGTCATTGTGAATTTCGTCCTCGAATCGGATTATTAGCGGAAACTTGCGTCCATGATAAGCGCACGCCGACAGAGCGGGATGGCGTTACGGCGGTGCATCCGAACTGGCCAACTTCACGCGAGAGATCGCTGCGGTGATTTCGGCCGTTGTACCGCGCCTGATCAACGGTCCGTTCGGAGATCCCGGCCTTCACATCAGCTTCAAATGGGAAGCCCGAGCGATTCAGTTCGACCTAGGCCGGATGGATCGATTTCCAGCGGCAGATATCTTGAAGTTGAACAAGGTCTTCGTGTCACATACGCACATGGACCACTTCTATGGATTCGACAGGCTCCTGCGCCTGTTCCTGGCACGAGATGCGAAAATCGATCTATACGGTCCACCAGGCATCATCGGCAATGTACAAGGGAAAATTGCTGGGTACACATGGAATCTGACCGACGGCTATCCGTTCATCATTGACGTCCATGAGGTTACGCCATCCAATCAGCGATCCGTCAGGATGGCAGCGACCAATGCCTTCCGAATTGAGGAGCTAGGCGATATCCCGCTCGGGCAATACCTGGCCCAAGACGACGCGTTTTGCATTCGAACGACTCACTTGGACCATCGAATCCCATGCATGGCCTACTTGTTCGAAGAGCGCAGCCGCTTGAATGTGAGGGCAACATCCCTTGATCAGATGGGGCTACCGGCAGGTCGATGGTTGAACGAGTTGAAAGCGGCCATCCGAGCAGGCGCGCCTGACGATTCGCCTATCGATGTAGTTTGGCGGGAACAAGGGAACGAGCGGCACACACGACTCGCCCTTGGGACATTGCGTGACGAACTCATCGTTGAGACGCCCGGCCAGAGGATTGGGTACGTCGTAGATACGCTCTTCAGCCGGGACAACGCGGAGAAACTAGCCGCTCTCCTAGAGGGCGCAGACGTACTCTACTGCGAATCCTTATTTCTCGATGAAGACCGTCATGAAGCGCTGAAGCGCTATCATTTGACTGCACGGCAGGCGGGCACACTCGCTCGGACGGCGGGAGTAAAGTCGCTCCGAACGTTTCACTTTTCTCCACGATATGATGGACGGGCTGACGAACTATACGCTGAAGCCCAAGCGACCTTCCGAGGAGAAACTTCGCCCGACACGCCCTACTGAGAAGATGCGTTCTTACGTAACGAACACCAGCGCGTTCGTTACGACTCGCCTTGTGGCGCCGGCGTCGACTCAGTCGACGCAGCAACGGTAGGGGCTGTTGTCGATATACCTGCTTGCCCCTCGACCACAACGACTACTTTGGCAACAACTCCAACCATGAGCTGCACCGGGACTTCATATTGGCCGATTGCTTTTATCGGATCCTGCAGTCGAATACGGCGACGATCAATCTTGAACCCGCGCTCAGCCAATGCCCGTTCAATGTCGATATTCGTTACCGACCCAAAAAGCTTGCCTTCATCGCCGGCGCGCGCGGCAATCACTAGCCGCAGCGATCCCACTTGGTCGGCCAGTACGGAAGCATGGCGCTGATCGCGCTCCCGCTTCTCAGCAGCGACGCGCTTCTCATGTTCGCGCTCATCACGATTCCGTGGATCGGCCAATACCGCCATTCCCCGCGGCAGAAGGTAATTCCGGGCAAACCCTGGCTTCACCTTGACAATATCGCCAGTCGTGCCGACGCTGGGGATGTCCTCTTTCAAAATCACTTCCATCGGGGATTCCTTAGGTCTTGATGTTTTCGTCGCTGGTTAGGCGATTAGCACAATGCCGGAGCAACACCGAAACACAAAGCAACATCGGGGCCCAGCGATGTTCCTGCGACAGGTTCACAGCTTCGTCTGCATCGTGAAACCGGCGCACGGCAGTCGATTGCCTCAACTTGCCTCCGGCTGCCTTTGGCACCTTAGGTGTACGGCAACAAAGCAACGACTCTCGCCTGCTTGATCGCTCGAGTCAGTCGTCGCTGACACTTCGCGCAGTTGCCGGTAATTCGACTCGGAACGATCTTACCTCTTTCAGAGATGAAGGCCGATAGCGTCCTGACGTCTTTGTAATCCACGTGGGGCTGCTTGTCGGCACAAAACCGACAAACCTTCCGTCGACCGGCATTACGCCGACGAAATGGGGCTTCCCCGGTTTTGGCACGGCGCGGCCCGGATGGAGCGGCTTTGCGCATTGTCAATTCCCTTCTTGAAGTTCTTCAACGAACTCATCCGAGAGTTCGCCATCTGGGGTATCAGCAGGAGTCTTCGCTTCGGGCGTCGCCGCGGGAAGTCGTACCGAAACGAATCTGATGACTTCGTCGGAGAGTATCATCGTTCTCTCCAGTTCGTTTACGACAGCACTCGAGGCTTCGTACCGTGCAAGCACGTAGTTTCCGCGTGATTGTTTTTCGATCGGATAGGCCAACTCGCGTAGCCCCCAATCCTGAATGTCCGCGACAGACCCGTCCATGCCTTCGATCAGCCGCCGAGTACGATCGATCGTTTCACGAACCTGCGCCTCTGGGACGTCAGGATGGAGGATGAACAGAGTTTCGTAGCGTTGCATTTGAACTTTCTCCTAATCCTTCAGGCAGCCGAGCGTGTCGATCTGAGAAGCCTCGCAATCAGGTAACCGACGGTTCTTCTATCTCAAATCGGCCTCTGGAACGTACATGCATTTTGAGTTCCTGAGAAATCTTCTGATTGCGATGGAGCCTTCACGTGCGTCACTCTTTGGTCTCGCTCGCGCCAACCACGATGACGGCGCCAGCATCCTCGCCTTGTGCAGCCTCCATCTCACCCTCACGATCCGAGGTCGTCGGGGATGCCACCGTGACCAATGTGTAGTCGCTGTCAAATGGGACGCTAACGCCATCGGGAAGAGAAAGTTGGCTCACATGTATAGATTCATGCATTTCGAGGTGGGAGACATCTACCTCAATCGACTCCGGAATGCTTGCAGGAAAGCACTCAACCTCAACCTCCCTTCGAATCGGCTGCAAGATGCCCCCGTTCAGCAAGCCTACCGCCTTGCCAACAAAATGCAGGACTACTGGAATTCTAATCTTGTGATCCATATCGACTTCGTAGAAGTCGGCATGGGTAATCTTCCCCGAGAGTGCGTCGTATTGTGAGTCCCTAAGGAGAACGATACGTCCGCGTAACAGATCGGACTCGGATTGAATCTGAATCAATGGCGCACTGTCGTGGCGCAAGATGCGCTCATGGAACTCCTTCGAGCCAAACACGACGGGCGTAGGCATTCGATTCGGGCCGTAAAGAATGGCAGGAACGCGTCCGTCGCGCCGTAGGCGTCGCGCATCGGCAGTGCCGGACGCCAATCTGAGATTTGCCGTTAAGCTGACAGTCTGCATGTACCTTCCTCGTATCCACCGGAGAAATTCAGACAAACAAAGAACTGATTGATTCTTCGTAGTGGATTCGTCGCACTGCTTCGCCCAAGAGATGCGCGACCGAAAGCACTTTGATCTTCGCACTATCGCGAGCTTCCGCCCGGAGGGGAATCGTATCGGTAACGATCAATTCGGATAGTTCCGACCGTTCGATTCGCTCGATGGCAGCCCCGGACAATACCGCATGCGTGCAGCATGCGATTACTTCACTTGCACCGTTTTCTTTCAAGGCCTTTGCTGCTGCGACCATGGTTCCCGCAGTATCGACCATATCATCGATCAGCATCGCAATCTTTCCATGAACGTCGCCAACGATGTGCATCTCGGCGACCTCGTTAGGGCGAGCACGCCGCTTGTCGATGATAGCTAGGGACGCCGTGAGGTGCTTCGCAAAGGCTCGAGCCCGCTCCACTCCCCCCGCGTCAGGCGAAATTACGGTCACTTCACCCTGCTGAAGCCTTTCTCGCGTATAGTCGAGAATGACTGGGGTAGCGAACACGTTATCGACTGGGACATTGAAGAATCCCTGGATCTGACCAGCATGTAGGTCAACCGTGAGAACTCGCAGCGCGCCTGCTGTGGTAATCAGATCTGCGACCAATTTGGCACTGATCGGAACACGCGGCGCAACCTTGCGATCTTGTCGGGCGTAGCCGTAGTAAGGAATAACCGCCGTCACACGCTTGGCCGATGCTCGGCGGAAAGCATCTAGCATCAGCAGGAGTTCCATGAGATTGTCGTTGACGGGGGTACATGTCGATTGAATTACAAAAACATCTCCGCCCCGGACATTCTCATCGATCTCTACAAGTATTTCACCGTCACTGAAAGTACGTACCTCTGCGTCACCGCGAGGCACGCCCAAGTACTCGCAAACCGCGTCCGCCAGGGCTGGGTTGGAGTTCCCGGAAAATACTTTGATCTCGTCTTTCACTTCGACCTTCCCATGCCGCCACCCATGGATAATACTGGGCGGGAAGGATTCGAACCTTCGAATGCCGGAGCCAAAGTCCGGTGCCTTACCGCTTGGCTACCGCCCACCAGGCACAACTCAAGATCAACCCAGGGTCTCAACTGCTTGCGCCCAGAAACTATCGCTTCGGAGTTCCGCTGCTACCCGAATCGCCTCTGCCTTCGCTTGGAACGCGCCAAAAACCACTGATCCGCTTCCAGTCATCGCTACTTCTCGTCCCCCGCGCCGCAACAGTTCGACTCGCACCAAACGGATTCCAGGATGGAGTGCCGTG
>Ga0163153_10000470_pt1:0-22500 | contig 72145 bp, 61 predicted proteins | sample OliLakLV19MP6IB1_FD_148629 | JGI IMG/M metagenome (GOLD analysis project Ga0163153, IMG submission 148629) | Freshwater microbial mat bacterial communities from Lake Vanda, McMurdo Dry Valleys, Antarctica - Oligotrophic Lake LV.19.MP6.IB-1 | ecosystem: Environmental > Aquatic >... | reverse complement strand
AGCTGCACAGAGGCGATCCAACCATTCTGAATTGAAGCGTACCTCCGTGCGATCCCGGTCCAAGACCTTAAACACTTGCTCTTGATAGCTTCTTGCATTGTCGGCAACCTCACTCCTCGAAAGTTCTCGACGCGTTTCTGATCGACCGGTTGGGTCACCGATCATCCCGGTGAAATCGCCAATCAGGAAAATGACCGTATGACCGAGGTCTTGAAGTTGCCGCAATTTCTTCAATGCAACTACGTGCCCCAAGTGTAGGTCCGGAGCAGATGGATCTGCGCCAAATTTGACCCGCAAGGGGCGGCCGGCACTGAGCTTTTCCAGCAACTGGTCTTCGGAGATGATATCGACGACCCCTTCGCGCAACGAATTCAACTGCTTTCGCAGGTCGACCATCAGTCCACTATCTCCTGTACTCTCTCGATCTGCGTGGATCGCCCAGTGCTTCGGTCGAGATCGATGAGGACTCCCTGAACGACACTCGGACCAGACGCCACTTCGAGTGGGACCGGCATACGCGAGCGGAACCTCTGGATTACGCCTTCGGCCTTCGAGCCAATCACAGAGTTCAAAGGACCGCACATTCCTGCATCTGAGATATAGGCCGTGCCACCTGGCAGCACACGTTCGTCTGCCGTCTGTACATGCGTGTGCGATCCTACAACTGCACTGACACGGCCTGCCAAGAACCAACCCATTGCGGCTTTCTCCGACGACGCCTCAGCATGCATGTCAACAAGAACTGGCGTTTCATCATTTATTTGTTCGAGAAGCGCTTCGACAATCTGAAATGGGCAATCTACGGGTTCCATGAAGATCCGACCAATCAAATTGATCACGGCGACACTGGCGCCATCCGTGCCTTGAAAGATTCCGCAACCCCTACCCGGAGTTCCAGGCGGATAGTTTGCCGGGCGAAGCAGTCTGTCGTGAGTGTCTACGAGGATACGCGCCTCTCTCTTCCGCCAGATATGGTTTCCAGAGGTCAGAACATCCACTCCGGATTCGAGCAACCCCTCGACCCCCTTTACGTCGACACCCGCACCGTCAGCAACGTTTTCGCAATTGGCCACAACGAAGGAGATATTGAATCGACTGATCAACCTCGGAAGCAACCGCTGGATCGCCCGTCGCCCGGGTTTCCCCACTACGTCACCAAGAAACAGTATCCGCACCTAATTCTCCCACTCACTTCGACGTCAACGAGCGATATCGCTGGCTCGCGTTTCCCGAATCACCGTCACCTTGACTTGCCCCGGGTATGTCATCTCACTTTCGATCCGACGGGCTACATCACGCGCAAGAGTCGACACTCGCTCATCCTTGATTGATTTCGGCTCTACAATGATTCGGATCTCGCGCCCGGCCTGGACCGCGAACGATTTCTCGACGCCTTCGAATGAGTTACTGATTCGCTCCAAGTCCTCTAATCGCTTGACGTAACTTTCGAGCATTTCGCGCCGCGCCCCGGGCCGTGCTCCAGACACCGCGTCCGCGGCGTCCACAAGCGGTGCAAGGATTGTTTCCGCCTTTACCTCCTCGTGATGTGCTGCGATCGCATTCACGATCTTTGCCGACTCACCGTATTTTCGCGCCACATCAGCACCGATTACGGCGTGCGAACCCTCCACTTCGTGAGTAAGCGCCTTGCCGATATCGTGCAATAGCCCCGCGCGTCTCGCCTGCTTTTCATTCAATCCAAGTTCGGCCGCCATCGCGCCACAAATGAATGCACATTCTATCGAATGCATCAGCACATTTTGTGCGTAGCTATAGCGGTACTTCAACATACCCAGAAGTTTTACTATCTCTGGATGTACGCCATGAATTCCGAGTTCGAAGATCGCCTTTTGTCCAGCCTCTTTGACATTCTCGTCAATCTCATTCTCTGCCTTTCGAACAACTTCTTCGATCCTGCTAGGATGAATTCGCCCATCAACGATCAGTCGCTCCAGTGCGATTCTCGCTATCTCGCGACGAATGGGATTGTGGCATGAAATGACTACCGTCTCGGGCGTATCGTCGACGATCAAATCGACCCCAGTAGCCGCTTCAAGCGCCCTGATATTCCGGCCTTCCCGACCAATGATCCGGCCCTTCATGTCATCGCTTGGCAAGTGAACGGCCGCAACGGTTCGCTCAGCCACGAACTCTCCTGCCATCCGCTCAATTGCGATGCTGAGCACCTTCTTCGCTCGTCGATCGGCTTCGGCGCGAGCCTCCTCTTCTACTGCTCGGATCTGCCTAGCAGCGTCGTGACGAGCCTCTTCCAGCAATCCGTCGATGAGTCTTTGCCTTGCCTCTACTGCTGTAACCCCAGCCACTTCCTCGAGCTTGGCTCTAATCGCAACCAGCGCTCCTTCACCCTCTCGTTCTCTTTCATACATCCGTTCATTCTCGCGCAGAAGCTTCTGTTCCGCCTTTGCCAAATCGATCTCTCGTCGTTCAATCTGCTCGGCGCGGCGGGACAGAGCCTCGTCCCTTGCAGCGAGTCTTCGCTCAATCTGTTGCGCCTCTCGGCGCCGTTCACGAATCTCCGCCTCGGCATCGCCACGCAACTGAAGCAGCATCTCCTTTGCTCGAATTTCCGCCTCTCGCGTCAGGGTTTCGGCTTCGATCCGCGCCACTTCAAGGAGCCGTTGCGTCCCTTCTTCCGCACCGACCAAACGGGCGCGATCCGTTGCTTTTCGATACGAACCGAGAATCGCAGTTAATAACCCTGAAAGAACCAAGACGGCGATCGCGCCTATTCCATAATTGATCATCTAGTCTCCGATTGATCCAAGATTCGGGCGCAGACTTGCGCCACACGAACCTCCGCCATCGCCAGACACCCATAGCGCAAAAATAATCGCAGGTGCCCCGGGAAAAGAGAGGGCTGCTGCACACTTTCGACGGGCGTCGCACACGCAATGCCATCCGGCGGGCATTTCCATCCCTGCGGTCCCGCCACTTCCAGGGTCAATTGGACGAGCAGGCCGTTCCCCAAAATGGGCCGTCAGGAGAAGCAGCGGACTTGCGGCAGCTTTGCAAGTCTTAGTGCGAACATGGACGCAGACGACGCTGATCCCGTTCATTCGATAGTGCGAAATAGGGCGCCTGAATCGGTACGCGCAACCGAAATGAAAATCACGGGACGCGCGACTTTGTCCCCTAGGAATTCGACGCTGCTCGCCTGGGCGAATTTCCACTCGTGGACAACCGACAAGGTGATATGCGGAGGAAATTACACTGCCAATGGCAGGAACCCACCGCATCCTCGTCGGCACTACCCGATATTTCTCGTCGATCAGGATCGCCGGATCTGCTTTGTGCCGCTTGGATGCGGCGGCACTGACAGACCTCGATCGGAGTCGATGCCCCCTTGCGATCACGGGCTTTTGCTCGCTGAAACAAGCTCCGACAACTTTTGAAGGCTGCCATCTACACTTTCGAGCTCGCTGCGAAGCTTGGCCACCTCGCTACCCATATTGAGCGCAACTAGGAGTGCCAAATGGAGGGTGGATACGCTCGCATGAGCTTCGAGCAGGCGCCGCAATTGCTCATCCACGAGCCGCGCAACGTCTCGCACATGGCCGGCTCCGTCGTCGCTCGCAACGGTGAGCCGCTGTCCCAAGATTTCGACCTCTACCGGCTCTTTCATCGGCTTGGGCGCCGGCGACCGTCCAAAGCAGGCTACTTGAGGTCTAAACCCTCAAGTTGCTTCAGGATTTTATCGAGACGGGCGCGGACCTCGTCTCGCTCCTTCTCGTGCTGCTTCAGACGCGTGGCGGCCTCCATCAATTGCTTTTCTTGATCTTTGGTTTTCTGCTGCAACCCAGCACAATCTTGCTGTAGGCGCTCATGTAGCTTCAGAAATTCGCCAAGTTTGGCTTCCAGAATTTTCAAGTTCTCTAATGACATAATCGTTCAAGACATCGGTTTCCGGACATTACGAATCGTTGCGCAATCTGTCAATCCAACTTACGATCACATACGTGTGGCGAGCAACCCATCAACGAATGCGCGAGGGTCGAATTCGGCAAAATCTGAAATCCCTTCCCCAAACCCGACATAGCGAACGGGCAACCCGATATCCGAGGTAACAGCAAACACCGCTCCTCCTCGTGCAGTGCCGTCGAGCTTGGTCAAGATGATACCGGTTAGAGGAAGCGCTTCAGAGAACGTACGGGCCTGACTGGAGGCGTTCTGGCCAGTTGTCGCATCGACCACGAGAAGACATTCATGCGGCGCGCCTTCGATATGGCGACCAAGAATTCTCTCAAACTTCTTCAATTCCGCGACCAAATTTGCCTTAACATGCAACCGCCCGGCGGTATCGATGATCATCACGTCCATATTCCTGCTTCTCGCAGCCTGAATCCCATCGAACACAACCGCTGAAGGATCGCCTGGACCGTCACGGCGGACGCAATCCACGCCCACCTTGGCCGCCCAATTTGCCAATTGCTCGGAGGCCGCGGCCCGAAACGTATCCGCACCGACAACCAGTACACGATGGCCCGCTGTTTTGTAGCAGTGGGCAAGTTTGGCGACACTTGTCGTCTTCCCCACTCCATTGACGCCCAGTACGAGAATGACATGCGGCATGGATGCCGCTGCAGCGGGCGCCGCGTTGACGGCGAGAATCATTTTCATCTCGTCGCCAACACTCTTCAGCGCTTCGTCCAAGGTCGTCGCAGCCGTCAACTGTGCCCGCAACCGATCAAGTAGAATCTGCGTTGATCGCATACCGACGTCTGCCTTGATCAGCACTTCTTCAAGGGCAAGGAGTCGCTCCGTAGGCTTCGCGCTAGTCGCCAATGCCGCACGTAAGCGTGCGGCGAACCCGCGACTTGCAACCGCACCCTCCCATCGTTTGGTGCTTGCTCCGTCACCAACGCGCTGCCGCCCAGGGATCACCGCTTTCCCGTGTAATGTCGCACGACGGAGCTGAAGGAAAGCGACGACAGCTCCCACCAGAGCCCATGCGGTCAACAGTATTTCGAAGTGCCCCATCGCGATCGAATTGCTACGCTGCAGAAACAGATACAATTTTCGAAATTCCAGGTTCCTCCATCGTAACGCCGTACAATGCGTTCGCCGCTTCCATCGTTCGCTTATTATGTGTGATTACAATAAACTGAGAATGAGCACTCATTTCACGCACAAGGCCGGAGAACCTGCCAATATTCGCGTCATCGAGCGGTGCGTCAACTTCGTCGAGGAAACAGAACGGCGTGGGATTGATCAGAAACAACGAGAATATCAGGCTCACAGCCACGAGTGCCTTCTCGCCGCCTGACAATAGCGTGATACTTTCAAGGCGCTTTCCCGGTGGACGAACCACGATCTCTACTCCGGTTTCGAGCAGATTCTGCTCATCCGTCAGGACCAATCGAGCTTCTCCACCACGAAGCAGCCTCGGAAGGATCTCTTGGAAGCGCTCGTTGACAGCGGCAAACGTCTCGATGAACCGAGTGCGTGAAACCCGGTTGAGCCTTTGAATTGTCCTCTCAAGGTCGCCGATGGAACGTTCCAAGTCTTCGCGTTGCCCCCGCAAGAATGCGGCTCGCTCTTCGAGATCGCTCAACTCTTCGATCGCGCCCGTGTTGACGTCGCCGAGTCTGGAAATCGCAAGGCGGACCTCTTGTTGTCGCGATGCGAGATCGTTCTCTTTATCAATTGAAAGCGTTGCGCCGGAATGCACCTCGGCGATGACGACCTCGTACCGCTCGAGAATATCAGCGCCGAGATGCTCAAGCCGCATACGAGCCTCTGCCAATGCGATCTCTGCCTGGCTTGCGTCGACACGGCAGGTCTCGAGCAATGCTTTGATACCTGAGAAGCGCATGGAATGATCTCGCAATGCAACCGATCGTTCCAGTACCATGGACTGCGCCTCGCCCGCCTCTGCCGCAAGACGCGCTGCATCAACGAGCTTGATCGCCGCTCGATCGACAGCTTCACCGATGAGTTTGCCGATTTGCTCGATCTCGGCGGCGATCTCTGTCAGCTCTTCCCCGTTTGCGTCGGCACGCTTCGTCACTCCATTCTCTTCTGCTTCGAGACGAATCGTAATTGCAGCCAACACGGATAGGCGCTGCCGCTTCTGCGAAAGGGTGGACGTGGCCTGACGAACATCGTCAGCAAGCGCTTCAATCGATGCCTCCCCGGTTCGGAGTTCCCTTTCGACTGCGGACAGTCCTTGCTCGCGCCGAGCTCGCTCTTCAGCGACGAGCGCCAACTTGATATCGGCCCTCGCTCCCGCGGCATCCGCTCCACGTGCATCCCGCATTGCCGAACGGCATTCAAATCGAGCCAATCGCTGCCTATCCAGAAGGCGTGGCAGGTCGAGTCCGAACTTTTCGACATCTCGCTCGACCGTCAGCACTTCAGCAGTGAGCCTCTGAGTTTTCTGGTCCAAGGCCGCCAAACGATCATCCTGAACCGATCGCTCAAGCCGCAATCGCCCAACACTACCCTGGAGGTCAGCAACAGTTACCGCGGCCTCGTCCGAGCGTTCAATGAGTTCCTGTATCCGGCGCCGGCGCGAAACAATCTCCTGTTCGTTCAGTTCTTCGCTTCCACCCGTCACGACACCGTGCGCGTCGATTATCTCCCCGACCGGGGTTACAACCGACATTCCCGGCTGAAGTCGGTCGAGGGTCCCAAGCGCCACGTCGATGTCGGGAACGATCTGGACGCCTCTGAGCAGCACATCGACGATGGCCTGAAACGCCGGCGCAACCGTGACAACGTCCGCCAACGATCGGTCACTAGAACCTCGATCGCTCGTGCGTTCGGATTCCTTGGCCGGAACGTTTCTGGGTTCAACCGGGATGAAGCTGCCGCGTCCGGCACCATTTTCACGCAGCATTCCGATCGCCATGGCAGCGGCCAACGGATCCTTCACCGCGAGGTAATTCACGCGACTCCCGAGAGCTGCCCCCACGGCCTTTTCGTACTGAGCAGGCGCTTCGATCATGTCGCCCACGACGCCAAGGATCCAATCTGGGCGATCTTGGTTCAGCAGGATACTCCGCACTGCAGGGGTATATCCCTCATACGAATCGTGAATTTGCCTCAGGGATTCGAGCGTTGACGCCAGTTTGACCATCTCTTCGCGCAAGGTGGCTAAACTTCGTTCGGCTGTGCTGAGCCTGGATGCCACCTCACGTACCGAAGTAGCCACATCTTCTCGGACGCCACGTGTGAGAACGAGCTCCGCATCGACACGCAACAACGCCGCACTTCCGTTCGCAATTGCGAGTTGTCCGGCACCGATTTGTCCGCCGATATTATACGCATCCGCTTCAGCTTTACACCGCCGGTTCATCGCATCGAGCCGCGCCCGCCCGAGCCTGCTCTTTTCGTTCCGCACCTCGCTCTCGTCCGCGACGACTGCGATGAGCGCGCCCTTGGCGTTGTCGACTCGCGATCGCGCGTCATCGACGGCGTCACGTGCCTCGGAGAGTCGGCGTTGACATTCGTTGAGAGCTAATTCTTCGTCAGGAAGGATACCACCAAGGGCATTGGCTTCGTCACGAGTTGAAGTCAACTCCACCTCGATGTCAAATCGTTGACGTTGCAGTGCTTCAGCTGCCGCTCGAAGGCGAGACTCGCGCTTCTGACGGTCCTCGAGCTCGGCTCGCAACAGGGCAGCCCGTTGATCAGCCGAATCTCTTTCCGCGACGGCAACCGCTGCCAGTTCCTTCAGTGACGCCAAGGTCTCTTCGGCGCTCCGCTGATCAGCACCCAGCGTCCGTAGCTGCTCCTCCATATCCGCGCCTTCGGAATTTAATTCAGACTCCCGAGTGCGAAGTGCCTCCAGTTTGCCACCGAGTTCGGCTACGCGCGCCTCGAGTTGTTGCCAACGGTGGGCAGCCACGCGAAGATCGAGATCGCGTTGCTCGTCGCGCAGGCTCCTGTATTTTTCAGCTCGTTTGGCGAGTCGGTTCAGGTTCTGGATCTGTCGCTCGATCTCACGCGATACGTCGTTAACACGCAGAAGGTTCTCGCGAGTTCTCTCAATCTTTCGCTCGGCGGCAATTCGTCGGCTACGATATAGGGTGGTTCCTCCCGCCTCTTCGATGAATAGGCGGCGATCCTCCGGCTTGGAGTTGATCAGTTGCTCGACGCGTCCCTGCTCGATGATCGCGTAGGCCTTGGAACCGATGCCAGTCCCTAGGAACAACTCGGTGATGTCCTTGAGGCGACAAGGTGTTCGATTGATGTAGTACTCTGATTCGCCGGACCTGAAGTAACGTCGGGAAACAGTTATTTCGCTGAGATTGCGGAAGTGCGAAGGTAGCGACGAAACATCAAATTCTTCGGCCGCTGAGGATGAGATGGGTGGCGGTTCATCATTTGCGAAGGTCAACGAGACCTCCGCCATGCCGGAAGGGCCTATCCGCCCATTGCCCTTGAAGATGATGTCCTCCATCGAGTCGCCGCGCAGGTGCTTTGCGCTTTGCTCGCCGAGCACCCAACGGATGGCGTCAACGACGTTCGACTTGCCACAACCATTCGGACCTACGATGGCCGTAACGCCAGAATGGAAGTCCAACGTTGTTCTGTTCGCGAAGGACTTGAGCCCAATTACCTCGAGTTGCTTGAGGCGCATTCCCCACCGGTCCACATTTTCAGACCTATTTCACACGAACCGGGCCTTGGTCAATTGCGTTGCGGATCCGGCAATTACGGACTGGGGCACCATCAACCAATAAGTTCAGTATTCCAATAGGATGCGTCCACCGTTGAAATGAATGGCGTCCATTCTGCGAATCTATCGGGGCTAACAGCATCCAACACAAATGGCGTCCAGTCGGGCCTAAGCGGCGCCCGAAGGAGCCTCATTCCAGCCTGTTCAGGCGTGCGACCACCCTTTTTCCGATTGCACAACAGGCATGAGCAAACAATGTTCTCCCAGCTAGACTGACCTCCCTGAGATCGAGGGAGCACATGGTCGAGATTGAGTTCGGTACGAAGGAACCGCACGCCACAATATTGGCAGGTACTTCGATCCCGCGCGTAGATGTTGAAGCGACTAAATCGCACATGACGCTTTGGGACCCGATCGTAGAGTTGGAGGAGAATCACTCTTGGGACGCGGATTGAGCGCCCGACCATCCCAACGGTATCATGATGGATGGCGGTCGACAGATCGGCCCAACTTTCGAAGTCGAAAGTTCGGTATTCTTCATTAACGGCGCGCGCAATCCCTTGGTAAAGGAGCGAAAAAGCACGACGCGCTGACGTCACCTGAATCGGCAAATACGAACGATTCAGCACTAGAACTCTGGCATCGAGTGCGGCGGCCCTCGTGACCATCGACGATCCTTCCCTATCTGAACCGGACCCGAAGCTATAGACACAGTGGAATACTGTCAAGTTGTCTCGGGCGGCAAAGGAAACCGAAACCACAAGCTCGTTGAATTCACCGTGTCGCCCCGATATACGGAAGCGGTTCAATAAACGATTCGCATACTTTCTAGCCTGACGAGTAGCGTTGTTAATGGGGCCACCACGTTCGCTGTCGGAAACTCAGTGTCCGGATTCGCACGAAAGGGACTTTCGAATGGCGGTGCCACCGATCGAACCGGCGTTCATTGCCGAGAACCATGCAGACTCCGCGAAGACGAAGCCCGTTGAAGTACGGGAATCTGTCGTAATTCGCTTCGCAGGCGATTCGGGCGACGGGATGCAAGTCGTAGGGATGCAATTTACCAACGAGTCTGCACTCGCGGGGAACGACTTGAGCACGCTCCCAGACTTCCCTGCCGAAATTCGCGCACCTGCAGGTACCCTCGCCGGAGTTTCGGGGTATCAGCTCAATTTCTCGAGCGCCGAAGTATTCACTCCTGGCGACGAGTTGGACCTTCTCGTCGCAATGAACCCGGCGGCGCTCCGTGTGAATCTCGGCGACCTCAAGGACAACGGGATCCTCATTGTCGATCGGGAAGCTTTCACCGATCAGAATCTCAAGAAAGCTGGATACACATCACATCCCCTTCTCGACGGTACGCTCGCCGGCTACCAATTGTTCGAGCTAGACCTTACGAAACTGACGATCGAAACGCTCAAGGATACAGATCTGCCAGCGCGAGCTGTTGTTCGCTGCAAGAATTTCTTTGCCCTCGGACTCGTCTCTTGGTTGTTCCACCGGCCAACTGAATCTGCGGAGAATTGGATCAAAGAACGGTTCAAAAAGCGGCCCGAATTGGCCGACGCCAACATTCGAGTCCTCCGTGCCGGATTCAATTTCGGCGATACGGCAGAATTATTTGCACACTCCTATGAGGTACGGCCCGCGAAGATTGCCCCGGGAAGGTACCGCAACATCACAGGCAACGCCGCGCTCGCCATCGGTTTCGTTGCCGCTGCCCGCCAAGCGGGGCTGCCACTATTCCTCGGTAGCTACCCAATCACCCCAGCAAGCGACATCTTGCACGACCTAAGCGCACTGAAGAACTTCGACGTCCTCGCATTCCAAGCAGAGGATGAGATCGCTGGAGTCGGGGCTGCGCTAGGCGCAGCGTTCGGCGGTGCAATAGGCATCACCTCGACCAGCGGTCCCGGCATGTGCCTGAAGGCCGAAACGATCAATCTCGCAGTCAGCGTCGAACTTCCCATCGTAATTGCCAATATTCAGCGGGGAGGGCCTAGCACGGGCCTGCCGACAAAGACCGAGCAAGCCGACCTATTGATGTCTCTCTACGGGCGAAACAGCGACTCGCCGGTGCCAATCATTGCTCCGCAAACACCGGCAGATTGTTTCGCGGCGGCGTTCGAGGCGGTGAAAATCGCCGTCCGTTACATGACCCCAGTGATCGTTCTCTCCGACGGATACCTCGCGAACGGCGCTGAACCGTGGGCCATTCCCGCGGCTCGTGATCTCGACCGACTCGACGTAAAGTTTCGAACCGATCCCGAAGGCTACTTCCCGTACCTGCGAGATGAAGCAACTCTTGCACGACCATGGGTAAAACCTGGCACACCCGGACTCGAGCATCGGATTGGAGGCCTGGAAAAGGATTATGCCACCGGCAACATCAGTTACTCGTCCTTGAATCATGAGCAAATGGTATTGGTCCGCGCAAAAAAGATCGCAGGGATCGCTGCGGATATTCCGCCTACGCAGGTCTTCGGGCCAACGAGAGGCGACATGGTTGTTGTTGGCTGGGGGAGTACATTTGGGTCGATTCGAGCGGCGGTCAGCGCAGCGCAGGCGGATGGAAAGAGCGTTTCCCATGTGCACCTGCGTTACCTCAATCCGCTCCCAAGTGACCTCGGCAATGTCCTGAAGTGCTTCCGGCGTGTGCTGGTCCCGGAGATGAACCTAGGGCAACTCGTAAAGGTCTTACGCGCCGAATATCTCATCGATGCCATAGGCATGAACAAAGTCCAGGGCCTGCCATTCAAGGTCCGCGAGATAACGAATCGTATCGATTCGATGCTTCAGGAGTAGCCGACATGAGCGCAGAATCACCCACTCTCACGCGCAAGGATTTCGTTAGCGATCAAGACGTCCGCTGGTGTCCTGGATGTGGCGACTACTCGATTTTGGCGCAGGTCCAGAAAGTAATGCCCGAACTTGGCGTCCCGCGAGAAAATGTCGTGTTCGTTTCCGGAATCGGTTGCTCGAGCCGCTTTCCGTACTACATGAATACGTACGGCTTCCACACGATCCACGGGAGGGCTCCGGCAATCGCGACCGGCCTCAAGATCACTCGTCCCGAACTCTCGGTGTGGGTGGTAACGGGCGATGGCGATGGGCTTTCGATAGGCGGAAACCACCTGATTCACATCTTGAGGCGCAATGTCGACGTCAATATCTTGTTGTTCAACAATCGAATCTATGGCCTGACGAAAGGTCAGTATTCGCCTACTTCGGAACAGGGCAAGGTAACCAAATCTTCGCCCGTCGGCTCAATCGACGCTCCATTTAATCCAATTTCGATCGCATTGGGCGCAGACGCTACGTTCGTTGCCCGGTCGATCGACGTCGAAGCGAAACATCTCCAGACAACCATCAAGCAAGCGTTCGAACACAAAGGTACCTCGTTCGTTGAGATCCTCCAGAATTGCAACATCTTCAATGACGGCGCATGGGCATCGGTAACGGATCGCGACACGAAGGAGAATAGCCAACTCCAACTCGAGCACGGAAAACCGATGGTATTCGGACGCAACCGAAACCTCGGACTCCGGCTGCGAGGATTGGAGATCGAGGTCGCAGAAATTGGCCAAGATGGCGTCACGGAATCCGACCTGATCGTCCATGACCAGACGAACGCGCGACTGGGACACTTCCTCGCCGCTCTGCAGCCACCAAAATTCCCAGTTCCACTCGGAGTGTTCCGCACGACCCACCGGCCGACATACGAGGAACTTTCGGCGGCTCAAGTCGCCAGTGCTAAGGCCAAACTGGGGAACGGAGAGATCGACGAGTTGTTGAACCGAGGTGATACTTGGACCGTGGAAGCGTGACGAGTACTCGCGCGACCGTGCGTCCTTCTCGTCACGCATCTTCCGTTGGTCGTGCTACTACTCCGCGACGATCCGAATGACAGTCGTTCGCGGTACGCTGAGATTGCCAGCCGTATCGCGAATTCGCGCGACCAACGTCGTGTCTCCCCTAGGAAACTCAATTGCCGAGTTGACCAAGCCGCAGAACTGAACCGCACTCGTCGGGTCGACGAAACGGAACAACCCGTCCGACGATAGAGTACAAGCGCTGTCCGCCTCCCGCCCGAGACGTTGGCCGGAACCATCCTTAAAACGACACGAAAGATCGTTGACGGCATCTGCGAAAACCTGACTTCCGTCATTGAAATCGAACGGCTCGATTGCTGGCACTCCACCTAGCATCGGCGCCAAGTCATCGCATACGGCAACTGAACCGTTCCCCAGCGTTGCCGACGTGATGACGTGAAGCCCGGGAAGGGTGGCAGGGTCACCTGGATTCCACAAGAACGTCCGACGCTCGATATCGGCATTCGTGCCGCCGCGGCGGCCCTCGACAACGAGCGAGAACCCTGAACCGAATCCTCTTTCGTAGATTGGATAGCCCTCCTTCGTCGTCGCCGTCGGAGCCACAATCGTGTCGTCGGCACGAACCAAGCCGAAGTATGTAATCACCGGTTCCGGTGGGACCGTTGGAGTCGGCGTCCTCGTGGCTGTCGGCGTTCGCGTTATCGTAGGACTAGCTGTCGTACTCGGCGTGCTTGTTGCAGTCCCTGTGCGCGTAGGAGTCCGCGATGCGGAAGGCGTCGGCGATTCCGTCGGAGTCCTCGAGGAAGTCGGAGTCGATGTCTCGGTTGGAGTTCGAGATGACGTACGAGTCGACGTGACCGTTGGCGATTCCGTTTCCGTAGCAGTGCGGGTTGGAGTACGCGTAGGTGAGGCCGTCGGCGATTCCGTAGGTGTTGATGTAGCGATGGGGGTCGCAGTTGCGGTGTACGTTGGCGTATGGGTACCCGTTGCCGACGCGGTGGGGGTAACCGTAGGTACGCGAGATGGTGTTGCCGTTGGTGACGAAGTTCGAGTCGCCGACGCCGGAACAGTCCACGTCGCTGTTTGCGTCGGCGTCAACGACGGCAGCGGCGTTGGCGTTCGACTCGGAGTCAGGGTTGTCGGAAGCGATACCGTACGGGCATAGGTCCGCGTAACGCTCGGCGCTAGAGTGTTCGTACCGGTCGGCGACCGAGTCGCGGTCGGCAATATCGTAAATGTTCGACTAGGCGCTGGAGAGGTTGGCATCGGCGCCGTCCATGTCGGCGTCATCGTTTCCGTTCTGGTTGGCGTTGGAGAGCCTGCCTGCGTGGCCGTTGGGGTAGCCAACGGCGGCGCCGTTAGCGTACGCGTCGGACTAGGCGTGCGCGACCGTGTGACGGTAGCACTTGGCGTCGAGGTCAACGCCGCAGATTGAGTCGGCGAACCCGTCCGCGTTGGCGGTACCGTCCAACTTGGCGTAGCCGTGCGTGTCGCCGTCCCAAGCGAAGGAGGCGTCCTCGAAGGACTAGCCGAGGACGTCGTAGACGGTGTTTGCTGAACTCCTGTTTGCGAAGCGCGTGGCGTTGCTGTTCCCGTAGCTAGAGGAACGGTCGGTGTCGCCGAGGCCGTCGACCGAGCTGAATTCGTAGGCGTCGAGCTCGGAGTAGCGGTGGAGCCCACCGTAGGGCTGGCAGTCGACGTAACTCGGCGCGTAGCGGTATGAGTGGGGATGGTCGTGCCGGGGATCGTCCACGTGGCCGTGAGCGTTCTCGTGGGCGTAAACGTCGACGTGCGGAACGGTATCGACGTGGCCCGTTCCGTTCCGGTGGGCGAGGGCGTCGACACGATAGGCGAGGTTGGCGAAGCGGCCCTGGTGAACGTCGCTGACGGACGCGATGAGGGGGTTCGCGATGGCGTTGCAATCGGCAATACACCGATCCTGACCACGATCTCCCGAAGCGCACCAAGTTCTCCCCCGAGATCACGGCCCTGCACCGAGAGGCGAGTGTCACCAGACGGAAACGAAATCCCGCCATCTACACGCAGGCAGTACTGAACGACCGGACCAGATTGGGTGACGAAGTTATGGGTTCCGAACCGATCGACTGTACAAGCCGACGCCGGGTTTCCGCTCGGAATGAATGCGCACGAGAAATCGTTCAGTGTCGCTGAAACGTTCGGCACGAAGGAGAAGTCACGCGGTGAAATCGCGGGGATGCCGCCTACTGTGCACACAGCGGGGTCGCCGTTGCCCAAAGCACGAGACGCTTGAATTTGTAGATCCGGGCGTCGCATTGGATCCGCCGGGTCATAGTTAAAGACCATTGTACCCGGCCGGGACCCGGAATCGCCGGGAACCGCTTCGACCACGATTACGAATCCCAAGCCAATTGCTCGTTCGAAAACCACCGTCGAATCAATATCGCCGCTTGAGATTGGCGCCAGGAGCGTGCCGTCTGGCGCGGCAAGTCCAAAGAACGCGATCTTGGACCCGCGCGTCGGATACGATCGTGCTGCGAAAACGATGTCGGCAGCCGAGGAGGTTCCGTCGCCATTGATATCGGCGCTTGGACATGGGGAAGTACCAGGCGACGGCCCGAAGACAATCCCTACGACCGTCAATCGATCTTCTCCCGTCACTACCCCGTCACAATCCGCATCGCCGGCGAGATCCGCTGAAGCGATTGCGGCTGACAGAAGGAGTACCACGAGCCCGAAGAAACCGCTCCCGAATCGCATACCCTTACCTTAGCCGCCCATCGCACGATCACGATCGCGGAGTATGCAGCTAGCCGCTCCCATGGTCAATCCGAAATATATTCGTGACGACAAGGGCTTGCGGTCACTCAGGTCCAATAGTAACAGGCAACTCAATAATCTTAAGTCGATTGAACTCATGGCAAAGAAGATCCCGACCATTTTCGATGCACAGACGACAGAAGTCTTGTCCCGCCTCCAAGAAGGCATGACGCTCCTGAAGCATGACGCCGAACGACTCCTCCGCCGAACAGAGGAAAACGGGGCTGAACTATTCTCGGCGGCTCACTTCGAAACAGTCGACCAGATTTTCGAACAGGGACGGCGATTCTTCGCAGAAATCGAAGATAGAACGTACCGCGGATCCAAGCAGGTTGAGTCTCGAGCGGAGCGTTGGCTGCTATCCTTCGAGGAGGCGACGCTCGAGCGGTTCCGGCCTATCCTGCGGTATTTGGACATCGTGAGCCGTGACGAGATCCGAAGATTGGACCTGCGTATCACGCAGGTCGAAACTCAACTCCGCCCGCGAAAAGCCCTTCGGCGGGGGCGAATCCGAAGAAAGGAAAAATAGATCGTGGCACCACGCGCGAGTCATCGGATTTGAAAAAACTGGCGCCGGGACATACCGCACGGGAACGCGTTCCTGGCATTGCGTTCGAATTGCTGCGTCATCTTTCCCGCGGTAATGGCAGATTTTTGGCGCCATCACCACCTCGGTCAAAGCCCGGCTTCTTCGACGCGGAGTAGCGCATCTTCCTTGGCACGTTGCGTGCTTGTCTCCCATTAAAGATCGACTCTACCGAGCGAGGTATACATACAATGGAAAGTAGCAAGCAAAGATTCAACTCTCCGATTACCGCATTGCGGCAAAGCTTGAACATGACGCAAGAGGAGTTTGCACACGCAATTGGGGTAACCGTGTCGACAGTCAATCGATGGGAGAATGGGCACGTCGAGCCGAGTCGCCTGGCCCGTAAGGCGATGGAGAGCCTTGCCCATAATGTGGCACTACCGCATCGATTCGACGATAGCTCACATTGAGGCTGGTTCGGGGCACGCGATCCAATGAGCCAGAACTCGGTGGGATTCTAGAGCCTGCGCCAAAATCCCCCCGAGGGAGCGACCGACATCCGGGCTGGACGATCAGGGGCTTGAAAGGCCCGTTTTACTTCGCATCGATCGTTCCTGCGCTTAGAAGACCAATGCAGCAGCTCGCAGCGGCGCGCCGCTGCGATCCGCTATCGCCAGCGGAAACCCGACGAAGATCAATCGCTCTTCGTCGACGATACCGTCGATATTTGTCAAACCTTCGATGACCGGAATTCCGGCCTGCGAAAACGCCAGGCTTTCCGCCCAAACTTCTTGCGGTGGCCTGTTCTTATCCATCAATTCGGCGTAGCGGCTGAAGCTACCTATGCTAGGCATATCCGTCGCAAGCGCCCGGATTCCCTTCGTCGCCAACCACTGTGCCGCTTCAACCGACAAGTGCGCATACGTCGGCCATTCTTCGTCCTGGGGTTGCCTGTAGCCCACGTAGAGAATCAATATCTGCCCAGCCTCGATCGGATACTGTTCCAAGTCCGTGATTTGCAACGCACTGTATCGATCCTTCCAGCGGAGATCGATCACCTGGGCCCGGCCATACAGCTTTTCCAACGGAACCTGGTCTGCACGCTCTCCACCCTTGAGTAGGCGCCCCGGCGCATCGAGATGTGCGCCCAAGTGACTGACCAGCTCGAACGACGTGATGCCAAAGGTGTAGCTCTTGTTCTCGGGAACCACCGGCGTGAACGACATTTCCTTCTTCAATCCGAGAAACTCGCACGCACGATGGCCAAACTGCCGGACCGCCAAGTCCCTGGTGATCGACGGGGACAAGTCGACTATCTTCTTGGGCATGGGCAACCCGGCCGTGGTCGTCGCCTCACACCCGAACAACAGCGGAGCGATCCCCAACACCAAACAGCAACCTCGACCCAGGAACCGAAGCCCTGCGAGACTCCAACCAGTATGCCTCATGCACGCCTCCCTTCAGCGATCCCGCCTGCTACCGGCGGCACAGCTCGCCACCTACCGTCCCGAGCCGGCACCGACCGACAAACACATTCCGCCGTTCCAAAGTCAATACGCCCACCCATAACTCAAGGGGCGCAACCGTCTCAAGAAACAATACACGCGCCTCCTAGCACGAAGCGATTTCTTCTACCAACTGCAGACCTTGCCAACACGATCGATCGCCGAAGTCCCCGCAGTCGCCGCAGATATTAGACATCAAATCGACGGTTGACGGGCATGCGTTGTGCCGGTACCTCTGCCCAAGTTCTCAGCGCCGAGGGCTAGGCGTGAAATCAAGGATGGATGAGGATGCGTTACGCGGTCTGCGTCAAACAAGTACCGGTGATTTCCCAACTCGAGTTCGACCCGAGGACGAGGACGCTCCGACGGGAAGGGGTTCCCTCCGAAGTGAGCGCATTCGACGTTCGTGCATTGATCAAGGCAATAGAGTTGCGTGACCAGACCGGGGGCGAGGTTGTGGTCCTGACCATGGGACCGCCGCAAGCGAAAGAGGCGCTATACTTCTGCCTCGCACTCGGCGCCGACCGAGCGATTCATCTTTGCGATCCGGGGTTCGCCGGCTCCGATACTCTCGCGACGTCCCGCGCGCTAGCGCTTGCGCTCCGGCGAGAAGCGCCCGACGTTATCCTGCTCGGGCGGTACAGCGTTGACGCCGAAACTTCGCAAGTCGGGCCCCAAGTCGCCGAACTTCTCGATCTGCCGCAAATTACCGCAGTTCATATGGTTCAGATCGACATCGACAACCATGCGATCGAGGCTGAGCGCGAGACGGACGATGGCTATGAACGGGTCCGTGCACAACTTCCGGTCGTCGTCACGGCGGCCGAGGACCTTGCGGTGGAACGCTTTCCGAAGAGGTCTGATCGCGAGGCCGCCATCAACAAACCCCTCACGACCCTGAGTATCGCAGACCTCAATGGAAACCTCGGCGAGTTGGGCATGAAGGGTTCGCCGACTTGGGTGTCAGACATCCGTAGCGTCGAGACCCACCGACTCGGGAAGGTACTGGACGCGCCCCTTGCCGATGCCGTGGCGACGCTCGCGAGCATCCTCGTAGACAAGTACGGCCTCTTTGCCAACTGGAGCTTACCCGAATCGAATTCGCTGCCCACGGCGGCCATACACCAGGTAAAGCGGCCATTCTCAACCGATCTCTGGTGCGTGAGCGAGGTTCGGCAGAATGGGATTCGAAGCGTTTCTTTGGAGATTATTGGAAAGCTCCGCGAGTTGGCAGATCGAACAGACGGGACCGTCACGACCATCGTCTTGGACGAGTGCAACTCGGTACAACTGGCAAGGCTTGCCGCAGCGGGGGCAGACAGAGTGCTCGTTGCGCCCGATGGGGCTGCACAGTCGAACGTCGCGGCAGCCACTTCGATCCTCTCGCAGGCTATCGCCGTCCACAATCCGGGCGTTGTTGTTTTCCCTGCAACGACGTTCGGCAGAGACGTTGCGCCACGGCTCGCAGCGCGCCTCGCGCTAGGCCTGACGAGCGATTGCATTGACTTGGATTGGGACGATTCTGGTCGACTCCTCCAGTTCAAACCAGCCTTCGGTGGTACGATCGTAGCGCCGATCCTGTCTCGCACGCAGCCCGAGCTTGCGACGGTCCGACCCGGGGTCTTTCCAAAATCAGAGTCTACACCCGGCATCGGCAATTTCATCGGATCACTACCCATCGCGGAGCGCGAACGTCCCCACTTACGTGTCGATACGATCGAACGACGAACTGTCGTCGATAGCGGAAGCGACCTCGATAACGCGGAGATCGTGGTGGGAATCGGCCGAGGCGTAGGCGGACGCGACGGCATTTCGCGGATTACGCCGTTGGTCGAGGTGCTGGGTGCGTCGTTGTGCGCGACGCGAGACGTCACCGATCTCGGATGGATGCCGCGGCAATATCAAGTTGGACTTACCGGAAGGTCGATCTCCCCGAAGCTTTACATCGGGCTAGGGATACGGGGCGCGTTCGAGCACATGGTGGGGCTACGCCGCGCGGGAATCATCGTCGCGATCAACAAGAGTCCACGGGCTCCGATTTTCAAGAATGCCGACTATGGCATCGTCGGCGAAGTGGACCATATCATACCTGACTTGACCCGGCGTCTAGCAGCGCTACGCACGCAGGCGCGATGAGGCGGAGATTTCGATCGACTGTACAGACGGCACGAACGATCGGTGAACTCGATCGATTCAATCTCCGGCCGATTGCGCGACAGCAGCGAGCCATGGCGCAGGCGTAAGACCAAGCCCGATAGGCGATTCTTCGTCGATTTGTTATGCACCGGCAACCATGCGTCGCATTGAAAGCAAAATCAGGAAGGGAAGTTCGACCTTCCGGGAGAATGAGAGATTCAACCTCGATCTCGCCGCTCATCTGCGCAATGGGATGGCGACGGTTCAACGAGGTGGCCCCGAAGACAGTCGGCGCCGACATGTCGAGCGTGGAAAACTACTGGCACGAGAACGAATCGACGCGCTGGTCGACGCGGATACGGCCTTTCTGGAGTTGTCCCCACTCGCAGCGTTTCAAATGTACAACGACGAAGCTCCGGCTGCGGGAATCGTTTGCGGCATAGGCGCCATCCAGGGCCGAGAAACCGTCATTGTCGCCAACGATGCTACGGTCAAAGGCGGCACCTATTATCCGTTGACCGTCAAGAAACATCTCCGCGCGCAAGAGATCGCACTCGAGAATCGCCTTCCCTGTGTCTATCTCGTCGACTCTGGAGGCGCCTTCCTTCCTCTGCAAGCCGAGATCTTTCCAGATCGAGATCACTTCGGAAGAATCTTCTACAACCAAGCGAGACTATCGGCAGCAGGCATTCCACAGATCGCCGCGGTCATGGGATCATGTACTGCTGGCGGAGCGTACGTTCCTGCCATGTGCGACGAGAACGTGATCGTTCGACAGACTGGGACGATTTTCCTTGCTGGCCCGCCCTTGGTGAAGGCCGCGACCGGCGAAGAAGTAACGGCGGAAGAATTGGGAGGGGGCGACGTTCACGCGCGAACGTCGGGGGTATCGGACCATCTCGCGGCCAATGATGGCCATGCCATCGAAATCATTCGTTCGATCTTTTCTAGCCTGGGTAAGCAGGCGGAAAACCAGCTGGATCACATTTCATCTGAATCGCCGATCTATGATCCGGCCGAGCTATATGGAATCGTCCCGAACGACCCGAGGAGCCAATACGACGTCCACGAGATCATCGCCCGGCTCGTCGACGGCAGCCGCGCACATGAGTTCAAGCCCCTCTATGGACCGACGTTGGTAACGGCATTCGCCCGAATCCACGGCTACCTGGTGGGCATCATTGCCAATAACGGGATATTATTCTCCGAATCGGCCTTGAAAGCAGCTCATTTCATCGAGCTCTGCAGTCAACGGCGGATCCCACTGGTTTTCCTTCAAAACATCACGGGCTTTATCGTCGGCAAGCAATATGAACACGGGGGCATCGCCAAGGATGGCGCAAAAATGGTCCATGCCGTAAGCACCACCACCGTTCCCAAGTTCACCGTATTGATCGGCGCCTCGAACGGAGCTGGCAACTACGGAATGTGCGGGCGAGCGTTCCAGCCTCGATTCCTGTTCACATGGCCCAACAGTAGGATATCCGTAATGGGCGGGGAGCAGGCTGCGAGCACTTTGCTTACGGTCAAACGCGAGCAACTCCAGGCAAAGGGCGAACGACTGAGCGACGAAGACGAACGCATCCTGACAGAGCCGGTGCGACGGAAGTATGACGTCGAAAGCAGCCCCTACTATGCGACGGCCCGGCTGTGGGACGATGGCATCATCGATTTGACGCAGACGCGCGATGTGCTCGGCCTCGCGTTGGCCGCGGCGGCCAACGCGCCAATTCCGCAAACCATTCCAGGCGTCTTTCGGATGTAGAACAGCACACGAACCGCCGCTCGTACGAATGGCTTTCAGCTCAGATCCCAAGAACCGTTTGCCCTGCGACGACCCTCTCCCTCTCGACGAATTCTCCGACGGAAATCTTCCCTTCTTCCAGCCGTACCTTCCCAACTGTCAACGCTCCGTCGGTCCCCCCGACGACCAGCGATCCATCCGCAATGGATTCGACTAATCCGGGACGATTCGTTCCACCGCCCACGCGCTTACAACCGTACAGCCGAAGTTTGCGACCGCGAAACGGCGTATACGCCCCGGGTTGAGGATCACAGCCCCGGACGAGATCGTAGATCTCGGCAATTGGTCGCGTCCAGTCGATTCGGGCGTGCTCGTCGCGACACAGAGGGTCATAGCTCGCCATACTCTCGTCTTGTTGCATTCGCGGTGCCTGTCCTTGCTCGATCAGTTCTACCGCCTGGATCACGGCGTCAACCCCGAGGGGGAAGAGTGTATCGTAGTAGAGGGTGGCTGCCGTATCGTCAGGGGAGATCGTAGCCCGTCGCTGCAGCAGGATCGGCCCGGTATCGATCCCCGCATCGACCCAGAACACCGACACTCCCGTCGCCCGCTCGCCGCGAATGATTTGCCAATTGACCGCGCTACCGCCGCGATACCTGGGCAACAGCGAAGGGTGGAAGCAGATGCTACCGAACCGGGGCAATTCGAAAACCCCGGGCGGTACGATTTGGGTTACAAACGCGAGCACCGCAAGGTCTGCGTCAAACGCCGCAACCTCCGCCTGGATGGCAGGTCCCCGCAATGACTTGTGCTGGCGCACGGGCATCCCGAGTTCGAGCGCCCGAGCCTTCACCGGGTCAATACGTGCGCCGGCGCTATCGATTGGACAATAGACAGCAGCGATCTCGTGTTTCCGTGCGACGAGACCATCAAGTACCTGCTGAGCAAACGCAGCCTGCCCGATCAAGATGATTTTCATGGGTTCCCCATCCGTACAACGCAATTCCTCGGCCCTGCTATAACCGTTCTCTATTGGTGCCAGCACACATTGCCGCGCTCGCATCGGTAGCCCAACCGGCTTCACGTCCAGATCAGACGTAGCAGGCAACAAGGCTGCCCCTACACGCTACTGTCTATCGTTGCGTTCCGCTTGTCGCTCCGACCAGCGGGGCATATGGCGGAGTTCCACCGGAGCCTGTCAATGAAAGTGAGACGGTCGGCATCAGAGTTTAGTGAGCAATTACAGCGGCGAGGGGGCGATGGGATCGGCGCTGTCGGTGTTGTTTGAGTGGACGAAGGGTTTGGGTGGG
>Ga0163153_10000468_pt1 | contig 72328 bp, 58 predicted proteins | sample OliLakLV19MP6IB1_FD_148629 | JGI IMG/M metagenome (GOLD analysis project Ga0163153, IMG submission 148629) | Freshwater microbial mat bacterial communities from Lake Vanda, McMurdo Dry Valleys, Antarctica - Oligotrophic Lake LV.19.MP6.IB-1 | ecosystem: Environmental > Aquatic > Freshwater >... | reverse complement strand
TTACGCTGTACAACACCCGGCGTCCTCACTCGAGCCTGGCCGACCGTACGCCGGACCAGGCCTACTTCTTCCCGCAGCCGCTCGCGGCGGCCGCATGACCCCGCTCGCCGGTCCACTGATCGCGCCCTGTTTCACTGTACAGAAAAGCGGAGCCACTTCTGGGTCCCTGGGCCTTCCCTGCCTCCTTGGAGGTCACCTCGCCGTGACGTGATAGTGGGCTTCGACAAGAAGGTCAGGGGAAATCAGACAATCCGGAGCCGAATCGGCGTCCGAAGGCCGCACCCAGCCCACCTGGTGTCCTGAAGAAGCAGTTTCTGATCGCAGTATGGCCTACTCCGCCTGGGGCGATTCCGCTGGGGGAGCGGTGAGAGACGGCAACCAGTTCTGCTCTCGCATGACCTCATGCGCTCTTCGGACTATCGCCTCCCTGAGCGTCTGACCTTCAACATCTGCCTCTACGCTGCGCCCGTCTGGCCCCGCCGGTTCCACCCCAAGGCGGGTCAGCTCGCTGAGTATCCATCCGGTGGTCGCCTCTGGGTCTCTGAAAAACCGGGTCCCGCGCACCCGGACGAACCTCCAGCCGGCCCGCTCGAGGATGGCTTGGCGGGTCATATCGGCGGGGATCTGGTCTACACCATGGAATCGGTCGCCGTCGCACTCCAGGGCTACCTGGTTTGCGCCATCGGAGACAACCATGTCAATTCGGTAATGGCCGACCCAGACCTGCGGCTCAACCCGGTAACCGGCGTTCACCAGGCGCTCAATGACTGCGGCTTCGAAGGGAGACTCCGCCCGGCTTTGAGCGGACTCTACAGCCGATCGTTTCGCGGAGGGCGCTCGCATATGCTCGATGAGCACTCGACGAAGGTCCCCTGCATGGAGATCCCGGTCCGGATCGAGTGAGTGCACCAGCCAGAGTTGATCCTTCGCCCGACTGGCCGCAACATTGTAGCGCTGCTTGAAGAGCTCGGTCTCCCTGCGCCGCAACGGAGCACCGGTAGGCACGTCTACCATAGATAGCAAAATGACATGCCGCTCGTCGCCCTGAAACTGGCCAGGGTTCCCCGCGGCGAACCGTCTCCGCTCCAACTCCACAGCCCCGACCAGCGATACCGTCAAGTCCTGTATCAATCCGGCCTGCTCATCGCCTAGTAGTGTCACTGCCCCGAAGGACTTGCCGTCGTATGTGGGCAGTCCCGTCATTGCCTTCAGGAGGGCTGCAACCGTCTGCGCTTCCAGCAGGTTCGTCTTGCCGGTTCGGTCGCTTGGCCCACGGGAACTAACCACATACTCAACGGTGTGAGGCAGGGGAGTACTCGAGGGATTGCGAAGGGGACGGATCTCGCCGTTGTAGGAAAGGCGGTTCGAGAACTCGATTATGTCAGGAACACATCGGAAGTGCTCGCGCAGTGCGATCGTTCCGCCGAAGCAAGTCCTGCCGAGGTCATAGATTGAGGTGGTCCCGTCATACAAGTGGGCGTTGGGGATACCACCAAGGTGCTGGGCGATAAGAGCCTGAATCGGAGCAAGCTGTTGCCCGACTGCTAGTGGACTGACCTGTTCATGGTCGCCTACGATTGCGACGCGATCGCCGAGATACCATGCGAGCAGTCCCTTCACATCTGACTGGCTCGCCTCATCCACGATCACTACGTCGAAACGACCACGCCGCGGATCAAAGCTTTCGGTCACCCGGTCAAGTGGCATGATCCAGACAGGCACGGCATCGCGCGCTTTGGCGAGGAGCTCCCGCGCCTGCCGCTGCAGCTCCGGAACCCGCTTTCCCGTGCCCTTGCCAATCTTCTTCTGGGTCTGTGCCCAGCCTTGTAATGCCTGTCGCGCGGGGAGGTCGGTACGCCGGAGTTGGCCAAGCCAGGCGCGCCGGTCGATGAGCTTTGCCGTTGTATCACGCAGTTCCTCCCGGCGCTGATGGAGCCGAGCACTGAGCGCAACTTCATCGAGGCCCGCCCGACGATCGATCTCCTGGCGCAAGTGGCGCCAGCGCCAGGCCACCGTAGGATCCCCAGGCGTGGACGAACCTCTGCTCGTGCCCGTCCGATCGCGGATTGCGCGAGCCCACATTGGCGCGGCCGGTTCGAGTCGGCTCAGAAGGTTTCTCCGCCGCTGCCAGGGAGTGCCTTTCCCGGTCAAGTCTAGCAGCTGCTCTCTAGCTGCCTCATAGTCAGAGGGGCGCCCGCTCGTGACCGCTAGAACGATCGATGTGCAAACAGGTCCTCGGTAAGGCTCAAGCTGCCTTGCGAGTGCATCTAACCGGAGCAGCGCCCGATGGCGTGCTGCGACATTGTGACGGGCTGCGATGAGCTGTTGCAGTGGTCCTGCGAGAACCGCCGCGTCGCGATGGTATGGAGATGTGGGACCGGACTTCGCTACTTCCTGGGCACGAAACGCTTCCCAGCGCATGCCAGCATCGGCAAGGGCCCCTTTGATTGCTGCCCAGTGCCTCGGCCACAGTCCCAGGAGCGTCTCGAACTGGTTGGCATACTCAAGAAGCGCTGGCTCGGGTGGATTTCCGCACGCCGCTACAGTGGGTAGTCCGATAGGCTCGGCCTGGCGGCCCCAACGTTGTGCGAGTTTCCTGCGACCTTCTTCGATGGTCAGGACCGTCACGATTGCCCGAAAGTGTGAAACGGCGGTGGGGGGCTGCCCATTGACTCGGCAGTCTCTGATGAGGGACTTCCATTTGCCGTGGAAGAGCAGGGTGAGGACGCCAAGTGAGCCCCCGCCTTCCAGGTGGGTTGTGATTGCGGCCGCTACCCTCCGCATCTCCTCGTGAGGGAGAGTGGACTTCACCTCCGGCGCGTACTCAAGAAGAGTTGGGCGAGCTTTCCCCCAGCGCCCAGCCGCGTCCAAGACTTGGGTCTTGAGAGCAAGCCACAGGTCTTGTTCTGAGCCGCCTGAATGGCCTGCCGCGACCAATGCCACCTGCCAGGGTTCCAGCCCCGCTAACTCCTGCGTTGCAGTGCTGACGATGCTGGCGAGGTGTTCCAATGCTGGAAGTTCCTCCTCAGCCGGCGGACGATCCCAGAGTCGCATGAACTCAGGAGGCTCTGTGGCTGCCAGGGAACCAACCAGCAGGCTGAATTGATTGGGACTCGGAAGAACTCCTGGCTCGGGAAGCCCGCCTTCGATCTCGTGTTCCTCGCCGATGCTCAGCCTCGCGGCCAGCCCGTACAGTTCGACGAGTTCATCAATGGAGAGCGGCAGCGGAGCTCCCGGCTCGACCGGACCAGGGATCCAATCGTTACCTGCCGCATGCTCTCGAACCCATCGGGCGGCATCCGCCGGGGGGACACTCTCTCCACCGAGAAGGATCGGCAAGTACTCCGCCTCGCGGGCCTCCCGGAGCTGATTGGTCAGGTCATCGATTCCTGCGTTCATCTCTGCCCGTGTCGCGGCGAGGTCCCCGACCTCTCGCTCCAGGGTCTCGTCATTATCCGTTGTGAGTCTGGCCAGAATGGCCCTCACCGATCCCTCCATCTGTGCGCGAGCCGTGAGATCATTTTCCAGAACGGCCACCGAAAGCGGCTGCAGACTCTCGACAATCTGGCTCCGGAGGAGCCGCAGGGCCTTGGTAGTATGGCTGGTTACCAGGATCCGCTTGCCGTGGGCCACCAGATGCCCAATGAGATTGGCAATTGTGTGGCTCTTGCCTGTTCCCGGCGGTCCCTGCACCAGGACGGCGTGGTGCCTCTCAAGTGCGCGGGCAATCTCCACCTGCTCTGGGTTGGCGGGTTTGCTGAGCAAGACGTCTGGCGGCTCGCCCCACGGCGATCGGGGGGGAAGTGGCTCCTGAGCTGGCGGAGGTGGTGTGACCCCTACCAATCGAGTAAGCCCAATAGGGACAACGCCGCGATGCTCTAGGTCCTCCAGCACCCAATCAAAGGCGGCAGGAAATCCTGACATCCGCTGGCGCAGGAAGAGAGCTGGATCGCGGCTCACCACCGGGTCCGCACCGACGGGGATCGGTGTTGCATCCCCCCTGAAGGTTCCACGAGGACTTACCAGCTGGGCGATGCGACGAAGAAAAGCGGTTGTCGCCTCTGGGTTCAGCGGGTGAAACCCCGCCTGTTCGAGTTCGTGGCGGAGACGCGTCATGACGTCCGGACTCATCGCTGTACTGCCTTGCAGGATGCCGGTATAGAGTTCCGGAGCTCGGTCGGTATCGAGAAGTCGGATCTCTGGAACCTCGGCATCGAACTCGAGCTCGACTCGTTGCAAGAGTACTGGATGGTCGACTTCGCCCTCAGGGCCCTGCCATCGAAGTCGTCCGTCGCCCAACATCAATTCGAGACGCTCGCTCTCAAGGTCGATTCTTCCCTTCAGCTCGTAGAGTCGTTCGAAGATCTTCATCACAGCGCGGCGAGGCCGCTCCGCCGTAGCCCAACGCTCCCAATCCGTGATCCAGCTCCGAAACCCAGCCACCCGTTCGGGGGATTCCTCGAACGACATTGTGACGGTTTCTCCCCCTCGGCTCTCGTTCCGAGTCAGAATATTTCTCGGTGAACTCGTGGGATCTTCCCAACCCGGTTCAAGCCAGCCGGCGAGAATGGCGGGAGAGCGCGGGGCGGTCGTCAGCTTCGGACGCCGTACCCGAATGAGCGGCTGGCCATCGGGGCTGTCCTGCTCCGTAGCTGCTGATTCCTCTGGTCTCGCCAGACTGACTTCTCCGACCGTGATGTCCGAATGGCTCGGGAGATCAGCCAACCGGAGAACCCACGGCTGATCAGCCAGGCGGCGCTGCTGCGGCAGGTTGCGCTCAGAGAAGGCCTTCAGGAAGCGAAACAATTGCTTCACCTTTTCGAGCTCTGGCCGCGCTTCTGTGGTCATACAGTCGCTTTCCCTTTCAGCGAGCGCCCGTTCCCGTGTAGCTCCACGAGCGGCCCCTGGGTCGAGCTGCCAACTTCATATGAATATTGAGATCAATGAAGGAATCGTGACATGGGCGGATCGATTCTGAGATTCAGATGCGGCCGCCGTCGAACGCGCTGTGTGTTGTCCTACCTCACCGTGGTCGAAATGCCAGATATGCGCCGACTCGATGTGCGGGGCGGACTCGCCCGCTTCCTGAACACGCGACCCCGCAGGCGCAACAACTACCGGGCTCCCGAGGAATACTATGCCACACTCACCTGAGCGCCCGGAGCACCACTTTCGCGGCGACCGTTGCACTTCACACTTGAATTCACACTCGTCGGCAATCTCCCTCAGGGAAAAGCCGACAAAGTGCTCACGCAGCTCCTGTCTTGTCTTCTTGGTAACGAGGTCGTTGGCCATGAGGCTGAAGATGCCGCGCCGCGAGCTTCTGTGCCAGCTGATGAGAAAATCGGCTGCACGCGAGCCGGGGCCAATACTCGATGAAGCGCGGTAAGAAGGGCCGGTCGCGAACTGTCCCACCACAACTTGGACTCCGCCCCCTCCACCGCGCAGGGATGGACACCATGGTCGTCCCTATTGCCCTGAACTGGCATCACGGGGTTTGCCGCAGCCCGAGTTGTGTTGCCAGTCCTGTTGTGAGTTGCTTACTACAAAGGGGCCCCGGAGGGCCCCCAACCTACAACGCCGATGCCCAGAACAGCGCGTAGGTTCAACAACTCGTAGAATCCACGTAACTACTTGTAAGGCATGGGCTACGGGTGGCCTCCTCCTCCTCCTCCCACTGACCTCTCCTTCACCCGCTTCTCACAACCGGCCACCAGCCACTCCTCACGCCCGGCGCCCCCTACCTCCTGCCCCCCTGCCAGCTGCCAGCTGCCAGCCGCCAGCCGCCAGCCGCCAGCCGCCAGCTCTCCCGCCTTGTGTAACCCCCGTAACCTCCCTATTTTGTGAGGCTTATGTTCGATGAGCTGTCCGCTAAACTCACCGCCGCGCTCCAGAAACTCACGGGGCGCGGCGTCCTCACTGAGGAGGCGGTCAAAGACGGCCTCCGTGAAATCCGGCGCGTCCTGCTGGAAGCGGATGTCAGTTTCGACCTAACCCGCGAATTTCTCGAGCGGGTGGAACGGCGGGCGGTTGGTGCGCAGCTGCTGAAGGCGGTGCGGCCGGGCGATCAGCTGGTCAAGATCGTGTACGACGAACTGGTCGGACTGCTCGGCGAGAAGCAGGTGCCGCTCGTGTTCGCCTCCGTGCCGCCGACGATCATTCTGCTCGTCGGATTGCAGGGCTCGGGCAAGACGACGACCGCCGGAAAGCTCGCCAAGCGGCTCAAGCTGGAGCAGAAGGCGCCGTTCCTGATCGCCGCGGATGTGTATCGTCCCGCCGCGGTGGACCAGCTGGTCACACTCGGCAAGCAGGTCGAGGTCGGGGTGCACAGCGAGCCCGGTGTCACCGATGTCGGCGGGATCGTCCGGCGGGGGATCGTGGAAGCGGGGAAGGCGCGAGCCCGAACCGTCATCGTCGACACCGCCGGCCGGTTGCAGATCGATACCGACATGATGCATGAGCTCACGGCGCTCAAGGCGGCCATCAAGCCGCATGAGATCCTGCTCGTTGCTGATGGCATGACCGGCCAGGATGCGGTGCGGATCGCGACCGGGTTCCACGAAGCGCTGGGGATCACCGGCGTCGTGCTGACCAAGATGGATGGCGACGCGCGCGGCGGGGCCGCCCTGTCCATCTACGGGGTCACGAAGGCGCCGATCAAGTTCCTCGGTGTGGGAGAGAAGCTCGATGCGCTGGAACCGTTCCGCCCCGATCGGCTGGCGGGACGGATCCTGCAGAAGGGCGACATCCTCTCGCTGGTAGAGAAGGCGCAGTCCACGGTGGACGCGGCGGAGGCCGAGAAGCTGGCGCGGAAGGCGACGTCGAAGAAGGGCCTCGACCTCGGCGACTTCCTGACCGCCATGAAGCAGATGCAGAAGATGGGGCCCCTGAAAAACGTGCTGGGTATGCTGCCCGGCGTGAGCCCGCAGATGCTGGCCGGCGCCAATCTGGACGAGAAGCGCATTCGCCATGTCGAGGCGATCGTGCTCTCGATGACGCTGAAGGAACGGGCCGACCCCGATCTCATCAACGGGTCGCGCCGGCTGCGGATCGCCAAAGGCTCGGGCCGGACGGTACAGGAGGTCAACCAGCTGCTGGCGCAGTTCAAGCAGATGGCGAAGCTCATGAAGTCAGCGGGAAAGCCGGGGGTGCGGATGCCCTTCGGCAAGGGTGGGGGCGGGATGTTCGGGATGTAGCATTGTTCTGGTATGCAGAGTGGCGCATACCCTCCTTGTACTCGAGAAGGTCAGGCACGCATGGCAACCAAGATTCGTCTCCGCCGCGTCGGGCGGAAGGGTGTTCCGCTCTATCGTATCGTTGTGGCCGACAAGGAGTCGCCCCGGGATGGCCGGTTCGTCGCGACCCTCGGCACCTACAATCCGCGCGCGGAGCAGCCCGACCAGAAGATGCAGATCGACGCGGATGCCGCGAAGGCCTGGCTGGCCAAGGGTGCCCTGCCCACCGACACGGTGCGGGATCTGCTGACTCGCGCCGGCGTCATGGCCGCCCAGAAGGCGTGACCGCTCCGGAGCACCCCCGCATTCTCGCGGTGGGACGGCTCCGGAAGCCGCATGGATTGAAGGGGGAGATGGTGATCTTCCCGCTCACCAGCACGCCGGAAGCGGTCTTCACCGCAGGGCAGGAGCTCTGGCGTCTCGACCTGACCGGCGCGATCCTCGGTGAGCCGGTGCGGATCGAACGGAGCCGGTCCTTTCACCGCGAGTGGTTGCTGAAGTTTCGCGGGCACGAGGAGCGGGATGAGCTGGACAGCTGGCGCGGGCTTTTTCTCGGTGTGCCGTCGGATCAGCTGGAACCACCGGCGGAGGGGGAGGTCTACCTCCATGAGCTGGTCGGCTTTTCGGTCGCGCAGGAGGATGGGACGGCTCTCGGGCTGGTGTCGAACATGTTCGAACTGGCCTCGGGTCTGATGCTCGAGGTGCAGGGCCCGAAACGTGAATTCCTCCTGCCGTTCAAGAAGGAATTCATCCGCCGGATCGATCGCGAGACGCGGCGGTTGACGGTGGCGGTCCCGGACGAGCTGCTGGAGTAGCCAGCCGGTCATGCTGCAGATCAACGTCGTGACGTTGTTCCCCGAGGCCCTCGCCCCGATGCTCGCGGCGAGCATCCCGGGACGGGCGGCGGCGGCGGGACGAGTTGAGTACCGGCTGGTACAGCTGCGCGACTTCACCCACGACCGGCACAAGACAGTGGATGACGCGCCCTATGGTGGTGGCGCCGGCATGGTGCTCAAGCCGGCGCCGTTCTGGGAAGCAGTCGAGTCGCTGGACCGGGAGTCGCAGGCGGGTCCGATCGTCCTGTTGTCGGCCCGGGGCAGACGGTTCGGTCATGCCGACGCGGTGCGGCTCTCCCTGGGAGAGCGGCTGACGCTGCTCTGCGGGCACTACAAGGACGTCGACCAGCGGGTGGCCGATGGTCTTGCCACGGAGGAGCTCTCACTCGGCGACTTTGTGCTCTCCGGTGGGGAGCCGGCGGCTCTGTGTATCGTGGATGCGGTGGTCCGTCTGCTCCCGGGCGTGCTCGGCGACCATGAGTCGGCCAGCAGCGACTCGCACTACGAGGGGCTGCTGAGTCCGCCGAGCTATACCAGGCCCCCGGAGTTCCGGGGCCGGCCGGTGCCCGAGGTGCTGCTGTCGGGCGATCACGCGGCGATTGCCGCATGGCGACAGGCGGAGTCGGAACGTCTGACGCGGGAACGGCGGCCCGATTTGTGGGCCAGGGATGTTGATGACGCGCACCCGTAGCCGGGTGCGCATGGCAGGGCGCTCCTCCGGAGCGTCGATCTGAAGGAGAGGAATCATGGAACGCATGGTGGCGGTGTCAACCGAAGGCTGCAGGACGGACATTCCCGCGTTCGGCCCCGGCGATACCATCAAGGTGATGGTCCGCGTACGGGAAGGCGACAAGGAACGTCTGCAGGCCTTTGAAGGCGTCTGCATGGGCAAGCGCGGCGGCGGGATCAACGAGACCTTCCGGGTGCGGAAGGTGTCGGCGGGGGTCGGGGTGGAGCGTATCTTTCCGCTCCACAGCCCGAGCATCGCGACGATCGACGTCGTGCGCCGTGGCAAGGTGCGCCGCGCGAAGCTGTACTATCTCCGGCATGTGAGCGGCAAGGCCGCCCGCATCAAGGAGAAGCGGGAGATAGTGACCAAGAGCTGAAAGTGTCACGGGCCGCCACCGGGGTACCGGTGCCCAACCTCCTCCATGAGGAAGCGGCCTGGAGTCGGCGTTCACTCCTCATCGGGGTCGACGAAGTCGGCCGCGGTCCCCTGGCTGGTCCAGTGGTGGCCGCGGCCGCAGTTTTCCCCCTCTGGAGCACGCCGCTCCCCGGGGTGCGCGACAGCAAGACGCTCAGTGCCCATCAGCGGGCCGCCCTCTGTGGCCCAGTGCGGGCCGCGGCACTCGAGATCGCACTGGGCGCCGCCTCGGTGCGGGAGATCGATCGCCTCAACATCCGCGTCGCGACCGCGCTGGCCATGCGACGAGCGGTCGCCACGCTCTTCTCCGGGCGCGGTTTCCGCGAGCGGGCTCTGGCTGCCGGCGCCACGCGGTGGCACATCCTGATCGACGGTGTGCCCCTGCCGGAGTGTGGCTTCACGCACGAGGCACTCGTGGCCGGCGATGCGCAGTGCTATTCGATCGCGGCGGCGGGGATCGTCGCCAAGGAAGTACGGGATCGCCTGATGCGCGCTCTCGCGGCCAGATACCCAGCGTATTCGTGGGAACGCAACGCCGGGTACGGGACCGTCGCTCACACCGGTGCCCTCACGCAGTTCGGTGCGACGCCGCATCATCGCCGGAGCTTCGCTCCGGTGGCCGCGGTCGCCCGCACGCCCTGACTCCCTGGGCCTCCTCCCTCCTCCCTCCTCCCTCCTCCCTCCTCCCCATGCGCCCTCGCCTGATGCTCCTGCTGGCCCTGGTCACCGCACCGCTCAGTGCGCAATCGAACGCCGAGCGCATGGCGAACGATCGGTACAGCCGGTCGCATGATTACGACCTGATCCATGAACGAATTGTCCTCGATCGGTTCAACTGGGACAGCACCACGCTGCGGGGGCGGGTCAGCGTGACGCTCCGGGCGCTCCGGCCCGCCTTTGATTCTGTCGTGCTGGATGCCGGGGCCCTGCTGGAGATTGGATCGGTCCACGCGGCCGGGGTGAATGGGCGAAACGGAGTCGCACTCGCCTTCTCCCATGTGCGGGACACCCTGGTGGTTCGCCTGCCGCGCGCCGTGGCGCTGGGCGATACCGTCCGGTTCACGATCGACTATGCCGGAAAGATCGACAACGGGCGAGGACTCACGTTCATCGAGGCGGATTCCCTGCCTCCCCGCCGGCCGCGTCAGTTGTGGAGTCAGGGGGAGGGCGACAACAATCACCTCTGGTTTCCGACCTACGACTTTCCCAATGACCGGATGACCTGGGAGGTCGAGGCCACGGTCCCGCGTGGGTTCACGGCGGTCTCCAACGGGCGACTCGCCCTCGATCGGCTCAATCGTGATGGCACCCGCACCATGGGGTGGCGCCAGGACAAGCCCGCCGTGAGCTACCTGGTCTCGCTGATCGTGGCGCCGCTGGTGAAACTGACGGATCGCTGGAAGGGTGTTCCCGTCGACTACTACGTCTACGGCCATGACAGCGCGCTGGCCCGGCCGTTGTTCGGGGTGACCCCGGACATGATCGATGTGTACAGCCGCCTCACTGGTGTGCCGTATCCCTGGGCCCAGTACGCCCAGACCACCGTGGCCGATTTCTTCGGCGGGATGGAGAACGTCAGCGCGACAACGCTGGTGGACTGGCTGCCGGACCCGAAGGCCTACGCCGACCGACCCTGGTACCAGCACATCCTCATCCCGCACGAGCTCGCCCACCAGTGGTTCGGCGATTACGTCACCACCGCCAACTGGGCCAACATCTGGCTCAATGAGGGATTCGCGGAGTTCATGCCGGGGCAGTATTGGGCCGCGAAGGGCGGGCGGCACTTCGAGGAGGACTACTACCTCGATGAATACGACGAGTTCCTCCAGATTGATGCCCGCCGGCGGATGCCGGTGGCCGCGCTGAACTCGGTGAACATCTACCCGCGGGGCGCGCTCATCCTCCGGATGCTCAAGCAATACCTCGGCGAGGCGCGCTTCTGGGCGGGGGTCCACCGCTACCTCGCCGATCATGCGCTCGGTGTGGCGACAACCGATGATCTGCGGCAGGCCTTTCTCGCGGCGACTGGCGAAAATCTCGACTGGTTCTGGGACCAGTGGATATACCAGGCCGGCTTCCCCGATTTCGCCGTCACCGCGGCCTGGGATTCCTCCCTCTCGCTGGTAACGCTCAACGTGCGGCAGACGCAGGTCGACACGCTTCCCGCCGACAGCGCCGGCCTCCGGTTCACCGTGCCGTCGGCCTTCCGGATGCCACTGGCGGTGCGCATCGGCACGGCCGGTGGCGACGTCATCAGTCGGGTCGACCTCACGGAGCGCGAACAGGTGATCCATATCGCGGGTGTGCCGAGCGCCCCGACGATGGTGGTGTTCGATGAGGACAACACGATCCTCAAGACCCTGGTCTTCGACCAGCCCACCAGCTGGCTCGCCACCCAGCTCGAGCGCGACCCGACGCTGTGGAACCGCTGGTGGATCATCGGCCAGCTGTCCCGGCGGAAGACCGATGCGGCGGCCCGCGCGGCATTGATCACGGCGGCTCTCGATGCCGACTACTTCCGTACCCGGCAACAGGCGATCCAGGCGCTGGCGGAGTTTTCGGGGTCACCGGTCCGGGATGCGCTGCTCGCGGCGATGGCGGATACCTCCGCCGCGGTGCGCGCGAGCGCGGCCGAGGGCCTGGGCGCCTATGCGGACCCGGCGGTCATCGAGGTCGTGCGGAAGGCGTGGCGGGACGAGCAGAGCTATGCCGTGCGGGCGGCGGCGCTGGGGAGTCTGCTGCAGCTCGAGCCTGCCAGTGCGCCGGCGTACCTCGAGGCCGGGCTCCGGGCCCGGTCGTACCGCGATGCGATCGTGGATGCGGCCCTGCGCGGCATCGCCCAGCGCGGCGACACCACCATGCTCGATCTCCTGAGCGGTGCGGTCGAGACCACGGAAAATGCCGGGTTCGTCCTGGCGGGCCTCGCGGCGCGCGGCAATGCCCGCGCCCTGACCCTCCTGGCCGATCACCTCGTCTCTCCCCGTATCGTCGTGCGGCGGCGGGTCCTGCGGGCGTTCCAGGCCGTCCTGCCCGCCGCGCTCGCGCGCGAACAGCTGACGGCCGGCCTCGCCCGTGCGCCCGATGATGCGGTGCGGGCCGAGCTCCGGGTCGCACTCGAGCGGCTACGGCAGTAGCCACCCCGCGACTTCCTTGACGGCCTCGGCCGCCTGGACCGGATCCGACAGGTTCGGCACCCGTACGATCGGAACCTGCTCGGCCAGGCGCTGCAGTGCGCCGGCGTTGGTCCGGGTGCTCTCGTCCGGCTCGCCCGTTTGATTGAGGACGATACCTAACACGGCGATCTTCTCCGCCTGGAGTATCCGCAGGGCCATCAGCGTGTGGCTGATGGTCCCCAGCCGGTCGTCCGCGACCAGCAACACGCGGGCCTCGAGACTGTGTGCCAGGTCGAGGTGGTTGTCGCTCCAGGTGAGCGGTGAAAGCAGACCACCGGCGCCTTCGACCAGAAGCAGCGTCTCCACCGTCGCCATGCTGCGGAGCCGGGCGATCAGGTCATCGTAGTCAACGGTGATGCCGGCCTGATCCGCCGCGATGGCGGGGGCAACCTGCCCCGGTAGCCGAACGAGCGCACGCCGCGGGCCGGCTTGTCCCGTTGCCTCCGCGAGCTGCATGCCATCCTCGGACGGACTGGGTGGCTCCACGCAGCCTGTTTCGATCGGCTTGACTGCGGTCACCTGCTGGCCCGCCTCCCGCAGCGCCCGCGCCACGGCGCAGGTGATCCATGTCTTCCCCACCCCCGTTGCGGTCCCCACTACAAGGGTGATGGGATGGTGGCTCGGCGTGGCCGATTCCGGCGGTGGCGCCGGTTGCGGCCGGCTCTTGCGGGTACTCGGCGTGCGCCGTGCAGGACGCGGTGCGGTCATGGGCAGCACTCCCGGATGCCATCGGCGATGGCATCGATGAGGATGGTGAGCTCGCGAGCCGTGATGGTGAGTGGCGGCATCAGGACGATGGTGTCACCCAGCGGTCGGAGGAAGACCCCCCGCCGCCGCGCGGCGCGACACACCAGCATCGCACGGCGTTCTGCCGCGGGGAAGGGTCGCTTTGTCGCCCGGTCCGCGACCAGCTCGATGCCCGCTGCGAGACCGAATTGCCGGATGTCGCCGACCACGGCGAATGCCCGCAGCCGGTCCAGCTCCTGACTCAGGCGAGCGATCGTCGGCTGCAACCGGGTCAGGATGTTGTCCCGCTCGAAGATGTCGAGCGTCGCCAGTGCCGCCGCGGCGGCCAGCGGATTGCCGGTATAGGTGTGACCGTGAAAAAAGGTACGGCCCTCGGCAGGCGGCCCGAGGAAGGCCTCGAAGACTCGCTCGGTGGCGAGGGTTGCCGCCATCGGCAGATACCCCCCGGTCAGTCCCTTCGCCACACAGAGCAGATCCGGACTCACCCCTTCGCGCTCACAGGCGAACAGCGCCCCCGATCGACCGAATCCCGTCGCCACTTCGTCCAGAATGAGCAACGCGCCAACCTCATCCGCTACCGCTCGTGCGCGCCGCAGAAATCCCTCGGGCTGCACCACCATCCCCGCCGCGCCGAGCACGCCACTTTCGACCACGATTGCCGCGAGGTGGCCGCCGAGGCGGCGGGCGATTGTCTCGAAGTCCTCGATGCAGCGGAGGCCGCAGCTCGAGCGTTCCAGTCCCAGCGGACACCGATAGCAGTACGGCGCTGGTGCCTTCTCCGTCCGGAAGAGGAGGGGCTGATAGCGCTCGTGGAACAGATCGATCCCGCCGAGCGAGACCGAACCCACGGTGTCGCCATGATACGCCAGGTTGAGCGTCAGGAACTGCTGACGCTCGCGCCCGGCCCCGGCTGGCTGCTGCTGCCAGAACTGGAGCGCCATCTTGAGCGCGACCTCAACGGCGGTCGACCCGTCGTCCGAGAAGAACACCCGGGTGAGTCCGGACGGAGCGAGCTCGACCAGTTTCCGGGCCAGCCGGATGGCGGGGACGTTGCTGTGCCCCAGCAGCGTGCTGTGCGCGATCAGGTCCAGCTGCTGCCGGATGGCGCTGTCGATTTCGGCCCGGCGGTGTCCGAACAGATTGCACCAGAGCGAGCCGACGCCGTCGAGGTAGCGTCGGCCCTCGGTATCGATGAGGTAGTGCCCCTCGCCCGCGGCGATCAGGAGCGGCTCCTCGTCGCGATAAACGCTGTGCGGCGTGAACGGATGCCAGAGGTGGGCGTCGTCCCAGGCGCGTAATTGATCCGGTGTGGGGCACGATTCGGGCTCCTCTCGTCGAAGCCCGGCGCCGGCGGGTAGGGGCCGCATGTAGGCGGCCGCTACAGCGCCGGCACCAGTTCGGCGACCCGGAAGCCGAGATCCTGGATCATCCGGATATCGGCGTCGGGCCCCTGGCCCGGCGTGGTGAGATACCCGTTGCAGAAAAGGGAGTTTGCTGGATAGAGGGCGAGGGGCTGCAGGTGCCGCAGGTTCACTTCGCGCCCGCCGGCGACGCGAATGTCGCGGGTGGGATGCACGAAGCGGAACATGGCCAGCGCCCGGAGGCAATCCTGCGGTGTCAGTCGCGGTCGGTCGCCGAGCGGCGTTCCCGGTCGCGGGTCCAGAAAATTCACCGGAATGGATTCGACCTCAAGGGCACGCAGCTCCATGGCGAGCGCGACTCTATCGTCCAGGCTCTCCCCCATCCCCATGATGCCGCCACAGCAGGCCTCCATGCCGGCCGCCTTTGCGGCTTTGATGGTGCGGATGCGGTCATCGTAGTCATGGGTGCTGCAGACCTCGGGGAAGTGGGCCCGGGAGCTTTCCAGGTTGTGATTGAACCGGGTGACTCCGGCGGCGGCGAGCTGCTCCGCCTGGCCATCCTTGAGCAGGCCGAGCGAGGTGCAGACGTTGAGGTTGAGCTCGCGCTTGATCTGGCGCACGGCGGTGCAGATCGTCTCGAGATCACGCTCCGACGGCCCCCGTGTACTGGTGACCATGCAGTATTTCACCGCGCCCATCGCCGCCGCTTCGCGCGCCCCCGTCACCAGCTCCTCCACCGAGAGCAGGCCGAAGCGTTCGACTCCGGTCTCGAACCTGGTCGATTGGCTGCAGAACGCGCAGTCCTCCGGGCAGAGCCCGCTCTTCGCGTTCTTCAGCACGTGGATCCGTACATCCGTGCCGTAGTACCTCTCCCGCAGGCGAAACGCCCCGTGGAGCACGGCGAGCAGCTCGTCATCGGGGGAGGCCAGCACGGCCAGAGCATCGTCGGTGGAAGCGGAAGCTCCGGCGAGGACGCGGTCGGCAAGGTCGTTCCAGTGGGTCATGAGGCGGGGAGTGAGGGCGGCGGAGGATCGGGAACACTGCGCAAGGTATCACGATTCGCGTGCGGGAGGACCCGGGGGTTTGCGGCCAACGGCGGACCTCCCTCGGGACCAGCTACGGTTTTGGCGGATGGGCCAGGAGGATCTGCTGGACCGCCCGGATGCGGGCGGGATAATCCAGCGGGGCAAAGGAGTAGACCTCGTCATCCGCTCCCATGAGGGCCGGCAGCGCCCCGCCCCCATCGGTGCCGACCCGGAATTCGGTCTTGCGGATCAGCCGCAACTCGTCGATTCGCTGCAGTCTCACCGCGCCGACACTGTCGGCCCGACGGAAAACCAGCGAATCCCCCGTGAGCCGTACTAGGCGGATGTCCCAGATGTATTCGCCGTTCTCGAGCGCAATCTGCCAGCGGTCACCGCGGTCGGTCTGGGCGCGGAGCGGCGAGGTGACCGCGGTCAGCCCCAGGAGGAGGGCGACGGCACGACGGAGACCATGCATGGACACCTCACGGTCGAAGGCTTGAGTTTCGTCCGCACCCGGACCACGTTTGTCGCACCGGGGGCGTAGCTCAACTGGCTAGAGCAAGAGACTTTTAATCTCTAGGTCGTGGGTTCGAGTCCCACCGCCCTCATCTTACTTCCTGGGCCGCCGATGCACAAACCGCGTAGCTGACCGGGCCGGTGCACAGTCGGGGCCCAGCCCCCGCGACCGGGCGCTGTCCTGATTGCGCGGTGTCCCCCCGGGCTGCCCTCGCAACCCGTGTGGAGGGGGCGTCCCCGTCTTCAACGGCGCAGTTCGGGCTCACCTTCGCACCCGCAGTGGACCCATCCGTCGTTTCCGGCCGGAGAGTTGCCTCGACCGAGACCCTCCGCCACATTTCTGCCCGGCGGCGCTCCGCCGTCCATCCAATTTCTGCATCAGGAGCTCCCGTGACGCTCGTGTACCTCGACGGCCAGTGGCTCGATCGCGACACCGCAAAGGTGTCGGTGTTCGATCACGGATTTCTATATGGAGATGGCGTGTTCGAGGGGATGCGCACCTACGGAGGCCGGACCTTCCGGCTGAAGGAGCACGTCGACCGGCTGTACGACTCCGCCAAGGCGATCCTCCTCACTCCGACCCTCTCGCGCGAGGAACTCATCGCCGTGACCGAGGAAGGGGTGAAGCGCTGCGGTATTGCGGACGGCTACCTGCGCCACATCATTTCTCGCGGCGTCGGCGATCTTGGCCTCGACCCGCGGAAGTGTGCCCGCCCGTCGAACGTCATCATTTTCGATACGATCGCCATCTGGCCGCCAGAACGGTACGAGACCGGGTTGACCCTCGTCACCGCCGGTACGCCGATCATGCACCGCGAGTCCCTCTCGCCCCGGGTCAAGTCGCTGAACTACCTCAATCACATCCTCGCCAAGATCGAAGCGACCAACGCGGGCGCCGATGACGCCATCATGCTCGACAGCTCCGGCCATATCGCCGAGGCGACCGGCATGAACCTGTTCATCTGGAAGAAGGACGTGTTGTACACCCCGGCGGTCTACTCCGGCCTGCTGAAGGGTGTGACCCGCGATGTGATCATCGAGATCGCCGGCGAGGCGGGATACCGCGTGGTCGAGACCATCCTTAACCGCTACGATCTCTACACCGCCGAGGAGGCCTTCCTCACCGGAACAGCCGCCGAAGTCGCCCCGATCGGCAGGGTCGATGGCCGGGTGATCGGCGCCGGCAAGGCCGGGCCGGTCACCCGCGACCTCCGGGCCCGCTTCCAGAAGGCCGTGCGAGGCTGAGGCCGTTCGCCGCGCCGCGCCCACGCGTCCCCCCGAGTCAGGCAGCGCGCCAGACGGCGAGTTGCCTGACTTCGTCTTTCCTGCTCCGCCTTGACGCGCGGCCACAGATCCGGCCCGCCGATGTCGGCGTACTGTGGGCAGCATATTCCCGGAGAAGTCATGCCTGACCAATTCGATCTCCTCGCGATCGGAGGGGGAACCGCGGGACTCGTCAGTGCCGCCGGTGCCTCCTATCTCGGCGCCCGTGCCGCCCTGATCGAGCGCGATCGGCTCGGTGGGGATTGCCTCTGGACCGGCTGCGTGCCGAGCAAGGCGCTGATCGCCAGCGCCCATGCCGCCCAGGCGCGCCGCGACAGCGGCCTGCTCGGCCTGCATGGCAAATCGAGGCCGGTGGAGTTTTCTGCCGTGATGAGCTCCATGCGGGCCGCCCGCGAGGTCGTGAGCCATCATGATGATCCGGCTCGATTCCGCGCGATGGGTATCGATGTCGCATTCGGTGACGCGGAGTTCGTGGCCGCGGATACCGTGCGTGTCGGGGACCGGACGCTCCGCGCCAAACGCATCGTCATTGCGACCGGGTCGCGGCCAGGAATCCCACCCATTCCCGGGCTCGCGGAGGCCGGATTTCTCACCCACCTCACGGTCTTCGACCTGGAGGACGCGCCGAGCTCCGTGGCGCTCATCGGGGCGGGCCCGATCGGGATCGAGTTCGCCCAGATCTTCCACCGCCTCGGTGTGCCCGTGGTGGTCTTCGAGGTCGCGCCGCAGATCCTGATCAAGGAGGATCCCGCCGCCGCCTCCGTGGTACGCGCCCAGCTCGAGGCGGAGGGTGTCACCATCCATACCGGCGTCTCGATTCTCCGGGTTGAGCCAGGGGCGGGCGACAAGACGGTCGTCTGGCGGCTGAAGGATGGCCCGGAGCAGCGATCCGTCGTCGGCCAGATTTTCGTGGCCGCCGGGCGGCTGCCAAACGTGGATGGACTCGGACTGGAGCGGATTGGTGTCGCCACGAACAAGGCCGGCGTCGTGGTGGACGCGCGGCTCCGAACCACCATCCCCGGCATCTGGGCCGCCGGCGACGTCTCCGGTGGAATGCAGTTCACCCACATGGCGGATTATCAGGCGAAGCTGGTGGTGCGAAACGCACTCACGCCGTTTCGCGCGAAGGCGGACTATCGGGTGGTGCCGTGGGTCACCTACTGCGATCCGGAAATCGCCCGCGTCGGACAGACCGAGCACGACGCCCGCGCGGCTGGGGTGGACGCACGGGTCTGGCAATACGAATTCGCCGACCTGGATCGGGCGATCACCGACCGCCGCCGCGATGGCTTCGTCAAACTCGTGGCGACACCCTCGGGGACCATACTCGGCGCGACCATCGTAGGCGCCGGCGCCGGCAATCTCATCGCGCCTGTCATCCTGGCCATGCAGCGCCGGCTCAAGCTCGCCGCCCTCGCGTCGTTCATCTATCCCTACCCCAGCATGAGTGAGGGCATCCTCCGGGCGGCCAACCTCGCCCGGCGGGAGCAGCTCGATTCCCTGGGCGGGCGACTGCTGAAGCGGATTGTGCGGTGGGGGCTGTGAACCGCGGCTGGGGCCGGTTTGCCCTGCTGGTGGTCGTTCTCGGGGCCGGGGTGGCCCTCGCTCAGGCGACCGGACTGCTGGACATCCTGCGCAATCCGGCGGCACGCTCGCACGCGCTCGAGTCGCTACGGGGCGCCACCGGGCGATGGTGGGTGGGGCCGGTCTTCGCGCTGGTCTATGCCGCCGCAGTGGGGTTCGCCCTGCCCGCGAGCATCCTGACCCTCCTTGGCGGGGCGGCGTTCGGATTCTGGCGGGGAGTCCTCTGGGTCACACTCGGGGCAAACCTGGGCGCCTCCCTCGCCTTCTGGCTCGCCCGCAGGCTGGGCCGGGCCGCGCTGGAAGGCTTCTTCGGCCCGCGACTGGGGGCCTTCGACCGGATCTCCGGGGCAGCGGGATTTCAGGGCCTCCTGACCCTGCGGCTCCTCCCGATCGCCCCATTCAGCCTGCTCAACTTCGCGGCCGGGCTGACGACAATTCCCTGGCGGGACTACGCCCTGGCGACCGTGGTCGGCATCCTCCCCGGGACGGCGGTGTATGTCTTCTTTGCCGACGCCCTCCTAGCCGGTTCCGCCGAGGCCAGCCGGTCGGCGCTCCTCCGGGCGGCCGGCGCCGGGCTCCTCCTGGTCGGGTTCAGCTTCCTGACCAAATGGATCCTGAAACGCCGGGGGGCCGTCGCATCTTGACAGGCACGGATCTGGCTCTCACATTCGCCGACCCTAACAACCCCCCGAGTGAAGCATGGCGTGGAGAGAGATCACGGTCGGAGAGACCCGCTGGGCGGTCGCCCCTGTCGCCGAGCGGGTGGCGAATACCCAAGCTTGGCGGCTGGTCCTGAGCTGCCGCTGCGATGGGCAGGCGCGCCGCTCCCTCTGGGCCAGCACCGGGCTCCAGTCCTCCTCCCGCACCGATCTCTACGCCCAGGCTGACCGGCTCTCGGACGCCCGAGTCGCCGCCGCGCTCGCCGCACGGATCAACGAGAAGTAGCTCCTCCCTTATCCATCGCGCGCCCGGCTATTCATGCGGGTCGGGCCGCCGGGTGGCCCAGCGGTAGGCGATTGTCGCCAGATCCGCCGACAGGCGCGCTGCCTCAGCCGGGTCAGCCAGCCCTCGCGTCAGGACAACAAGAACAAACGGACCACGCCCCGGGGGGTAGACGATGGCCGCATCGTGCAGCAGCCCGGTAATCCATCCGGTCTTGTGGGCGACCGGCACCCCTGCCGGCAGCCCAGCGGGGATCGCATCGTTGAACTCCTGCGCCAGCAGCATCTTGACCATCGAGTCGGACGAGGCCCGCCCTGCCGCCCGCCCCTCTGCGACCGCCAGCAGGAGCATCGCGAGGTCTCTGGCAGTGGTCGTATTGTTGAGGCCGCGGTCGTACGCCTTCTGATCCTCCACCCCTCGCAGCACCCGGATGGAATCGGCGCCGAGCCTGTGCGCAGCCGCCTCAACCCGTGCTGGATCGAGCAGTGCGATCAGCAGGTTGGTGGCGAGATTGCTGCTTCGAATGATCATCAGCCGGGCCAGCTCGGCCACGGAGACCGTGGTGCCGGTCCGGAGGTAGAGGGTCGAGTCCGAATCGTCGCCCAGATCCAGCTGATAGGGGGAGCCGTCGACGATCGATACAAACAGGTTGGTGACCAGGAGCGGCGTGTCCCAGCGCAACTCGCCCCGATCGATTCGTCGGGAGAGCTCGATCAGGACCGGGACTTTCATCGTGCTGGCCGCGTGATACCGCCTGAGCCCGTCGACCAGAACGCTGTCCCGCCGGACGGGGTCGTAATAGGCGACGGACACCTCCGCAGTGTCGCGGGCGATCCGGGCCCGGAGGGCTTCCGCCAGGGCCACCGGCGCCTGGCCAGCGGCTGGCTGGATGGTGAGCGTCGTCAGGACGGCAAGGCACAGGATTCGCATTTGCGTAAGGTATTCCGGCATAAGGCGATCTGCACCCACGATGTCGCGACTTCCTGATCGACTCCGCTTTACCGAGTTCACCCTTGACCGGCTCGCCAATGGGCGCTGTCGGTCCCGGGTCGTGCTCAGCTGGCACGACTCGGAGGAGTTCGTTGGGGAGGCGGAAAGTCTGGGGTCTCAGGCAGGGGAGCTGCGCTGCGCCGCGGAAGCGTGCGTGATCGCGCTCACCAAAGCCGTCAAGGGCGAACTCAAGTTCGAGCTGCTCGGGGTGAAAGCCGTCCGAGCCTTCGATTCCAACGTCGTGATCGTCTCGCTTGCGGTGCCGGGCGACGACCAGACCCAGCGCCTGGTCGGTTGTTTTCTCACTCCGGACGCCGATCCGGTACGCGGTGCCGCGCTCGCCGTGCTCCACGCCACCAATCGTATTCTGGGCAACCGCTTCTTCATGCGCTGACCGCGCGACCCGGGGCCGCTGCAGCGCATCCCGGGAAAAGCATGGAAAGCCTCATTTCGCGATTCCCTCCCCGATCCCATTCCTCCCGAAGAACGGCCGAAATGGGGGTTCTCTTTTGCCCCGCGCGCAGGGATCTTGCACCACAGAATGGGCAGGGGCGTCGAAGTGGCGCCCGGAGGTCGGTCCCCGGGCTGGCCCGCCGCAGTCACGTGCCGACGGGTACGCACCAGAAAGGCGCATTACTCCATGAAGCACTGGACACTCTGGGCTCTCGCGGGAATTGTCTCGGCGTGCGGCCATCCCGCGCCCGCGCCGGTCGCTCCGGCACGGGACCTTGCCCACGGGGCACCTGGGGCGGTCGACACGGCGCGGATCGGCTTCAGCCGGGACAGCACCACCGACAGCCTCACGCTGGCCGAGGCCGGTGACGAGATCCTCGCTCCAATCGATCCGGATTCCGCCGCCGATGCGGCGATCCTCGAGCAGCTCGCCACGGCGAAGCCCGCACCTCAGGATTCCGGACCGGGGGAAAGTGAAGCCACCGAGGTCCCGGGTGGCGCGAACGCGGTCGGCACGGCCGACGTCACGTATGACATCGATGTCGAGACCTACGGTTCCCACGCGCGGGTGCAGTACTATCTCGACTTCTTTCAGGGTCCGGCCCGGGAGCGCTTCAGCATCTGGCTCCAGCGGATGCCGCGCTACGAGCCGATGATCCGCACCAGCCTCCGCACCTACGGGGTGCCGGAGGACATGGTCTACCTGGCACTGATTGAGAGTGGTTACTCCAACACGGCCGTGAGCCGCGCGCGGGCCACAGGGATGTGGCAGTTCATGAAGGGTACCGGCAAGCTGTATGGGCTCCGCATCGATTCGTGGGTCGACGAACGTCGCGATCCTGTGCGCGCAACGGACGCCGCGGCACGGCATCTCGCCGACCTGCGCGATCGCTTCGGTTCGATGTACCTCGCGGCGGCGGCCTACAATGCCGGTGCGGGAAAGGTCGGACGCGGACTGCGTCGCCTCCCGGATGAGGATGAGGAGGAGGAGGAAAATCCCGATGCGACCTTCTTCCGACTCTACGACACTCGTTTCCTGCGTCGCGAGACGAAGGACTATGTCCCGAAACTGATCGCTGCCGCGCTGATCGCGAAGCAGCCGGGAAAGTACGGCTTCGCCCGTGCGGCGGGGATTCCCGCTCTCGGTTATGACTCGATTGTCGTCACCCATTCCACCGGGTTGGACGTCATTGCCCGGCTGGCGGATACCTCGGTGGCGTTCATGCGCGAGATGAATCCGCAGTATCTGCGCATGGTCACCCCGCCGCGAAGCACTTCCGTGGTGCGGTTGCCCGAAGGCTCCGGTGCATTGGTTGCGGCCCGGTACGAAGCGCTGCCCGAGAAGGAGCGGGTCAACCTGGTCGAGCACGTCGTGACCCGTGGTCAGACCGTGGCCGCTATTGCGAGGCTCTACCGTGTGACGACCGCACAAATCAGCTCGGCGAACCCGGGTATGCGCCTGACTCGACTCCGCACCGGGGCCCACTTGGCGATTCCCACCAGCGTCATTCCCGCGAGCGTGGAACCGGCCGAGACGCCGGCCCGCTCCGCGAGTACCAGTTCCGGGACGTTGAGGCACCGCGTCCTCAGAGGGGAGTCGCTCTCCACGATCGCGTCGCACTACCGGACCACAATCGTTCGTCTCCGAGAGCTCAACGCCATGAGCCGTGAGGATGTGCTGAAGGCAGGGCAGGTGATCCAAGTTCCCGCCCCCGGACGTACCGCGGCGACCCCGGCTTCGACCGCAGGGGGGCGTACCTATCTCGTTCGGAGTGGCGATACGCTCTCTCGCATCGCGGAGCAGCATCATGTGTCGCTGGCGGCCCTTCGGTCCGCCAATGGAATGACGAGCAGGTCGGTGCTGAAGGCCGGCTCCCGCCTGGTGATTCCCGACTGATCGGTTTCGCGAGGTGATGAAGAGCAAACGGCCCCCGGGATCTTCCCGGGGGCCGTTCGTCGTGCTGCGACTGCTGCTGCTCGTCTGGCCGAAGGTCTAGTTGACGAGCGTCGTATCGTGGCTGGTGCCCTTGAGAACGGCCTCGGCGTAGCCGTTTGACGGGTCTCCGCCCTGCAGCAGGATCTCCTCGACCCGTCCTGGGCCACGGTTATAGGCCACCAGCGCGAGCTCCAGATCACCATCGTAGCGGCGCATGAGATCGCGCAGGAAACGGAAGCCGAGACGGAGGTTGACGTCCCGCTCAAACAGCTGGTCACTCGACAATCCGGGCTCGTAGAACCGAGCCGTGGGGATCTGGATCTGAGTGAAACCGATGGCGCCCTTGTTGGACATCGCCTTCGGGCGGAATTCGCTCTCGATCTTGACCAGGCGGAAGGCCACGTCGGTCTCGATGCCCTCACTCACGGCAATGTCGTAAATCGCCGCGGCCAGGTCCGCCGGGATCTGGTACCGTGACGACTGCCGCATGACAGCGTTTGCCCGTTCCACCTGGGCCCGGGCTACAGCCAGTTCGCCGCGGGCAGTCTCGAGACTCTGGCTAAGCGCCTGTACTTCATCTGCGACCACGCCGATCCGGGGTGCCACGCCCTCCTCGGCCGCCCGCACTCCGGCGGTCGACCCGGCCAGCGCACTCACCAGCAAGACCGCTCCGACCAGCATCGCGCCGCGGCCGATCAGTCGGCGGGTCCAGCGTGCTCGTCCATGCGGATCAGGTTCTTCCATGTGCATACTGTCCTCCTTGTTTCAGAAATACTGCTCCAGCGACGCACCTGGCGTCAGGTCATGGCCGACTATTCCTCGCCCCGTCGCCAGTCCCCCCGAGTTCCGCCTAACTTCTCCAGGAGGCGGATATTCTCGATCACCATGGTTCGATCTACCGCCTTGACCATGTCGTAGACGGTCAGGCTCGCCACGGCAATCGCCGTCAGTGCCTCCATTTCAATACCGGTACGACCAGTGACGGACGCGGTCGCGATGATACGTACGCCGGGCAACGTCGGCTCCGCACTGCACTCGACGATGATCGCGTCGAGGCCGAGGGGATGGCACAGCGGAATGAGATCACTGGTGCGCTTTCCGCCCATCACGCCAGCAACTTCTGCGATTCGCAGGACGTCTCCCTTCGCGATCGCATTGCGGCTGACAAGCTCATAGGCCTCGTGACTCATCCGCACCGCGCCTTCGGCCACCGCAGTCCGTCGCGAGAGCGGTTTCGCCGACACATCGACCATTCGGGCCCGTCCCGCCTCGTCCACATGGTTCAAGCGCACAGCACCTCCGCCAGGTCGTCAGCAAGCTGTGCGAGCAGCAGTTGCGGGTTCACGTTCCCCTGTGCTGCCTCCCTGGCGGCCTGGACCCGACCCCCGGCCTGAACCAGAGCCCCAAGCGTCGCGGGCCGCCGAAGGGCCTCGGAGAGCGCGCCCCGATGCGCCAGCCCGGTCGAGGCGCGGCCCGCTTCACCCAGCGATTCGGCAAGCGCATCGAGCATGGCGGTGAAATCGCCCCGGGCCGCGAACGGTCCCTGCTTCAGTGCCCGTTCGGCCCGGGTGCCTGCCCCGGCGACGACGGCCGCCAGGAATTCATCGGCGGCACGGTGTGCCTTAGCCTCGTCCTCTCCCAGTGTCACGGCCCGGCCGATCGAGCCTGCGGCGGCCCGGGTGCGGAGCTGTAGCTCCTCCCCAGCCAGCCCCAGCCGCTCCGCCAGGAAATCTGATACCAGATGGTCTGGCAACCGCCCAAGGCGGAGTTGGACCATTCTCGATCGAATTGTTGGCAGCAGCCGGTTCGGGTCCTGTGTAGTCAAGATCACGACGGTGTCCGCCGTCGGCTCTTCCAGCAGCTTGAGCAGGGCATTCGCCGCCTCCGGGTTGGCCTCCTGCGGCACGAGGCGCTCCGCCTCGGCGACCAGGAACACCTTCTGGCGTCCCATTGCGGGCGTCAGGGCGGCCCGCCGCAGGATCAGGCGTGCTGTCGCCATGAAATGTCCCGCCAAGCCATCGGCCGGCTGGTAGAGCGGGTTCTTGCGGCGCTCCGCCACCACTTGACCGAGCGTCTCCGCGAGCTCCTCCACCTGCTTGTCCGGGTCAGATGCCTTCGGCCGCGCCACGGGCATGAGCCAGTGGAGGTCCGGATGCCCAAGGCCCAAGACCAACTTGCAGGACCTGCAAGTGCCACACGGGCGGTGATCCGGCGCCTCGCACAACAGGGCCTGGGCGAGCCACAGACCAAATCGCTGCTTGCCGATTCCCTCAGGCCCCGTCAGGAGCAGGAGCTGAGGGAGTCGCCCGAGCCGAAGCGACTCGAGCACCTTGGTGCGCTCGCCGGTGTGCCCGACGAGAGGGTGAATTGACATGCTGTGATAGTAAGGGGGGGAAGGGAAATGGCTACAGCGAAGTATTGTAAAATCATTTTCAACAATCACTTACAGGTCATTTTGGCAATCGGCATCTGCAACAATCCTCGCGCTACGACAAGCAAAGTGGATGTGAGTGTTCGCTCATTTGCGAACTGGAGTGAGTATGGGCTCGCATGTCTTGTAATGATCTGTATCGCTTGTGTTTAGATGGATGTGACAGTTCCAGGCGAGGGGCAAAGCCGAAAGCAGGATCATCGACAAGATGGCTTGCCAGGGATAGCTATTCGACACTGCAGTCAATGTTGTGAACCGACAGTGCTGCTATGGTGGCGTGATAGTGTTGTTTATATCTTTTTCTGCTGGTGATCCAGCGCACCTCCGCTGGCGATGCACGACTCGAAAAACCGGTCACTCGGTGGAAGCGCCGACCAACGGGGTGCGGGGCGAAGCGAATCGTCAACGGGTTGACCGGAGGAGGGGATCAGTCGAGATTCACCGCCGGCTGCAAGGCCGAAGCGGCGCAGACGGGCCGGTGGCCCGGTCCGGACGATCGCGGCCGATGATGTTTACCTTCCCGAGTAGCTCAGTTGGTAGAGCAGCTGACTGTTAATCAGCGGGTCACAGGTTCGAGTCCTGTCTCGGGAGCTACGCTGTCTGCCTAGTCATTCAATTGCCCACCTGTGGCGCCCCCCCGGGGCGCCTTTTTCGTACCTCTCGGCCAAGCTGTCCTCATTCCGGGAACATCTCGCTGGCCTCGCCCCGGTATCCGGATTCCACCCACCAGCGAGGTGACGGCGCTGCAGCGGCTTCGGGCCGGTGGGACCCCGGAGTGTGGAACACGACACCACCATGTCCCGAACGCTCACACCTCTTCACTGTGCCTCAGCGAGATGTCCGGCGCACCCACAGCCAGTTCAACAGCCCGAGGAGCCCCGTCGCCGAGAGCACCAGAAATTCCTGCTGAGTCATCCGGGTCGAAAGCGTCAGTGAAAAAGCGATACCCAACACCGCCCACAAGACACCCCCTGGCAGGCGGAATCGGGCAAGAGGCAATGCGGCGGATCCGGCGCCACGATCTCTGCCACGCAGCACAGGCAACGCGGCGCATACCATCCCGTAGGTGACGAGCCGCGAAACAGCGGACAACGAGAGGTTCTGCAGGAAGCTCCCCGAAGCGGCCAGTCCCCAGACCAGCACGGCGTAGGTAACGACCGAGAGATGCGGAGTCCTGAACCGCGGATGGATCCGGGCGAATGGCGAGGGGAGATCCCCCCCCTCAGCCATGGCAAAGGTAAGCCGCGGAACGTTGACCATCGCGCCAGCGATATAGCCGTAAACGGAAATCACCGCGGCTACCGCCATCGTGATGGCGCCGGCGGATCCAGCAATGACCCGGGCGGATGCAGCCAGCGGTCTGGCCGCCGCGGCCGGATCCGGCAGAGTGGCGATCACCACCACCTGCACCAGAGTGTAGAGCACAGCGCAAATCGCGAGGACTAGAAAGAGGGCAAAGGGCGCATCCCGCCGGGGGTCGCGTGCTTCGCCGAGCGGCACGAGCGCCGCCTCGAAGCCGCCGTAGGCGAACACCAGAAGCAGGACTGCGTCGAGCCACGCATTCGGCTCGATCACCGTGATCATGGCCGGTGTGACTGGATGGGGGAGCGCCAGCGCCAGGCCGAGCAGGACGAAGAGAATCAACGGGGTGAGCTTTGCGGCCACCGTCAGCGTGCTGATGCGCGTGCCATGGATCACGCCGCGATAGTTGATGACCGCAAGCGGTGCAATCAGGCCGGCCAGGACGAGTCGCGACGCGAGGGGCCCCTCCGCGGCGGGCCAGAGCTCGGCGAGGTAGATCACCAGCAAATTGGCATTGGTGGCCGCGGCGGTGAGCCGGACGAGGTAGGCCATCCATCCCATTTCGATCCCCGCCAGGCGGCCGAATGCCGTGCGGGCGTAGAGATACGGCCCTCCGGCCTCACCGAAGCGCGATGCCACCTCGGCAAAACAGGCGATCACGACACCAATGCCTGCGGCCGCGACGATCCAGGCCCACGGACTCAGCGCGCCCAGCTTGCCGGCAATGACAGACGGCAGCCCGAATACGCTGCTCCCGATCACGCCGTTCAGCATGAGGGCCGCGAGGCTCCATCGTCCGATGGCACGGACCAGCGACGTTTTCATCGGTGCAGCCGCTCCTCCAGCTCCGCCAGACTGCGGGGCCAGTCAGTCTTCAACAGCCGACTCATTCCCCGGTCCGCCAGCAGCCGTCCACCGGTCTGGCAGGTTGGGCAGTAGTTGGTTTCGTTCTCCGCATACCGGATCCGTTGCACCGGGGACCCGCAGTCCGGACAGGGCTCGCGATACCGGCCGTGGACGGCCATGCCAGGTCGAAAGGCGGTGACTTTCGCTGGAAAGCCCTCGCCGCATTCGCGGAGCAGCCGATCTGTCCACTCGCGGAGAATCGTCCGGGTCGCCTCGAACAATCGGATCATCTCGGGCAGGTCAAGCCGAGTCGTCAGGGTGATCGGCGAGAGGCGAGCGCGGTGGAGGATCTCGTCGGAATAAGCGTTTCCGATGCCATCGAGGATGGTCGGATCGGTGAGCGCCCGCTTGAGGGTGTGATTCTCCCGCAGGAGCGTCGAGCTGAATTCATCAAGGCTCGCCCCCTCCACCTCGAGGCCCCCGCGGCGAAACGGATCCAGCGCGGGCGCCCCATGGATCACATGGAGCGATGCCCGGCGTTTCGAGCCTGCTTCGGTGAGCACCAGCGTACCGGTCGAGAAGTCGAAGGCGGCAAGTCCAGCGCGTCCCGGCAGCTTCGCGCCGCGGACCAGCCAGCGGAATCGCCCCGCAATCATCAGGTGTATGACAAGGCAGTACTCGGCGTCGAGCGACAGGACGATCCGCTTCCCCATGCGATCCACTCCAAGCACCGTGCGCCCCGCGACCTCGGAGAGGGGAGGGTCGACGCTCCGTAGCAGGAACGGGTTGCCGAGGCGGACCTGCTCGAGCACGGCGCCGTTCACCCTCGGCGCCAGCGCGTGCAGGTAAAGCCGTATATCCGGCAGTTCGGGCATGGGGTGAAGTTAGGCGTTGGGGTGCTCTGGCGCGACCATCCAGTGGTGGGCATCTTTCTGCTTCTGGTCTGACCATGGTCTGGGAGTGCCGATGTCCTCGATGAAGCCGCTGGTGCCCGAGACCAGCAACCTGCATGTCACCCGGTTCGAACCGCTGGTGGCGCCGCGTGTGGTCCTGAGCGAGCTGCCGATCACCCGGAGCGTGGCGGCCACCGTGCTGGAGGGCCGGTCCACTGTCCGGAACATCCTGAGCGGTCAGGACCCACGTCTCCTGGTCGTCGTCGGGCCCTGCAGCATTCACGACCCCGTGGCTGCGCTGGAATACGCCAGTCGTCTCGCGACGCTCAGTGGGGAGCTTGGTGCCACGCTCGCGCTCGTCATGCGGGTCTATTTCGAGAAACCGCGCACGACGGTGGGTTGGAAGGGACTGATCAATGATCCGCACCTTGACGGTACCCGGGACATGGCGGTCGGACTCACGATTGCGCGCCGACTGCTGATCGACCTCAATGCCCTCGGACTTCCCGCGGCCACCGAGCTGCTCGGTGCCGTGGTGCCCCAGTATATCGCGGACCTGGTCGCCTGGACCGCGATCGGTGCGCGGACCGCCGAATCCCAGACTCACCGGGAGATGGCCAGCGGCCTGTCGATGCCGGTGGGATTCAAGAACACGACCGACGGCAACCTGCAGGTTGCGCTCGACGCCATGCAGGCCGCTGGTGCACCACACACCTTTCTCGGCATGGATGATGACGGCCGCGGGGCGATCATCCATACCACCGGGAATCCCGATCGCCATCTGGTCCTGCGGGGCGGCGGTGGGGGTACCAATTTCGACGCCGCTTCCGTCACCGAGGCCGCCCGGCTCTGCGCGGCACGCGGGCTGCCTGCCCGGGTCATGGTGGACTGCAGCCACGGCAACACCAACAAGGACCACACCCGGCAACCCGATGTCTTTCGTGACGTCGTGGCCCAGGCGGCGAGCGGCAGTCCACATCTGCTGGGGGGGATGATCGAGAGTCACCTGCACGGCGGCAGCCAGTCGCTCACGCCAGGCGGGAAGGGACTCGCCTACGGGGTCTCGGTGACAGATGCCTGCATCGACTGGCCGACGACCGAGCGGATTCTGCGTGAGGCGGACGCGGCACTCCGGGCGGCTGGGCGGGGGGTCGGGCTGAAGGACGGGGTCCGTCGAGCCAGCGTCGGCTAGCACGCCGAGCGGGCGGCCCGCCGGGAAAGAGGGCGACAGCGATACTCCTGTCGCCCTTCTCTATTGGCGACCGGGCGACCGTCTCGGATGGGTCAGCGTTCCGCGGCGGACTCGTGACGCAACATCGTGCCGAGTTCGGGGAGCAGACTCCCGGTCAGGATCAGCACGCCTCCGCCCCACTGGAGCGGTGACAGCCGGTCGCCGGTAATGAGGTAGCTGGCGACGGCGGCAATAACCGGCTCAAGGGTGTAGATCAGAGCGGTGGAGGTGGGCGAGAGCACCTGCTGCGCGGCGAGCTGCAGGCGGAGCGCGACGACGCTAGCGAGGATCGCCTCGTAGCCGATGATGGCGATGAGTGTCGGCGTCGGGCGGATGACCGGGGTTTCGATCGCGGGAAGAAACGCCAGGGTGAACAGCGTCGCCGTGGCGATCTGGGTGATCAAGAGGCGCACTGGCGGGTGCCGCCGGGTGAGTGTGCCGGTGGCAACCATATGGGCAGCGAAGCAGACGGCACAGCCCACGGTGAGCAGGTCGCCGCGGTTGAAGCCACCGGCGAGTGCCGCCGGGCGGGTAAGGAGCACCAGACCGATGAGTCCGAGGGCCAGCCCCCCGGTCGCGAGCCGACCGGGACGGAGACGATAGACCGCGAATACGATCAGTGGTGTGAAGGGGATGTAGAGCGCGGTCAGGAACCCGGATCGGCTGGCCGTCGTGATCCCCAGTCCAACGGTCTGGGTGGCGAAGCCGAGGGCGAGCAGGGCGCCGAGGATCCCGCCGGCTCGCCACTCGGCGCGGGTGGGCTGACCGAGCCAGGGCGCCAGGAGCAGGGTCGCGATGACGAAACGCGCCGCCGTGAAGGCCATGGGCGTGGCATCGAGCAGCGCCAGCTTGCCTAACGGGAACGCGGCCCCCCAGATCAGGCACGTCGTCCACAGCGCCAGGACTGCGCTCCGGCGAGTCATCCGGCGGGCTCCTGGGTTTCACGCAGGACTGCCCGCAGGTAGCGGCCGGTGTGGGACTCGGCGACCTTCGCCACGGCCTCGGGCGTGCCCTGGGCCACGACCCGGCCTCCCTCCCCTCCGGCCTCGGGTCCGAGATCGATGACCCAATCGGCGCGCTTGATCACGTCGAGATGGTGCTCGATGACGAGCACGGTGTGGCCCGCGTCGACCAGCCGGTCCAGGACGAGCATGAGCACCCGCACGTCGTCCAGGTGCAGGCCGGTGGTGGGTTCGTCGAGGATGTAGAGCCGGCGTCCGCCGCGCTTGCCCGACTGGGCGAGTTCCCGGGCAATCTTGAGGCGCTGCGCTTCTCCGCCCGAGAGCGTCGTGGCTGGCTGGCCGAGCCGGAGGTAGCCGAGTCCCACCTGCTGGAGCTGCCAGAGCGCCTGCCCGAGGCGCGGCTGGCGGCGAAAGCGGGTGATGGCCTGGTCGACGGTGAACTGGAGGACATCCGCGATCGAATAGCCGCGGATCTTCACGTCGAGGATCTCGCGACGGTAGCGGGTGCCGCCGCAGGTCTCGCAGGGCACATAGACATCGGCGAGGAAGACCATCTCGACCAGCACCGCGCCGGCGCCGTCGCAGGCGGTGCAGCGACCGCCCTTGAGGTTGAATGAGAAGTGGGCGGCGGTGAATTTCCGGCGCCGGGCCTCCGGCTGGGCGGCGAAGAGCTCGCGGATCTCGTCGAAGCCTTTCACATAGGTGATGGGATTGGAGCGTGGCGTGCGGCCGATCGGTGACTGATCGATCAGCAGCACGTTCTCGATCCGTTCGGCGCCGCGGATCTCCCGGACCGCGCCAACCACTTCACCGAGATGCTCCTTGGCGGAGTGCCCGCCGTGGAAGCGACCCTCGAGCTGGCGGTAGAGAATGTCGTGCACCAGCGTGCTCTTGCCCGAGCCGGAGACGCCGGTCACCGCGGTGAGCGCGCCGATGGGAATATCGACATCGATCGCCTGCAGGTTGTGCAGCGTCGCGCCGCGCAGCGTGATCCATGGGCCCAGCGCCCGCCGGACGCTGGGGATCCCGATTCGCTTCCTGCCGGAGAGGTATTCGCCGGTCAGCGACGCGGTGGCGCCCGCCACCGGGCCGGCGTAGACCACCTGTCCCCCCTGCTCGCCGGCGCCCGGCCCGAGTTCCAGCATGAAGTCGGCGTGGCGCATCGCGGAGAGATCGTGCTCGACGACGATGACGGTGTTGCCCTGGTCGCGCAGCTTGAGGAGGAGGGCGAGCATCCGGTCGATGTCCCGGGGATGCAGCCCGATGGACGGTTCGTCGAGCACATAGAGCGCATCGACGAGGCGCGAGCCGAGGGCGTTGGCGAGCGCGATTCGCTGCGCTTCGCCACCGGACAGTGTCCGGGTGAGCCGGTCGAGGGTGAGGTAGCCGAGTCCGACGTCCCGCAGGAAGGTGACCCGCTGGTCGAGTTGTTCGAGGATGAGCTGCGCGACCTGGCGCTCGAACTCCGACAGCGGCAGCGCCGCCAGCCAGCGGGCGAGATGCTCCACCGGCCGGGCCGCGGCCTGGGCAATCGTTTCGCCGCCGATGCGAACAGCGAGGGCTTCGGCATTGAGTCGGGCACCGCCGCAGCTCGGACAGGGATTCGCCAACTGGTACTGGCGGAGGAAGACCCGGATGTACTGCTTGTAGCGCTTCTCCTCCAGTCCCTTGAGGAACGGAAAGATGCCGAGATAGCGGCCCGTCCTGCCGTGGAGCAGCTCCTTGCGCTGCGCCGCCTTCAAGGTCGACCAGGGCGTGTCGGGGCTGGCGCCGAGCGCGCGTGCCGTGGTCAGCAGGAGGCGGCGCCGGGCCTCGTAGCGCGGCTTGGTCCATGGGTCGATGGCGCCGTCCGCGAGGCTGCGTGACGGATCGGGAATGATGAGCGACTCGGCGTACTCAAGCACGGCGCCGAACCCCTTGCAGGTGTCGCACGCTCCGCGCGGGTTGTTGAACGAGAACAGCGCCGGCGTCACCGTGACGGCCGGGGTGTCGCAGCGGCTGCAGGCGGGCCGCTCGGTGAAGCGCAGCCGTCCCGTGTCGGTGAGGAGCACCGCAATGCCCTCGCCTTCCGCGAAGGCGGTGGCGATGGACTCGGTGAGGCGGGTCGACACCTCGGTGCAGCTGAGCCGGTCGACGACGACGAGGAGTTCCCCGACGCGGGCGAGGTCCAGCGCTGATGGAAGTTCCTGCAGGTGCAGCGGCACGCCATCGGCAATGACGCGGACAAAACCCAGGGCCTGGAGATTCTCGACTACCGCGGCGTGATCGTGCCGGGCGGAGGCGGGGAGGGGAAAAGCGACCTGCAGCCGCTCGATGTGGCGCGGCGAGTCGGTCGGTCCGTTGCGCTGAACCAACACCTGGGCGGCCGACTGGGGCGTGTCGCGGCCGACCGGGCCGCCGCAGAGGCGGCATTGCTGTCGCCCCGCGCGGGCCCAGAGCAGGCGGAGGTAGTCGTAGATCTCGGTCGCCGTGCCGACGGTGGAGCGGCTGGAGACGGTCGGGTTGTGCTGCTCGATCGCGACGGCGGGCGCGAGTCCCTCGAGCCGGTCGACCAGCGGCTTGGGCATCCGCTCGAGAAATTGCTTGGCGTAGGTGGAGAGCGATTCGATGTACCGCCGCTGGCCTTCGGCGTAGAGCGTATCGAAGGCGAGCGAACTCTTCCCCGAGCCCGATGGCCCGGTGATGACAATCAGCGAGCGACGCGGCAGATCGACGGTGACGCCGCGGAGATTGTGCTGCCGCGCGTTGACGATACGAAGGACGGACTGACCCATGGGTGGGGAACGATAATCAGGAGCTGGACCACCGGGGTGCGGCGCGGCGCCGGGGAGGATGGGCGAGGCTTCCCCCTACGCCCGGGCCCGCTGTCCGCCTAGATTTTCCCGCTCATGGCGTCCATTCTCACTCCCCGGCTGCTGCTCCGCGGGTTCATGGTTTTCGTCGGCATCTCGGTGCTTGGATATGCCGGGCTGCTGATTTACGGCAACAACCTCCCGGCATTCATTCAGGCCGTCGGCCGAATCCACTGGATCTGGATCCTCGTGGGACTGGGGCTTGCCTCGTTGGACTGGGTGGGGGGCGGGCTGCGCAACTGGGTGCTGGTGCGGGCGATCGACAGGACGCCGCCGCTGGGCGGGATGATTCTCTCCGGCGGGATGGGGGCGTGGGCCGCGTACCTCACGCCGTTCAACTCCGGCGCCGGGCCGATGATGATTTACGCGATGCGGCGCGCCGGGGTGAAGCTGCCGGTCGCGGTCACGACCGCGCTCATGTCGTTCATTGCCACGGTGCTGTTCTTCGCCATGGCCGGACCGTTGGCGATCAAGCTGGGCGCCGGCAAGGCGCTGGGCGAGCATGGCAACGTGCTCGGCTTCACGCTCTATGACCTGTTCATCGGCAGCCTCGGCCTGTTCATCGGCATCGGCATCGTGCTGGTCGTGGTCATCCTCTTTCCCGATCTCTTCCGCCGCGGGCTGCACTGGGTGGCGGTACGACTCTCCCGCCGCAGCCGGCGGATCGCCGACCGCATCGAGGGGCTCACCCGCGGCATCGATGATGCTCACCGCAGCGTCCTCGCCTTCAACAGTCCCCGCGGCTGGGTCGCGCTGGCGTGGGCCGTTCTGCTTTCGGCGCCATCGCACGCCAACAAGCTGCTGGCGGGATACGTGGCGCTGCGGGCGGTGGGGATTCACGCCAATTTTGTCGATGTGCTTCTGGTCCAGACGCTGATCACCTTCCTGCTCTATTTCGCACCGACGCCGGGAGCATCCGGGATCGCGGAAGTGCTCTCCACGGCGGTCATGGGATCGGTCTACCTGCCTAAGGAACTCAGCCCGCTCTACATCCTCATCTGGCGCTGCATCCTGTCCTATTTTACGCTCGCGTTCGGGTTTGTGGTCTTCTGGCGCTGGGTGCATGGCCGCAAGCGGGGCGCAACGGAGCTGACGAGTGGCGTGGCGCTGGACGATCCGGTCGATCTGACGGACGATATCGACCGCCCGGTCGGGGTCTGATGTCACTGCCAGACGGGGAGGCGGCGGAACGGAGTTACGATGCCGTCCTGATGCGGCGGCTGATCGGTTACATCCGGCCGTACCGGGCGACAGCGCTGGTCGCGCTGGTGCTGCTCCTGGGCATGGCGGGCCTCACGCTGGTCGGTCCGCTGCTGACACAACGCGCGCTCGATGTGGCGGTGCCGGCAGGGGATGTCGCCATGCTCGGCCGGCTCGCCGTGCTGTTCGTGGCCGCTCTGGTGCTCGAGTTCACCCTCGACTACGCCCAGACCTATCTCACCTCCTGGATGGGCCAGCGGGTCATGGGCGACCTGCGGCAGGCGCTCTTCACCCATCTGCAGAAGTTGAGCGTGCCCTACTTCGACCGCCATCCGGTCGGCCGGCTGATGACGCGCGTCACCTCGGATGTCGAGACGCTGAACGAGCTGTTCTCCTCCGGCGTCGTGACGGTCTTCGGTGATCTGTTCACGATCATCGCGATCGTGGGGATGCTGCTGTGGGTTGACTGGCGGCTGGCGCTGGTCACGCTGGCGGTCATTCCGGTGATGGGACTCGCGGCAAGCACCTTTCGCCGCCACGTGCGGGAGTCGTTCCGGGAGATCCGTTCCCGGCTGGCCCGGCTGAACGCCTTTCTGCAGGAGCGGCTTTCCGGCGTTCGGGTCATCCAGCTGTTCAGCCGGGAGCGGGCCGAGGCGGCGGCGTTCGCGGAGGTCAACCGGGAGCACCTCGATGCGCACCTCAAGTCGATCACGGTCTACGCGATCTTCTTTCCCGTGGTCGAGTTCCTCACATCGGTCGCGCTTGCGCTGATCCTTTGGTATGGCGGGGGCCGCATCGTGCAGGGGACGCTCACGGTGGGGGTGCTGGCCGCCTTTCTCCAACTGACCCGGCGGTTCTTCCAGCCGCTGCAGGACCTCTCGGAAAAATACAACCTGCTGCAGAGCGCGATGGCCTCATCGGAGCGGATCTTCCGGTTGCTCGATACCGAGCCGGTAGTGAGAGTGCGGCCTGAGCCGGTGCGTCTCTCCCCGCCGGTGCTGGGTGCGATCGCATTCGAGGGGGTGTGGTTCAGCTATGTCGAGGATCGGGGGGACGGGGGGAGGGGCGGACGGGCGGAAACAAGCCCTGCCTCTGGCGCGGACCCGGCCTGGGTTCTGCGCGATGTTTCCTTTACCGTCCGTCCGGGCCAGACGACCGCGCTGGTGGGGCACACCGGCGCTGGCAAGACGACGATCATCAGCCTGCTGCTGCGCTTCTACGACCCGCAACGGGGCCGGATCACGATCGATGGGGTCGATATCCGCGACCTCGACCTGGCGGAATTGCGCGGACTGATCGGCTTCGTCCAGCAGGATCTTTTCCTGTTCAGCGGCGACCTGCTCCACAACCTCCGGCTCGACGCACCGGTGGCTCCGGAGCGGGCGATCGCGGCGGCGAGGCAGGTGGGGGCGGATCGCTTTGTCGCGCGGCTCCCGGGGGGATATGGGCACGTACTCGGTGAGCGGGGCAAGTCGCTCTCGGTGGGGGAGCGGCAGCTGCTCTCCTTTGCGCGGGCCCTGGCCCGTGATCCGCGCATTCTGATTCTCGACGAGGCCACCAGTTCCGTCGACGCCGAAGCCGAAGCGGCCATCCAGCTCGCGTTGGGGACCCTGATGTCCGGGCGCACCAGCATTGTCGTCGCCCACCGGCTGAGCACGATCCTCCACGCCGATGAGATCCTGGTGCTGCACCATGGGGTCATTCAGGAGCGGGGTACCCACCGTGGGCTGCTGGAGCAGGGGGGGCTGTACGAACGGCTGTACCAGTTGCAGCTCCGGGGGCAAGAGGGGCCGGCCTGCTTGAGTGCGTAACCCCAAATCTCTTGCGCGGTTAGAAGGTGCCGGATACAATTGGCTTTCCGTCTGCAACGAAGGCGTGCCTGATGATGGAACTTGAAATCGGCGGGGAGCGCCACCCGATCCCCACCGGCGAGCTGGTTATCGGTGCTGATCCGTCATGCGGATTGCGCCTTTCCGGCGTTGCGGCGGCCCACGCCGTGGTGGTGGGCGCACCGGATGGAAGCATCTCGGTTCGTCGAGTGGGCGACCACGATGTCCTGCTGAATGGCATGCGCCTCGGGACTGATCCCGCGCCGGTGCTGCACGGCGACAAGGTTCAGCTCGGCATTCACGAGCTGCTGGTTCACGACCCCCGGCGCAGCGGCAGTACCCAGTTCGTCAACGCCTCCGATGTTGCGAAGATGGTCGCGGCGACCGCCAAGGCGGGCGCTCCCAAGCCGGCGACGGCCGCCACGGGCGGCCGTCTCGTCTGTCTGACGGATGGCCGGGAGTACACGATCGGCGTTGCACCGATGGTGCTGGGGCGGGAGGCGGGCTGCGATATCGTGGTGCCCAACAAGGACGTCTCGCGCCGTCATGCGGAGATCTTTTCGTCACCGCAAGGCTACGTCCTGGTTGACAGCAGCACGAATGGGACCTTTGTGAACGGGGAGCGGATCGAGGCCCAGCGGGTGCTGGCCCGGGCCGATGTGCTCCGGGTCGGCGACCATGAGTTCCGGTTCTACGCCGACCGAGCCGCGGATCCGGTGCCGGCCCCTGCGCCAGTCGCACCTCCCGCACCGGTGCCGCCTCCGGTACCGTCCAGCGCCGCGCCGGTCGAGGCCGCCGCACCCACTCCGCCGGCGCCTGTACCACCCTCGGGCGCGGTAGAGCGGTTGTCGCACACGATGCATGGCATGCCGGTGCCGCCTCCAATGCCGGCGCCTGCCGCCGCCCCAGCCGCGCCGCCGGTCATGTCACCCAGGCCGGTGCTACGCTCCTCCGGGCCGACCACGACGCTCGCGACCCTGCTGGTACGGAGCGGGACGCTCAAGGGGCAACGGCTGATGGTGCGGGTGCCGGTCGTGAATGTCGGGCGGGCGGAGTACAATGACCTCGTGATCCCGGAAGATAGTGTGAGCAGTACGCACGCCAAGCTGCAGCGGCGGGACGGGGTCTGGGTGCTGACCGACACCGACTCGACCAATGGCACCTGGGTCGATGGCGAGCGATTGCAGGGCGAGGCGGTGCTGGGGCCAGGCGCCGTGGTTCGTTTCGGCGAGATTTCCGTCATGTTCGAGCCGACCGACGAGCATCTCGGCATGGGCAGCGGCTCGGGCACCAAGGTGATGGGGGCCATCAAGGCACCGGGAACCCCCGCGCCAGCGCCACCGCCGGTCCCCACACCGGTCGCCGCCTCCACGGCCGCACCAACGCCGGCGGTGCCGATTGCGGCGACGCCGATGCCACCGGCAGCGCCTCCGCCAAAGGCGCCGGCACCAGTGGCGCCGGTACCAGTGGCGCCGGTACCAGTGGCGCCGGTACCAGTGGCCGAGCCGGCGCGACCGGCTCGTCCGATGCCTCCAGCGGAGCCGGTGCTCAGCAAGTCGGGCGCGCGGCGACCCGTCATGGTGTCCTCGCCGCCGCCGGGCGGGTTGCCGTCGTGGGTCATCCCTGCGGTTGTCCTGGTGGTCCTCGCGATCGTCGCCGTCGTACTTCTGACGAGGTAGCCCGAACTCGTGCGGTTCACCTGCGCAGCCCGTACCGACACCGGCATTGTCCGGTCAGGGAACGAAGACAATTATCTCATGCTGGCCGACCGCGGTGTTTTCATCGTGGCGGACGGCATGGGGGGGCACGCGGCAGGCGAGGTCGCCAGCGAGATGGCGGTCCGCATCATCTCGCGCGAGCTGGGCACCCTGCGTGGCCTGAGTGACGACCAGGCCGGCGAGCGGATGCGGCACTCGATCATCGAGGCCAACGCCTTGATCTTCGACCGCACGCTCACCGAGCACGACAAGCGCGGCATGGGCACCACGACGACGGTGCTCACGCTGCTGCCGCAGCGGTTTCTCGTCGGTCAGGTCGGCGACAGCCGGGCGTATCTGCTGCGCAACGGCAACTTCCTGCAGGTCACCAAGGATCATTCCTACGTGCAGGAACAGGTGGATCTCGGCCTGCTCACCGCCGAGCAGGCGCGGGTTCACCCCTACAGCAATGTGATTACCCGCTGTATTGGCGCGAATGCCGAGGTGGTGCCGGATCTGTACTTCGGGCATTTGCGGCCGGGCGACGTGCTGCTGCTCGCCTCCGATGGCCTCACCGGCATGCTGGAGGACGAGCACCTCGCCGCCATCCTGCAGGCCGAGGGCGGTCCGCAGCAGTGGGTCGACCGGATGATCAACGACGCCAATCGGCGGGGCGGGCTCGACAACATCACCGCGATCATCATTCGCATCGAGCAGGACGTGCAGACCGAAACCACGAACCCGACGATCGCCGCGGCCCGGCCGAAAGAGAGCTAGCGCGCGCCGGCACGACTCCCGCCGGAAACCCTGACCGGTCCAGCGCGTACATTCCCCATGCCAATCCCCGCGCTCAACTCCATCGTGATCGGGCTGGACACGTTGCGCGCGAACCCGCTCCGCACCCTCCTTTCGACCCTGGGCATCGTCATCGGGGCGGCTTCGCTTGTGGCCGTGCTCTCACTGGGCGACGGGATCGAGCGATTCGGACGACAGCAGATCGAACAGACCACGGACCTGCAATCGGTGGTGCTCCAGGCACGGACCACGACTGCCGTCGACGGGCAGATCTTCCCGCTGGACAGCTACCCGGTCTTTTCGCGGATGGACGCAGAGGCACTGGTTGCCCGGATCCCGGCGGTGCGTGGGGCCTCGCTTACCCTGATCGGGCAGGCACCGATCGCCTGGCCCGGCGGCACGGAGGAAGAGGTGACGGTGGCTGCCACGCTGCCCACCGCGGCGGCCCTGCTTGGTCTCCACTTCGCCGCTGGCCGCTACTTCACCGCGGCGGAAGCGGCGGACAATGCACCGGCGGTAGTGCTGAGCCACGATCTCGCTGGTCGCGTCGGCGGCGGGACAGCCCCTCAGGCCGTGGGGCGGGTGGTCCGGCTCCGCGGGCGGGACCGCACTGTGATCGGGGTACTCGAGGCGATGGAGCGGGAACGGGGCGGGGCGGTGTATGTGCCGCTCGAGGGCGCGGGGGATGCGCTCGTCGCCACGCCACGTCCACGGGCGCCCTCGCTGATCCTGCAGGCACGGACGGTCGAAGCGGTACCTGCGGTGCAGGCGGCCGCGGAGGCCTGGCTTGGGGAACGATTCGGCAGGTGGAAAGATGTGGCGCGGGTATCGAGCAATCAGGCGCGGGTCCAGCAGGCCGCGCAGGGTATTCTGGTGATGAAGCTCATCATGGGGGCGATCACCGGGATCTCACTGCTCGTGGGCGGGATCGGCATCATGAACGTGCTGCTTTCGTCGGTCATGGAGCGCACCCGCGAGATCGGCCTTCGCAAGGCGATCGGGGCGAGGCGCGGCGACGTGCTCACCCAATTTCTGGCTGAGTCTGTGGCGATCACGGGGGCGGGGAGCGCGTTTGGCGCAGGGCTGGGTCTGGCGGGCGCGTTCGGCATCACGGCAGTGATCCGGCAGAAGACCTCCGCGGAGATCTACGCCGCGTTCAGTTGGGAGACGATCCTCGTCTCCGCGGCCGCCGCCCTGGTCGTGGGGCTGGTCTTCGGCATCTATCCTGCTCTACGCGCCTCCCGTCTCTCCCCGATCGACGCGATCCGGCACGAGTGAGTTCTACGGCAGGACCCGCATCGCTTACGAGAGCAATCCCCGCGTTTCCCCCAGCCGATGCTCCAGCTCCGCCGCCGTCATTCCCACCAGCTCGCGCACGCTGTCGATCGACCGGGTGAGCGGCCGCACGGTGAAGACGCGGAAGCGCCGGGCGCTCTGGTAGAGTTCCGTGGCCACCCGCGGCAACCCGAATTGCCCGGTGCGGCCCTCGCCTGTCAGGCGCTCGACGCTGCCGTTGCGGGTCCGAAGCGGGAGGTCCACGGCGAGCATGGTCGGGTTGGAGGGAAAGTCGAGCAGGATGTCGCCATGGTTCAGGCGAAGTTCGTCGGCCAGGCGATCCTCGGCACGTTCCAGCAGATCGGGACGCTGGCGGAGCCAGGGGGAGGCCGGTTCCGCCGGCACCTCGCTCGCGGGGAGGTCGAGGGCGCGCTTGTGCAGGTGGCGTTCGCGGACCGGCCGGGCCAGCCCGCTCGGGTCACGCGCGAGCAGCCGTTCCGTGAGACCATCATCGGTCGCGTCCGCAATGGCGTCGACGGTGAGCTCGCCGGCCCGGACCGTCGCCAGCACGGCGCGCTTGAACATGCAGGTGGCGCTCCGGACCGCATGATGCCAGTAGCAGTTGCGGTACATCTGGTACTTGGCGAACAGGAGCGACTCGAGGGCGCTGATGCCCTTTTCCTGCACCCCCAGTTCCACCCGACCTTCCCCCACCTCGATCAGTGTCAGTGAGGCGAGCAGGCGGTCGACATCGACGGCCCCGTAGGGCACACCACACATCAGCGCGTCGCGGCTGAGGTAATCGATCTTGTCGAGGTCGAGCGAGCCGGAGATCAGACCGCGCAGCGGGCTCTGGCTTTTCCCGGTGATGAACCCGCCGATCCGGGCCGCGAGGGCCGGCCCGCCCACGGCCTCCAGCGTCTCCCGCAGCGGCGCCCGCCCCAGGCGCCCGACGCCGAGTCCCTCGTGATGGGGGAACCCGGCTTCCTCGAGCGCGTGGGAGAAGGGATAGTGTCCGATGTCGTGCAGCAGTGCCGCGAGGCGCGCGGCCTGCTGGTCCGCCTCGGGCGCGAGCGCCAGTTCCCCCCGCTCCTGCAGCGCGGCGAGCGCGCGCCGGGTGAGGTGGTAGGCGCCGAGGGCGTGTTCGAAGCGGGTATGGGTGGCGCCGGGATAGACCAGGAAGGCGTGCCCGAGCTGGCGAATGTACCTGAGACGCTGCATCGGGGCGGTATCCAGCGCCGCGAGCGCCGCAGTGTCCAGGCGGATGTTGTCCCACAGCGGGTCACGGATAACTTCGAGGTCGGGCATGCGGGAAGATGGGGCAGGAAAAGCGCGGGGGGAAGAAGGGATCGGGCGGTTGAGCGATTGGGCGATTGGGACGAGGCTCGCTACGCCCTGCTCCCTCCACCCTATCGCCTATCGCCCATCGCCTGCCCTCACTCCTCGTCGCGCTCGGCGGCCAGCTTCCACTCCTCCGGCGAGCGCCACAGGCTGGAGACCACCAGTTCGCGCATGAGGATGAAGTCCTTCGGAATGCGGTCGTAGAGCCGTTCGAACAGCTCCTGGTGGGTCAGCACCTCCGACTTCCACGCCTCGCGCGGGACGGACATGAGATCCCGAAAAGTCTCGGGCGCGAACGCGAGGCCGTTCCAGTCGAGGTCCTCGTAGCGCGGCATCCAGCCCAACGGGCTCTCCGTCGCGCCGCTCTTGCCCCGGATGCGTCCGTAGATCCACTTGAGCACGCGGAGATTCTGGCTGTAGCCGGGCCAGATGAAATTCCCGTTCGCATCCTTGCGGAACCAGTTGACGCAGAAGATCCGTGGCGGATCGGCGATCTGCCGGCCCATCTGCAGCCAGTGGTTGAAGTAGTCGCCCATGTGGTAGCCACAGAACGGCAGCATCGACATCGGGTCGCGGCGTACCTGACCGACGGCGCCGGTGGCCGCGGCCGTGGTTTCCGAGCCGATCGTCGCGGCGAGGTAGACGCCGAAATTCCAGTTTACCGCCTGATAGACCAGCGGCACGAGCGAGGCGCGGCGTCCGCCGAAGATGAAGGCGCTGACCACCACGCCATCGGGATTCTCCCATTCCGGGTCGATGGAGGGGCACTGCGACGCCGGCGCGGTGAAGCGGGCGTTCGGGTGGGCCGCCTTCCGGCCGCATCCCGGGGTCCACGGCTGGCCCTGCCAGTCGGTGAGCACGGGCGGTGCCGAGTCGGTCATGCCTTCCCACCAGACATCGCCATCGGGAGTCAGGGCGACATTGGTGAAGATGGTGTTCCGGGCGATCGTGGCCATCGCGTTGGGATTCGACCCCGCCGATGTCCCGGGCGCCACGCCGAAGAATCCCGCTTCCGGGTTGATCGCATGCAGCCGGCCATCCTGACCCGGCCGGATCCACGCGATATCGTCGCCCACCGTGGTGACGGTCCAGCCGTCACAGCCGGCCGGGGGCACCAGCATCGCCAGATTGGTCTTGCCGCAGGCGCTGGGAAAGCCGGCGGCGACGTAGCGCTTCTCGCCATCGGGGCTCTTGAGTCCGAGGATGAGCATGTGCTCGGCCATCCAGCCTTCATCCCGGGCCATCACCGACGCGATGCGCAGCGCGAAACATTTCTTGCCTAGCAGCGCGTTGCCGCCGTAGCCGCTGCCATAGGACCAGATGCTCCGATCATCGGGGAAGTGAACGATATACTTCTCGTCCTTGTTCGACGGCCAGGCGATATCCTCGGTGCCGGGTGCGAGCGGGTAGCCCACCGAGTGCACGCAGGGGACAAACTCGCCGTCGCCCAGGGCCTCCAGCGCCTGGCGTCCCATGCGGGTCATGATCCGCATGTTCACCACGACATAGGGCGAATCGGTCAGTTCGACGCCGATATGGGCGAGGCGCGAGCCGATGGGGCCCATGCTGAACGGCACCACGTACATCGTGCGGCCGCGCATGCTGCCGGAGAAGACCCGCTTGAGCGTGGCGCGCATCTCCCGGGGGTCGACCCAATTGTTGGTCGGGCCGGCGTCCGCCCGGCGCTTGCTGCAGATGAAGGTGCGATCCTCGACCCGCGCGACATCGCTCGGATCAGAGAGGGCAAGGAAACTGTTGGGGCGCTTGTCGGGATTCAGGCGGCGGAGGGTGCCGGAGGCGACCATCTGGTCGCACAGCATGTTGTATTCGGCGTCGGAGCCATCACACCAGTGGATCCGGTCGGGCTGACACAGCCCCGTCATTTCGGCGATCCACTCCTTGAGCCGGGTATTCGTCACCCACGCGGGAATCGAAGCGGCAGCCTGCCGGGGCTTGGTCGTCGCGGTCATCCGAAGAACTCCGTCGCTGGGCACGACGGGCCGTCCGGATACCACCGGCGGCCCTCGCGCGGGGACGGAAAGATCGTCCGCGGGCAACCGCGGGGCAACCGGGACGGCAACGATGAATGATTATTCAGCGCTGGCCTACGGGCGGAACGGCACCATGTCGGCCCGGAAGTGGTAGGCGTTTTCTGCCGTTCCGTGATCCCGGTTGGTGAGGGCGTCGGCGGTCGGCACCGCGTACATCAGGTCCAGCGAGTCGGGAGAGTGCTGGAACAGTCCGAGCGAGTGACCCAGCTCGTGCGCCGCGACGGTACGGAGGCATTCATCGAGATCCGGTGCCCCCGGTATGCTGGGGTAGACGTAGATCCGGATGGGCAGCCGCAGCTGGAAGCGGGTGTTGACCGTGTCGATGTCCGTCGCCCCGAGGCAGGAGGGGACGAACGCACCGAGCCGCGGGGGAGCGGGCAGTGTCAACGGTGGTGGCTGGATGGTGCGGACGATGACATCGGCGGTGGTGGAATCCGCGACGATCCGTCCGTCCCACTCGCCGTAGAGGAAGGCGTTCCGCCAGAGCGCGATCCCCTGCTGGATGCGCTGCGGAGCGCTGAATTGATCTTCGACCCAGATCCTGACCGGAAGCGAGGTGCGCGGCCAATGGAAGCTGAGCGTGTCGACCTGCGGTCCGCCGCTGTCATAGGTGATGAAGAGGCGCCAGTCGTAGCGCGCACTGCGCGAGGGGGAGATGATATCGCTGCACGCGATGCCGCCGGCGAGAGCGAGGGCGGCCACGAGGCTGAGGGCGGTTGAGCGGTTCATGGGAGCTGAAACTCGATTCCGAGGCCGCCGCCGAGGCGGTGGACATCCTGGGTTCGGGTGAAGCCGTTGGCGGCAAACTCATCCGAAGAAAACCGCTGATAGTCGTAGCGGAGCCGGGCCACGAGGGCCAGGTCGCCCTTCAGCGGGATATGGTAGCTGGCGCCACCAGTGAGCAGCAGCAGTGTCGGACCGCCGGTGCGGAAGAAGTCCTGCTTGTCCGGGAGGTACTTGAGGATACCCGCGCCGGCCCGGTAGCGCAGCCGGTGAAAGATGGGGCCCTCGACGCCACCGGTGAGACTCAACGTTCGATAGGATGGCCCGCTGGTAGTCGGGAAGCCGGATTCCTTGATGTTGGTGCCGCCGAATCCGAGCCCCAGCTCGACGCCAAAGCGTTCCCGGGCCGAAACCGGTAGCGAGGCGCCGAGCACCACGGTGGGCGCGAGCTTCTGGTTCACCGTGATATCCTGGAAGATGCGGTCGGTGCTGAGCTTGGTGCCGCCCATGAAGTCGAGGCTGGCACTGTAGCGAATCTGTCCGGCGAGCGCGGCGGGGCACAGCAGCGCGAGGACCAGCGTGCGGCGGAGAATTCTCATGTCGCCTAAGATGCAGTCGGGTGAGGGGATCGTCAACGCGGGGGACGTGCAGCCCCTCGACCGTACGCACGCAGCCGGCGCAGCATCTTGCGGTCGAGTGTGACCATGTCGTCCCCTTTCGGGGTCTCGATGATCTTCACAACGTGATCGAATCGCCGGTCGCGCATCAGGTACTGGAAGGGGATGGGGCCGAGGCTCCCCTCGCCGATCAGTTCATGCCGGTCCCGGTGCGACGCGAATGGCGTCTTCGAATCGTTCAGATGCAGACAGCGCAGGTGCGCCAGGCCAAGGACGTCCTCCCACTCGGCCCAGACCGCGTCCGAGTCCTGTACCAGGTCGTAGCCTGCGGAGTAGAGGTGGCAGGTGTCGGCGCAGAAACCGATGCGGGCACGCAGCGGTTCGGGGATGAGGCGGCGCAGGGTGGCAAGTTCGCTGAAGTCCCGCCCAAGGGCGGTCCCGGTGCCCGCCGTGGTCTCCAGGAGGACCATGACTTGGCCAGGGACCGCGGCGAGGCAGCGAGCATAATTCGTTGCGTTGCGTTCGATCCCGCGTTCCCGGTCATCGATATAGTTGCCCGGATGCGACACCAGGTGGGGTATCCCCAGCAGTTCACACCGCCGGAGTTCCGCGATGAAAGACGCGACTGAGCGAGCACTTAGCTCGGGATCAGGGGAGGCCAGGTTGATGAGGTACGAATCGTGCGACACGACCGCGCGTACCCCCGATTTCTCCAGCTCATCCCGGAATGCCGTGCGGGTCTCCTCGCCAATGGCGGGCTCGCGCCACTGGTTCGGGGTCTTGGTAAAAAGTTGCAGGGCCGAGGCGCCGATGGCCGCGGCCCGGGCTGGTGCCGTCGGTACTCCGCCCTGGGTTGAAACGTGGGCCCCGAGCAGTTCGATCGGTGGAGTGGGAGTCTGCGCCATGCTGATAGAGTTCCTTGACACCAGGAAGCGCCCGGGTACGTTCCGCCGCCACGCCGGGACACCATCGTTGATTCCATTGTGACTGCCCCCACTCCGCCGCGCCGGATTCTGCTGCTCGGTGACGCTGCCGCCCGGCCCGAAGGGCTGGAGCGGGCTCTGGCGCGTGGCGGCTACCACCTGCTCGAGTCCGAGGGCGAAAACGGAACGCCACCCGCACTCGCGCCCGACTTGGTGCTCATCGCCGCGCCCCGCGCCGATGAGCACCTGGAGCGCGCCCTGCACACCCTCGCCGGGGAAGCCTGGACCGATATTCCACGCATCGTGATGCTGGCGGAGCATGATAGCGACGGCGCGGTCAAGGCGCTCACGATGGGAGCCGATGATGCGCTGTCCGCACCGGTTCATCTTGGCGAACTGACCGCCCGGCTGGCTGCCCGGCTCCGGCGCGCGCCCGCTGCGGAAGCTCCCGGCCGGCGGGAAGTGTGGCGTCAGGAGCTGATGTTCGACATCCTCGAGGAGCTCTCGTCGTCGCTCCGCTCGGATGCGATCGTCGAGACGCTGGTCCGCCGGGTCGGGCTCGCCCTCGAATTGCCCCGCTGTTCCTTCCTGCTCGCGTCCCCCTGGGAACGCTACGGCCGCGTCGTGGCCGTCTGCGAGAAGCCCGCCACCCGCGACCTCCGGGTGGACCTCTACCGCTATCCGGAGATCCGTGAGGCGCTCCGCACCGAGCAGACGGTCTTCATCCCGGACCTCGAGCACCACGCCTACTTTGCCGAGATCCGGCCGCTCTGGAAAGAACTCGGCGTCACCGCCGACGTGCGCAGTGTGGCCGTCATCCCGGTGAACCTCCATGGCCGCCCGGCGGGGGTCTTCCTGCTGCGGACCCGTCGTGAAGATCCGCCACTGACGCAGGAACAGCTCAGCTTCGCCGAGCGGCTGCTCCGGGCCGCGGCGCGGCTGCTGGAGAACGAGGAGCGCCGCGCCGGCGTCGCCCGGCGCCAGGCCAGCGCACTCGCGACCGACATGCTCACCGGCTGCAGCAATCCCGATGCGCTCGACCGGCGGATTCAGGAGGAATTCGAGCGGGCCCGCCGCTACGCCTTGAGTTTCAGCCTGGTCCTGCTCGATGTGGACCATCTGCGGGGGTACAACGAGCGGTTCGGCACGGTCGTGGGAGACCGGGTCCTGGCCGAACTGGGCGGTCTGCTGCTGCGCGAGGTCCGGGCCCCGGACTTCGTCAGCCGATACGGCGGCGATGAATTCGCGCTGCTGTTGCCCGAGACGGATCTCGTCGGCGCCCGGGCCTCGATCGGCCGGGTGCGCGCACGGATCGATGCCCATGACTTCCCCGACTTGAGCCTTGATGACCGGCCGACCTTCTCTGCCGGCATCGTGACCTTCCCGCACCCTGCCGCCAGTGACACGCAGGACATCTTCGCCCTGGTGGAAGCGGCGCTGTTGCGGGGCAAGGCGCAGACCGACGGACGGATCGGGACGGCGGACACGGTGGCAGCGTAGGGTAGGGGTTTTACAGGGGCGGATCTCAGACCCGCCCCTGCCAAAACCCCTACCGACGGCGCTTCAACCAGTCCGATGGATCCAGCGCGATGCCATCCTCCCCGCGGATCTCGAAGTACAGGTGCGGTCCCTGGTCTGTTGTCTCTCCGCCCACCGTTCCGATGATCATGCCGCGGGTCACCTTGTCGCCGACCGCCACCTTCGCCTGATCGAGCTGGGTATACAGCGATCGATAGCCGTTGCCGTGATCGAGGATGACCGTGAGGCCGTAGGTTCCCAGCCGCTGGACCCGCTCCACCGTCGCCGACTCCACCGCCCTGACCGGCGTTCCCACCGCGGCCCCGATGCCGATCCCGTTGTTGCGAATGGTCGCTCCCGAGGCCAGTCGCTCCCGCCCGAAGGTCACCACGATCCGCCCGTCCACCGGCCAGTCGAGCTTGCCGATATCCGCGGTGGTCAGCGTGCCGGCGCCCGCGGCGCTCGCCGCCGGCGGATTGCGCCTGGCCGAGTTGCGGCGGGCCGCCTCCAGCTCGGCGAGGAGGGTATTGAGCTGGGCTTCATCACGCTCGAGCGCCGTCAGGCGCTGCTCGGTGGTCCTGGCGCTCTTCCGGACGTCGCGGAGACGGCGGCCACTCTCCTCGACCAGGGCGCCGTAGCGCTTGAGTTCCGTCGCTCGATCCTCCCGGCTCCGGTCCAGCTCCGTGCGCACCTGCAGGATCTCCTTGCGCCTCCGATCCACCCGGGCGGTCAGCTTCTCGACATCGTCCACCAGGGTCTGGTCCTGCCGCGACTGCAGAAAGAGGTACTTGTAGCGCGACAGCAGATCGCCAAACGATTGCGCCGCCACCATGACCTCGAAGGTGTACATCGAACCGCGCTTGTAGATCTCAGCGAGTCGGCGTGCCAGCACCGCGCGCTTCTCGGCGAGGTTGTCCTGCGCCAGCGCCAGGTCGCTCGCCGCCTGATCGGCGTGGGCATTGAGCCCGCCGATCTGGGTTTCGATCTCGTTCACGATCCGGTTGGTGGTCTGCCGCTGGCGCTCGAGGTTGCTGAGCTCCTGGCCGATATCATGCACCTGGCCCTGCAAACGGCTCCGCTCATCCTCCAGCCGGGCCCGCTCCCGGCGCACCTCCTCCAGCCGGCGGCGCGAGTCGTCGAGTTCCGATTGAGCGGCGAGGCGGACAGCAGGACTGGCGGACAGCAACAGCGCGATCACGACCAGAAAGCGTTTGACCCCGAACCCGGCCCGCCTGACCGCCCCACCGCCTGACCGTCCGCTCGGCCGCCTAGACATTCCGCAGGTGCCGCCCCACGCTCACCAGGCTCCCGCCGAGGCCGATGGCCACGCCGAACAGGATGCCGAGCAGGAGATGTTGCGGGTCGAGGAAGACGATGCCGGAGGTGGCGAGCTCCGACTGCCCCCGGAACAGAAGAAAGGTGCCGTAGGAGAGCAGCAGGGCGACGCCACCGCCCAGCAGACCCTTCAACGCGCCTTCGAGGAGAAACGGACCGCGAATGAATCCGTTGGTGGCGCCGACCAGACGCATGACCGCGATCTCGCGGGCGCGCTGCAGCACCGTAATGCGGATCGTGACCCCGATGATCACCACCGCCACCGCCGCGAAGGCGAGTCCGATCGTGAGTCCCACCAGTCCGGCGATGTTGCGCAGCCGGTCCAGCTTCTCGATCCATTCGCGTCCGTAGCGGACATCGTCGACAAATCCGTATCCCTGGAGGCGCGTGGCGACGGCCGCGACATGGGCGCCGTCGCGGAATCCCTCCTTCATCTGGATTTCCAGCGAGGCGGGCAACGGGTTGACCGATAGGTCGCGGTAGGCGTCGCGGAACTCCACCAGCTCGGCGCGGGCCCGCTTGAGCGCCTCATCCTCGCTGACAAAGGTGACGCGCTGCACCTCGGGAAAGGCGGTGATGTCCTGTGACGCCAGCGCGATCGTCTCGGGCGGCGTTCCGCTCAGGAGGTAGGCGACCACCTCGACCCGCTGTTCCACCGTGTGCAACGCCGCCCGGAGGTTCACGGCGACCAGCGCGAAGAGCCCGACGGCGTACAGCGAGAATCCGATCGTGGTGATGGAGAGCGCGGAGAGGAGCGGGGCGCGACGGAACGACAGCAGCGCCTCGCGAAGGAGCAGCCTCATACCGGCTCTCCCGCGGTCTCGTCCAGGCCGCTGTCAAAGACCACGGCGCCTTCGCGCAACTCGATGGTCCGGTAGGTCGTCTGCTTCACCAGGTCGAGGTCATGGGTCGCCATCACCACGCAGGTCCCGCTGGCATTGATCTCCCGGATCAGCTGAAAGACGCCGCGGGTGGCGCGCTCGTCGAGGTTGCCGGTCGGTTCGTCCGCCAGCACGATGGCCGGATCGTTGACCAGTGCCCGTGCCAGCGCGACCCGCTGCTGCTCGCCCCCGGACAGCTCCTGGGGATACGCATGCGCTTTGGCGGCCAGCCCGACCTGCGTCAGCACCCGCATGACCCGCGCGGGAATGCTGTCGGCGCGCGCGCCGGTGACCTCCAGCGCAAAGGCGATGTTTTCCTCCGCGGTCCGGTCATCCAGCAGCCGGAAATCCTGAAACACGATCCCCAGCCGGCGGCGCAGCCGCGGAATCTCCGCGGGCCCGAGTTCGGCGATGTTGAAGCCGGAGATGCGCACCTGCCCGCTGGTCGGCTGCAGCGCTCCCTGCATGAGCTTGAGGATGGTGGACTTGCCCGCGCCGGAGTGACCGGTGAGAAAGACAAACTCTCCCTTGGCCACGTGAAGGGAGACATTCTTGAGGGCGGCGCCCTTGGGATAGTCCTTGAAGACGTGCGCGAAGCGGATCACGAAGAGAACATAAGGGGGTAGGTGGCAGGGAGCAGATAGCCGTCAGCGAGACGCCGCCGATCGGGTCGGGGAGCGCTGGTGCCTCGGGAGACACGCTGCCACCTGCCAGCTGCTCCCTGCCACCCTCGGTTCATCCCAGTGCCTGCTCCAGATCCCCGATGATGTCCTCGGCATTCTCCAGTCCGCAGGAGAGCCGGACAAAGCCGTCGGGGATGCCCTGCCCGGCGCGCTGTTCCTCGGTGAGGTGCCGGTGGCTGTTCAGCCGCGGCTCCGAGATCAGGCTTTCCACCCCGCCCAGGCTCGGGGCATGCGCGATCATCGTGAGCTTCTTGAGGAACCGCTCGGCGCCTCGGACACCGCCCTTGAGCTCGAGGCCCACCATGCCGCCGAACCCGCTCAGCACCCGCACCGCGAAGGCGTGATCGGGATGGGAGGCCAGTCCCGGGTAATGCACCGTGATGAACTCCGGCCGGGTGGCGGCCCAGGCCGCGACGGCCGCGCCGTTGGCGTTGTGGCGCTGCATGCGCACATCGAGGGTGCGGAGCCCGCGTTCGACCAGCCACGCCGCATGCGGGTCGATCGACTGGCCCCAGAGCCGCATCAGCCGGTTCACTTCCTCGACCAGGGCGGCTGAGCCGGCGACGGCGCCGGCGATGATGTCGCTGTGCCCGTTGAGGTACTTGGTCGCGCTGCTGATCACGATATCGGCGCCGTGCTCCAGCGCGCGGAAATTGACCGGGCTGGCAAAGGTGGCGTCGACCAGCAGTGCGAAGCCGCCGTCGCGGGCAATCTGGGCCATCGGCGCGAGGTCGATGACCCGCATCGTGGGATTGGTGGGCGTTTCCACGAACACGGCACGGGTGCGCTTGCGCACCGAGCGGCGCCACAATCGTGGCTGGTCGGGATTCACATAGGTCACCTCGATCCCGAACCGACCCAGCTCCTCGTCGAACAGCCGGCGGGTGCCGCCGTAGATCCAGGAACTGGCCAGCAGGTGATCGCCCGGCCGCAGCACCGCCAGGTGAGCGAGCGCCGTCGCTCCCATTCCGCTGGCGGTGAAGATCGCGGCTTCGGCGCCTTCCAGCAGCGCGTACTTGGCGGCGAGGGCGACCTGGTTCGGGTTGTTGCCGTACCGGGAGTAGAGCACCTCCTCGTCGGAACCGACCGGGCTGGTGAAGGTGCTGCTCTGGAAGACGGGGGTGATGACCGGCGCCCAGTCCGCCAGCCGGCCGGACGCGCCGTGAATCGCGAGCGTCGAGAGGCCGGGCCGCTTCGTCATACCGCGAGCGGCACGGTGTAGGCTCCGTCGCTGGCGCGGACCACGTTGAGCCGGATCAGCACGTCGAGCGCACTCCGCGCCCGCTCGAGCGTCCAGCCGATCCGAGCCGCCAGACGGTCCGTGCTCAGCTCTTCGCCGGTCTCCAGTGCCCCGAAGGCGTCGCGCATGTCGGGCTCGACCCGGCCGACCATCCGCACGCTGCCGCTCACGGCATCGCGGATCAGGGCGACGATGGCGTGGTGGTTGAGCACATGCTCGATGGCCTCGAGCTGGTCCTCCCGCAGCCCCTGCAGCAGGACGAAGGTGCCCGCCGTCTGCCGGAGCAGCAGCTTGGCGACGATCTCTTCGGCACAGCTCAGGTCCACCAGTCCGACGTCGGAGAAGTCGAGCACCGTGACCGTCGCGCCGGCGGCCTCCAGCGCCTGCTCGATGCTGCTGCGCACCGCGCGCCCGGTGGCGCGGGTCACCAGATCCCGATACGGCGTCCGGACCGCCTCCCGCAGCACCTGCTCGATCTGGATCGTCTGTCTCATCCGCGCTTGGCCTCCTGGGCCGGGATCACGATCTGGACCTGCGCACCGGGGAAGGGCGAGAGGTGTTCGGTGAGCGGCACATCATCATCCCACGACGGCACAATGGCGATGCGCGCCGTGCCACTGCGGATGGTGAGCTTGCCATCCCATCGGCTGAGATAGCGCTTGATCCCGGCGATACCCTGCCCCCGGCCCGGATCACGGAACCGGCTGGTATGCTGAATGACGGCGGCCTCGAGCGCGGCGGCATCGCCCCACCGATCGCCGAAGCGGCGCTGCTGGGTCGCCTCCAGCGAGCGGCGGAAGCCGATCCCGGCGTCGCTGACGGCGATCACCACCACCCGTCGCCCCAGTTGCCGACGAAACTTATACGCATGGACCGAAACCCACCCGCCGGTTCCGGCGTGTTCCACAATATTCTGACATGCCTCCGAGAGCGCCATGGCGAATCCCATGGTCGCCTTGGCTTCGAGGCCCAGCTCCCCGTGGATGATCCGGGCTGCGCCTTCCTGGATCCGGCCCACCACCGTGTGCACATCCTCCGATGCGCGCACCGGGGTCACATCGAGCAGGACATCCGATTGCTCGTCCGGCTTCTGCTTTGGCACCTTCCCATGCAGCTCGAACAGCTCCGCCGCATGGCGAAAGAACCCGGTGCGGGTCCAGTAGCGGCGCACGTCCTCGGCCACCGGGACGGTGAACGCGGGCATCGCGCCTCCCGCTTCCTGGACCGCCTGGCCCGCTGTCAGCATGGCGACGAGGCCGAAGGGTGAGGCCCACTGCGCGGTGCGTGCGTCGAACACCATCTTGTCGGTGAGCGCGCCGGCGCCGAACGAGTGGGCAAACTGCTCGAAGCTGCGATCATCGAACTTGGCCGGGATCTCCACGACCCGGCTCATGCGTTCGCCCCTGCCGGTCGCGCCAGCTCGCCCCGCAGCAGCGGGCCCAGCGTCCCTGCCCCGCGCAATTCGGCGTTCCGCGCCGCGAGACGGTTGGCTTCGCGGATGGCGACCTCCGGCGTGGCGCCCCCGATCAGCCCGGAGCAGAGCGCGGCGCCGAAGACATCCCCGCATCCGGTCGGGTCGACGGCGTTCACCGCCGGCGCCGGAATGAGCGAGGTCCGGACGGCCGGGGACGAACCCCGTAGCGCCGGCGCCCCGCGCCCCGCGCCTCGCGCCTTCTCTCCGCTCAGCGCCAGCCGCTCGAACCCCGGTGCGGCCACGTACGCCGTCCCGCGCGGTCCCAGGGTGACAACGAGCAGCGACACGCCGGCGTCAAGCGCCTGCGCGGAAACCGCGAGGGGGTCCGGACCAAACTGGCGCATCTCATCCTCGTTCATCTGGACGACATCGAAACACCCGAACCATCCGGCGGGATCTGCGAGCGGCCGCAGCACCCGTACCCCATCCTGCGGCATGCCGAACAGCAGGCTGTGCACGTCGGCGTAGATCGGCCCGGGGAACGCCTGCCGCAATGCCCGCGCGGTGCCCAGCTCCAGTTCGAATCCGGAAATGAAATTCAGGTAGAGTGCGTCCAGGTCCTGGACCATCGGCCCCAGTTCGGCCCAGGTCCACCCCGGTACCCCGCCCGACATCCGCTCGCACCGCCGCTCGGCGGAGGCGTATCGCAGCGTGACGCGATTGTTCGGCGCCGGCACTTCGACCGCCCGCGCCCCCGGGACCAGGCGGTGCAGGCTGCGGAACAGGTCTCCCGCGCGGTCCTTGAGGTCGCTGCCGACCTTGATCAGCGGCACGCCCTGCCAGCCCGGGGGCAGCGCTGCCTCGAAGCCGCCAAGGGCATAGGCGATGCCACCCCATTCCTCCACCGGCGCCGCCGCGGGATCGCGCCCATGGATCACGTCCCAGACCAGCGAGCCGAGAATGCCGAGTTTAGGCATGAGAGAAGGTGGCAGGTGGCAGCGTACAGGTGGCAGTCAGGAGCATCGGGACTGCTGTCCGCCTTGGTCGTTCAGTCGATCCGTGAGATTCCACTACTTTCGCCCCGCTACCTGCCACCTGCCACCTACACTATCCCCGCCTCCACCTGCTCCTGAAACGCCCGCACGGCGCCATACACCCCCGCGACACCCGTCAGGGTACCGGGCACGATCCGGCAGACCTCGACGGCGGGCTTGAACGCACGACGGGTAACTTCACGCCGGAGGGGCTCGAACAGATGCTCGCCGGCCAGCGTGACGCCCCCGACGACCACGATCGCTTCGGGATTGAAGATATTGATCAGGTTGGCGACGGCGGCACCGAGAAACCGGGCCGTGTCCCGCACCACGTCGAGGGCCAGTTCGTCGCCGGCCTTGGCCGCCTCGTAGACCAGCTGGGCGGTGACCTGCCTCAGGTCGCCACCCACATAGCCGGGGAGACTCGACGCCGACCCGCTCTCGATGGCCTCGACCGCGCGGAGCGCGATGTTCGGTCCCGAGGCATACGCCTCGACGCAGCCGTAGTTGCCGCACTTGCAGCGGCGGCCATGGACATCGATCGTCATGTGCCCGATCTCGCCGGCGATGTCGGAGGCGCCGTGATACAGCCGGCCCCCGATGATGATGCCGCCGCCGATGCCGGTGCCGATCGTGAGGCCCACGGCGTTGCGTGTGCCTTGCGCCGCACCCCGCCACCATTCGCCGAGGACGGCGCAGTTGGCGTCATTGTCGAGCGCCGCCCGGAGCCCCAGGCCGTCGGCCAGCCGCTGCCGCAGCGGCATGTTGACCCAGCCAAGGTTCGGCGTGAGCAGCACGATGCCGGTATCGATTTTCAGCGGGCCGGGCGCGCCGATGCCCAGCCCGATCACCTCGAGTCCGGGTACTTCCACCTGCGCCGCGGTGATCGTCGCGCGCGCGCTCGCGATGATCCGCTGGACCACGGCATCCGCGCCCTCCTCCGCGCCGGTCGGCACGCTGCGCACGCCGTAGACGGCCGACCCGTCCTCGGCGACGCAGCCGGAGACGATGTTCGTGCCGCCAAGGTCGACGCCGATGATGGTTCGCATGGGACGCAGGGAAGGGGAAAGGGAACGGGAGCGCCGCTAATGATAGAAGCACCGCGGCAATCTCTCCACTCCGTCGCTGCTGGGGGCGCGCCGGCCCGCGCTCACCTCCCCGCGGGTTGATCTCGCGGGTACCGGCGGACCGGCAGGCGGTTCCTAGCTGCTCCGGCTCAATCTCGCCCCCACCGCCGCCACCACCGCCGCCACGTCGATCTCCCGCATGCAGCGATGATGGCCCAGCGGGCAGGTGACCGGACCGTGGTGGTGACAGGGGCGACAGCCCAGCCGCGGATGCTCGACCACCCGGTCTGCCGGCCACACCGGGCCGAAGCCGAATGCCGGGACGGTCGGGCCGAACAGGGCGACGACCGGCACGCCGAGCGCGGTGGCCAGGTGGAGGGGGGCGGAATCGTTGGTGACCAGCAGCGCGGCGCGCGCCAGCAGCGCCGCCGAGACCATGAGGGGCAGTGCCCCTGCCGCGTTCCAGCTCCGGCCGGGCGCACGAGCGACGACGGCCTCCCCCAATGCGACCGCATCACTGCCGCCGAGCACGACGATCGGTTCGCGGACCGCGGCGGCGAGGTCGGGATAGAACGGCCACCGCTTGGTGTCCCACCGCGCCCCCGGCGCAAGCGCCAGAAATCGTGCGGGGATCCGTCGTTCCAGCAGCCACTCGTCCGCCCGAGCCCAGTCGCTCTCGGAGAGCGCCAGCCAGGGCGGAGCGGGCAGGGGGTCGGAAGCTGGACCGGCCAGCGTGGCGATCCTGCTGCTCATCGGGCCGGCGCTGCGGGCCCGGGCTTGGGTATAGAGGAACGCACCCGGGGCGCCGCTGAAGCCGATGCGCTGGGGAATACCGGCAAGCCGCGCAATCAGGGCGCTCCGGATCGACCCATGCGGCAGGAACACGGTCGCGTGACGCAACCGTCGCAGCGTGCGCGCCACGCCCAGGAGTCCACCGAGCCCGCCGTCATGACCATGCTTGTCGAACAGGATCGCGCGGCGGACGGCGGGGTGGCCGAGCACGATTGGAAGCGAGCCGGGTGTGGTGAGTACATCCACCGGCCCACGGGTGGCGGCGAGCGATATGAGGAGTGGGAGCGTCAGAATCGTGTCGCCCAGAAAGGCGGTCTGGACGACCAGGGTGCCTTCGGTCGCGCTGCGGGGACGGGCACCGGCGATGGGCCCGGTGACGGGGGACGGCCCGGGCATCGGCGGGTCCGACCTATTCCACCTGCAATACCGCCAGGAATGCCTCCTGCGGAATCTCGACCGAGCCCAGCTGCTTCATCCGCTTCTTTCCCTCCTTCTGCTTCTCCAGCAGCTTGCGCTTGCGGGTGATGTCACCGCCATAGCACTTGGCCAGCACGTCCTTGCGCAGCGCCGAAATCGTCTCGCGGGCGATGATCTTGTTGCCGATCGCCGCCTGGAGGGCCACCACGAACATCTGGCGCGGAATCAGTTCCTTCAGCTTCTCCGCCACCTTCTTGCCGTATTCGTACGACTTGTCCTTGTGCAGGATCACGCTGAAGGCGTCGATCGCGTCGCCGTTGATCAGCATGTCGAGCCGGACGAGGTCGGAGGCCCGGTAGTCGGTCATCTCGTAGTCCAGCGACGCATAGCCGCGCGAGATGCTCTTGAGCCGGTCGTAGAAGTCCAGCACGATCTCCGCGAGCGGAAACTCGAAGTCGAACTCCACCCGGCTGGCGTCCAGATATTTCATCCCCAGGTAGATGCCGCGCCGGTCCTGGCCCAGCTTCATGATCCCGCCGATATACTCCGTCGGGGCCATGATGCGCGCCTTCACGTACGGTTCCTCGATGCGGCTGATCGTCGCCGGGTCCGGCATCTTGGTGGGGTTTTCCATGAGCTGTGTCTCGCCATTGGTGAGAAACAGGTGGTACTCCACCGTCGGCACCGTGGTGATCAGGGAAAGATTGAACTCCCGCTCCAGCCGTTCCCGCACGATCTCCATGTGCAGCAGGCCCAGGAAGCCGCAGCGGAACCCGAAGCCCAGGGCGGTCGAGGTCTCCGGTTCGTACTGCAGGCTGGCGTCATTGAACTTGAGCTTGGCCAGCGCGTCGCGCAGGGTCTCGTACTGGTCGGAGTCGGTGGGGTACAGTCCGGCGAAGACCATCGATTTCACGTCGCGGTATCCCGGCAGCAGCTCCGGCGCGGGGTGGTCGGCATCGAGGATGGTATCGCCCACCCGGGTGTCGCTTACGCTGCGGAGGTTGGCCACCACATACCCCACCTCGCCCGCCTCCAGCTTGCCGGTCTTGTGCTGCCCCAGCTGGAGGTAGCCGACTTCATCGACGGTGTAGACATCCTCGGTATGCGATCCGAAGCAGATCCTGGTGCCGTGCTCGATCGTCCCATCCACCACACGGATACTCGGGATGGCCCCGCGATACCGGTCAAAGTAGGAGTCGAACACCAGCGCGCGGAGCGGGCCTTTCGCCTTGCCTCGCGGCGGCGGAACCCGGCGGACGACCTCTTCCAGTAACGCGGGGACACCGGTGCCTTCCTTGGCGGACACCGAGAGGATCTCCTCCCGCTTCGCGCCGATCAGGTCCATGATCTCCTTGGCCCGTCGCTCCGGCTCCGCCCCAGGCAGGTCGATCTTGTTCAGTACCGGAATGATGTCGAGGCCGGCATCGAGGGCGAGGAACAGGTTCGAGAGCGTCTGGGCCTGGATCCCCTGGGACGCATCCACCACCAGGATCGCCCCCTCGCAGGCGGCGAGCGAGCGGGACACCTCGTAGGTGAAGTCCACGTGGCCCGGGGTGTCGATCAGGTTGAGCTCGTAGGTGTGGCCGTCAAGCGCGCCGTACACCATGCGCACGGCATTGAGCTTGATCGTGATGCCGCGCTCGCGCTCGAGGTCCATGGTGTCGAGCAGCTGCTCGCGCATGAGGCGCTTTTCCACGGCGCCGGTGGCCTCGATCAGGCGGTCAGCCAGGGTGCTCTTGCCGTGGTCGATGTGGGCCACGATACAGAAATTTCGGATACGCGACTGCTTCATGGGCGGCAATATAGCTGGAGCCGCCCGTTCCACGGTCCCCGCCCGACTCGGTGGCCGACTACTCTTCCCGGCATGACCGATCGTTCCCCGGCCTCTGCCCATCTCGGCATGCTCCTCACCACCCTGATCTGGGGTGGCAATTTCACCATTTCCAAGCTCGCCCTCCGCGAAATCCCCCCTCTGCCGTTCACCGCGATTCGCTTCGTGGCGGGCTCGCTCGTCCTGGCCATCGTCCTGCTCCGGCTCGACCGATTGCGCTGGCCCCCCGCCGGGATGGGCTGGCCGCTCATCATCCTCGGCCTCATCGGTAACACCCTCTACCAGCTCTGCTTCATTCATGGGCTGTTCCGCACCAGCGCGACCGATGCCGCCCTGATCCTCGCCAGCCTGCCCACCATCGTGACGGTCTCCGCCGCCCTGCTCGGACTGGAACAGACCACCGTCCGGCAGCGGTGGGGCGTGGTCCTGGCGACGACGGGCGTCGTGGCGATTGTCCTGCGGAATGGATTCGGTCAGGGCGGGGGAGATCTGGTGGGCGACCTGCTCATGCTCGCGGCCACCGGATGCTGGACCATCTACTCGCTGGGCCTGCGGCGCATCTCCGGTTCGATGCCGGCGCTGGAGCTCACTGCCTGGACCCTGTTCACCGGAACGCCAGGGCTCTTCCTGATGGGCCTTCCGGGACTGGTGGCGCTCGACTGGGGCGGCGTGAGCGTCGCCGGATGGGCCGCCGTCGGGTACGCCGCGCTGCTCTCGCTCACCGCCGCCTATGTGCTCTGGAGTCGCTCCATCCGGGCCCTCGGTGCCGGCCGCACCGCGATCTACTCCTGCGGCGTCCCGCTCGTGGCCGCCACTGTCGCTCTCCTGCTCCTCGGCGAACAGCCGACACTCGCCCATGCCCTCGGGGCAACACTCATCATTTCCGGTGTGCTGCTCAGCAACCGGGGGCTGGTCCCCAGTACGCCACCGCCCGAGTAGGCGCGGGGGGGTGGCGCACTGCGGGGATGCCTCAGCCGGCCACCGTCAGCTCCTCCAGCCTCGCCATCGCCCGCCGAAGATGCGGGATCACGATGCTCCCGCCAACCACCAGACCCACCGAGAAGATCTCGAGGAATTCCTCGCGGGTCGTCCCCTCCTCGTGGCAGCGCACCACATGATAGGTGATGCAGTCGTCGCACCGGAGCACGAGGCTCGACACCAGACCGAGCATCTCCTTGGTCTTCGTACCCAGGGCGCCAGGCTCATAACAGCGATGATCGAGCGCGAAGAAGCGGTTGATTGTCAGGTTGCCCGCGTTCAGGATGACGTCGTTCATCCTGGCGCGGAAGCCGTGGAAGTCGTCGAGGGGAGTTGGGGAGTCAGCCATGGGTCACGCCGGGCCGCTGAACCGGCCGCAGCTCTTTCGGTTGAGGATCAGATCGCAGTGAACCGCAGTCGAAGGGAATCTATGCTGGGATTCCCGCCGTGACCCACGGGAGTATGCGTGTGCTCGGCAACGGCAAACGGGCAGTTGGGGGATCTCGATCCCCCCAACCGCCCGCCTGACCGTCCGGCCGACTGACCGTTCGACCTACGCCGCCGGCTTCTTCCCGACGATCTTGTCGTAGCTCTCGGGATTCCACTTCGGCCGTGCCGCCGAGTTGGCAATGTCCTGCCCGAGATAGAAGAGCATTTGCAGGATCCGGGATTCCTTCTCGGCGTCCACCTTGTCCGGGGAGTCGGTTACCTGGTGATAGTCGGCGTGGACCCCGTTGAAGAAGAACAGGACGGGCACGCCCTTGCGGGCAAAATTGAAGTGGTCCGAGCGGAAGTAGAAATTTTCCTCGGGCCAACGGTCCGCGATCGGTGCCATGTTCAGCTGCGGGTGAGCGGCGCTCACCCGGCTCAGTGTGGCTCCGAGGTCGGAGTGCTCCTGCCCGATGGCCACGATTGTATCCGGCCAGTTGCGTCCGATCATGTCGATGTTGATGTTCGCCACGATCTGCGGCAGCGGCACCGTCGGGTGCTCGGAGAAGTAGTTGCTCCCCCACAGGCCCTTCTCTTCGCCGCTCACCGTCATGAAGATGATCGAGCGCTTCGGGCGTGCGCCCTTGCGGGTAAAGGCCTCCGCCAGCTCCATGATTCCAGCGGTGCCGGAGCCGTCGTCATCAGCGCCGTTGCAGATGCTGTCGGCGCCTTTGGCCTGACAGCCGCCCGTCCCGTTCGGACCGGCCACGCCGACATGATCCATGTGCGCGGAGTAGACCAGGTATTCCTGCTTGAGCTTGGGATCGGAGCCCTCCAGCACCCCGATGGTGTTCGGCGCTGATACCTCGCTCAGGACTTCGTCCTTCAGGCCCAGGCCGACGGTCAGCTGGGGCAGCGGGGTGATCACGGCCGCGGCCGAGCTCCGGATGGTGTCGAGATTGAGGCCGGCCAGCTGGAGCACTTCGCCCAGGGCGCGCTCGTGCACCTCCACCACCGGGCTCGCGTCCTCGCCGGCGCCGACCGTGACGCGAATCGCACTCTGCGCCCGCACCCGGGTGGCGAAGACGGTGGAGTCCCGGTTGGACAGCAGCACGATTCCCCTCGGCCGCTTCTCGCCGAGTCTCCCGAGGATCTGCTGAACCACGGGTGTCAGCGGCTTGCGATAGTCCATCACCACCAGCACGATTTTGCCGGCCACATCGAGTGTTTCGACAGCCGAGGCGGCGTAGGCTCCGCCGAGCAGCACGGCGGGCGCCATCACCTCCTCCGCCGGGACGCGGCCGAAGGCAAAGCGGGCATCGCGGTCGAGCGCCGCGTGCAGGTGTGCCCCGGCGATCATGAATCCGACGTGGCTGCCGGCGGGATCGATCCGCCGCCGGCTGATGGTATACCGCTGGAAAAAGGTCCCGTTCTCACCCATCGGTTTGAGGCCGACCCGGCGAAACTCGTCCGCCACGTATTTGGCGGTCATCTCCAGCCCCGGACTTGGTGTGTCCCGCCCGAGCATGGAATCATCCGCGATGATATGAATGCGTCGGCTTACGTCCGCCGTCGTGATTGTCGCGGCGGCGGCTCGGAGCGCCGCGGATTGGGCGGACAGGGGCAGGGCAGTGGACGCGAAGAACAACAGTAGGGCGGGGGCGGTGAGTCGCGGCATGCGCATCAGCAATTCCTGACGAAGGACGTGAAGGGGAGCGACCGGCCGACACAAAGCGCCCGGCCGTGGGTGGTACGGCCGGGCGCTCAATGAGGTTTCGAACCGGCTCAGGGCCGACGGCGCTTCAGCTGAGGCTCGCCGGTGCTCCGGGGCTGCGGTGGCTGCGATCGGGGTTCTGCGCGCGGCCGGTCCTGGGGCGGCGGCGAGGCTCGGGGCGCTTCCCGCGCTGGCTCGCGCCGTGGCTCGGCGCTGGGGCGTGGATCGGAGGACGGAGCCCGCGGTGACTCGCGGGTCGGCTCCCGTCGCGGCTCGGCGCCGGGCCGTGGATCAGACGACGGGGCTGGGCGTTCCCCCTGGTCGGAAGTGGAGGCACGGTTGTCCGGGTCATCAGGGCGCTGTGGCCGGCGCCGCGGCGAGTCCTGCGATTCGGTGGACGGAACCTCGCGCGTCCCGTTTCCCTCGCCCCGTGGTTCCGAGCGCCGTTCCGGGCTCGTCGTGGCGCCGGGTTCCGCCCTCGGTTCGCCGCGGCGACCCGGGCTGCGGTCTGGCGTGGCGGTTGTCGACGGTTCCCGCTGGGTGCCGTCGCGCTGCTCCGGGCGGCGAGGGTTGCTTGTCGCGTCCGTCGACCGGCCGTCGGTACGGCGGCGCGGGCTGCCTGGGATCGGAATGCTCCCCCGGCCGCCGATGTCTGCGCTGGTCCGGTCCCGTTCCACCGGACGACGAGGATCGGGGTCGGCGGTGCGGGGACGCTGCGCCACACGGGTCACATAGTCATTGCGCGCGTCGTGGTCCTTGAAGACATACCGCGGGCCGGGACGGTACGGGCGCCCGACATATACGCCCCGGTTGTAGTACCGGTACGGGTAGTAATACCAGTCATCATAGATCACGATCCGAAAACGTGAGCACGAGCTGTAATAGGGATTCCAGGTGTGCCAGCTCGCATAGCTGTGGCAATCGTAGCAGACGAAGCGCGGATAGTCGTAGTGTTTTTCCACGTCGTACTGGGTCACGTCGTAGTCGTAGGTGTCCTGGCCCGAAATGCGCTCGGCCAGATCGGAGACCGCTACATATGGATCGCCACGCACCCGACCGTCGCTGATCGTGTGATAGTCCCAGTGGTCCCCACGGATGATCGCGTCGTAGGTGAAGGGATCCTCGGAGGCGACGGCGAAGATGTACCCCGCGCCCGGGTAGTCATCGACCCGAAATGCCTCATCCCGGTCCCGGCCCAGCACCTCGAAAGTCTTGCCGCCCCGGGCCCAGTTATCCTCCCAGGGGTCGATCGGAAACAGGATGCGCAACCGGCCGTCCGTATCAATTCTGACCACCGTGATGTGCGCATCTTCATCGCTTTTGAAATAGACCCGGACCCGGTCACCGCGCTGGTATGGGTCTTCACGATTGACCCACACGCTGATTCTCGGCCGGGCGGAAGTGGTGCCGCGGACCCAGCGGGCGATCAGGGTGGAAGGGTCCGACGTTGCTGCGGTCGGCGCGGCAGGCGCGGACAGCGCCGCAAGCGCCAGTATCAGGGTGCCGAGCATATTGCCTCCAGGGACGACAGGGTGGACACCAGCCCCCTCAAGCATGGCATGTGCCAGTTTCCCCAATTCTGTGAAGCCAATGTGGGATAACAATTTAGCCTCGAACCACCCGTTTCAGTGCTTTCCGGAAACGTCCGTCCGGCTGGACACCGATGTCTCGCGTTGACTTCGCACAACTCGCCCCGGTACGTTCCGCCCTCAATGTCCCCGGCCACCCGCACCCCACCCCGCATCGATCTGCTCGACCCGCGCGAGGCGGCCGGTCTGGGTGGTATCGAGCTCCTGACCGAGGGCGTGGTCGAAGGGTTCCTCGCCGGCCTCCATCGCTCTCCGCGGCGCGGCTTCTCGGTCGAATTCGCCGAACATCGATCCTACCAGCCGGGCGACGAATTGCGGTACGTGGACTGGAAGCTGCTCGGACGCAAGGACCGGCTGTACGTCAAGCAGTATGAGGAAGAGACCAACCTGCGGGCGATGCTGGTGCTGGACGCCAGTCGCTCCATGGCGTGGGCCGGCGACCCGGCCCGCACCCTGCCGAAGCTGGCCTATGCCCAGCGGCTGGCGGCAGCGATCGGGCTGATCCTCCTGCGACAACGGGACGCGACCGGACTGATCGCGTTCGACGATGCGGTGCGCAGTGTCCTTCCAGCCCGGGCCCGGAGTGCGCAGTGGCATCAGCTGCTGGCGCACCTTGTGACCGTGGTGCCGGGTCAGGGCACCGCGGCGGAGCCGGCGCTGCGTCGGGTGGTCGACCTGCTGCGGCGCCGCGGTCTGGTCATCTTTGTCTCCGATCTCCTGCTCGAGCGCGATCTCGCGCTGCGGGCCCTCAAGTTCCTCCAGCACCGCGGACACCAGGTGATTGTGTTGCATGTCATGGATCCCGCCGAGCTGGATCTCGGGGGTCCGGCGGAGGCTCGTTTCGAGGATCCCGAGACCGGGGCCAGCGTGACGCTGCGGCCAAAGGACTGGGCCGGGGCCTATCGTGAGACGGTGGCGGGAGTGGTGTCAGCCTGGCGCCGGTCCTGTCGCAGCAGCGGCATGCAGTACCACCAGCTCACGACCGACACGCCGTTCGGGCTCGCGCTCCGACGGGTGCTCGCCCGTCCGTCGGGCTTCGCCTGATGGGTTTTCTGCAGCCATGGGTCCTGCTCGGGTTGCCGCTCGCCGGACTTCCGCTGCTGCTGCACCTCATTCAGCGCCGTGATCCCCCCACCCTCGAATTCCCCGCAGTCCGGTACCTGGTGCAGGTCACCCAGGAGCATCAGCGGCGCCTGCGTCTCCGCCACCTGCTGCTGCTCATCGTGCGCACGGTTCTGGTGCTTGCCCTGGTGATGGCCGCCGCGGGCCCGTCGGCGGCCCTCCGGGACGCCGTCAGCCATGCACCGAGTGCGCTCGCCGTCATCCTCGACAACTCACCCAGCAGCGGGGCCATCGTCGATGGCACCTCGCGGCTCGACGAATTGCGCCTGGCGGCCCGACGGATTCTCGCACGGGCTACGCCGGCGGATGCCCTCTGGCTGGTGGGCAGCGACGGACTTGCCCGTCGCGGATCGGCCAGCGAACTCGGCCGTGCGGTCGATAGTCTCGAGGTCGCTCCCCGTCGTCTCGATCTCGGGCAGGCGGTGCAGCTGGCGGCGGAGGTGGTGGCGACAGATCACCGCCCCGGCGCCATCGTCCTCCTCTCGGACCTGCAGGCGACCGCACTGTCACCCGCCGCAGTGCACGCGCCGCTGCTGGTCGCTCGACCCGCGTCCCGGGCGCCACGCAACCTCGGTGTCGGCCAGGTCCGGCCCAGCGCGGTACCGTGGACGCCCTCCGGCGGTCAGGTGATCGTCGCAGTCGAGGGCGACAGCGGTCCTCCGGCGCCGGTCACCGTGACCCTGGCGGACCGGCCGGGACGCCAGGCGCTGATTCCCGCGGGGGGGGCCACCAGCTTCACGCTCGACGGAACGGCGCCGGGGTGGTGGACGGTTCGCGCCGCGAAGGCGCCCGATGAGCTGCGGTTGGACGACGAGCGGGTCAGTCTGATCCGGGTGGCCCCGGTCGCGCGGGTGCAATGGAACGCAGAGGACCGCTACCTCGACGCGGCGCTCGGTGTGCTGGAAGCCGACGGCCGGCTGCGTCGAGGCACCGATCTTACCGCCGGTACGCTGGGCAGCGGTGCGTCCGTGGTCCTGCCCCCCGCCGATCCGGCACAACTCGGCGCACTGAACCGGGCACTGGAGCGGCGGGACGTGGGGTGGCGGTATGGGGCGCTGCTGGCGACCGCCGCGATGACCGACAGCGGTCCGCTGGTCGGTCGTGAGCCGGTCGTACGCCGCTACCTGCTGGAACCGCGTCGGGCCTCCGCCACCACTGGCATTCTGGCGACCGTTGGCCAGCTACCCTGGCTGGTCCGTTCGGGGGATGTGGTCCTGCTCGGTAGTCGGCTGGAGCCGGAGTGGACCGGCTTTCCGCTCCGGGCCGGATTTCTGCCGTTCATGGATGCGGTCGTGAATCGGCTGGCGCGGGGAGAGCTTGCGCTGCAGCACGCAGCGCCCGGTGATCCGGTTCTGGTTCCCGATCTGGTCACAGCGGTGGCGCAGGCCGACCGGCGCTGGACGGTCGAGGGCGGGGCGGCGTTCCGGGCCCCATCGCCCGGGGTGTATTTCCTCCTCGCCGGAGACGACACGGTTGGGGGCATCAGCGTCAATGTCGATCCGCGCGAGTCCCACCTGGCCCGGGCGACCGACGCCCAGGTGACGAATCTCTGGCCCGGGTCCCGGATGGTGAATCTGGAGGACGCTGCCGCGGCGGCCTTCGCCGGGGCGGGACGGGCCAGCCTGCAGGGGCCACTGCTCTGGCTAGCCCTAATGCTCGGACTCATCGAGCTGCTGCTCGCCAGCGGCCTGCGGCAGGGCAGATGACGCTGAACCTGCTGCTCGACGCCTTCGAGCGTACCGCGCTCGCCCTCGACCTGCGGGACCGCCTCCCGTCGCGAGGTGGGCAGCGCCAGATCGATGGGCTGGCAGGCTCGAGCGGGGCCGTGCTGATCGCCTGGCTGGCGCGCCAGTATCCCGACCGCTTGTTCACGGTCATCGCGACCACTCCAGCGGATGCCGAGCGGTGGATCGGCGACCTGCAGCACCTGACCGAGGTGCCCGTGGTGCTGTACCCGCAGCGGGAGGCGCTCGGTGAGGAGGAACCGCACTACGAAATCGCGGGTGAACGGGCCGAGACACTTGCCGCCGTGCTGGAAGGCCGGCTTCGCATCCTGGTCACGACCGCCCGCGCCTCGCAGGAACGCACTCTGGTGCCGGCGGCCCTGCGGGGCAGCACGCTCCGGCTCACGCGCAGCTCCGGTGGCTCCTCCTCGCCGCAGGCGGTGGCCGCCGCCCTCGAGGCGATGGGCTACTCGAAAGTGCCCACCGTCCTCGAGGTGGCGCAGTTCAGTGTCCGGGGCGGGATCGTGGATGTGTACGGCTTCGGCATGGGCGCACCCGCCCGGCTGGAGTGGTGGGGCGACGAGCTCGAGTCGATGCGCACCTTCGACCTTACCACCCAGCGCTCCGGCGAGGTGCTGGACGAAATCACCGTCCTGCCCCTGGTCGGCTCGGCCGCCCGCCGACTGAATGGCGAGGCGACCTCCCCGAGCCGGCAAACCCTGCTGGATCTGCTGCCGTCCGGAATGCTGCTGGTGCAGGACTCGCCCACCGCGGCGGCGGAGGAGGTGGCGCGGGCGTGGCGAGAGGCGGCGCATCATCTCGAAGTCGCGCGGCGGCTGGGGGAAGATGTTCCCACCCGGGAGGAGCTGTTCGAGTCACCGGCGGTGTGGGAATCCCGGCTGGCGGCGTTCGCCCGGGTGGCGCTGCGCTCCGACGCCGGCACTGCGACCGGCCCGGATGTGCTGCATGCCGGGTTCTTCGCTCCCGACTCGGTCGAGCGGGACATCCGACGGCTCCGCAGTCTGCTCGCCGGCGAACTCCCGACGGTCATCCTGTGCGACAACGAGGGTCAGCTCGAGCGACTGGATGAGCTGCTGCACGAGGGCAGCGGACGGCTGAACGTGACGCTCGTGATCGGGGCGCTGGACGGCGGCTTCGTGATGCGCAGCCTGCGGGTCCTCACCGACCACGAGATCTTCCGCCGGGCCCGCCGCCTGCGCCGCGCCCGGCGCTATCGTCAGGCGGCGCCGTCGGCGGCGACCGGCCAGCTCCAGGGGGGTGACTACGTCGTCCACCTCGATCACGGCATCGGGATCTACCGCGGCATCGCGACGATCACTGTCGGCGAGTCGACGATCGAGGTCGCGATTGTCGAGTACGAAGGGGGCGACCGGCTCAACGTTCCGCTGTATCGGCTCGATCAGCTCGAACGGTACCGTTCCGCGGGTGACAGCGGCGACGAGCCGCCGCCGCGGCTCCACAAGCTCGGGGGCTCGTCGTGGCAGCGGGTGCGGGAGAAGACCCGGCAGGCCATCAAGGAGATGGCGGCCGAGCTCCTGGACCTGTACGCCCGGCGCAAGGTGAGCGCCGGCTACGCCTTCCCGCCGGACACGCGGTGGCAGCGCGAACTCGAGTCGGCGTTCCTGTACGAGGACACGCCGGACCAGCGCAAGGCGACCGAGGCGGTGAAGCACGCGATGGAACAGCCGATCCCGATGGACCTCCTGCTGGTCGGCGATGTCGGGTACGGCAAGACGGAAATTGCAGTGCGGGCGGCGTTCAAGGCGGTGCAGGGCGGGAAGCAGGTCGCCGTCCTCGTCCCGACCACCATTCTCGCGGATCAGCACGGCCGGACCTTTGCGGAGCGGCTGGCGGATTTTCCGGTGAAGGTGGAAGTCCTGTCGCGCTTCCGCACCGCCAAGGAGCAGAAGGCGGTGCTGCAGCGCATGGCGGCGGGCGACGTGGATATCGTGATCGGCACGCACCGGCTGCTGTCGAGTGACGTCGAGTGCAAGGACCTCGGCCTGCTGATCGTGGATGAAGAGCACCGCTTCGGGGTGAAGCACAAGGAGCGGCTCAAGGCCCTGCGCCTGACGGTGGATGTGCTGACCCTGACGGCCACTCCGATCCCGCGGACCCTGCACCTTTCGCTCGCCGGGCTGCGGGATCTGGCGATGATCGAGACGCCGCCGCGGGACCGGTCGCCCATCCTCACGTTCGTGGAACCGTGGGATGATGGCCTGCTGGAGGAAGCCCTCGCGCGCGAGCTGGACCGGGGCGGCCAGGTGTTCTTCGTCCACAACCGGATCGAGACGATCGAGACCATCGCCGCGCGGGTGCGCTCGCTCGCCCCGCGGGCCCGGGTGGCGGTGGGGCATGGGCAGATGGCCGCGGACGCGCTGGAGGAGGTCATGCGGCGGTTCGTGTCTGGCGAGGTGGACATCCTCGTCTCCACGATGATCGTCGAATCCGGTCTCGACGTACCTAACGCGAACACCATGGTGGTGCACGACGCGCAGCGGCTCGGTCTCGCCCAGCTCTACCAGTTGCGCGGCCGGGTGGGGCGGAGCCATCGGCGGGCCTACTGCTACCTCGTGGTGCCCGACACGATCGACCGGGATGCCGAGGAACGCCTCAAGGTGCTGGAGCATCATACCGAACTCGGGGCGGGCTACCGGATCGCGCTGAAGGACATGGAGCTGCGAGGCGCAGGGAACCTGCTCGGCGCGGAGCAGTCGGGGCATGCCCACGCCGTGGGATTCGATCTGTACCTGCGCTGGCTCGAGGAGACGGTGCGGGCGCTGCGGGGTCAGGTGAAGGGTGAGCGGCCCCAGCCGCCCGAGGTCGTGCTGGACCGGCCGGCCCACCTCCCGGACAGCTACATCACCTCCGACGACGTGAAGCTCGACTTCTACCGCCGACTGGCGCGGGCGGGGACCCCCAGCGACATTCAACCGCTTCGTGACGAATTGCGCGAGCGGTTCGGGCCACTCCCCGAGCCGGCGGAGGCGCTGCTTCACATGGCCCAGCTCCGCGCGGTGGGGGCGGAGCTGGGCCTGCAACACCTGCTGGTGCGGGGGGATGAGGCGCGACTCACCTTCCGTGAGGGTGCGACGCCCCGATTCGCCGGGCTTTCCGCGGCGCTCGACCATGTACAGCTCGCGGTCGAAGTGCGGCGGACGGTGCCGCTGTCACTCCGGCTCACCCGGTTGGGTGGAGAGAGCCTGGTGCCCGCGCTGGTGCGCGCGCTCGTGGCGGTCGGAGAGAACCAGGTGGCCGGGGGCAGGGAGCAGGTGGCGGGACGGTGATGCAGGCGCGGCAGGGTCGGATGCGCGCACAGTCGGAATAGACATTGGTGGCGGGGCGAATCGCCCGCCATCTCTCTTCGAGGAGCAGCGATGCGTCGAGTGTGGCTGGTCGTGGCGGTGCTGGCGGCGGCGGGATGCAAGGATGCCTTCCGTGCCCGGCCCGAGGTCGTGGCCGAGGCGGGTGGGCAGGAGCTCTCGGTGGATCGCCTGGCCCAGCTCATGGTGGGCATCAAGGGCGTGCCGGCGAGCCGCGATGCGGCGGAATTCATCGCCACCATGTGGGTGGATCACACGCTCTTCGCCCAGGCGGTGGCGGGCGGCAACACGCTCACCGACTCCTTGACCGCCACCCGCGTGCTGTGGCCCGAGCTCGCCGAACTGCGGGGCACCCGCTGGCATGACTCGCTCCTCGCCCGGCGCGCGCCGCTCACTCCGGCGACGGCTGACAGCGTCTACGCGTCCGACGCGACCCGGCTGCTGCAGCACATTCTGGTGCGGGTCGAGCCCAATGCGGAGCCGCCGGCCCGCCAGGCGGCGCAAAAGAAGATTGATGGGATCTACGCCCGACTGAAGGGGGGAGCGGACTTCGCCGCGCTGGCGCGACAGCTGAGCGAGGATCCCGCGAGCAAGTCCGACGGCGGGTACCTGCCGCCCTCCCCCCGGGGCAAGTTCGTCACCGCATTCGACAGTGCCGGCTGGAGTCTCGCGCCGGGCGGCATGACGAACGTGGTGGAAACACCGTTCGGCTATCACATCATCCGCCGGCCCCCCGCGGCAGAAGTCCGCGACCGCCTCCTGGCCTTTGCGCGGGAGCGGACGGGATTCGTGCTCGATTCGGTCTACCTCGAGTCGCTCGGGGTGCAGCGGCACCTGAAGGTGGAGGCAGGCGCTCCGGCCGCGATGCGCGCCGCGATCGCGGACCGCGATGGTGCGCGCCGTTCGACCAAGACCTTGGCCACCTTTGAACGCGGCGCGCTGACGGTCAGTGATTTCCTGCGGTGGGTGAGTGCCCTGGGCCCCAACTGGGCCGCCGATCTGGGCAAACAGCCCGACAGCTCCCTGGTGAGTTTCGTGAAACTGATCGCCCAGAACCAGCTCCTGCTGCAGCAGGCCGACTCGGCCGGGATCCATATCGGCACGGATGAATGGGCCAGCCTGACGCAGCGGTACGCCGGTCAGGTGGACACGCTCAGGCTGATGCTGGATCTCTCGGCCGCCGACATCAGCGATCCCTCGGCGGCGGCGTCCGATCGTTCCCGGGTTGCGGCGATGAAGATCGCCACCTACTGGGACCGCGTTCTCGCCGGCACGGCCCGGCCCCGGCCCATCCCCGGTCAGCTCGCCGGCATCCTCCGGGAAGAGGCCAAGTTCTCGCTTGACCAGGCGGCGCTGCTCCGGGCGGTCGAGGTGGCGACAGCGCTCAAGTCGTCCACGGATTCGGCCGCCTCCGCGAGCGGTTCCGCGGGGCTACCGCCGGGTCTTCCTGCGGGTGCGCCGGTCTTCGTCGCCCCCCCGGGCGCGGTCCCGCCGACCGACGGTTTGCACTGATGCGGTCGCGGTCATGGTGTCTCGCCGTTCTCGTCCTCTCCGGGGCGCGCGCAGTGGCCGCGCAAGAGGCTCCACTGCGGTGTGATACCCTGGCGACGATCGACCGGGTGATCGCCGTTGTGGGTGAGGCGCCAATCCTGACCTCCCAGGTGGAGGAGGAGATCTTTACGCAGCGGGCGCAGGCCGGAAAACTGCCGACCGCCCCCGCCGAATTCCGGGCCCTCTGTCGCCAGGTGGTCTCGGACCTGATCGATGCCGAACTGATGGTCCAGGTGGCGCAGCGGGACACCGGTATCAAGATCAGCGACCAGGAGCTCGCCGACGGCGTGGAGCAGCAGTTCCGTAACGTGCGGCAGCGCTTCACGAGCGAGGTGGACTTCAAGGCGGAGCTCGCCAAGTCGGGATTCCAGACGCCGGAGGAGTTTCGCCGCTGGCTCACCGACAGCCAGCGCAAGGCGGCGCTCCGCAACCGGCTGGTCTCCAAGCTCAAGGACGAGGGGAAGATCAAGTCGGTGCAACCGACCGAGCAGGAGATGCGGCAGTACTTCGCGCAGTACGGCGAGCAACTCCCCCACCGGCCAGCCACATTGTCCTTTCGCAATATCGTGATCACGCCACGAGCCCAGGGGTCGGCCATGGCGCGGGCGCGGGCCCAGGCGGATTCGATCGTCGTGGAGCTGCGGAAGGGCGCTGATTTTGCCCCCGCGGCGCGGCGCTTCTCCCAGGACCCGGGCAGCAAGGATCAGGGAGGTGATCTCGGCTGGTTCCGGCGCGGGCAGATGGTGGCGGAGTTCGAGGCCACGGCCTTTCGGCTCAAGCCCGGCGCCATCTCCGATCCGGTGGAAACACCGTTCGGCTTTCACATCATTCAGGTGCAGCGCATTCAGCCGGCGGAGATCCAGGCGCGCCACATCCTGATCACGCCGGAGATCGGCGCCAGTGAGGCAGACAGCGCACAGGCGCTCGCGACCCGGGTCGCCGAGGCGCTCCGCGCCGGCGCCCCGTTCGATTCGCTGTCTCAGCTGTACCATGACGCGGGGGAGGAGCGGCAGGCCGACGATGTGCCGATCACCCAGCTGCCGGAGGAGTACGCTGCCGGCGTGGGCAGCGCGGACAGCGGTGCCGTGGTCGCGCCCTTCCCGATTCGCAAGGAGCTCGGACTGCGCCGGAAGTACGTCGTCCTGCAGGTGGTGCGGCGCCGGAGCGAGGGGGCCATCCTGTACGACGACGTGAAGGACCAGATCCGCCGCAAGCTGAGTGACGACCTCGCGGTGCGGAATTACCTCGACAAGCTGCGGCGGTCGACGTATGTCGATATGAGGATGTAGGGAAGGGAGTTGGCTGTCAGCCTTCAGCCGATGGCCGTTAGCCGTTGGCCGTTGGCGGTGAGTCCAGTGCGCTCAGGGTAGTGCGTTCACCGCTTACCGCCCAACCGCCCAACCGTCCAACCGTCCAATCGCCCAACCACCCGACCACCTGCTCCCCCCTTGCTCCCCATCCGCCCATGACC
>Ga0163153_10000466_pt1 | contig 72391 bp, 68 predicted proteins | sample OliLakLV19MP6IB1_FD_148629 | JGI IMG/M metagenome (GOLD analysis project Ga0163153, IMG submission 148629) | Freshwater microbial mat bacterial communities from Lake Vanda, McMurdo Dry Valleys, Antarctica - Oligotrophic Lake LV.19.MP6.IB-1 | ecosystem: Environmental > Aquatic > Freshwater >... | reverse complement strand
AAGTTGAAAGTTAAAAGTTAAAAGTTGAAAGTTAAAAGTTAAAAGTTAGTAATTAGTAATTAGTAATTAGTAATTAGTAATTAGTAATTAGTAATTAGTAATTAGTAATTAGTAATTAGTAATTAATTAGTAATTAGGTGTTCGCTTCTTCCTTATACTGAAGTTGATACAGCTTATAGTACAAGCCGCCTTTCTCGAGAAGCTCCTGATGTGTTCCTGATTCCTTCAGTTGTCCCTTGTGCATCACAATGATCTTATCACAAGTCTGAATTGTCGAAAGCCGGTGCGCTATTATTATAGATGTCCTGCCTTCTATGAGCTTTTGAATTGCGCTCTGAATGAGGATCTCCGTATTCGTATCAACATTAGAGGTCGCTTCATCAAGAATCAGTATCTTCGGATCATACGCGAGAGCCCTCGCAAATGATATGAGCTGTCTCTGACCGACTGACAATGTCGATCCTCTTTCGTTGACTTCATGCTCAAGCTTATTCGGAAGAGTGTTGATAAAGTTTCTCAGCCCGACATTATCGACTGCAGTGTTTACTGCTTCATCTGTAATGCTTTTATTATTTAGAGTAATGTTTGATTTGATGTCACCCGAAAAAAGAAAGACATCCTGAAGCACGATGCCGATATTTTTTCTTAAATCAGCACGGCTTACATTTTTAATATCGATCCCGTCAATAGTAATCCTTCCTTTATTAACCTCATAAAATCTCGTCAGCAGATTTATTATCGTCGTCTTTCCTGCTCCTGTTGCTCCGACAAACGCGACCTTATCACCGGCATTGATTTTAAATGACACATCTTTCAGAACATAATCTTCATCATTATATGCAAACCATACATTCTCAAATTCAATTGTACCTTTCAGATTTTGAAGTGAAACAGGTTTTTCAGGATCTGTGACAGCCGGCTTCTCATCAAGCAGTGCAAAGATCCTTTCGCTCGAAGCCATAGCTGTCTGGAGTATGTTGTATTTTTCGGAAAGGTCACGGATGGGACGGAAGAACATTTCCGTGAACTGGATGAACGCGACGAGCACTCCGACTGAAACTACATTCTGCACAACCTGTCCGCCGCCATACCAAATTATTAAAGCTGCTGATATTGCTCCGATCAACTCTACCACCGGGAAAAAAACAGCGTAGTAGAATACACTTTTCTTGTTCTGATCAGTATGCTCACGGTTTATCGCTTCAAATTCATCAATGGTTTTTTTCTCTCTTGTAAAATACTGAACGATTGTAATCCCTGTAATATGTTCCTGAATGAATGAGTTAAGCTTGGCAATAAGAATTCTGATCCTGCGGTAAGACTCCCTGACTTTCTTTCTGAAAATCGAAGTGGCAATTATAAGAACAGGTAGAATTGACAACGTGACTATGGCGAGCATATAATCCATCGAGAACATAAAATATACTATCCAGCCGATAAGAAAAATATCACCGAAAGCCGTTACCAGTCCGGACGAGAACACTTCAAACAATACCTCTACATCACCTGTCACTCTTGTCACTGTGCGTCCGATGGGATTTCTGTCAAAGAACTTCAGGTCAAGTGTCATTATGTGATCGAAGATCTTTTTCCTCAGGTCATAAATTATTTTCTGTCCGATCCAGCTTGTAAGGTACGTCATTGCATATTGAATGATGCCCTGAACGACAAGCGTGCCAAGCATTATCAGCGCTATGAACTGAAGTCCCGGAAAATCCTTATTCATTATTTTATCATCGATGGCAATCGGTGTAAGACGCGGACGCAATGCCGCCAATGCTGAAATAGTAATTGTCAGTACTGTGGCAATGATGATATATTTTGTGTAAGGCTTAAAGAAAGAAAGCAGCCGCCGCATTATGTGCGGATCAACTTTCCTGCTTAATACATCATCTTCGGACTTATTTATTTTTTGATCTGACAATTAGAAAATAAATTTATGAATGTTGTTTAGTCTTTGCAAAGAAAAATTAAAAATCCTTTATCTCTTCTTCCAGAAGCTGCTTCACATAGATATCATAATAGATCCCTCTTTCGGAGATCAGCTCGTTGTGTGTACCTTGTTCTTTTATTTCACCGTCGCCAATGACTACAATGTTGTTTGCGTTCTTGATAGTTGAGATCCTGTGTGAAATAATTATGCTGGTTTTATTTAACATGACTTTCTTCAGTTCCTGCAGGATCTCCTCTTCGGTTTTGGTATCGACTGCCGAAAGCGAATCATCGAGCATTAAAATTTCAGGAGACTTATAGATCGCGCGCGCTATTGAAGTTCGCTGCTTCTGACCGCCGGACAATGTTATGCCTCTTTCTCCAAGTACAGTCTTGAATTGTTCCGGAAATTCAATAACATCTTTATAAAGCCCGGCTATCTTTGAATACTCCATCACTTTATCAACATCGACAACTTCACTTGAGTATCCTATGTTTTTTTCAATTGTATCGGAAAATAAAAATGACTCCTGCGGAACTATCCCGATCGACTTTCTTAAAACACTCAGCGGAATTTTCTTTATCTCGTGTCCGTCAATATAGATCTTTCCTTCGGTAACATCCCATATCCTCGGAATAAGATTTATCAGTGTACTTTTGCCGGAGCCGGTATGACCTATTATCCCCAAAGTTGTACCCTTATGGATCTTCAGATTAATGTTCTTCAAAGTAAAATCATTTGAAAGCGGATATTTGAACCAGACATTTTTAAATTCAATTTCGCCTTCAATGTCTTTCTCTATAATATCTTTGTCCGCTTCTTTATCATCTATGTCAGGATTAATATTTATAATGCTCATCAGTCTCTGCATAGAAGGAGCCGCTCTCTGAATGAGATTGATGATCCATCCGAAAGCGATCATGGGCCAGGTCAGCTGACCGAGATATATAAGGAATGACGAAATATTGCCTATGGTAAGCGTGCCTTCCATAACCTTGATGCCTCCGTAGTAAATAACAATTATCACCGAAAGACTTGTCAGCAGGAACATCATAGGAAAAGAGAATGACTGAACTTTTGCAAGCTTCAGATTCTTCCCCTGATAATCAAATGAAATTTTATCAAACTCCATTGATTCATTTTTCTCACGGACATAGGATTTGATAACTCTTATTCCCGACAGGCATTCCTGGGCTTTTGATGTTAGATCGGAAAAAATTTCATATACACGCTTTGACCTGCTGAATGTCAGCTTACCAACTTTGTAAACAAGAAATGTGATCAGAGGAAGCGGCGCAAGTGAAAGCAGTGTCAGTGAAGGGCTTACTGAAAAAAGAACAATTGAAACAAAAATGATTCTTGTGAATGTCTGTATCGAATACATAATTCCAGGTCCGACAAAGTTTCTCACGTTGCTGATATCATTTGTAGCATGAGCCATTATATCACCTGTTGATCGTGTATTATAAAATGTGCGCGAAAGCTTTTGCAGGTGTGCAAAGAAATCAAATCTCAAATCGTTCTCGATCTCTCTTGAAACCACGATCAGGTTTTGTCTGGTCATGAAAAGAAAAACTCCTCTGAATAACACTACACCTATTCCTGCCAGCGCATACGTGAGCAGATTATGCTGAAGAGTACCTTTAGTAAGATCATCAATTGCCGCACCGATTATCAGCGGATAGAGACTGTCGGAAGCGTTAGAAAATATTATAAAGATAAAGCCGACTGAAATTTTCTTTTTGTATCTTTTAAGGTAGGGAATTAATGCTGAGAGTGAATTCATTTAGATCAAATTATTAAAAATTAAAACTTGATTAAATGACAAAGTAATAATATAACTTTCACAAATTTGAAAACTTAACACGACACCGGTTGACTCTAAAAATCATTAAAAGTAACATTCTTAAAGCAATAATTGCTCATTGATCATTGATAACTGGAATGCATTCACTTTATTTATTTTACCATTTTAAGGGTAAGGTAAATGTCTTAAGTTTTGTAAAAACTTAAATAAGATGAAAACACTTATCAATATTATAATCGGGATTTTTCTAATGGCTTCGATTGCTGAAGGACAGGGACCTCAGTGGAGGGTTTATACGCCACATAATTCAGAACTGCCTGGTCTGCCAGTGTCAAGTTTGGCTTGGGATCAAAAAAATAATTGTATTTGGATGTGTGCAGAGGGTTCTATTGCAAAATTCAATTGGTCAAACTGGTCAATATATGATACCACAAATTCGCCCTTACCCTATACAACTTACAAAACAATTGCGCTAGATAAAAATAATAATAAATGGTTTGGATCTATTACGGCAGGGGTTTTTTATTACAATGACACAACTTGGAATCATTATGATACTAGTAACTCACCCTTACCTTCGCAATGGATATGGGAAATATATATTGATGAATATAATACAAAGTGGATAGGAACAGGATTTAGAGGGCTTGTTAAATTTAATGATTCTACATGGACAATTTATAATGAAGAGAATTCCGGCATTCCTGGAAGAAGAATTCGTGCATTGAATTCAGAAGGCTATACAAAATGGATTGGGACTGAGTTAAAGGGTTTAGGAAAATTCAATGATACTTCATGGGTAACTTTTAACACCACAAATTCAGGTTTGTCTTATAATGATGTAACAGACATTGATGTAGATTCAATGGGAAATAAATGGATATCAATGTTTGGTGGAGGTCTAAATAGGTTCAATACGGTTGACAGTATCTGGACTCCTTATTTAGGTCAGGGTTTTATTAATTGTTTAGTAATTGATGAAGCCCGAAATATAAAGTGGATTGGTTCGCCGGGCGGCGGTCTTTATAAATTCTACAATGATAGTATATTGACTAATTATCGCCCGGAAAACTCTCCTATGCCGAGTTATACTGTTAACGATCTTTCATTGGATTCCAGCGGCAACCTTTGGATAGCAACAAATGGTGGGTTAGCGGTATTTAATGAAACCGGAATAGTCGGAGTTAATGATCCAGCAATAATAAACGTGCCTATAAGTGCAAAGCTTTTTCAAAATTATCCGAACCCTTTTAATCCATCTACAAAAATAAAATACGAATTAATAAAAATTCAAATGTCAAATTAAGTATCATTGATTTAACAGGAAGAGTTATTCAGATTCTTGTAAACGAAAATCAGAAAATTGGTGAATATGAAATTTCATTTGAAGGGCGACAACTTCCAAGTGGTGCTTACCTTTACAAATTAGAAACCGATGATTTTAATGAATCGAGGGTTATGGTTTTAATAAAATAAATTTTTTCATAAAAATTAAAAAATCAAAATCATGAAAAAAATAATATTAATTTTTTTCTTAATTATTTCTTTTAATAAAGATGTTTTTGCAGCTTGGGATTTACTTTTTTATAGCACAACAAATGTTGATATAAGAATGGAAGCTGTGAGCATTCCTTTTGAAGGTCTTAATCGAGATAGGAGTAACTCATACTACATCAGAATGAATATAATACAAAATGGAAGTATGTATAGAGGATATTATGGTTCAACAAATTTTAAAGACTCTCAAATTGTTGTACATCAAAAATTAAATACAACTGGACCGTTCAACCTTGCATCCTGCTTTGCTGAGTCAAATAATTTTAATTATTCACGATGGGGCTTTGCCAAGTATCTAATAACAATAACAAATTTATCTGATACAAATAAAACGATAAGATTTTATTTAAATACTTTGGATAGCAAGTTGGGAATAGATACGGTTCCAGATAGTGGGTATCACGGAGACTTTGGAATTAATTATATAGCCTCTGGAACAATTCCGTATGTAAAATTTTGTGTCCATTGTGGACAATCCGATTCATTAGTTCGATATGTTTATCAAAGTGCTGAACCCGAAGAGGTAACAATGTGGGATTTATTTTACAATAGAAGTACACCCCTGGAAAAAAAATTCTTAGCAAGAAGTTCGCCCTTCCCTTTCAGTGTCTTTACTGCAACAACACAAATTAGAAATGTTATAGTTGGTACAAAAGTAACTTTTGATACCGTGCTTCAAAACTATGGAGATTCGGATAGATTTGGCTATAATACGCAAAATGATCCTTATTACTCAAATCAGAATCCAATAATCTTGCCTTTTGGCAGTACCGGGAATACTTATGTAACACCCGGGAAAACTTTTGATCCTGATCCAAATCAACCATCAATTGTAGGGATTAAAATTACTGCTGAATCCGGAGATAGTCTTATCCTTCGGAGAAATAAACGTCTTTGGATTTATGGTACCGGGATTGGACCGTTTGAAGGTGGAGATACACTTTTTCTAAGAAATGGTTCCTATCTGCAACTAGACACTAATGCAGAAATCTTTACCCATAATGGCGGAGTTCTTATTGATTCAGGGAGCAGCCGAAGCTGGAAAAATCTCTCGTGCCATAGGGCATTTGAAGGAACATCAATTAACTTCTTCGGTTCAACACACACAGTTTCCAACGGCGGCTTCATTGTCATTGACGGTGACGCCGATCTCAAACTTGGCAACAACACAACACTTTCTTTTGACGGACCGGGTTCTTTTCTCAAGCTCCAGCCAAACTCGGATGTAATCCTCGGACAGAATGCAAAACTTGTATTCAAAAACGGAGCACGCATCATTGCCGACAGCGCAGACTTTATTTCTTACAACGGCACTGCAAGCTGGAAAGGAATAGTCCTCGAGAACTCAGGTGAAGACTCGATCACTTACTGCAATTTCAGTGATGCCGATACGGCTATTTATATTAAGAATGCGGATATCTGCGATGCAAAGATTAAAAAAGTTATTGTTGGGAATACTTTTGAAAATGAATACATTGTGATGAAAAATATTTTCCGATGTAACTTCAGTAATAATACTCTCTCCGGAAATTCATATAATACAAGACTACTGACTGTTACTAACAACATTCATCCAAGCGAAATCAATACCTGCGAAGAATCAGAAGATCCGGAAATAGGTCTGTTCGGAATTAATATAGTAAATAATTCTTTCACTGGAGGCATTATCCAGATGGACCTCAACTGTCTTGCTTCAAGCTTAACTCAGTTTTATGTAGCGGGAAATTTTTTCAATGGAACAAGTGGATCACCCGGAATAGGAATCGTTACCAATAAAGTTTCAGGCGACATCAAAAATAATATTTTTACTTCTGATGTTTATGACTATGCTGTTCGTTTTTATCAGTCAGACCTGAATGTTTTGGGAAATGAAGTAGATTCGGAAAGCGGTTTACTTGAGATTATAACTTCATCCACTGCGAATTTAGCTCCCGTTAATAATAGTGGAAATCTGTATTGGTACGGAGGTAAAAATACTTTGAATGCGGGATATACGGGTATAATTTTCGATGCAGGAAGTGAGCTGTATTTAGATTATGGAAGTAACTGCATTTCTGTTCCTGAAGGCGAAGCTCACGTATTCGGAACAGTAACCGGAAGTTGCGTAACGGGAAGATCTTTTGCTGCGAGAAAGAATAACTGGACACCGCATCCTCCGGTATCAGATATAAATTGTTCATCAAACAATGTCCCGCTTCTCTATACACCTAATAACAGTACATGCGATGTTGATGAACCAGAAGCCATTGATTATGAAATCATTGACAAAGGTGATGGCTATATAGATTCAGTTATCATTACGTCAAGCGGCGGCTCGGGAGGGGTTTCTAATACAAACAACTTCAATAAGGACATTCAAACTAATGATGAAGGTCTTTATGCCCAGGCATTAATTAATAGAAATGATAAAGATTACAATGAAGCGATATCTTTACTGAAAGAATTGCTCGATGATTATGATACGAGCAAGTATGTAAATTCAGCCGTGAGTGAATTATTTCTGAATTATACTTTGAAAGATTCTGGCGTATCACAAACAAATACAACTTCAATGTTCAATGAACTTGAAGATTATCTTGAAGATAAGATGGAACAATATCAATCCAACAGTTCATTCATCGAGAAGGCATATTCTATATATCTGATGTGTCTGACAAAAACTCTTGATTATAATGAAGCTATATCAGGATATGAAAATATAATTTCAAGCCATCCCGATACAACAAGACGCTTGCTTGTAAGCTGGGACAGATCAGCAGTTACATTGCCTCAGCAGGGATCGAGGAGGAGATAATAATCTTTCACTTGAACAAAAGTTAAAAAAGCTTTTCAGGGATAAACCGGTGCATAAGCTTGCAAATAAAGTTTTTAAAAGAATGATGACTAAAGCTCTGGATATCAATGTAAACAGTAAAAATTTCAGTAAGAATGTGGATAGAAAAGTTATGAAAGGAATTGAAAGCAGAATTATAAGATTTAATCCTGAGACGAGAGAAGAATTAGATTCCAAGATCAGTAAAGACTTTGAAATGCTCCTTGCACTTGATGCCAGTACAAATTCAAAAGAACACAGTTCAATTCCGACAGAATATAAGCTTTATCAGAACTATCCAAATCCATTCAATCCAATTACAATTATCAATTACGAATTAGGAATTACGAATTTTGTCTCATTGAAAGTTTACGATCTGCTTGGAAAAGAAGTATTAACTTTAGTAAGCGAAAATAAGCAGCCCGGGAATCACTCCGCTACCTTTGACGGCAGCAACTTGCCGAGCGGGATGTATTTTTACAGATTGTCTGTAGACGGGAATGTTGTGGATACGAAGAGAATGGCGCTTGTAAAATAAACCTTACTACTTTTTAAAATTTATCCCTGTTCTTAAACCTGAGAGCAGGGATTTTGAATTTAGTTAATATTCGAAAAAATAAAACAGAACTAATCTGCTGATTAACTTCAGATTACTCTTCCATCAGAACATTCAGCATCTGCTGATGAATGAGTCCGTTGGTTGCGAGAATTTCCTTCCCATATATAGAATACTTTTCACCTTTGAACTTTGTGACCTTACCGCCTGACTCGAGAAGAATCAGATATCCCGCCGCGACATCCCACGCGTTGAGATTATATTCCCAGAAGCCCTCGAATCTGCCGCACGCTGTCCAGCAAAGATCAAGCGCTGCCGATCCCAGACGTCTTATCGGAACATTCTTCATTATGAATTTTTTGAAAACTGAAACAGGGTCGGGTGTGTATGTACTTGAGTCGTAAGGAAATCCTGTTACCAGAAGTGATCTGTCAAGCTCCGAAGTTTTTGAAACGGAAATTTTTTTATCATTGAGAAAAGCTCCGGCATTCTTTTCAGCAAAGAAAAATTCTCCGGATAACGGATTATAAACCACACCCATTATTACTTCTTCGTTTTTTTCAACAGCGATCGAAACACAGGTGAGCGGGATTGAGTGGGCGTAATTCACGGTTCCGTCGATCGGATCAATGATCCATTTGTACTCGGAATCCTGTGCAAGAGCTCCGGCTTCTTCAGACAGAATGTAGTGTCCCGGAAAATCTTTTTTTATTATTTCAAAAATTTTTTCTTCCGACTGCTTGTCGATTTCAGTTACAAGATTTGAGACAACATCTTTGCTTGAAATTTTGAAGCTGCCTCCGAAATTTTCCTTCAGGATCTTTCCTGCTTCGTTTGCCGCTTTTAAAAGTGTGTTCTTAATTATCATCTGATTATCAACTAATTATCAACTACAGATTAAGTTCGAGTCCGTCATAGCCAAGCTCAATTCCTTTAGGAAGACTTGCGTTTATTTTGTCGTGAAGTATGTCATGAGTAATATGAGTAAAGTAAGTTTTTTTCGGCTTTAGCTTTTTCGCTATCTCAATTGCCTGCTGAAGATTGAAATGGGTCGGGTGAGGTCTTATGCGCAATGCATTGATGACAAGAACCTTCAGGTCTTCAAGCTTCTTCAACTCTTCGTCTGAAATCGAACTGCAATCTGTCAGATATGCAAAATTATTAATCCTGTATCCGAAGATCGAAAGCCGTCCGTGCATGCACTCTACCGGGGTGATCTCAACATCCCTGATTTTGAACTTCTCATTTTGGATCTCATGAAATGTAACCCGCGGAACTGCGTGATGAGCTATGAGCTCTTCATCGAAAACATAACGGAAAGTAACTTTCAATTCGTCCATTGTTTTTTTGTTACCGTAAAGATCAATCACCTTATCGTGCCTTTGTGTGATCTGTCTAAGGTCATCCATCCCGTTAATATGGTCAACATGGTGATGAGTGAACAGCACTGCATCAATGTCATCAATTTTATTCTTCAGCATCTGCTGTCTGAAGTCGATCGAAGTATCAATCAGCAGCTTCACTCCGTCAACATTAATATAAGCTGAGGTTCTTAATCTTTTATCTTTTGAATTTGATGAGAGGCAGGTTTCGCATTTGCATCCTATTACAGGTACCCCCTGTGATGTTCCGGTTCCAAGTATTATAACCTTCATTAAAAAAATTTTGTTAACAGGTTCTTACAGTAACTTTTTTTCATCTTCTTTTTCTATCAGATCGCGGATGTTCGGCTTTATGTAAATTCCTTCAACACCGATCTCTGCAATACATTTTGCCAGAACATTTATTTTTTTATCCTGCTCAAGATTTTTATTCAGTAAAAATAATTTCTGTTCGCGCAGAAGACAAAAGCCGCCTTTGAACATTCCCTTTTCCGTACGCACGTTCAATCCAAGGTTGTTAATTATTTCAATCAGCTCATTGATGATGTCATCTTTCTTTTCATCAATGATGGGCTTGGGAGCTTTTTTTATTACTCTTGACAAAAAAATACTAAGTTGAAAGTTGAAAGTAAAAAGTGGCAGAAGATAAATGTTTTGAAGCGTTATTTATGATTCTTTTATAATCAGATCGTCCTCTTCATGGAAAATATATTTATAACCGTGAGTTTCATCCACTTTCTTTTCTTCATCAGCGAGCTGTTCCGAAGATTTTTTTAGCGGCTTGAATATTGCAAGCCAGATAATGGTATAATAGCTCATTACTGCGATCCACGGTACTCCTCTTAAGAATCCGATCCTTTCCCCGAACAGTTCAAGAAGACGGTCATGATTTGCAGGTCTCTTGTCAAACAATAGCATGAATTTAATATCAATATATGAAGTGTAAAGTTCAACAGGTACAAACGCAAAAAATAAGATCGCGCTCATCAGGAACCAGGGATTCTCACGGAGATTAATTTTGTAGCTGCGAATAAATATTATTGCTGACACAAGTACAAAGATATACGAAACCATTACCATAAGAGAAGCATCTGAGATCATTTTGAAGATCTGATTTTCTTCATCAGGAGGGATGCTTGTGCGGAAATTAAATTCATCATAATTGAGAAGCTGATTGCCGATGAAAAACCTGACGTTAATAGCGCCGAGCCAGAAGACCGCCGAAACAATAAGGATGAATAAAGATATTTTTGTTTTTCTGTTCAGTATAGCTTCAAATTTTTATTGGTTACAATTTAATCAATTTAAAATTTGATGTTAATGAAAAAAATTAATTTTAATTACATTTATCCATACGGGATTTATCGCTAATTTTACCAACACATTATGACAGAAGAAAAAATTATAGAGGTTCTTAAGAATATAAAGGAACCCATGCTCAATATCGATTTTGTAAAATTAGATTTTGTAAAAAGCATTACACTTAACGGAAATAACCTCTCACTTACACTTGGCATTACAGATACGGATGATGAAAATTTGAAACTGCTGATCGATAATATCCGGCAGGAGTTTAAAAAAGATCTTCCGGAAATAAATAATGTCAACGTTAATTTCGTACAGGGTATAACCGATCACAACAACTCAAAGAAAGCAGCAATATTACCCGGAATTAAAAATACAATCGCTATCGCTTCCGGTAAAGGCGGAGTCGGCAAGTCAACTGTTGCTGTCAACCTTGCAGTCGCATTAGCCAAAAGCGGAGCAAAGGTCGGGCTGATAGACGCAGATATCTACGGACCGTCGATACCTCTTATGTTCGGCATTAAAGGTAAACCCGGGATCACTAAGATCGGAGAAAAAAATAAACTTGTACCGTTTGAAAAATACGGAGTAAAGGTAATGTCAATTGGTTTTCTGATGGAAGAAGGAACAGCAGTTGTATGGAGAGGTCCGATGGCATCAAGCGCACTGAAGCAGTTCATGAGCGATGTTGTCTGGGATGAACTTGATTTTTTACTTTTTGATATGCCGCCCGGAACAGGAGACATTCAGCTTACTTTGAGCCAAACCATACCTCTGACAGGAGCGCTTATTGTTACAACGCCGCAGGAAATTTCACTTGCTGATGCAAGGAAAGGTTATGTGATGTTTCAGCGCGTGAATGTTCCGACCATTGGTATCATTGAGAATATGAGTTATTATCAGAATACCGACGGCAGCAGAGAATTTATTTTCGGAAAGGATGGAGGAAAAAAAATGAGTGAAGAGATCGGAGTGAGGCTTCTCGGCGAGATACCGATCAATACTGAGATCCGTGAAGGAGGAGATACCGGCGAACCGATCGTAATTAAAAATGAAAATTCAGCCGAATCAAAAATTTTCACCGGCATTTCTAAAATGCTCTTAAAAGAAATTAATCTGATCAATACGAAAACATCAAATGCTGAAGATATGGTTATTGAAGTATGATGTTTGTCGTAAACTTTAAAAGTTTAAGTTAAGTTAAAGAGAAAACCTTACAAAAATTTATCAGTTATAAAATGAAATCTTTCTTAATTGTTATATTATTCATTTCTGCATTCTACGGATGCGGCTCAACGGGCGGCTCCGATTCACCATCAAACTCAGTGAAAGACTTTGTCGCAGCATTGAAAGAGCAGAATGCAGGACGGGCATGGAATTATCTCTCCTCAAATTCGCAGAAGATGTATAATGACATTGCCAAGAACAGAAATCTCAGCGGCAAGGAATACTTTGAAAAGAGTGCTTCCGATATCGGATCGCAGGGAATGCTCGGAATGGATTTTGAGGTCATTGATGAGAAGAAGGACGGTGATCTGGCAACTGTTACCATTAAGCTTAAGGATCAGGAAACTTCAGAGCTGTATTCGGTGAAAGAAGAAGGAGTATGGAAATTGGATTATGCAAGGACCATTGAAGAAAACATGAAAAAGGTAGAATGAAGAATTTGAAAAGTATCAGACTCAACAGAGGAAAATGCAGGAGCTGAATTTAGAGAACGTTGAAAATGTATTGAAGGAAGTGAGACCGTATCTAAAGATGGATGGCGGTGACGTTGAGGTGCTGCGGATACTTGAAGGAGGAATTGTTGAGTTAAGACTCATGGGCTCATGCAAAAGCTGTCCGTTTAACTTTGTAACGCTTCGTGCAGGAATAGAGAGAGCATTAATGAAAGAGATACCCGCAGTAAAAAGAATTGAATCCGTAAAGTAATTTTCAGGAAAGCAGATTCTCCTTTTTTCCAAGATCTTTAAATGAACATTCACCCGCGTTATATCCTGACACAAATTCCTTCTTATCCTTTATAACCTTTAAGTAAATTGAGATGATATCTTCAAATTCAATTTCAAAACCTTTTTTAAAGATCCTGTTTGATATAATGTGAATCCCATTGAAAGCATAGAGATTTTTAATTTCTGAATTTTCATTTCCCCTGCCCTTAAGTTTCATTTCATTATCAAATTCCAAGAAGCGTTTGGTTTTCCTTTTCTGCACAGCTATTGTTGCAAAAGGATCCAGTGAACGGTGATGAAGGATCATTCTTTCAAGATCCATATCTGTTTCAACATCGACATTAACAACAATAAAAAAATCTTCATCCGCAAATTGATCCGCAGCGTTTAAAATGCCTCCGCCGGTACCAAGTATCTTTTCTTCAATGATTATGCTGCCGTCAACGTCAAACGAATTCTGTGAAAAGTAATCAACGATCTTTTCTGAGAAATGATGTGCGTTGACTACGATCTCATTCACACCGATCTTTTTTAACCTTTCGATCTGATAACTGATCATCGGGATATTCTTATACGGCACCAATGCTTTTGGGAGTGTATCCGTATATGGAGCCAGACGTGTTCCGAAACCGGCGGATAGTATCATTGCTTTCATTAAATTTATAATATTCAAAATATTTGAAAAAAAAAATTTACTTACATCCGCAATTAGATTTATATTTAAGAATTAAATAAATATTATTGAGACCAATTATCAGTAAACAGATGAGCTTTGTAACAAGGATCCAGGAATACGGCAGGCAGCGTAATACATTAAAATATAAATTATATAAATTTCTTCAGAAGCATTCAAAGGTAAATGACAGCTCACCTGTTGTTATAATCTGGGAATTCGGCGGCTTCGGAGATATCATGAAAAAGAATGCAATGATATCGTCCGCACTGAATGTCCGGGGTTACAAAACTCATTTTCTGATTTGTGACGGTACGCCTGAGGCATGCATTCAGCGCGGGCTTGAGAAGCAGGAAAATATTGAAGACTGGCTTTTGAAGTGTCCGAAATGCATCAAGCCATTGAAGTTCATTGCGAATCAATACGGCGTGGAATATTCGACTGCAGGAGAATACATAAATGAAGATAAGAAAAATGAGTTCAGGGAATTATCTGAATCGATAACGATCAAAGATATTTTTGATTATGAATATATGGATCAGCGTGTCGGCTCACTGGCATGGAGCTCTTTGATAAGGTATATGAAAGGTTTTATTATAGAAAAAAAAGATCTGAAGAAGGACTACGAAATTCTGCTGAGAAAATATTTTTATGCAGGTCTTGTGAATACATTTATCAGTGATGCAGTTATAAAAAAATTTAATCCTGTGAGCATCTATGGTTCTCACGGAGTCTATGTTGACTACTCTCCTGTCATCCTTATGGCATTCATGAAAAAAATACCCGCTCTTGTCTGGTCGAGCGGCTTCAAGGATTTTCTTCATTACTTTACTATTCCCAAGAAGGCACACAAGCTTGAGTTCAGAGGTATTACCCAGCCGGAGTGGGAAAAACGTCTTAACAAACCCCTGACTGCAAATGAGAATAAAACTTTGGATGATTATATTCATCACAGATTTAACAAAGGCAACAAGCGGGATTTTCTTAATGTGACATTGCCGGAAACCGAAGAGAGCTTGAAAAAAAAGATCGGGATCAATGATGATAAAAGGATTATCGGACTTTTCACTCATGTCAACTGGGATACTTCATTCGATGTTTCGACAATGATATTTGATAATGCCAATGACTGGATGAGGGAAACATTAAAACTTGTTTTTGAAAACACGGACGTGAACTGGGTAATCAGAATTCATCCCGGTGAAAAATTATCCGGAAGCTTATCGACAACTGATGACTTCATTAAAGAGAATTACAAAAAAATCCCTGATCATGTAAAAATACTCTGGTCTGATTCCGAGATCAATTCGATGGGACTATATAAGCTCATTGATGCAGGGATCACTTTATTCGGTACGATCGGATCCGAGCTTCCTTTGATGGGAAAGCCCGTGATTACAGGAGGCGAGGCGCATTTTTCAAACAAGGGATTCACTCATGATGCAAAATCAAAGGAAGAATATGCTACCATGCTTAGAAATATCAAAGACATAAAATCTTTAACAGAAGATCAGACTACAATTGCCAGACAATATGCATATTCATTTTTTATTCAGAGACAGATCCCGATCACAGTAATAAATAAATCTGAAGGACATTGGGGAAATATTGATGTAGACAAGCTGGAGAAGCTGCTTCCGGGTAATGACCCCATAATGGAAACAATCTGCGACAGCATACTCAAAGGAAAAGATGTGATACTTGATGAGAAGATGGTGGCTGAAGTTCAGACTGCCTCAGACTAATTTTGGCTGATATAGTGTATTCTTACTGATTTTAAATACTAGTTTATTTTTGTTAAATTTGCAAAACACAATTGTATAAAATTATTAGCGAATGAACAACGATTTAAGATCAGTATCTATAATCATACCAACATATAACAGGGCAAAGATGCTCGGTCTGACAATTGAAAGCTGTATCAATCAGACATACCCAAAAGACCTCTTCGAAATAATAATAGCTGATAATAATTCCAATGATAACACCCGCGCTTTGGTCGAAGAGTTTCAGTCAAAATCTCCGGTTAAAATAAATTATATTTTTGAGCCGCGTCAGGGAGCTCATATCGCCCGGAACACGGCAGCGAAAAGTTCGGATAGTGATGTTTTATATTTTACGGACGACGATATGTTGCCTGAGAAGGATGCACTTATAAATATTGTAAAGGTTTTTGATATGAATTTCAATGTGGGAGTTGCAGGCGGAAAGGTTCTGCCGAAATGGGAGTTTGATCCGCCGGAGTGGCTGTTAAAATATTTTAAGAATGGATCATTAAGCCTTATCGAGAAGTCGGAGAAACTGATCATTGCGGCATATGATCTCGGAATATTTAGTTGCCACCAGGCAATTCTGAAGGAAGTGCTTTTTAAATGCGGGGGCTTTAATCCTGACATTGTTAAGGAAAAGCTTATCGGCAACGGAGAGACGGGCTTGAACATTAAAATTCTTGAAGCGGGCTATAACTTTGCTTATGTTGGTGATTCTGTTTCCTATCATCTGATCCCTCGTTCGCGAATGACTCAGAAGTATTTCAATTACAGGTTTGGCAATCAGGGTAATTGTGACAGCTTCACAATCTTCCGCAGAAATGAGAACACGAAAAAAGTTTTGATGAAGCTGATAATGTTCACACACATTCCTGCTATGTTTAGATATTATTTTGGTTCGGTGACAAAACGTATTGCCAGTAATGACCTGTGGCGGCTTCACAGGGCTTATTATCATTATTTTTTTCACAGGCTGCGTTCGGATCTGAAGCTCATTACCGATGATGACTGGAGAAAGTTTGTTTTGAAGTATGATTATCTTAACGATTAGCTGCTTTAGATAAATTTACAGCTCTCACTCTTACCGTAAGACTCCGAGTTGGTTCTTCAGTAATATTTTGTACAAACAAGAATAATTTCAAATATGATAACAGAAAAAGAGATACTTTTAAGCAGAGAACTGAAAATTCCGGGAGTTCAGAAGATCGATCTTTCACTTGATCTTGAAAGTGAGATCAGAAAGCTCAAGAAGGAAATGAATGCTGTCATACTTGCTCATTATTACCAGGAATCCGAAATACAGGACCTTGCGGATTTTGTCGGCGACAGTCTGCAGCTTTCACAGCAAGCGGCAAATACCGACGCTGACATAATTGTCTTCGCGGGAGTTCATTTCATGGCTGAGACAGCGAAGATCCTAAATCCTCATAAGCTCGTACTTCTTCCTGATCTTAACGCCGGCTGCTCGCTTGCAGAAGGATGTCCCGCGCCACTTCTGGAAAAATTCAAACAGAAATATCCGGATCACATTCTTATCAGCTACATAAATTGTTCAGCGGATGTAAAAGCATTGTCCGACATAATCTGCACATCATCCAATGCAGTAAAAATTGTCAATCAGATCCCTCCAGAACAAAAAATAATTTTTGCTCCCGACAGAAATCTGGGAAGATATGTAATAAATAAATCGGGACGTGATATGGTTTTATGGCAGGGGGCGTGCATCGTTCATGAAACGTTCAGCGATAAAAAGATAACCCGTCTTAAATTTGAAAATCCTAAAGCGCTGCTTATCGCGCATCCCGAATGCGAACAAAGCGTACTTGATCAGGCTGACTTTATCGGCTCTACTAGTGCACTGCTTAAGTTTGTCTCCGATTCACCGGCAGATGAATTCATAATTGCTACCGAACCCGGCATCATTCATCAGATGCTTTTAAAAAATCCTCTTAAAAAATTCATACCGGCACCTCCTGAGAACAGCTGCAATTGCAATGACTGTCCTTACATGAAACTCAATACACTGGAAAAATTATATTTATGCATGCGTGACCGCAAACCGGAAATTAAGTTAGAAGAAGATGTTGTGAGAAGAGCTTTGAAACCTTTGCAGAGAATGCTTGAGATGAGTTAAAAAAAAATCTCTATTCTATTAAATAAGCCGGATTCTGTTTCCATTCGACCTAAGCCAAACAGATGCAATCATTTATCTTATCCTGACATTACTGTAAGGATTTTTGCGACCTACCCTGAGAATAAAGAAGCGGGCAGATACTTCATTCTCTTTACATGGTCTTGCTCCGGATGAGGTTTGTCAATCCCGGAAATTACTTTCCGGATGGTAGGCTCTTACCCTGCCTTTTCACCCTTACTTCACCGGAGGTGAAGCGGTATTTTTTCTGTGACACTTTCTGTTTTATGAACTTGCGTTCACAAACCCGGGAATTTCTCCCGGCATCCCTGCCCTTTTAAGGAGTCCGGACTTTCCTCACATCCCTTACGGGACAGCGCGATTGCTTATAATAGAATAGAGATGATTACATTTTGTACATAATACTAATTAACTGCACGATTAAAAAGAAATTTTTATTACCTGAGGTTGGGAAGAAAACAAAGCTTTCCTAAACATTTATCAACACTTAAATAGTCTTAAACTAATCAAAAATTAATGTAATCATTATCATTCTTAAAAGAACCCCTGTGAGAAATTGCCCATAAGAAATTCAGAGCAATGGCGACCGTAATGGTCAGAGCAAGAAAACCTCAAAGGTTCAAGACTCAAAGAAAAGCTAAATATTAACAGACATATAGAGATTTCAGTTATAATTATAAAAATCTTTTCTTAGAGTCTTGGTGCCTTAGTGGTAAAAGTTTAAAAAAAAAAAGAAGGCGGAATAAATTGGACTAAAAATTTTACTTTCTAAATCCCATTGTTTTGGACGAGTGCCGGAGGTTAGGAAGAAATGTTTATTTGGACCGGTGATTGAGTTGGGTTACAAAGAAGTTGCCATATATTCATCCAAAGCTTCATTTGCAAGTTTATCCGCAGCTTTGTTTTTTTCGCGGGGAATGTGGGTAATCGTAAATTTTTTGTTTAATGCCTTTATTTGTTTCCGGAATTCAAGTGAAAGGTTTATCAGATCCTTGTGCCTGATCTTATACTCACGATTAATTTGCTTTACAATTAGTTCGCTGTCGCAAAAAAAATTTATTTCATCATAAGGAGATTCAATATCTTTTAGCACACGAACACTTTCGATCAAAGCGGAATACTCCGCGACATTATTTGTAAACTCACCGAGGAATTTTTTGTGAGTTTTAATTTCATTTCCATCTGCGTCATTTATAACGACACCTACCGAAGCAAGTCCCGGATTACCTCTGGAAGCACCATCAGTAAAAACTTTCAGAATTCTCAATCAGTTGTTGATTTGTACTTCTTCAGGAATAAGTATCCTTCCGCAGGACTGGCAGGTGAATATCTTTTCGGCAATACGAATCTCAATTACTCTTTGAGGCGGAATTGAGTTAAAACATCCCGAGCAATTCCCTTTCCTTACAATGGCAGTTGCTTCTCCTCTGAATGAATTATTTATTCTTTCGTAAAGTGAGCTGCTGTAATAATCAAGTCCGGAGATAAGTGTATGTCTTTTTTCTTTCAAAACCACTTCATCCTGTTTATACTGTTCATTCAATTCATCAAGCAGGGTTTGCTTTTCGCCGAGCTCCGACTTTTGCTCTGTGATTTTTCCTTCAAGCCCTTCTACTTCACCGCGCAGGGTCTCGGAAACTTCTTTGATCTCTTTCACTCTTGTTTCATTTTTTTTAACTTCTTCAAAAAGTGAATCTATTGTTTTTACAATTTCATCATACTCTTTGTTAGACCGCACATTAAATTTTTGCTCATCATACTTATTTATTTTTTCCTCGAATGTTGAATCAGCTTTTTCGAGAAGATTCTGTTCTTCTTCAAGCTTTACAAGTATTTCACGTTTACCGTTTAGCTCACCTTCATAAGCTTCTTGCTTTGCGATCATTGTTTCTATTGATTCGGGAAGGTCACCTTTCTCCTCGTCAATTTCGGCTAGCTCTTCATCAATTTCCCTTAAGGCAAGAAACTTCAGGAGGGTATCAGTCATTTTCGGTTTCTGATCTTCAACCTTATCAGTAAAAAATTCCTGAAACCTATTCGCTGAATCCTCTTCCGGAAGCTGTTCTTCGCCGGTATCATGAGAATCCTTATGCTCCGGGTTTTTCAACTTTTCTTCATTTGAATCTTCGGTAAAATTATTCTCGCTCATTATATTTTAATTATTTTAATTTTATTTTTTGCTCTTGAAATTATGCAGTCGCATTCTGTAAATCCGGCAGACTCAATAATTTTGTTATCCGGTTCTTTATTAATTATTGCAATTTTTTTGACCGTATAGTCAGAATATGTTTCATCAAGCTTCATGGTTTTATTCAGCTTACACATCAATTCGGACAAGCTCCTTCCTTTTTTCAAATCATAAACATGACCAATACTTTCTTTTTCTCTTTTCCTGAAATCATAGATCTCATAAACTTTCTCCTCATACGGATGATGAATCAGCAGAGCATCAATGACAAGATTCAGTTTAACGGGTTCAACTTCCATTTCAAGCTTCACCTCTTCTTCGTAAGACAGTTCATCTTTCTTTCCCGCGTATGGACGTGTATTCTTAATGGGTTTGAAAGTGCCTACACCTTTGGTTCTGAAAGAACACATTTCGTAATTTCCGATTACACCCGCACCTGCCTGTGACATTACTTCAGAGAGCTTTTGTACAAAGTTCAGTGGTACAAAGACTGTAATTTTTTTTACGTCACTAAATCCATAGAATTTTTCTATGCATTTTATCTCACTTCTTTTAAAATATTTTAAGTCATCAGTATCCATTGTAATATAGTATGCATAAAAAAAAAGTGTATCTTAATTCAGATACACTTTAGACTTTGAACTCTGTCTTTAATCCCGATCCGGTCTTAGTTACTTCCGGAAGAAATTTCTTCTTTTGAATATGCCTGCAAAATATCAAATAACCTCTCAAATTCATTGGTTCAAAATATACAGGATAGTCTACAAAAACAATAATCAAATCCTCCACAATTCAAACTTATAAAAGTGCTGCAAATTAAATGGTAATAGTAAATGATATTAATTATTTTAATAAAAATTTTAAATTACACACACTAAAATATAAACACATGAAGACAAAAAATTTCTTACTGATTTTTATTTTAACAGCTTATTTTTATTCATGCGGACAGAATGATAATAAAACACAGAGTTCCGGAACAACCGGGAAAGACTCTAATACAACAGCAACTACAAAGACTGAAACGAAAAAGCCGGTAGAAACTAATACTGAGAAATCTGATCCACGCCGCAGTCCGCAGGGAATAAGAATTAATTTTCCGGTGGGCTCCACAGAAGTTACCCTTAACGGTCAAATAGACGGATTTGCACAAAGCATTACTTATGTTTTTGAAGCAAGCAAAGGACAAAAACTGAATGCATCCGTAAAACCCAAGTCAGGTGAGGGTAATATAAGGATATCACAAATCTTTTTACCATCAGGAAGAGCAGATGGACCATTCTCAAATCAAATGACTTACGCACTTCCTGAAAACGGTGACTATAAGATAATCCTCGGTGAAGACCAAATGGCAGGAGATCCGTGGAAAGGTGAGTATCTTCTGACTATTTCAATAAAATGAGAAAATGGTTTGAATAAAAAGTTAGTATTTTGTAAATTAGACATTCGGAGCGTAGCGTAGCCCGGTATCGCGCCAGTTTTGGGAACTGGAGGCCGCAGGTTCGAATCCTGCCGTTCCGACAAAATTGATTAAGATTGTCAGATTATCAGTTACCTCAGATTAAGTCCTTGAAATTTTTCAAGGACTTTTTTATTTAAACTTACATCCGTCCCAAAAAATGAAAAAGGTTTGCCACGAATTTCACTAATGATCACGAATTAAAAATATTATCACTAATTTTTAAAACAGAATTAACATAAATTTATTTGGACAGCATAAGTAAATCTTATAAGGGTTATTTAAAGATTGATTTTAAAGATTCGATATTGGAACAAAAAATATTCCCAAAACAGATTGAATTTAAAATTATTTAAATTTTTAAAAACATTCTGGACGGCAATGATTTATAATTATGAACCGTTAACATTTCCTCATTGTGGCTTATGTTTTATAAAATTCTGATCAGACCGGTTTTCTTTATCTTAGATGCCGAAGCAGTTCATAATTTTGTCTTAAAGTTTTTTTCAAAAGCGGCGTTTGCTTATCCTTTGTTAAAATTTATTTACGCCCCTAAGAATAACCTGCCTGTGAAAACAGGAGATTTGATATTTAAAAATCTGCTTGGACTTGCAGCGGGCTTCGATAAAAATGGGATCGCTATCAGGTTCTGGGAAGCAATTGGCTTTTCACATGTTGAAGTCGGGACAGTCACACCCCTTAGCCAGACAGGAAATCCGAAACCAAGGATTTTCAGATTAAAAAAAGATCATGCCCTTATCAACAGACTGGGCTTTAATAATAAGGGAGCCGAACAAATAAATAAAAATATTGAAATTGCCAGAAGACATACCGGCAAGGATTTTATAATCGGAGTCAATATCGGGAAAAATAAGAACACTCCGATCAAAGATGCATTTAATGATTACAGGACTTGTTTTGAAAAGTTGTATGACGCGGCGGATTATTTTACCATTAACATCTCTTCACCTAATACCGAAGGATTGCGCACGCTTCATGAGAAAGAACATCTGGATCATCTTCTTTCAGAAATTCAATTGTTAAATACTGAGATCTCCGCTGTGAAGAACTGTAAATTAAAAAAGATTTTTCTGAAGATTGCTCCCGACATTTCAACCGAGATGATTGAAATGATCTTCCATCTATCCATAAAGAACAAGATCACGGGAATTGTTGCTACCAACACCACTGTTGAAAGAGCAGAGCTAAAGAGCCGAACTAATGAGAACGGAGGTTTAAGCGGAAAGCCTCTTAAAGCAATGTCTGACAAAGTTTTGAGTAAATTCAATGATCTGGTAAATGCAAATCCTGAAGCTCCTCTTATGCTGATTGGCGTCGGGGGAGTTTTCGGAAGAAATGATTTTAATGACAAGATGAATTCAGGGGCTTCCCTGATTCAGGTTTATACAGGATTCATTTATGAAGGTCCTGCGATCATAAAAAAAATACTACTATAATTTTAAACAATAATTTTGAATTCACTTTTAGAATCACCCGTAACGCTGACATTACTATTTGCAAATGTTGCCATTTCACTATGGGCATTTTACGGTAATCCGGTTTACTTTGAAAAATTTTCAGAGTGGCCGTATCAGATCGTTCATGAAAACAGATATTATCAGATGATAACCTCTGCGTTTCTCCATACAAACTTCATGCATTTACTCTTTAACATGTTTGCACTCTTTACTTTCGGAAGTTTTCTTGAAAGATTTTTCGTGGAGAATTTCGGAAGTTTCGAAGGGAGTTTATATTTCTTTCTGATATATTTCATAAGCCTGATCTTCGGATCGGCACTCACGGTAGCTTTTCATTACAAAGATCCGCAGTATGTAGCAGTAGGAGCTTCGGGAGCAGTATCGGGAATTGTTTTTTCATACATAATATTTTTTCCAAAAAGCATGCTGTATGTTTTCTTTATTCCAATGCCCGCGTATTTATTTGCTTTCTTATGGATCGCGTTTTCGGTGTATGGAATGAAAAGCAAGCTTGGTAATATCGGGCACGAGGCGCATCTGGGCGGCGCTGTCGGGGGATTTATCGCGACACTTGTGCTTATTGACGGAGCTATGAGAATTTTAATAAGTCATTTCAGCGGATTATTATGAATGAAGAAACTGAGATCGCGTGTCCGTATTGCGGTGAAGTAAATTTTGTTGAAGCTGACATCTTAACAGGAACTGTTCAGTCTTTCATTCAGGATTGCGAAGTTTGCTGCCGCCCGATTGAAATTAAAATTCATTTTGATAACGAAGGTAATGTGTTTACCGATGTGAAAACCGATGAAGGATTCTGAGTTTACGGCACAAGTTACTATTGTGACTTTTACTCTTAAATCTTCTTAACTCTTTTTAAATCTGAAGGCTCACTCTCGGAATTTCCTTTATTATAGAAAAAATTTGGCTTAAATTTTATGCATACAATTATAAAAACCATTCTAAAATTATTTCAATCTTTTCACAATCTCAATACAATGACTAATAAAAATATTATTTTATTCTCGCTACTGATTTTAATTACCATTTTCATAAGCGGAAATAATTTTAACAATGTAACTTCTGACAAGGGTCCCAGAGAAACTTACAGCCTGGTAAAAATCAATATCACCTCCAATGATGATATTATGAAACTTCAGTCTAATGGAATTACCGTCGAGCACTACACCGGAAGTTTAGAAACCGGTATTGAAGTGGTCATAAATCAGGAAGAGATACAAAAATTGAAAATGACAGCGATACCTTATGAAATAAAAAAAGCTGATCTCGATGAATACTATGCTAACCGTGAGCTGCCAACACTGGAACAAATGCAGCCAAGTAAAAATATTCTTTCGGAAAATAATATTGACGGGTTTTCTTATGGCAGCATGGGAGGATTTTATACTTATGTTGAGATCGTTGAGAAGCTCGATTCGATGAGGCTCCTTTATCCGAATTTAATTTCCGTAAAGCAGAGTATAGGAACGACAATTGAGAACCGGCAAATTTGGGCAGTAAAAATTTCCGATAATCCTGACATCAATGAATCGGGAAGCGAACCTGCAATTTATTTTGATGCACTGCATCACGCACGCGAGCCGCAGGCAATGGCAAGCATGATGTATTATATGTACTGGCTCCTGGAAAATTATGCAGCAAGTTCTGAAGCCGCATACCTTATTAATAACAGACAAATATATTTTGTACCTGTAGTCAATCCTGACGGATATGTATATAATCAAACTACAAATCCAAACGGTGGTGGATTTTGGCGCAAGAATCGACGCAATAACGGCAGCGGATGTTACGGCGTCGATCTTAACAGAAATTATCCTTACGGATGGGGAGACAACACCGGCTCAAGTAGCGATCCGTGTGACGAAACTTTCCGGGGACTTTCAGCCACCTCTGAGCCCGAATCTCAGGCAATAAAAACTTTTACAGATCAAATTGATGCGAAGATCTCTTTTACAATGCACTCTGTGGCAGGAAGATATTTAAATCCTTACGGATACAATGACAGCGCGATCAATTATGAAATCTACTCTGAATTTTCTTCAGACTTTGCCGCCTCTAATAATTATACTTACGGCACTGTCAATGAAATGCTTAACTATTATTCAAGCGGAACTACCCGCGACTACCTGCATTCACAAGGTACTTATTGCTGGACACCGGAAGTCGGGGGAGGTGATTTCTGGCCTTTGCAATCACAGATTATTCCTGTTGCCAATGAAAATCTTTACGGCATGAAATATCTCTCATGGGTTGGCGGGGCTTATACTGATTTTCTCAATTATAAAATTTCAGGAAAAGGTTATGTTCTGAAAAACGATACTCTCAACTTACAGTTTACACTTAAGAACAGGGGACTTTCTCAGACAGCGCTAAGTCCAACTGTTACAGTTACTCCTCTCTATCAGAATATTTCACCCAATGCACTTGTAGTAAACTTTGATCCGATTCCTGCAAGACAAACCGGTGTTTCAATTTCTCCGGCAAAATTTTTTGTAACACCGGCAGCAAATTATCTCGATGAAATTAAGTTTGAGATCATTACAAAACAAGAAGGTGTACAGACCAAAAGGGATACCATTTCGATCATCGTTGGTAAGCCGAATGTTCTGGTCAATGAAAATGCTGAGAACGGAATTTCCCAGTGGACAAAATCGGGAACGGGCATATTGTGGGACACGACTTTCATTGATCCTTATGACGGCAGTAAAAATTTCGCAGACTCAAGATATGGAAATTCAAGAAACAGCTCAAATAATCTTTTCCTTTTAAAGGATACTATAAATTTATCTGGCACCATAAATCCGCGTATCGAATTCGCCGCCAAGTGGGCGGAGCAGGTTACATCAGATTATACAAGGATACAGATCACGACAAACTTCGGAGTCAACTGGATAAATCTTACCGGCAGATATTCCACTACTGTTTCCGGACAGCCTTCTTACACAGGTATTAAGCATTGGATAAATGAAAGGATCAGTCTGAATAATTATATAGGTCAGAGGATAAGGATCAGATTTAATTTAGTCACTAGCAACAGTGTTCCGGGTGACGGATTTTATTTTGATAATTTTAAGATCGTAAACTACATTGATACTCTTACCGGTGTGCTCCAGACAAGCACAGAAATTCCAACTCAATTCAGTCTGAATCAAAATTATCCAAATCCGTTTAATCCGGCGACTAATATCAGCTACAGCATACCTTTGACGGGTAATGTGAAGCTTATAATTTATAATACAGAAGGTAAGGAAGTCCGTACGTTAATAGATTTGATACAAACTCCCGGAAGCTACTCTGTCGAATTCGCCGGAAGTGATCTTACCAGCGGTGTTTATTATTATAAATTGACTGCCGGTAATTTTACAGAAACAAAAAAAATGATCCTGATCAAATAATATCACAACGATAAAAGATTTTGTAAATTGAAAAGATAATTATATTAAAAATCAGCGATCAGGTTTGGATTGCAGAGGAACAAAAGATTTTTGAAAAATTGTTTGAAAGTAATTTTTCCCGACGCCGTTAATGCAATGGTCTCTTCTTGATCATACCGCCAATTGTATCACTTATAGAATGCTGTACAACAAAAGCTTTTTCATCAATGTTATGAATTTCATTTCTTAACTTTGAAACTTCGAGCCGGGTAATAACTGTGAAGAGGATATCAATGTTATGTTCAGCTTCGCCTCTTTTACCAAAACCTTTCTTACCACTGTAAACTGTAAATCCTCTGCCAAGCTTTTGTGTAATAGCTTCTTTTATCGGCTCGCAATGATCCGAGACAATTGTCACTCCGGTATATTCTTCCAGTCCTTCAATTATAAAATCAACAGTCTTTGATGCGCCGATGTAAGTAAGAATTGAATAGAACGCCTGCTCGACTCCAAGTATCAATGCGGCGGCTGAAAAGATAACGATGTTTATCATTAAAATTATATCGCCGACCTTCGCATTGACCTTTCTGCCTAAGAATATTGCGAGAACTTCCGTACCGTCAATTACACAACCGCCTCTCACAGCAAGTCCTATACCCGCCCCCAGACACATACCTCCGAAGACTGCGATCAGAAGCTTATCGGTTGTGACCACAGGGAATTCAATTAACACAAGAGATAGCGCAAGTCCGGTAATTGCAAGGGCTGTTTTAATTGCAAATATTTTTGAGACCTGCCCGTATCCGATAAAAATAAACGGAATGTTAAGTATTGCGATAAGTAAAGCAACGGGAAGTCCTGTCTGACTGCTTATAAGAAGTGAGATCCCCGTAACACCACCATCTATGAATTTACTCGGGATAAGAAAACCTTCAAGACCAAGACCAGCGATCAGTATTCCTGCAATAATAAGAAGAGTATCTTTTAGAATCCGGAGGGGGTTAAACCCTGATTTGATTATTTTTGACATCGGGGAAGTTTTATTATTTAGAGTTATTTTTGAAAAGTGCATTCTGCATTTTGAAACAATGAAAATTATTATCCGTCAAAATAGAAAATTTAAAAATTTATTTATGCATAAAAGAATACTTTTTAAAGCATTACTTTTTTTATTCATACCGGTACTGAATTGTTTTGCACAGGAAGAAGCGGACTCTTTGAAAAATAAATTCATACCAAATGTAAAACCTGAGCTAAATATTCCAAAGCTCAATCCCGGAAAGATCACGATTGACGGTGTACCTGATGAAGCAGTATGGCTTGATGCTGCCCTCGCGAAAAATTTTACGGAAGTCGGACCTGGTGACAATGTTAAGCCGGAAGTTGATACCGAGGTCAGGATATTTTATGATGACGAAAATATCTACTTCGCTTATACCTGCTATGAATCCGATATGTCAAGTGTCCGCGCATCGATGTCAGACCGTGACAGGATGTATGGCGACGACTGGGTCGGACCTTTTATAAATACTTACGGAGACCTGAAGTCAGCTTTTGAAGCTTATGTAACTCCAAAAGGAATTCAGGGTGACCTGTTATGGACGCCCGACAATGAAGATTCAAACTTTGATCTCATTTATGAATCAGAAGCAAAAATGTACAGTGATAAATGGACAGCCGAAATAAAGATTCCTTTTAAGAGCCTGAGATTCCCTGACAAGAACAATCAGGTGTGGAGAGTTCATCTGCTGAGAAACAGACCAAGAGGAGCAAGGCAGGAATTATACTGGGCTTCCGTATCCAGAGATGACCCTTCATTTCTCGGACAGTCCGGTTATTTTAAAGGAATAAAAAATATCAAACGCGGAAAAGACATTCAGCTTCTCCCATACGCCTTGGGAACGCAAAACAGTTATCTTGAGGATTACTCGAACCCTGATTCCAAATTTAAACTGGGTGGTCTTGACGGAGCATTCGGGTTGAATGCAAAGTACGGTATAAGCTCTACGCTTACAGTTGACGCTACTTACAACCCTGACTTCTCACAGGTTGAAGCCGATGCTCCGCAGATAAACATTAATTCACCCTTTGCATTATTCTTTCCGGAAAAAAGACCATTCTTTCTTGAAGGTCTTGATAATTTTGCAACGCCGATCAATGTGGCTTATACACGTTCAATAAACAATCCTCTCTTCGCGATAAAGCTTACAGGCAAAATCAAAAAGCTGAACATCGGATTTATTTCGGGCTATGATGAGAATACACCTTTCATTGTTCCACTGGAGGACAGAAGTTTTTTCCTTCCCAGCAATAAAAATTCAGTTTCAAATATACTGAGGTTAAAATACGATCTTGGCGGCGAAGATTACTTCGGAGCAATAATATCCGACCGCGAGGAAAGTGCTGACAGCTCCAGGGCATTTGGTTTTTCTGGGTTCAACAGGAATTTTGGTTTCGACGGAAAATTTAATTTTCTCTCAAATTATTATCTAACCTTTCAAATCCTGAGCACTAATACCAAAGAGATAAATGATACAAACTTTTTTTACAATACTCTGAAGAATTTCAGGTTTGACAACAATAAATACAGCGCGCTGTATGACGGTGAGAATTACAACGGCGCCAACGCACTCGTCTCAGTGAGCAGAAACGCGCGGGGCTGGGGCTTTTACAGTGAGTACTTTTTTCAGCCTTCCACTATAAGAAGGGATAACGGTTTCGTATCAAGAACTAATTTTCACCAGATCTATATGGAGCAGCATTATAATTTTTATCCGGAAACAAAATTAGTAAGACGTTTTAATCCCAGAGTTAACGGATTCCTTAAATATGATACAGACGGAAGGATCAAAGAGCAGTATGTCGATCTGAATATTTCAACGGATCTGACTAATGGAATTTTTGCATCGCTCGGATATTTTCCTTTGAAAAATGAGAACTACGAGGGCGTTCATCATGAGAATGTAAACCGCTGGCACATGAATCTTGAAGCAAATAATTTAAGCCGCTTAGTAACTGGTGGAATATATCTTGAGTTCGGAAAATATATCGTTCGGTTCGCAAAGCCTTCTTATGTTGGTACGGGAAATAATTTCGAAGTGTATGCTACAATAAAGCCCATGGACAGATTGAGATTCGATTTGAACTACAGCTACTCCGAGCTTTCAAAATCCGCAGGTGGGGAAAAATTATTTGCCGGATACGTGCTGAGCAATAAAATGTCATACCAGTTCACAAAAAATTTCTTCCTCAGAGTTCTCCTTCAGTATGATCTCTTTTCAAGAAATTTCAGCATCGATCCTCTGCTGAGCTATAAATGGAATCCTTATACCATTCTGTTTCTCGGCTCATCACATGATCTTAATGAAATAGTAAATCCTCAGGGCTTTTCAAAATACTATGAGACCGACAGGCAGATATTCCTGAAGTTTCAGTATTTATGGTCGTTATAAAAAGATAGCTGACGCGATTGCATCCGCTTTTTTATCTATAATCCTTTGTTTTTTTTAATTCAAAATGTCCTAAGAAAGAAATTAAGAGCAAATGACAACAAACTTGAGATAGTTTATTTGCTGAACAAAAATCACTGGGGAAAAGGGCTGATGCCTGAAATACTGAATGAGGTCAATCTATATGCGTCTTCTTCGGGGAAAAAGCTGATTGCAACCGTAAACCCAGGAAATGAAAACAGTATGAAGGTTCTGAAAAAAATAGGTTTGATAAAAGAGGAATGGATAACAGATGAAGAAGGAAAGGCATTCAAGGTAACATTAAAACAGCCGGATGGCATTAAGATAGACAGTTAAAGGAACTATTTGAACAAGAGCCGGAACAACCGGAATTAAATCCCTTCCTATGTGTTTTTCGTTAATATATTCAGAAGCAGTTCATATTAAAACAACATGAAAAATAATGATATATTTAAAAATAGTTGCAATATTGTTTTTAATAGTTTTATATTCCTCGTGTATGAAAAAGGAAAATTTACAAACCGAAAATAAAAAAACCGAAACAACTCAAATGAATAACGAAGAAAAGAAAAATCCCTATTACTCAAACATCAATATTAATAAGTTAGATGTTCCTGATACCGAATGGAAAAAAATCCTTTCCGACAGTGTGTATCAGGTCGCCCGTAACAAGGGGACAGAAATGGCATTCACAGGTAAGTACTGGAATTCGGAAGGACTCGGAACATACTACTGTGCTGTATGCGGTAATAAGCTGTTTAAGTCTGATTCCAAGTTCGGAAGTTCATGTGGCTGGCCAAGCTTCTTTGAAACAGTACGAGAGAACAGTGTCATTTACGAAACTGATACAACACACAACATGAAAAGGACTGAAGTCCTTTGCGGCAGATGTGAATCCCATCTCGGACACGTATTTGATGACGGTCCTCCGCCAACTCATAAAAGGTTTTGCATGAATTCGATCGTGCTTGATTTTATATCTGACGACAAACCCCAGTCTGTGAAATAGATTTAATTGATCATCTGAAGTATTTAAGAAAATTGTCCGCTGATAAAAGATTAGCGGGCTTTGTTTTAGCACGTTTTCTTTAGAGCAATTAATAATTATGCAAATCATTCAAGCTCTTTAGTAATTGAAAATTGATAAATGATGCGTTAAGTTTATTGCATCACTTACCTATAATCTTATCGAAGGAGCTTCATAAATGAAAAATTTTCAAATCTATTTCTCAGTTATTTTTTTAATAATATTTACCGGTATCAGGATAAATTCTTATGCACAATCCGCTGATACCTAACTGAATCAAAACTCAATTCTAAAGTTCAGCAGGCATTTACAGACCTTCAGGTCCCGGGTGCAATCATAGGCGTATGGATGGGAGATAAGACACCCTGGATTACCTCAATTGGAATAGCAGATTTAAAGACAGGGAAACCTATTTCGCTTGATGATAAAATGAGGATCGGAAGTATCACAAAGACATTTACAGGTACGATCATTCTACAGCTTCAGGATGAAGGAAAGCTGAGAATCAGCGACAAGCTTTCAAAATACTTTCCTGATTATCCAAACGGAGATAACATAACATTAGAGGAACTTGGTAATATGACAAGCGGATTATTAAACTATTCTGAAGATGAAACCTTCGGAAATGATTTGATGCAGAATATGAAAAAGCCATTCACTCCTGAACAGCTTATTGCAATTTCACAAAAGCATGATCCTTATTTTGCTCCCGGAACTGCCATGCATTACTCAAACACCAATACCATATTGCTTGGACTTATAGCGGAAAAAATTACCGGCAACACATTGCAGGCTGAAATTCAAAACCGTATACTAACACCTCTGGGGATGACAAATTCAAATTTTGCCATGAACGCAGATTTTCCTGAACCTCATGCTCAGGGTTACATGTATATGGATTCGACCAACACTGTCCCCACGGATGTATCAGATTCAGATCCAAGCTGGGGATGGGCGGCAGGATCAATGATCTCTACTCTTGGCGAAGTAAGAAAATATGCAAAGGTACTTGCGACCGGTGAACTGGTCAGCAAAAAGTCTCAAGAAGAAAGACTTCGATGGGGAAAAACTTTTGTTCCACCCGGCGGTGCATGGAAGGGTGCTGAACTCAGATATGCATTTGCAATTGCAAACTTTGAAGGAGCTGAAGGTCATAACGGTGGCATTCCCGGATTCAACAGTTTTATGGGTTATGTACCTGAGCTTGATGCTACCATAATCGTATTAGTAAATATGCAGGACAACAAAGCGGGCATCGGACCGGCAGATTCAATTGCAAGAACCATTCTTACACAGCTTAAAGCTCAATAATTTTTTACAATGAACAATTTTTATTACTATAACTTTTTTTCAAAAATTTAAAATAAAAATAATGGCAATAAAACCAATTCCCGAAGGTTATCATACGATCACACCCTTTCTTGTAACTCCTAAAGTAAAAGAGTGCATGGAGTTTTTAAAAAAAGCATTTGATGCACAGGAGATTTACAAAATGGAAGCATCTGATGGTGCGATAATGCATGCCGAAATGAAAATTGGTAATTCGATGCTGATGATGGGTGAAGCAAGTGAAAAGTATCCGCCGCTCTATGGGGCATTGTATCTGTATGTTGAGGATGTTGACAAAATTTACAAACAGGCAATCGATGCCGGGGCTACATCTACAATGGAACCAACGGATCAGTTCTATGGGGACAGAACTTCAGGGATTAAAGATCAGTTCGGTAATACCTGGTGGATCGGGACTCACATTGAAGATGTGTCGGCTGAAGAACTAACGAAACGTGAAAAAGAAATGCAAAACAAAAAAAAATAATACTATGACTAAAATTTTTATTATTCTGTTCAGTTTTTTTCAGTTTTACTGTTCGGAAATTTTTCAAATGCAATTGCGCAGGAGCATGATATCAGAAATGATCTTGATACTTTAGTTACGGGTCTGATGCAAAGAAATAATCTTCCGTCAGTTGTACTGGCAGTTTTTATTCCGGGCAAAGCTGAATATATCATAGTCAAAGGAAAAGCAAATCTTGCCACAGGTCTTGATCGCAAAGCGGGTGATCAGTACCGCATCGGAAGCATCACTAAAACATTCATTGCTACAGTGATCCTTCAATTGTCAGATTCAGGTAAGATCAGCGTATCGGATAAGCTTTCGAAATGGTTTCCGGAATTTCCTAACGCGGATATTATCACGATCAATGATCTTCTTATGATGAGAAGCGGCATTTATGATTCATGGGATCATGAAATACTCGAAAAATATTACAAAGACCCGATGATAAAACTTACCGCCGATGAAATGATAAGGTTGTCAGCGGAAAAACCTTTTGAATTTAAAAAGCCGGACACTGAAGGAGTGTATTGCAATATCAATTATATTCTGCTGGAAAAGATAATTGAAAAGATCACAGGAAAAAAAATTGCAACAGTACTCGATGAATTTATTTTTAAGCCTTTAGGAATGACAAACTCGATTTACCCGGTAACAACAAATCTTCCGGGAAATTTACACGGCTACAGTTGGAATTATGACACTAAAATTTTTGAAGATAAAACATCGGTAAACCCTGATCCCGTTGGCGGCGCAGGGGCTGTAATTTCAGATATCCATGATCTTAACATTTATGCGCGGGCTCTGTATACCGGACATAATTTATTGAACCCGGAAACACAAAAGCAGAGACTTGAATCAAAACCATTCAAAGGCATTCCTGACTTTATTCAGTATGGTGAAGGTATAATAAAGTTTGGAAATTTTTACGGACATAACGGAACGATATGCGGTTTCAGCTCCGGCATGTTTTATCAGCCGGACAATGATGCGACAATAATTGTGAACGTCAGCCGGCTCGACCTTGATGATAAGAGTCAGTCGTCTGTGATATTCGAGGAGGTTGCAAAGTATCTGTTCCCAAATGTTGTTAACTGGTGATCTCAGTTTATGGACACTGAAAATTATCTTAAAAAATTATCCGTTGAATCGTCAGTCAAACCTTCGGTTGAGTATTTAAATGAACTTCACCACAAGAATCTTCTTACATTTCCATTTGAGAATCTTGATATTCATAGCAGCACTCCAATTGTAACTGATATAAAAAAATTTTATGAAAAGTTAATAAATAATAATCGCGGAGGTTTTTGCTATGAGTTAAACGGTTTGTTTAATGAATTGCTGAAGGAATGCGGATACAAGACATATTTTGTTTCATGCAATGTTTTCATTTCTGATGAAGAGGGTTTCAGTCCTGACTATGACCACATAGCGATTATAGTACAGACAGAAGATGGGGAATACCTTGCAGACGTTGGCTTTGGTGATAATTTTTTGGAACCGTTAAAATTAATTTATGACAAGTCCTTAGAGCAACACGGTATCCACTACCGACTTTCGAAAATCAACAGCGATGAAATACTTTTGGAAAAATCGCTTAACGGAAGCGATTACTCTATGGAGTATAAATTCAAATTAATACCAAAAGAACTTAACGACTTTGCCGAAAGGTGTCATTACCATCAGACTTCACCGCAGTCTCATTTTACCCGTGGAAAAATATGTTCCATCCCAACAACGAAAGGAAGAATTTCCTTATCCGATAAAAAGCTTATTATCACAAAGGGCGGAGAAAGAAATGAAATTACAATTAACAGTAACGACGAATTTGATAAATTTCTATTTGAGTATTTTAAAATAAAATTATGAAGGTAAACAAAAATTTTTCAGATGGAATAAAATTGATATTCTATTCTTGCGCGATTTTATTTTTCATAAGCTTCACTGTGGCAGAAATTTCAAAAACCAACACTAAACCAAATTCAGAGATGGATAAAGATCAGAAGAAAAAAGTTACAGGGATCGGGGGCATTTTTTTTAAGAGCAAAGATCCGGAAAAAATCAAAGAGTGGTATAGTCAGAATCTCGGACTGGTAACCGATCAATACGGTTCAATGTTCGAATTCCGTAATGCTGATAAGCCCGATGAGAAAGCTTATCTTCAGTGGAGCCCCTTCGGCGAGAAGACAACTTACTTTGAACCGTCGCAAAAAGATTTTATGATCAATTACAGAGTTGAAGATCTTGAAGGGCTTGTTGAGGAATTAAAGAAAAACGGGGTACAGATAGTTGACAGCATAGAGACTTATGATTATGGAAAATTCGTTCACATACTTGATCCTGAAAATAATAAGATCGAACTCTGGGAGCCGATCGACAGTGTTTTCACCGAACCTGAAGACATTAAGAAATAAGTCAGCTTTAAAAGACAAGAATATTGTTGATCACTCTTTTGAATTCGTCCTTAGTCATTATGCTGTCACATCCGGCTTGAAAAATTTTTTCCCGTTCAACAGGAGTGGAGTGCAGCAGAATAATTTTTTTCTTAAATGAAGATCTCAGATCATTTATCAGACCAAGTGTATCACCTGACCCGCTCTCATTGTCAATAATTATCATATCCAGATTAGCAGCAGATGATTTTTTGCGAACTTCATCCGGATCCACAGATTCTTCGATAGTAACCTGGCAATTAAGTTTGGTAAGCGTTAAAGCCGAAATGCGCACGATCCCCGAAAGATCCTTGTCCGAGGATATAAGAAGTATTTTTTTTGTATTCATCTCTTTTAAGTTAAAAGTTAAAAGTTAAAAGTTAAAAGTTAAAAGATAAAAGATTTAGATTCTTATGAAGATCCTAAACTTAATTTGGAAAAGCTTGTAAATCTAATGCTGTTAAACTCTATAACTTCAACTTTATGCTTTATAACTTTATAACTTTTAACTTTTAACTAAAGTGTATTGAATTGATAAAGGAAAAAAATCATAGTAACTTGAATAAAAATTCCTGAAAAGTATATGCCAAAAATCACAATTGACAATCGTGAAGTTGATTTTACAAAGGGTCAAACCATTATACAGGCTGCCCGCAAAGCTAATATAGACATAGCTCATTTCTGCTGGCATCCTTCAATGACCGTAGCAGGTAACTGCCGGATCTGTCTTGTTGAAGTGGAAAAAATGCCGAAGCTTAGTATTGCATGCGCAACACCTGCGACAGAAGGTATGATAGTTCATACAAAGTCCGAGAAAACAATTCACGCACAGAACGCAGTAATGGAATTCCTGCTCATAAACCATCCGCTTGATTGTCCGATATGTGATGAAGCCGGAGAATGCAAGCTTCAGGATTACGCTTATAAATACAGTGTTGGTATCTCGAGATTTGATGAAATGAAAACTGAAAAAGATAAGAGAGTTCCATTAGGTCCAAATGTAATGTTTGATCAGGAAAGATGCATAAGCTGTTCGAGATGCATAAGATTTTGTGATGAGATAGCCAAGGATCCTGAGCTGACATTTGTTCAGAGAGGTGATCATGTTACCATTGAAACTTTCCCTGGAGAAGAGCTCGACAATCCTTATTCAATGAATGTTATCGAGATCTGCCCTGTGGGTGCTTTGACATCGCGTGAATTCAGATTCAAGTCACGTGTGTGGGAAATGTCGTTCACGGATACACTCTGTCCCGGCTGTTCCAGAGGCTGTAACACAATAATGGGAGTAAGAAATAATCAGATATTAAGAATAGAGCCGAGGGAAAATCTCGCGGTAAATGATTACTGGCTGTGTGACTGGGGAAGACTGAATACAATTAATTTTGTGAATGATGAATCACTGAGAATAAAGTCACCGATCATAAAGCTTGATGAAAGCTCCATAGAAAAGGAAGAGCATATTGATGTGAACTGGGACGAAGCAATTTCCAAATCTGTTTCCCACATGAAGAATTATGAATCATCGGAAATACTTTTCATAGCATCACCATTCTCAACGCTTGAAGATAATTACGCATTAAAGAAATTCGCCAAAGATATTTTTGCAAGTGACAATATATTTTACATTCCTAACATAGACGAAACATTCGAGGATGACATTCTGAGAAAATCAGATAAGACACCAAATTCAAACGGTCTTAAACTTCTCGGCATCAGGCAGTACACAAATGAAATTATCGACAGGTTAAGCACAGGCAAGATCAAGATGGTTTTCATTTTGAATGATGACATTATGAGACTTCCCGGATCGGATGTCTTCATGAAAAACATCGAATCAACTATCCATCTTATCTCTGTTCAAACCAAAAGCTCGCGACATGCATCAGTAATCCTTCCTGTATCAACGTATGCGGAAGTAAACGGTACATTTGTAAATTTCGAGAACAGGATACAAAGGCTTCGAGCAGCGGTTTCGACACTTGAAGAGGAAAGGATATTAGGAGAATTTGCAGTGTCACGGCTTGATAAGTTCGGTGCGCACAATGACAGGTGGACACACGGGACTAAATATAATTCAAGACCGGGTTGGAAGATCCTTATGCTTATCGCAAAAGCAATGGGACATGAGTTTGCGTTTGAAAATTCGGAAGAAGTTTTTGTAGAGCTTTCTTCAGCGATCCCGGAAATGTCAGGTTATGATTATAACTCAGTAGGTAAATCAGGAATAGTAATTGGAGAAAAACCATTAGTTGAAGCTGACTAAATTCATTCATAAATATTTTTTTTAAAAACTCATTGCACTGATGTGTAATGAGTTTTTTAATTTTATAAGGTAAGTCAACCGGAAATATTCTCACGAAACAGCATATGAAAAAAATTAACAGGGACATAATTTTAAAAGCAAAGAAAGCAGGGTTTTCTGACAGGCAACTTGCGCATATTTTAAAGACTACGGAAAAAAAGATCCGCGAGTACCGTTTTAAGAACGACATAATTCCTGTTTACAAAACCGTTGACACCTGCGCTGCGGAATTTGAAGCAAGCACTCCTTATCATTATTCAACTTATGAAAAATTTAACGAAAGCATTTCTTCTGATAAGGAAAAAATAATTATTCTCGGCGGCGGTCCGAACAGAATCGGGCAGGGCATCGAGTTTGACTACTGCTGCGTAAGGTGCGTGAAAGCACTTCGCGAAGAAGGATATGAAACCATCATGATCAATTGTAATCCCGAAACTGTTTCGACCGATTATGACATTACTGATAAATTATATTTCGAACCGCTCACGACAGAAGATGTTCTCAATATCTATCACTACGAAAAAAATGTCAAAGGAATTATTGTAAGCTTCGGCGGGCAGACACCTTTGAAGATTTCAAAGGAGCTTGAGAAGAACGGCTTGAGGATACTGGGTACTTCATCAAAGAACATCGACATTGCGGAAGACAGAAAAAAATTCGGAATGCTGCTTGACAAATTAAACATTCCAAAACCTGAATATGGCACGGCAAAAAATCCGATCGCGGCAAAAATGATCGCCGAAAAGATCGGGTATCCGGTGTTGCTGAGACCTTCGTATGTTCTTGGAGGAAGAGCAATGCAGATAGTTTATAACAATCAGCAGGTCGAAAAATTTTTTAAAGATGAATACGATCTCTCGACCGAACATCCTGTTCTGATCGATAAATTTTTAGAGGAAGCCCGTGAGATAGATGTCGATGCGATCTGTGACGGAGAAGAAGTTTACATTGCAGGAATAATGCAGCACATCGAAGAAGCCGGAATTCATTCCGGGGACAGCACTTCAATATTACCGCCGATATCTATTAATAAAAAGAATCTGAAAGAGATAAAGGAATATACAAAAAAGCTTGCCCTTGCTCTTGAAGTAAAAGGGCTGATCAATATACAATTCGCAATAAAGAATAATATTGTGTATGTGCTTGAAGTAAATCCGAGAGCGTCAAGGACTGTTCCCTTTGTAAGCAAGACAACGGGAATTCCTATAGTAACAGTTGCTGCAAAAATAATTGCAGGAAGAAAGCTGAAGGAATTCAAGCTGAAAAGTTTTGAAGATATAAATTACATCGGAGTTAAGGAATCAATTTTTCCATTTCAGAAATTTCCAAAAGTGAAAATGTTCCTGGGACCTGAGATGCGCTCGACAGGTGAGGTAATGGGGATCGGCGCGACATTCGGAGAAGCGATGGCGAAAGCGCAGGAATCTACAGGCAGCCCTATTCCGACAAGCGGAAATATTTTTGTAAGTGTGAATGAAAATGATAAAAAGAAAAAGACACTTGAAATAATTAATAAATATAAGCTGCTGGGTTTTAAGATCATTGCAACCAAAGGCACTTCGAAATATCTGAATGATAATGGCATTGAAGCGGAGCCGGTTTATAAGGTCAACGAAGGAAGACCTAATGTGGTGGATATGATAAAGAACGGTAACGTGCAGGTAGTGATCAATACACCGCTTGGTTCGGAATCACGGTTCGATGAGTATGCTATCGGCTGGGCTGCTGTGCAGCATAAGATCCCGTTCATCACTACACTGTCCGCTGCGAGCTCATTCGCTGAAGGTATCTCGAACATAAAGGAAGGAAAAGCTGAAGTGAAAAGTCTCCAGGACTATTACAAAAGCTGATAAAGCCGGTAAAGATTCTGAAGAAATGCTTAGATAAACCTTTACATAATGATTATATTCAGTAAAATGAAGGTAATATAGATGGACTTAGAAAAAGTTAAAAAGAATTATAAGTGGGATCCGATGAGGGGAGATTATTCAAAGAGTTATGTCTCCTACGAAAGACGGATTTACAGAAGGAAGAAGATTAGAAATGTATCGCTGACAATTCTCTATATCATAATATTGATCGTTAGCATTATTGTGATCTATCAAAAGTTCAAATAATTCGTTCTACAAAATCCTTTCCTGAGATACAAGCTCCTGTAAAATCATCCGGTCCGTTAAGAGTAATATTATTCAAGAACTCAATATAGTCAAAGGCATTACTACATTTTGTAATGCCCTTGAAAATTTTTTCTATACTATGATCAGATTGATATTAATTTCTTACTCCTTTCAACAGCACATCAAGTGTAATATCGTTTAACCTTAGATTTTCGATCATAATTATTTTCGCTCTGAAGCCCTCGCTGTTCCCATCAAGAGAAATAGCCTCGTCCTCGTAATAAGCTGTGATCGCGATGTCGCTGTTATGAGTTAATGAGTTCATGAACGAGATCTCATTCATTTCAATCAATCCTGTATTGGTGCTGTTAAAAATGAATATCTGACCGGGAATTAATTTTAACTGTGTATAAAAAACCGGCACGGATAGCTTATCACCCGGATCGATACCTGTGACTGATTCCGTACCTGAATTGTTTCCGGATACTATCTGCTCACCGCATCCGGCAAGCATTGAAATTGCAAAAAACAGTAAAGCAGCATTCAGAGTTATGATTGTTTTGATAGATGAGTTTTTGAAAAGAGATCTTTAAAAGGGTTTTGTCAAAAAGCTCAGATCTCTTGAAGAGGAATTCAAAAAACAAAAGATACACGACGTAGAATATTACAAAAACAAGTTTGAGATAGATGCCTTCAATGAGATCATATTTACACAGGACAGGGTGATCACAAATTCCAAAGATCATCCGGAGAAATACATAATAGAGAATACAAAGAGCATGGTAAATTATTTTGTAGTGTCAATCCTTGAGGAATACCGGTTCCTTATCACTTACAGGAAGATCATTAAATTTAATTTTGATCCGGAGTTTCATAAATTAGTTTTAAGCTATCTTGAAAAGAATGAAGCCGAGCACAATGTTCCGCTTATTTCATTATACCTCAGCTCAATTCTTCTGATCCTTGAAAGAAAGGAAGAATATTTCAAAAAGACAAAAAGGAACCTGATCAGCGAATCCGGCTCTCTTAGCCACAGTGATAAATACAGCACCTATGCGATACTTGTTAACTTTGCAAATGATGAGTATCAGAAGAGAAATAAAAAATTTCTGAAAGAATCCTTTGAATTGTATAAACTGATTCTTGAGAACAAACTTTATAACGGAGTTTCCGGTGGCAGTTTTTATAATCCACTTTTCCGGAACATTGTGAACGTTGCTCTTCTTATGAAAGAAACCGAGTGGACACAGAATTTCGTAAAGACATACATTAACAAGCTAATGCCCGAAGCCCTGCATAACACACTTCATCTGAGCAATGCGCGTTTAAATTTTGCAAAAGGAAATTATGAAAGATCACTCGAAGACCTGAGTAAAATTGTCGCTATCAATCACTTCCAGGTAAAGCCACTTATAAAATCAATTACGCTGATGATATATATTGAGAAGGGATAGCTGAGTGAAGCGGTGGATCTGATAGACGCATACCGGCATTACATTTCTTATGAAAAGCTGTTGCCTGACATTTCAAAGGAGAAGAATATGAACTTCATAAAGTTCTGCAATGAGATCATAAAGCTCAGATCAAAAAGATCCAAAGAAAAGATCAGCGATATGCGGTATGATCTGTTGAATACGGAAAATATACTGGAGAAGGAATGGCTGGTGGATAAGATCGTAGAACTTGAAAAGTATACAGGAAATTCATAAACGCGAAGCTTACATTTAGAAAATCACAAAGGCACAATGACAATAAGAAGTGATTTGTCCTCGTGATTTATCTTTGTTAAAACTGTACGCTTATACCGCCTACTGGAAAAAAAGCCCATTGATAAATAGTCGCTAAACGCTTACTGCCGTCATTCCAATAGTAATTATAAATATTTTCCCTGTCGAAAAGATTCTGGAGTTCGATATAACCAATCAATGTCGCGCCCCTGAAATCAAATTTCTTATCGACTCTCAGATCAACTCTCATATAATAAGGATAACGCAAGCTGTTAAAATCATTAGTCGCGAAGACAGCACGGTTGACAAGCTTTGATGCACGCTGATCAATCGGAGTATAAGGTCTGCCGCCTGTGTATTTAAATTTTGTCCCGATGAGCCAGCCGTTTTTGAACTGGTAGCCGGCGATAAGCGTGAACTGGTGTCCGAGATCAAATGCGCCAGGCTTCTCCCCGCCTTCAAGTGCCGTAAATCCCGACTTAATAAATGAGTAATTTATCATTCCATATAATCCACGCTGTGAAAGCTTTTTCTGGATAGAAACATCAATTCCTTTTACAAAACCAAAGCCCGCGCTTACTGCCTCACCAACTATGTTCGGACCGAAGTCCGCACCGCCGTCAATTAAAATGTATGTCGGAATATCTTTCCATACCGGATAGTCTTTGTATTTTTTGTAATAAACTTCAACAGAAGCTTTGAGATCACTCGCAAAGAAATGTTCGAGCCCGGCAACATAATGTTCGCTTCTGATACTGTTGAGAAGTGCGTTCTTCGGGCTGGAGCTGAGCCAGATGTATTCAGGCGACTGATGATACATTCCCCATGCCAGATTCAGTGAGCTGACGGGAGTGAATTTTATTGACAAGCCCGCTCTCGGTGAGAAATATGTTTTCAGATTTATGTATTCAAAATAATCAACACGCGCTCCTGTATTTAATACCACAACATCATTGAACAATTTGGTTGTAAAGTTAACATGACCGAAAAGCTTGTACGTATCAATTTTACTGTTTGCGTTTATGGTATCGTAAGCATAACCTGCGGCGCTGGTATCACCTTTCAAAAACAATTCGTTCTGAATGTCGGCAAGCTTTCCTCCGATACCCGTGTTTAATATCAATGCTCTGGAAAGCTGTATGTTAAGATCCGAGCGCAGGTTTACTTCATTATTCTTCGCTTTATTTCTGAACTTAATATCAGCAGTCTGACTTTCGATCTGCAGTATATAATTGTCGGTATATGAATCGGACAGCACTGTCTGTAAATATCCATTCCGGAAAAGTTTTTTATAATTTATACCTAGCGCGAGTGTTTTCTGGTCAACGGTAGAATTCCCATAAGGATTATCATCGGCGGATTCACCTGAAAAATCAATTTTGTCCAGACCGAGCAAACCTATCAAAGTAAGCTTATCATTCCGGCTGATATCAAAAGTTGTTTTTAAATTAAAGTCCCAATAGTTAGGCACTGAAGTAAGACGGATGGCGTCCTTTATCAGCTCAAGATAGCTTCTTCTTACTGAGAACATAAATGATCCTTTTTCCGAAAGCGGACCTTCGAAAATTCCGCCGAAGCCGGCAATCGAAAGATTTATGTCTTTGTATAATTTCTTGCGGCTGCCTTCTTTAAAATTAATATTGATAACGCCGGAGAGCTTGTCGCCGTAAAGCGAAGGAAAGCCCCCTGTCAGCATGTCAGTATCAAAAATAAATTTTGAATTAATAAAACCGATCGCGCCGCTCGATGAACCGTCCGTTCCGAAATGATTTATATTCGGAATTTCTATGCCGTCAATCAGGATGAGATTTTCTGAAGGCGATCCTCCCCTGATTATCAGATCATTCCGCTGGTCATTGCCAATGGCAACACCGGGCGCTGTCTGCAGCATTCGTGAGATGTCCTCGGTCGCCCCGGGTGCTCGGCGAATTTCCTCGTAGTCAAGATTGATAGAGCTGATGTTAACATTTGAACTTTGCTTAAATGAATTCGCTTCGACATCTATAACCTCTGTTACAATTCCCTGCGGCGTCAGCTTAATTGTTACATCAAGCACTTTGCCCGCGTAAAGGAGAAGATCTGATTTGATAAAAGGCTCGTAACCAACCGCGGAAATTTTCAGCCGGTATGATTCAACAGCCAGCTTATCAAAAACAAAATCGCCGTTCTTACCGGAAAGGATCTCGGCACCAGTATTCATAAGAATTACCGATGCGCCCTCTACCGGGCTTTGAGTTTCCTCATTGATAATCTTTCCTTTGATAATCTCATTACCGCTGTATTGTGAAAGTGATATTGAAGTCAGTAAAAAGGTTAGCTGAAGTACAAAGAATAATTTTTTTAGCATGTATGTATGTAGGGTATGTCGTAAACTGAATACAAAATTAGAATTATAACCTTACTAATTAAAGTTAAAAATATCAGGCAAAGAGGAGAAAGTTACAAATGTCGAGTTACAAGTTACAAATGCTGAGGTCTCTTCCTGTTTACGGTAAGACCTCACCCACAAAGTTTATCGAATTGTTATAACATATCACAACATCCGACGCGTCGGCGAAGTTGTCCCCGTTCACATCTGTCACTAAGTACCCCGATTCGAAATTTATGACGTCATTGTTGATGAGTATGAGATCCGCAGCGGTAACGGCGGGCTTATTAAAAAAAGCACTTTACCGATACAAATACAGGATGGCTGTGCTATCAATAAAATGTTTTTCATTATGTGGATTTATTTTTATAAACTTAACACAATTTTCCCAAACATTCAAATATTCAATTGAAATTATGATCTGCCGGAATTGGCTTTGCGTACAACATTACAATTAAAAAAATCATACAATGAATCCGGACAAAAATAAAATTGCGGAGCTTGAAAAGAAATGCTTTCTTTGTTATCAGACCAAAGACAGAAAAACGCTTGAAGATCTTCTTAGCGATGAATTCACTTTCACAAGTCGTTACGATGATCACATTTGACAAGAGAGAGTATTTCAAAAGATGCAGGTCGTTTAAGGAAGAAAAACCTGTGTTTACTTTCGTAAAGATCATGGCTGAAGAAAGTGAAGCGTTCGTTATTTATGAATGTGAATCCGGAGGAATGGAAAAATTCCGGAACACTGAGTTTTTTAAATTCGATGGCGAGAGGATCAGGGAAGTGGAAGTTTACTTTGGGGACGCGGTAAAGGATTAAAAAAATCCCCCGGATCAGTGTTTAAACCGGGGGATCAAAATTGCTTAAATTTATTTCAAATTGCTTCAGAGCTTTTTTATTGAAGTTACTGATATTGAATTAGAGGCAGCGTTTACTTTTCCTTTCACAATTACCTTATCGCCGTTGGAGAGATCTCCGTTCACATTTTTCAGATTTAAATCCTTACTGTTCGGAGTAATGAGAGTAAATCCGGAGCCGGAGTTTCCGGCGATAGTACCTTTAGCTTCAACCTTTATGTCACGGACACTGAAGCCGCCGTCATAGACTGCATCGCTGATCTCTGTTACATTGATCTTCGGACTTGCATTAAATGAAAGTATGAAGCGAGTGTTCTTCAGATCGGTCTTCACTGATTTGACAAAGTCGAGCGACTTGAACTGCTCTTCGACTCCCTTTGCGCAAAGTGAGCAAGTGAATCCGTCAACTCCTATCGTCAGTTGAGTTACCTGTGCAAATGATGTACCCGTCATTAATATAAACATCAGTATTACCACGGTTAAAATATTTTTTTTCATATAAATGAGATTAAATTTTCAGGGATATTATTTGAATATCCGGGTTTGTATTGTATCAAAAAATTATTTTTAAAATTAAAGCTTATAAAATTAATTTAACACGTATAAATATTATCTGCGGTGGAATTTGCAGAACAACCGTCCAAAATATTAAAAAGCCCTGCAACGAATTTCAGGAATTAAGGAATCATTAATATCGAATTGATCTGCTTTGTTATTTCTAAATCCTTAAGACGGAATATAATATGTTGAAATCTGAATCAGGAGGAGGATGAAATGAAACAGGATATTGATCTGAATCGGAAAAGTAATAGTTATTATACACGTTGTTGCCTGACGAAGGAACATCTCCGGTAGTGAGCTTTGTCTGTATTTCTGTAATTAATGCTGAAGCTTTAGCCGGCTGCACAGGAGCTTGTTTTACTTCACAACAGCAGCTCTTCTGATAACTTACTTCTTTGATTTGTTCATGCTGTTTGCAGCAGCAGGACATTGTTTCAAAGTTGCAGCTTTCGGTAAGTATTTCTCCAAAGGATAAATTTGTGAATAAAAAACCTGCCAGCAAAATTACTGAAAAAGCTTTTAAGAAATATGTGCTGAAAATTTTTGGCATGTAATATAAACAACTCCCACTGCAGAATTTAAGTTTCTGTTTTTTTAAAACAATCACTGGAAATTAAAGTTTTCCCATCCACGCATCAAAAGTCTTCTGCTGCTGATCCGTAAGCTTTTCCGAAACTGCTACTTTAAAGTCGTAAGCTGTCTTTGTTTCATATATCTTGGCTTTAAGAGGAACCTGGGTTTCTTTCCCGTTCTCATCATACCTCGCTACAACAAGCTCAAAATCGTCACCAACCTTTACCTTTTTCTTGGCTGAGCCGAGCATATCCCGCACATTCATATAGGTGATCTTTGTTCCGTTGAACGCAACAAGCTCATCATCAGCTTTCAATCCCAATTCTTTGACAAATTTATTTTCGGGATCATCAAGCTTCATGATTTTCAACCTGTAATTTTTCTGATTGAACCCCATCGCAAAGCCGCCTAAGCTCACTGTCTGATATGGCACGCTTTCAACATCGATTCCGATCTTGGTAAAAATATCTCCATAAGGGATCCTGTTGGGACCGGCTACATATTTATCTAAGAACTCCCTGACCTTAGGAGATGTCAGAGATTCAATTTCAGAAAAAAGCTCACTGTCAACGAACGATCTTTCCTTCCCGTATTTTTCAAGAAGTTTATTTATTACATCCTGCAGTCCCATCTGTCCGTTTGATTCTTCCCTTATCAAAATATCCAGACACATTCCGATAAGCGCGCCTTTTAGATAAACATTCAGATACTGATTCTCATATTTATCAAGTGCTCCTTTGCTCATTTCAGTAAAGGCAAGAGTATCATTGAATTTCGCGGCGCCGTTTAGTTTGCTTTCAACCGCTTCTATATATTCATTTAGTGTCATAAGACCTTCGCGCAATTGAATATAGTCAGCCGAATATTCTGTCACGCCTTCATAAAGCCATAGATGCGCGCTCATAACAGGGTTGTTGAAATCAAAGTTGCCGATCTCTTCGGAATGAAGATTAAGTGGAGTGACGGTATGATAATATTCGTGCGCATTAGTTGACATAAGCTGCTTAAGCATGAATTGCTTTGCTTCTTTAGGAACATCAGGCATATAATAAAGAGACGACTGGTTATGTTCAAGCGCTCCGAAACTCGAGCTGTTGGTCTTGTTTGAAAAGTAGTAAAGGAAGGTGTATTTTTCCGAAGGCAATTTTCCTCCGAGATAATTTCTGATGCCTTCGAGTAATTTTTTATTGTCTGCAGCAATATCGTTCGCGTTAATTCCTTTGCCGGGTGAATAAACAGAGATCAGGATCTTAGCTTCGTCAAAATTTATTGAGGCGGTATCGGGAACATTAAAAAATATCGGACTATCAACAACGTACTGATAATCGGGAGCGGTGAATATTTCTTCAGCATCTGTCCGTTGCAGTGCGTCAAGACTTGTCGAGCCGTAGAATCCCACCGGCTTTAAGAATGTCAGCGTGTAGTCGTTATTAATGTAATTATCAAGATATCCGATGTAGGTATGATTGTTCAGAACAAATATAATACCATCTTCAAAGCTTGTTCCTGCGGGCTCAAAAACAGGATTTACCGTAGAGCTGTCATCAAAAGTATCGTCAGCTTTATAAGTTATTTTATACAATCTGTTCGCGTCTGAAATTTCCCAGGAGTTCACATCCTGCTTGCTGACATTAAGCTCGTTTCCTGATTCATCGAACGCCTTCACATCGCTGACATATCTTCCGAAATCATAGACTTTATATGTTCCGGGAACCATCGCGGGAAATTTATACATGACTTTATCTGAAGTGATCTTAGGGGTTATCAATTCAACTGTGATCCTGTCATCGGCTGTGTTATTCAGGTCGACGAAGAACTGGTAATTATCATTTTGTGTGACTTGAGCTTTTGTAAATGAAAAGGAGGTGAGAATTAAAATTGTAATTAAAAAAGTTCGCATTATTGTGGGATTTATATTAGTAACAAGTTATCAAAATTACGTATAAGTTTAAACATTGTTTCCAATAATGAATATAAATTTCACGATTAAAATATGAAAATAATTGAAACCGAAAGAATTTATCTGCGCAAGTTCACCGAAGATGACATTGAGGAAGTGTCGGTGATCTATTCCGATGAAGACGTGATGAGATACATCGGCATAGGCGGACGTGCGGATAAGAAGCAGACCGGACTTATGCTTGAATCGTTTATTAAAAGTTATGAAGAGAACGCGTTCGGTCTTCTTGCGGTGATAGAAAAAGGATCAGATGAGATCATAGGTCACTGCGGATTCAGCAAGCTGAAAAGCGGTGATGTTGAAATTGCATATCTGTTTTCCAAGAAATGCTGGGGGAAAGGAATGGCTACTGAAGCAGCGGAGGCGACGCTTCGGTATGGCTTTAGCCATCTAAAGCTGGCGAAGATCGTTGTCCTGGCTTATCCACAAAATCTCCCGTCCATTAATGTTATTCAAAAGATCGGGTTGAAGCCTGAAAACGACAGAGAATTTTTTGGGATCAACTTCCGCTACTTTTCCTTAGACAATTCTCATAAGGAATGAGCATATCATTATTGAGTGTTTCATAGTTTTTATATTTTTTAAATTATAAATAAATGCGCGCATACCTTCTATGAAAACTCTTTTAATAAATGCTAAAGTTCTAACAGGTAAAAATAAATTTACAAACGCCGTTGGCTTTGACTCTTCTACGGGCAGCATCATCTTTGCCGGCAGTAAGGAACAGGCATTGCGAATGCAAAATGAATTCGATGAAGTCATTGATTGCAAAGGTAAACTTGTCATGCCTGCTTTCGCTGAAGGGCATTGTCATTTTATTAAAGGATCATTTGTCAATTCACAGTTGAATCTGCGTGAAGCTTCTTCCGGAAAAGATTTTGTAAATGGTATAAATGAATTCAAAGCCGGTAACAAAGGCAAGTGGATCTTCGGAGGATATTTTTCAGACGCGAATTTTCAGGAGGAGATCGAACTGAGCAGCGCGTTTTTAAATGAGATCTGCAGTGATACGCCCGTGATTATTTCAAGATTCGATTCACATTCGGCTTTTGCCAACACAAAGGCACTGGAAATGTCGGGTATTTTACGGCAGAAAGAAAATTTTACCGCGGAAGAAATTGTAATGGATGAAGCTATGAATCCGACAGGTGAATTAAAAGAACGTGCACGCGAGTTTGTTCTTGACCGCATTCCAAGCGCGACACTCAAAGAAAGAACGGATATAGTTTCAGATGAAATGAAAAAGCTTCACTCTTTCGGTATCACTTCAATTTCAGATATTACTCTGACAGAGGATATTGAAATTTACAAAGAGCTCATCAACAGAAATGATTTGTTGCTTCGGGTTGATTCACGTTTACCATTTCAGGAATACAATAATCTTTCCAGCTATAGGAAAGATTTTTCCGCACTTACAGACCTTATTCAATTCAAATCACTGAAAGCATTTTATGACGGCTCTTTGTCAAGCAGGACAGCATATATGCATTCGAATTACAGGAACACTGATCATAACGGAATACGGACAGAGTTTGTTAACAGCGGTGATTTTGAAAAAATGTTCTTTGAAATTGATGACGCAGAATACCAGATGTCCGTGCATGCGATTGGTGATAAAGCCGTCTCGGAGCTGCTCGATCTGAATGAGGAGCTTATCAGGAGAAACGGTGTAAAGGACCGCCGTTTTAGGATCGAACATGCGCAGCATATAGCTGAAGATGATTTTGAAAGATTTAGAAAGCTGAATGTCATCGCTTCTGTCCAGCCGGCTCACCTGTTCAGCGATGCAAAAACCTCAGTCGTTTTACTTAATGATTTCAGCTCTGAACACAATTACAGGAAACTCATTGACATCGGAGCTAAGGTTTGTTTTGGTACAGACTTTCCAATTGTCAGTGAAAATCCATTTGAAACAATTTACTTCGCGGTTACGCGAAAAGCTGCTGGCTTTGAGAACGGATTTGTGATTGAAAACAGAATTAAGATAGAGGACTGCATCGAAGCTTATACTATGAATAACGCTTATGCCACCTTCAATGAAAATGTAACCGGAAATATTGTTGCAGGAAAATACGCGGACATCATTGTAATGAGAGATGATCTTTTTGAAATGAATGAAGATGAGTTAAGGGATGCGAAAGTTTCTCAGACTTACTTTGCAGGAAAAAAAGTATATGATTCAGAAAATTAAAGACACTTAATTTAATTCTGCACACGCATGATCTCACCTGCCTTTTTATAAGCATTGATCATATCGACAACTCCGCCTGACCTTGAAAGATTTGAGAACAATTCCTTCGAGCTCCTATCTTTTAATTTAACCATCAGACCTCTATACTGTCTTGTAGATGAAACGATCGCTTCTTTTAACTGAGCTGCAGTTATCTTTGGATAGTATGCTTTCAGGACTGCGGCGATGCCTGAGACTTCCGGCGCTGCCATGCTGGTTCCGTCGATCTGTTTATACTTATTGTTCGGCACTGTAGAATTGATCTTTACGCCGGGAGCGAATACATCAACAACTTCTTTGGAATAATTGCTGAACGGAGCTGCAAGGTCATACTTCGTATTTATGTTTTCCGGATCTTTTTCCTGACTCCATTTCTGCATCCACGAATTCGCACCAACAACGATCATGTTGGAGAAAAATTTCTTCTGCCCATTCTCTTCCAAAAATTTTCTGGGAAAGTTTATCTTCTTACCGGCGTCCTCACTTTCATTACCTGCAGATACAACGAACAACACACTTTTTTCTTCAGCGTATTTTATTGCTTCAACGACAAACTCCGGATCAGGTGAAAAATATTTTCCCGCTGACATATTAATAATGCTTGCACCGTTATCGACTGCATACCGGATAGCATTACCAATATCCTTATCCCTCTCGTCGCCTTCATTGGGCACTGCTCTGAGACACATTATCTTTGCAAACGGCGCCTGACCTGTCTTGACCGATGCAATGATCCCCGCGACGTGAGTGCCGTGAATCTCAACTTTTTCACTTACTTCGTTATTGCCGTAATTCTTTTCAAGCATTAATTCCGGATTATCACCGACAAGCTTATAGGTAGAGGTTGTGTCAAAAAGATATTTAACCTTTGTATCATATTCATTCTTCAGTTCGAGCAGATCATTTTTATCCGCGCCGAAGAGAAGATACACGCCAAGAATTATGGACGCAGCGTCACTGTATTTACCTTCAGGCAGCTTGTTTGAAATTTCCTGCAGCTTTCTCGGATCAGTTGTGATATTTTTTTCGTTCAGAACTTTTTCAGCATCTACAATGTCTTTTAGTGTTTCGTCAATTCCTTTTTGTGTTGAGAAAATTTCATCCTTCTTATCTTCATATTCATTGAAAACTTTTTTCATGTATTCATCACTCAATGGTGTGCCTGAATTTTTGAGACGCTTGTATTCCCTTGTCACTTCCAGCGACAAAAATTTTCCATCACCGAGAAAATTCCATCCGTGAAAATCATCGACATAACCATTCTCATCATCATCAACCCCTGCCGAACCGTTAACTTCTTTTTCATTATTCCAGATATTGTCTTTCAGATCAGGATGTTCAATATCAAAACCTGCATCGATCACTGCGACAATGACTTCCTTCTTTTCAGGAATGAAATCGAGTGTCTTCAGATATTTATAAAATGCCTTTGTTCTTGTACCTTCATATCCGTCCTCTTCCGGGTCAAGCAAAGCCCAGTCAGGAAGATCGCTTGTGATATTGTTTTTAAATGCGTGAGTTAATGGTGAATATTTATTCTGATAGTCAGAGGAAGGCTTGAAGCTGTAAATGCTTATTGCGATAGTCAGTATTGAAAATATGAGCACTGGTTTACGTGATTTAATGAATGGTTTCATACAAGTAAAAGCTTTAATTTTATACATGAGTTTATAAATTTAGATATTACTTCGAACACTTGGAAGTCCCAAAAAATTACAAAAGCATTTCATGAAGGATCATTCCTCAGTTTACAGACAATACAAGCAAAAGGTAGATGATGTGATGTCCGGGGTCATTGAAAAAAAATATCCTGCGACACTTTATGAGCCGATAAAATATGTTTTAAGCAGCGGCGGCAAAAGGATCCGACCGATGATGGTGATCTTTTCCTGCGAAGCATTCGGAGGGAAAATTGAAGACGCTTTGAACGCGGGAGTGGCGATGGAGCTGCTACATAATTTTACGCTCGTTCACGATGACATAATGGACAACGCTGACGTACGCAGAGGAATGGAAACAATTCACAAAAAATGGAATGCAAATGTAGCGATACTTTCCGGAGATCATCTCATCGGACTTGCTTATGAATATTTACTCAGGACAAATTCGAACCGTATAAATGATATTCTGAAAATTTTTTCAGAAGGTATTACAGAAGTTTGTGAAGGTCAGAGCTACGATAAGGAATTTGAGGAAAGGAGCGATGTAACCAGTTCAGAATATCTTATGATGATCGGAAAGAAAACGGCAAAAATGCTGGAGACATCAGCGGCGATCGGTGCGCTTATAGGAGGAGCGGATAATGAGCAGGCAGCGAACATGAAACAGTATGCAAAAAATACAGGGCTTGCATTTCAGATACAGGATGATCTTCTCGACATCAACGCAGATGAAACTGAATTTGGAAAGAGGATAGGCGGTGATATTGTAGAGGGCAAGAAAACTTTTCTGCTTCTCAGGGCTCTTGAAAAAGTTAAGGAAACATCCGACCGCACAAAGCTTATGGATATTGTAAAATACAACGGTCTTAAGGAATATGATGAATCGAAGATAATGGAAATTAAAAATATTTATTCAAAGTATGGGATTATTGAAGATGCAAAAAACGAAATAGAGAACTATACCAAGCTTGCTGATCAGCGTCTTGATATTCTCGCTGACGGCGAATCAAAGGATCGGCTGAAGTGGCTGTCGTCAATGCTAATGGACAGGAGCTTTTGAAAACAGTTTTAACAGGATGCTCTTACGATAAATTATCTCAAAAAAGGATTTCAAATTAATGATAGAAAAAGAAATAACGATAGTAAATAAAGCCGGAATGCATACCAGACCCGCCTCGATGATAGTAAGGATTGCGGCTAAATTCAGATCTGACTTCTATATTTCAAAGGATGGTTTTGAAGTTAACGGTAAAAGCATAATCGGAGTAATGACACTCGCCGCCGAGCAGGGTTCCACGCTTATGTTAAAGTTTGAGGGCGAAGATGAACAGGAATTTTCTGAAGAGATGGTTAAATTTTTTGAAGAAGGGTTCGGAGAAATGTAAATGGAATCACTGCATCAGATATCTTCACGGTTACTCACATCGGAAAAATTCACGGAGCTTAAAAATTTTTTGACGAAGGATAATTCAAACCTGAGCATCACCGGCACAGCGGGATCTCTGGCTTCGTTCATAGCCGATTTCATTTATACCAAGGTTAATAAAAAAATATTTTACCTTACCTCCGACAACGACAGGATCATAAAACTCAAGGATGATCTTGCGATGATATGCGCCTGCGAAAATCTTTCAGCTTATTCTTCAAAGATCACGGACAGTGAATCCGTTTCCAAAGTCCTTATAGATCTATCGGAAGCAGACAATTTTTTTGTAATTGCAAACGCTTCTGAGGCAGGAAATAAAATTATTTCGAAGGATAAATTCAGATCATCTATCATCGAACTGAAAAAAGATGAAAGCAAAAACTTTGACGAACTTCTGAGCATGCTCGACAAATACAATTTCAACCGCAAGGATTTTGTAGATGAAGAAGGAGATTATTCAGTAAGGGGAGGGATCGTGGACCTGTTCGCGGGCAACCTTGAAAGCCCTGTCAGGATAGAGTTCTTCGGTGATACGATAGAGTCGATAAGGGAGTTTGATATTAATTCACAAAGATCTGTAAGGGAAATTGAATCCGTAAAGATCGGATTGAATCTGAATACCGATGAGGAAGAAGAAAGTAAGAATGAAACAGGCGAGACAATCCTTGACTATATTCCGGAAGATGCATTTGTAATTATAGAGCAGCCGGAGATCACTTTTAATGAAACAGATGCCGCATTACTGGAAAGTCTTAGCCGGTTCCGTCAGATACACATTACATCTTTTGCAAATCAGATCGGAGGTCCCGCAGATTACACAGAGTTTTCTGAAATAAACTTTAATTCAAAACCTCAGCCGGACTTCCATTCAAATCTAAAATCACTTTATCAGGATCTCTGTACGAATATTAAAAACGGTTCTGAGGTATTCATTCTTTCTTCCGATGAACATCAGTCCCGGAGAATCAAAGAACTTATCGAGGATTTTGAAGATGAAAGTATAATTGAAAAAGATGAAACCATTCATGGGACTCATGAACACAATGAAGAAAAAGATGAGCTTAAGAATTTCAGCATTAAAAATAAATTCATCGTTCTACCCGAATCGATCCATAACGGTTTTATTTCTCATGACCCGGAGATCCTTATTTACACCGAGCATCAGATCTTCGGAAGATATTTTAAGCAGATAAAAAAACGCAAGCAAAAATTTAAAGGATTAACTTTCAGTGAGCTAAAGGAGCTGCAGTACGGCGACTTCGTTGTTCACCGCGATTTTGGTGTCGGAAAATATTCCGGCTTAAAGAAGATCACAGTCGGAAATAATATGCAGGAAGTTGTTGTGCTTTCATATCAGGGCAATGATACGCTTTTCCTTAATCTCAACAATATTAACTTGATAAAAAAATATTCCGGAGCCGAGGGTCACACTCCCACACTGACGAGACTTGGGGGAGGCGAGTGGGACAGACTTAAAGCAAAGACAAAAAAGCAGGTCATTGATATCGCGCGTGACCTTATCATACTTTATGCAAAACGAAAATCAGAAACCGGATTTAAATTTTCAAACGATACACACTGGCAGAAAGAGCTTGAAGCGAATTTTATGTATGAGGATACACCCGATCAGTATAAGGCAACCGTGGAGACGAAGGAAGACATGGAAACGGAAAATCCCATGGACAGGCTTATCTGCGGTGATGTGGGATTCGGAAAAACGGAGGTTGCAGTACGGGCAGCTTTTAAAGCGGTGCTTGATAATAAGCAGGTTGCCGTGCTTGTTCCGACTACTATACTCGCGGTTCAGCATTATAATACTTTCCGTGACCGGCTCTCATCATTCGCGGTAAATGTCGACAACATTACGCGTTTGAAATCTACCAAGGAGCAGAAGAAGACATTAGAAAAATTAGCCGAAGGCAAAATAAACATTCTGATAGGGACACACAGGATATTATCAAAGGACATAAACTTTAAAGATCTCGGGCTGCTGATAATAGATGAAGAGCAAAGGTTTGGTGTAAAGGCAAAGGAAAAATTAAGAAGCATCAAGCCGAATGTTGATACGCTTACGCTGACGGCTACTCCTATTCCGAGGACGCTCAACTTTTCATTACTTGGTGCACGTGATCTTTCGATCATAAACACGCCTCCGAAAAACAGAAAGCCAATCAGCACTGAAATTATAAAGCTTGACTGGAATAGCCTTGCATCAATAATCAGGAATGAAATTAACAGAGGCGGGCAGGTTTATTTTGTAAATGATAAAATTAAAAATCTTCACATACTTGGCGATACGATAAAGACTTACGTTCCGGAAGCAAAGATCGGCATTGCGCACGGACAGATGGACGGAAAAGAGCTTGAAGATATTGTTATAAACTTCATTGAGAAAAAGCTCAATGTACTTCTCTGCACAAAGATAATAGAATCGGGACTGGACATTCCGAATGTGAACACTATCATTATTAATAATGCCGACCGGTATGGTTTGTCCGAGCTTTATCAGCTTCGTGGAAGAGTTGGCAGAAGCGATATACAGGCGTTTGCCTATCTTGTCGCGCCTCCAAACGGAAAGCTGACGAAGACAGCCGTGAAGCGTCTTCAGGCGATCGAAGAGTTCACTGATCTCGGCTCGGGCTTTCATCTTGCAATGCGTGACATGGAAATACGCGGAGTGGGAAATCTGCTTGGCAAGGAGCAGAGCGGTTTTGTACAGGAGATCGGTTTTGACATGTTCATAAATATAATTGAAGAAGCTGTTCTTGAACTGAAGGAAAACGAATTCAAAGACCTGTTCAAAAATGAAAGTTCATTGCAAAAATTGAATGACAAGCTGAAGGAAAAGCTTGCGGAGAAGAGCACGATCATTGAGAATGATCTCAATGCATTGATCCCGAAGGATTATATTAATAACGATACGGAGAGACTGAATATTTACCGCCGTCTGTATGAGCTTAAGAGCTACGACGAGCTAAGTGTAATTTCAGATGAACTTAAAGACAGATTCGGTGAATATCTCGAAGATGTAGAAAATCTTTTGCGTGTAATCAAAATAAAGATCGCAGCAACAAAGCTCGGACTTGAAAAACTTATAATAAGGAACAGAAGCTTAACACTGGAATTTCCCAAAGAAAAAGAGAACAGTATCTTTGAAAGTGATTTCTTTAAAAATCTTATCGATACAATTTCCGATGATAAGAGGAAGAAGTATACTCTCATTCCGGATAAAGAAAAATTAGCTGTCAGCATCCGGCTTTTTGATACAACAGATTCATTAAGATTATCCGAGGTTGAAGAAATTCTGAGAGGTTCAGAACCGGTTAATGATTAATTAAATAATTTACAGGAATATGATTCTCAGATTCAACCGGTATAAAAATTGGTTTCAAGTTTAGCCTTTGCCGGCCACTCTAAAAATTCATTTTTGCATTCACCGGTTTTTTCAATCATAAAAAATATTGAGAAAGAGCTTGAAGGGAATATGGAAGACAGCACTCTTGCTATGTTTTTTGGGAATGGATAAAACTGTGATCCATAAAAACCCTTTACTTTACAGAATGAACCCGCTATAAGTTCATAGAATTTATAAACATCCCGTTTCGAAAATGGGCGGACGTGAGCTGATAACAGCTTGTGCTGTGTCGGATGAAACCCGAAGGTCATCATGATCCTGTTATGAAGTGACAATATATTAGGCGTGCCGAAAAACAAGTGACCGCCTTTTTTTAAGCATCTGAATATTTCATGATTGATCCAGTAGATTTCTTTTGTATGTTCCAGAATCTGATTGGCAATAATCAGATCGACCGATTCATCATCAAAAGGTAACTTGTCGCGTTCGATATCAATTGAAACAAGCTTTATACCTTTTTTCTTAAGCAGTTCCGAATTCCAGGATCCGAAATCAACTCCTGACAGATCCGCGTTGGGGTTATACTTCCGGACTATTGACAGATCAGAGCCATCACCACAGCCAAGGTCTACGCATCCGGCAATGTGCAGATGTCTGATGCAATGCTCCAATACATGCCTGCCATAAGATTCGTTGTGATCTACGATCCCGAGACTGCTTGCCGAACCCGGATTTACTTTTCTGAAAATCATTTATGATCCGATACTTATATCTGAGTAATGGTTTAAAAACCCGGAGTCATAATATTAAAACTCACAGCAATATAAAATGAAGAACAATGTTTTCTTACCATTTCAATTAATTTTCAATTTAATTTCATTGATAAAATCAACTTTTAAATAACCTTGAAGATATACTTATGCTGTCCAGATAAATTTAGGATAATTCTGTTTTTAAAATTAGTGATAATATTTTTTATTCGTGAAATTCGTGGCAAGTTTTTCATATTTGGACGGATGTGATTTAATTTCAAACATTTAAAGAGATTGAATTTCAATTTTGCCTTACTATAATTAATTTATAAAAAATTTTATAATGAGCGAAAAAGAAGATACACCTAAGCCGGAAAAGACAATGCTTGAAAGGATACGTGAGACGATACCTATGATCACACCGATGATCATGATCTCGGGAATTGCGTTCACATACTATTCCTATTTTTACGATATTCAGAAAATCCCGCAGCTTGTTTCTACAATTAAGATTGAGAAGGTTCAGGAGACAAAAGATTTTTTTATGGTAAAATTATTTTTCAGGATCAAGAATCAGAGTAAGAGCAGAGTAGAGATCATTGCTAATCTGGGAAAGCTTTATGGCTACAAATGCAGTATGTCTGATACTTTGAGCTCGTCTGAATTCACGAAAAATATACAGGATACCGTAAGTCAGCTGACAGATGATGCCATTGAGATCAGCCGAAATTTTGATAGGACAGATGAAACACTCATAGGATTTTATCAGCCCATACATAATTCCACCTGGCTTCAGCCGGATGAGATCGGTGAAGTTGACGTGGTGACCGCTATACCGAAGAAATTTGATCTTGCATATTTACTGTATTCGGTTGACTACGCAACCAGGGAAGAAAACCTTGTTGCAAAGTACAGAACAGAAGCAAACCATGACATAAATTATTATCTCTATAAAATAGACAGTAATGATTCAACAAAGATAACTGAAGTGAAATTTGATGAAGAGGATGATGTCAACTGGCTTAAAGAGCACAAGATGGCAAGAAGGGTTGACAAAACCGAGCTTTGGCTTTCGGTGCCGCTGCCGACAAAGCAGGGCACAAACAGAAGCGATACAATAAAATAAAATTAAGATCTTATGATCTCATTGAAAAAAAATTTTTGAAGCTTTTCCGCTTCTTGTGCAGACTTAGCTTCGGTAATAATTCTGACAATTGGTTCAGTATTCGATTTTCTCAAATGAACCCAGGAATCAGTAAAATCAATTTTTAATCCGTCATTGGTCCATATCTTCAAAACATTTTCTTTACCCGAAAACTTCTTTTTGATCCGTGCAAAAATTTTATCCGGATCAACAACACCTTCTGCTTTATTCTTTGAATTGAAATACTTGGGAAGCTGCTCTTTATAATCGCTGACTCTGAGCTTTGAATCCGCAAGCTCATTCAGTATGAAAGCAATTGCGACAATAGAGTCCCTTCCGTAATGCAGACCCGGGTAGATTACACCGCCGCTGCCTTCTCCCCCAATAACAGATTTATTCTTCATCATTTCCTTTACAACATTGATCTCACCGACAGCGCTTCTGAAAATCTTCGCGCCATTTATTCTTGCAATGTCATCGACAGCCCTTGTTGTAGAAAGATTAACGGTCACGCTTTTATTTTTTCCGGGAAGATTTTTCAATACATAATTTGCAACGGTAGTGATGGTATTCTCCTCGCTGAAGGGATCACCTTTATCAGTTATGAGTACAAGCCGGTCAGCATCGGGGTCAACAGCAATTCCAAGATCGGCTTTATTTTTTTTAACGGCGTTCGAAAGTAGCTTTAAATTAACAGGAAGTGGTTCAGGTGTGTGAGGAAACTTTCCGCTACCGTCACAAAATAGCTTAATAACTTTGCAGCCCAGCTTCTCAAGCAATCTTGGAACGATCACAGAGCCCGATGAATTTACGGCATCAACTACGATCTTAAATTTTCTTTTCCTTACAGCTCCGGCATTCAGATGCTTGAGCTTTAATACTTTTTCAATATGCTTATCTATCCAGGTAAAATCATTTTCAGGAAGTTTGAGCTGATCAATTCCTGAATAATTAAATTTTCCCGAACCGGCAATCTTTAAAAATTCGGCTACCTGAGTTTCATCAAGAAATGTTCCGTCCGGATTTAAACATTTTAACCCGTTCCATATCTGGGGATTGTGTGAAGCTGTGATAGAGATTCCTCCCGCGCACTTCAGATCTTCGGTTGCTATCTGAACGGTCGGCGTCGGCGCGATGCCGACATTGATAACTTTAAAGCCGCACAATGCAAGATTGCTTACAACCATAGCTTCAATGATCTCGCCATGAAGCCGACCGTCTCCGCCTACGACGATTTTTAAATTTCCCTTTGAATTCTTTTTGCAGTATTCTGAGAAAGCTGAAGTAAATTTTATTATGTTCTGAGGAGTAAGACTATCACCTAAAATTCCTCTGACACCGGAAACGGAAGCAATTATTTCTGACAATTAATCTTTGATTTAATTATAAAAAAATTTCAGCAGACACTTGCAGCAATAAGTTTCAGAAGCTGTCTTTTCAAGTTCTTCAAGCTGCTCAACGGTGTTGATACCGGTAATTTCAATAATGTTAGTCACAGGAAACGCACCGATCTTTTTTCCGGCGCTTTTAAAAAACCTGAATACGTCCGTAAGATAATATTCACCCTGTGCGTTATCAGTCTTTAAAGTCTTTAGCGCTTCGAAAAGAATTTCCTTATCTATAACATAAATGCCTGAGTTCATTTCCTTACATTTTTTTTCTGCATCACTGCAATCCTTCTCTTCACGAATATCATATAAATTTCCCGATCCGTCTCTGAGAACTCTTCCATACCCAGACGGATCGTCAAGTATTGCAGATATGAGACTTGCATCAAAATTGTTTTCATAATGAAAGTTTACAAAAGCTTCGACAGTCTCATAGCGAAGCATTGGGACGTCTCCGGATAAGATAAGCACATCTCCCTGAAAATCCTTAAGAATATTTTCCGCCTGCATTACAGCGTGACCTGTCCCAAGCTGTTCATCCTGATGCGCGAATTTTATCTTTGCAATCTCATTGGAAAAGGTATCACGGATAAAATTCATTACCGATTCCTTTTGGTGCCCTACGACAGGTATGATCAAATCCGAATTTATTTTTTGAGCCAGCTCAATTACATATTGCACCATTGGCTTGCCGTTCAGCTCGTACATCACTTTCGACTTATCGGGATTTTTCATTCGCTTGCCTTTACCGGCAGCAAGTATCATTGTTGTAAGTTTTTTACTCATAATTAATTTTAGGTATTGCGATGAACCGGGAAGAACCTGTCAGGGTATCTGATTGGAAAAAATAATATTATCTATTAATCTTGTCTTACCTGCTTTTGAAGAAAGTGATACAAGTATTTCGCCTTCGTAATTTCCTATGTCAGTAAGCGGCTCCAGATCTTCAGCGCCGGATATTTCAAAATATTCAAGAATAAATCCGGGTGCTTTCTCTTCGAAAATTTTTTGTGTCCGTTCAATCATCTCCTGAGTGTCAGTAAGCTTTTCTTCCAAAATTAATCTCCTGCATTCTTTCAGCAAAAAATATAACACAGAAGCAATTTCCTTTTCCTTCTCGGAGAGGTAAGTATTTCGCGAGCTCATTGCAAGTCCGCTGTCTTCTCTTTTGGTTTCACAGATGTTTACAATTGTATCGATGTTCAGGTCTGACACCATTTTTTTTATAATGACATTCTGCTGCGCATCCTTCTGTCCGAGATAAAGATTAACCGGCTTGACCGCATTAAGAAGCTTTGTTACAACTGTTGCAACTCCTGTGAAATGTCCGGGACGGAATTTCCCTTCGAGCTTATCGGATAATTCATTGACGGTGATAGTCGTATAGCTTTTATGTTTATACATCTCGTCTGTTTCAGGATTGAAAATATAATCGACACCTGCTTTCTCGCAGATATGAAAATCCCTCACAAAGTCTCTGGGATACTTGTCAAAGTCTTCTCCTTTTCCGAACTGGGTTGGATTCACAAAAATACTGACGACAACAATTTCATTTTCATCTTTAGCTTTTATCATTAATGAGGTATGACCTTCGTGGAGATAGCCCATGGTGGGAACGAGCGCGACTTTTTTTCCGATGCATCTGTAGTAATCGGAAATTTCCTGCATTGAAGAAATTTCTTTAATTACTTTCATCAGGGCTTTATTAGTTTTAAAACCTGGGTCAGCTTGTCCTTCATGTCTTTTCTGTTTACGATGAAGTCAATGAAACCATGTTCGAGTAAAAATTCAGCACGCTGAAATCCCGGAGGAAGATCCTTTCCGGTCGCCTGTTTTACTACGCGCGGTCCGGCAAAAGCTATGAGTGCATTGGGTTCGGCGATATTAAAATCACCGAGCATTGAGAATGAGGCGGTAGAGCCGCCGGTGGTAGGGTTTGTTAAGATGGAGATGTAAGGTACTTTTTCTTCATCAAGCTTTGCAAGCTTAGAGCTGGTTTTGGCAAGCTGCATCAGTGAGATAGCGCCTTCCATCATACGCGCACCGCCGCTTGAAGAAATAATTATTAAAGGAAACTTTGTCTTGATCGCTTTGTCAATAGCGCGGCTTATTTTTTCGCCGACAACACTGCCCATGCTTCCTCCGATAAATCCGAAATCCATGCATCCGAAAACCACATCAATATCATTGATGTTTCCGGTGCCTGTCTTGATCGCATCATAAAGCTCGGTGCTTTTTATTGTTTCCTCAAGACGTTTTTTGTAGGGCTTCGTATCTTCAAAATCAAGCGGATCTATAGAACGAATCTTTTTGTCAATTTCCCTAAACGAATCTTCATCAAGCAGAATTTTTATATACTCTTCACTTCCAATTCTGAAATGATGACTGCATTTTATGCATAAATACGAATTTGATTCCCACTGTTTACGGTGCATCATCTCGCCGCACTCGGGGCACTTTATCCAAGTGCCGTCAGGCGTATCCTTGCGATGCGTATCAGTAGTTATGTTTTCTTTAGATCTTTTAAACCAGGCCATAAATATTTTTTGAGAGAATGAAAATAGACAACATTAATTCCAAAATAAAATCATTTATTAGGCACAAACTCTTTCATGTAAAAGGGTTCGGAAGATTTGTAATCACTGAAGTCTCCATTTTTGATCTTAACCAATGCTAAATCCAAATGTGCCGGAATGTTTGAGCCCAATGAAACATCCGTGATCATGCTGAGATGCCTGTCATCAATATTGTCAGTTAATTTTTCATTTGTAAGATATACGCTGTCATTACCCCTCATGATCTCTGTGATAAACCCCGTGCTGTAATCTGAAATTCTTTTGATAGCGAAGAGGTCCATTTCATATCCGGCAAAATAGAATTCAAGTGTTCTTGAATTGGAAAAGATCATAGACACAATTTTTTGTTTATTAACTGGAGCTTTATTGGTATCCTCGAACACCGGTTTGAATTTACCCGCGATTATATCCAAAGTCTGAATCTCAATGAAACGGCTTCCATTGGAATAACAAATGCCTTTTGCTATTGCCGAGCCGATCCTTAATCCTGTGAATGAACCGGGTCCGTTTGATAAGCTGACATATTCAATTTCGGAAAGATCAACTTTGTTCTTTTCGAAAGATTGTTTCAGATAATAAATAAGAGTGTCGGCATTGTCACCCGGATTCAGTTCTTCCATGAAAGCCAACTCATCATTTAATGCGTAGCCAAATTCTATTTTTTTTGATGAACTGTCTATGAGAAGGATTCCCATCAGCAAATAAATTTAATTATTCTTTCGTTTTCATTCTCACCATATTCAAAATAAATTTTTTTCATATCAAGCTTTAAAAATTTCTCAGCAAGTTCAGCCCATTCGATAAGACAAATTGAATTTTCATCTGAATAGCTTTCAACTCCTATCTCTTTGAATTCACCTGAATCTTTTAATCTGTACAGATCAAAATGATTTATCCGGAATTTTTCCGAACCGGATACTTCAGTTCCTTCATATTCGTTAACAATTACAAAAGTAGGGCTGCTCACATTATCATTCACACCGAAGTAATTGCAAATGCCTTTGACAAACTGGGTTTTACCGGAGCCAAGATTTCCAAATAAACCTACGACATCATTTTTAAGGAGACTATCCGCAAATTTATTCCCGATAGAAAAAGTATCTTCCGGTGAATATGAAATAATTTCTTTAATGGTATTTAATTAATATTTACTAAAAAGACCCGCGGCATTTTTTAAAACAATTTAACTTTGCCTTCGGGTCTGATATTTTTTAAAAAAAACTTTCTCAGCTTTTTGGATCCAGTGTTATGATCGGGAGGATCATTTCGTCTATTGAGATCCCGCCATGCTGAAAGGTATCGTTATACTGATTAAGATATTTATGATAATCAGTAGGATAAACAAAATAAAAATCCTCTTTTGCAATTATGTAATTAATAACTCCGCTCCTCTTGGGAAGCTTATAGTCCAGTGGATTTCTGACAAAGATCGCATTACGGGCATCCGCCTTTACATTCTTGCCGCACTTGTAACGGAGATTGGTCGATGTTTCCCTGTCCCCCAAAGCTTTGACGCCGTGAAGGCATCTGATGCTTCCGTGATCAGTGGTAATTATGATCTTCACGTCTTTTCGAGTTGACAACTGCCTGAGCATTCCAAAAAAGGAAGAGTGCTCAAACCATGATTCGGTGAGAGAGCGATAAGCTGATTCATCCGGGGCGATCTCTTTTAAGATCGCATTGTCGCTCCTTGAGTGAGCGATCATATCAACAAAATTTATGACAATAGCATTGAGATGATTCTGACAATAGGACATGATCTTGTTTTCAATACCTCTGCCGAAATTAGAATCCATTATCTTAGTGTACTTGACCTCATTTCTAAGCTTGATCCTTCTTCTTTCAAGAAGCTTCATCAGAAATTCTTTTTCAAAATTGTTCTTGCTGTTCTCTTCGTCATCATTGCGTTTCCATAATTCCGGATAATGCTGCTCAATCTCCGAAGGAAATAATCCTGCGAAGATTGCATTACGGCTGTAAGGCGTTGCAGTCGGGAGTATTGAATAATGATAAGATTTGCTGATCCTGAAATAATCGTATAGATACTTTTCCATAACCATCCACTGATCCATTCTCATGCAATCGATGACGAATAAGAATACAGACTTATTGCTGTCGAGTTCGGGAATTACAAACTTATCGACAATCTCATTGGAGAGTATGGGCTTATTTGTCTTGGAGTTGACCCAGTCGAGATAATTCTTTTCAACATACTTGGAAAATTCGGTATTGCAGTCTCTCTTCTGATCGAAGATCATCTGCTTCAATCCAAGTTCAGGATGTTCATCAAGCTCAAGCTCCCAACCGGTCATTTTCAAATGGATGTCAATCCAGTCTTCCCATCCGGGATTATCGAGCATTGACATGGAGATCTTATTAAATTCCTGTATATAATCTTTTGAGACCTGGCTTCCTTTTAATTTTTTTGATTCGAGCATTTTCTTGCAGACAAGTAGGAGCTGTGTAGGATTGACGGGCTTTATAAGATAATCTGAAATTTTATTTCCGATGGCGTCTTCCATGAGACTTTCGGTTTCATTTTTTGTGACCATTACAACTGGAAGACTCGGCTTAAGATCTTTTATTTCAAGTAAAGTCTGCAGACCTCCCATCCCGGTCATCATTTCATCAAGAAAGACAAGATCGAATTCATTACTCTTTATGAGGTTAACACCATCTTCTCCATTAGTCGCTTCCTTTACATTGTATCCTTTTTGTTTCAGAAACATAATATTTGATTTGAGAGATTCGATCTCATCGTCTACCCAAAGTATATTATTTTTTTCCTTTGTTCCCAAAAGAACATCAGCAGCTTGATTTTGCATGTTTCGGTTTCCTTTCTACTTTAACTTAAAGAAAAAGTAAGAGTGAATCATAGTCTCGTTTTAATTTTGAAGTGATTGAACTTAACTATTAAATTAAATTTTAAAAAGTCATTCAATCTCTGAAGGTGCGATAGGTAAAAAATTTTTGCAGTACGTAATTTAATGGTTTGAAATGTAAGCTCAACGATCGCTTATTTGTTATATACTCTTAACGAGAGGAAAGGTTATGCGGTTCAAATATTTTTTTAAGATAAAAATCATGAATGGTAACTGCATTTCAAAATCAATAATTTTAGCAAATTAAAAATTAACAAATTCATGGATAGAAATTTCATTACTACAGCATTTGATTTTGAAGGATGCCGGATCACAAAAAACCTTGGAGTTGTCCGCGGAATAATTGTAAGATCAAGAAATATTTTTGCAAACATCGGAGCCGGTTTCCAGACCTTGGTGGGTGGTGACATCACACTTTATACTGAGCTTTGTGAAAAGACGCGTTCGGATGCATTTGATCAGATGGTAAAGCATGCGGAGGAAGTGGGCGCAAATGCGATCATCGGAATGCGGTATGACGCGAACGAAGTAATGCAGGGAGTAACGGAGGTGCTGGCTTATGGAACGGCAGTGGTGGTGGAGAGGAAGTGAGCGTGAGGTGTAGGGTACAACGGTTTTAAAAACCGTTGTACCCTACACTGCAAGCCTAAATCACCCCCGGAAATATTAACACCGGCGACATCCGGCTAACGATGATTCTTCACGCTGAATTTGACTTAAATGTAAAATATAAAATTAGAAATAAAATTTATTTGTATTAAACAAACCTCTCAAATTCTTTACAATTTCTTCGAAAGCCGGGTTTTAAATTGTTACACAAATTATATTTGAGTATTTTTATCAAACATTCCTTTCTAATCTAAATTTAAATGAAAGAAAAAATTCGAATTGCTTCGGGACAGGGATTCTGGGGTGATCTTGTGGATGCACCATACAATCAAGCTATCGGCGGTCCCGTTGATTATATCATGATGGATTATCTCGCTGAAGTTACCATGTCCATTCTTCAGAAACAAAAGCTCAGAGATCCGAGCCTTGGCTACGCGCGTGATATTCCCGTTCTTATGGAAAGACTCCTGCCGGTCATCATAGAAAAAAAGATCAAAGTTATTACTAACGGCGGCGGCGTGAATCCTATTGCCTGCCGTGACGCGATCTTTGCAGTCGCTAAGAAGATCGGTATAAAGGATCTTAAGGTTGGGGTTGTGATGGGTGATAATATTCTGGATAATATTGACGAACTTGTAGCAAAGGGTGTTGAATTAAAGAATATGGAATCCGGTGAAAGCGTTAAAACGGTTAAAGATAAAATTTTAAGTGCGAATGTTTACTTTGGCGCAGAAGCAATTGTTGAATGCCTGAAGCAGGGCGCTGATATTGTTATAACCGGAAGAGTTACTGATACAGGACTTACACTTGCACCCATGGTATATGAATTCGGTTGGGATATGAAAAACTGGGATCTGATGGCAGCCGGAACAGTAGCAGGACACATCCTCGAATGCGGCGGACAGGCAAGCGGAGGGAATTTTCTCGGTGACTGGAAAAGCATACCCGATCTTGCACGCATTGGTTTTCCGATTGCAGAAGCTTTCCCGAACGGAGAGGTCATAATTACAAAGCATGATAATACAGGAGGAAGGGTCAGCGTTGAAACGGTAAGCGAACAGCTTGTTTATGAGATCGGTGATCCGAAGGATTATATTACACCTGACTGCGTTGCGGATTTTACGTCGATACATCTTGAGGATGCGGGTGAGAACAGGGTGAGGGTTTATGATGTCAAAGGACTTCCGGCTACAGAATTTTATAAAGTATCAATGTCTTATTCGGACGGATACAGCGCCTTCGGTTCACTCACATATTCATGGCCCGATGCACTGGAAAAAGCCAAAGCCGCGGGCGAAATATTAAAAACAAGACTTGATGATCTCGGACTGAAGTTTGACGAAGTGAGAACCGAGCTGCAGGGTTACAATGCATGTCATGGTCACATTGCAAAAAAAATTGATGATCCGAATGAAGTTGTACTGCGTATTGGTGTCCGCTCACAGGATAGAAAAGCTGTGGAAAGATTCGGAATGGAGATCGCGCCCTTAATACTTACCGGACCTCCCGGTGTTACGGGCTTTGCAGGCGGAAGACCAAAGCCTTCGGATGTAGTTGCGTACTGGCCGGCATTGATACCGAAAAAGGAAGTCAAGCCGCAGGTGATAGTCGAAAGCTTAAAATAGAATTAACTCAAACAAAATTATTTTAAAATTATCCATAAGAAATTGAAATTAAAAAATCTGAAAAAAGCAGCGATCGTTTTTCTGAATGTTCTCATTGCGGTCACTATTATGAGCTGTGGTACAAAAGGAAAAGACAGCTACGATGCGGGTGTGAAGTTATTTGAAGAGATGAAGTACAGGGAATCTATTGTTGAATTTCAAAAAACCGTAGAGGAAAACGCTGATTTTGGTGAAGCATATATGTATATGGGAAGGGCATTTAATCTTTTACAGCAATATGATCTTTCGATTAATGCATATCAGAAGGCACTTGGAATATTCAAGCAGGATAAATTTAATGCAAACCTGAGTTACCTTCCCGATAATAAAAAGATCACACAGATCGAAGAGGTCTGGCTTCCCTATTCTCAATTACAGCAAAAGATACAGCAGGGCATCCCGCTTACCGATATTGAAATTCAAAAACAGGCAGAGATCATTAAAAGATTAGACCCAAAATAATTAAGCAGATATGGAACAATCACAGATAAATTTATTTAAATGGATGCTTAACGACGTCAGGAAAGAGACTCTTGCCGGCGTTAGTCATCTTAATAAAGATGAGCTTTTTCAGCCGCTTACCGAGGGTGAATATCCGGTCGGTGCCTATCTTATGCATTTTGCCGAATGTGAAGTCTGGTGGCTTGAAGTCATGTCTCAAATTGATCAGCCGGAAGAGCTGAAGATAAAAGCATTCTCCAATAAATGGTTTGATCCTATGGAAACACCTGAGCCGCCGGCAAAAGCTATGGAGCTTGATGAATATCTTGAGGTTTTAAATGAATCGACTAAAAATTTGCATGACTATTTATCAACAATGAACGATTCTCAGCTTGAGGAAGAAGTTACTGTAAAAGGCTCAAAGTCAGACAGAAAATTTTCAAAGAAGTGGATCATTTATCATTTGCTCGAGCATGAAGCTCATCACCGCGGGCAAATGTTTATGCTTATAAGAAAAGCCGCACTGAATAAAAAGAAATCTTGATCAAAGATAAAAAGAAGAGATGCGACTGGTGTTTGCCAAGAGGGGATAATCCGCCTAACGAACTTATGATAAAGTATCATGACGAAGAATGGGGAACTCCGGTACATGATGACAGGAAGCTTTTTGAATTTCTGTTGCTGGATGCGTTTCAGGCAGGACTGAGCTGGTCCACCATTATTAACAAAAGAAATAATTTCAGAAAAGCCTTTGATAATTTTGATTATAAAAAAATTGCAAAGTATGATCAGAGGAAAATTGATAAACTGCTTGAAGACGCAGGCATAATAAGGAACAAGCTGAAGATATATTCCTCTGTGGAAAATGCCAGAGCATTCATGAACATTCAAAAAGAATTCGGAAGCTTTGACAAATACATCTGGGGCTTTACCGGCGGAAAGACAAAAGTTAACAACTGGAAGCAGCACAGACATATACCTGCAACATCGCCTGAATCAGACGCAATGAGCAAGGATCTGAAGAAGCGCGGATTAAATTTTGTCGGCTCTACTATCTGCTACGCGTTCATGCAGGCGGCAGGAATGGTGAATGATCATGTTGAAGACTGTTACAGGTATAAAGAAATAAAAAAGAAAAAATAAAATCATTACCGATAACAATACCGTTCTCAGAAAGTACATTCCCGAAGGATCGATCCCCATCGTATTAAGCTGGCTTGAAGATTACAGGTTCATGTTTAAAATTTCACGGTCACGTTTAAGCAAGCTGGGCGATTACCGGCATCCATTCCTGGGCAAACCTCATCAGATCACTGTCAATCACAATCTCAACCGGTATGCATTTCTTATAACTCTTACTCACGAGGTTGCTCATCTCACGACCTGGAATAAATTCGGGCGCAAGGTGAATCCTCACGGAGCTGAATGGAAAGAGGAATTCCTGCTTCACCTGCAGCCGCTGTTCACGCTCAATGTTTTTCCCGAAGACATTATTATTCAATTGACAAAATACTCCTTAAATCCAAAAGCTTCAAGCTGCGCTGATACCGATCTCCTTAAAGCATTAAAGAAATATGATACCGATAATTCCTTTGTTCATCTGGAGGACCTTCCCGAGAAGAGCGTTTTCAGTCTTCGTTCGGGAAGGACTTTTGTGAAAGGTGAAAGGTTAAGAAAAAGATATAAATGTGTGGATGTTGCAAGCAGAAAAATTTATCTGGTAAGTCCGGTAGCTGAGGTAATTCAAACATCTATGTTTTAGAAATGAAAATGTCTTTCAAAAATAATTTTTCCCGAAACCGTATAATATTTATCTGTTCCGTTGCCGCTTATGTGATTCTTGCTTTGATCGTCAGCTTTTTTCCTATTGAATTCAGCAGCTTTAAAAATACAGATATGTTCGCTCCGGTATGGTATTTCATCACGATGAGCGGCGGGGTCTACGGCGGGGTTATTATCATTTTACTTTCGCTTGTCTATCTCGCTGTTAATTTCAGAATGTTCAAACGAAGACACAGGGATATTTATATTTTCATCGGCATACTCACGGCTTTTCAGATCATCGCTGCCGGAGCATCGCTTTATTATGTTAAGGATTTTTTCCAATCGTATCGCCCGTCACAATTGTATCTTACTGAGAATGGTGTTATTAAGGACAGGAATGAGTTTACAAAACTTTCGATCGCAGAAAAGCGTGTTTACCTTCATCACAAGATCGACACTTCTCAAATTTTCATAAAAGAAATCTATCCGCCTATTCTCGCATCCTGGGTTTATGAATCGGGATTCTCATTTCCGTCCGGTCATTCGCAGACTGCGTTCTTCATCGGACCTCTGATAGCGTTTATGATATACAGAACAACTACAAAAAAATTTTACTTTATCATTCCCCTCATCTGGGCTATACTTGTTCCAATATCGAGGGTCGTAATAGGGATCCATTACCCTGCTGATGTTCTTGCTGGAGCGGCTTTGGGAACGTGCCTTTCGTTCATAATTATTTCAATGAAAAGCGTTAACAGGATTTTTAATTAGTTGTCATAATTTCGGTTGAATGATAAACCTGAACTTGGTAGCTTGATAATAAAAATTTATGAGTGATAATAAAGGATATATTCTCGGTATAAATCAGACCGAGCTTGAACGGCTTGAATTTCAAAATGGTGTCTGGAAAAATATAACCGACGATTTTTTCAGGAGAATAAATATCAGGAAGGGATGGAAGATCCTGGATATCGGCGCGGGTCCGGGTTTCGTATCAATAGATCTCAGAAAGCTTGCAGGTAAAAGCGGGGAAGTTACAGCGCTTGAGCCGTCCGAACTTTACCTGAATTATTTTAAAGACGTTTGTACAAAACAACATTGGAACAACATTAAATTCATTCAGGCAAATCTTGAAGGAACTACCTTACAAAAAGATCATTATGATATGATCTACTTAAGATGGGTGATCGATTTTGTACCCGAGCCGGAAAAATTTTTACTTAAGCTGCTTGAAGCACTGAAGCCCGGAGGGATTATCGCGATCGAAGATTATGTTTATGACGGTATTGCGTTGTTCCCGCGTGGAGGAGCATTTGATAATATAACCGAAGCCATCCGTAAGTACTGGGACATCGGCGGCGGTGATCTTTATTTTACAACAAAGATACCCGGTATTTTCAGAAAAAATAATATTGAGCTTGTTGAATTCAAGCCCGTGAGTCAGGCAGGCGATAAAGACAGCGGTGTTATTGAATGGGCTCACCGGTTTTTTACCGTCCACTTACAGTTGATGGCGGATAAAAGTGTCATCACACAAAAGGAGGCTGATGATTTTCTTGAAGACTGGCTTAACCACAGGTATGATCCGGATACAATTTTCTTTTCACCTGTAATAGTGGATATCATCGGGCGAAAAAAATAAATCATTTATTCTATATCAGACCTTTTGCTTTAAGTATCATATCGATCACTTCACGTATGGCACCTTCTCCTCCGTTCTTTTTACATACATAATCTACATGTTTCTTCACTTCATCGATTCCGCTCTTTGGGCAGCATGAAAAGCCAACCTGTTTCAGCAACGGAATATCAAATTCATCATCTCCGATATATGCGAAGTTTTCTTTTTTAAGATTATACTTTTTTTTCAGCTCATCAAACGGGAGGATCTTATCTTTGATGTCTTCAAACATATAATGTATCTTTAGCCGGTCCACGCGCATCTTGTTCACCTTCGAACTCATACCGCTTATCACAGCAAATTTAAGTCCCAGCTCCCGTCCGCGTGTCAGTCCGTAGCCATCATGAGTGTGGAACATTTTTATGTCTTCGCCATTACTTGAATAGATAATGTGACCCGTTGTCAGACAACCGTCAAGATCCATTAATAAAAACTCAATCTTTGCTAAATCCTTTTTTGTTTTTTTCAAATTTACCTTTTTATATAATTTAGATTCTAATTTACTTAACGTACTTATCTAAACTTTAAAAGCGCTCGGACAAATATCATTAAGAAAACAATTTTCACAATCAGGTTTTCGTGCTTTGCATATCTGTCTGCCAAGTTCGCCTGTCCGCATTGAAAATTTAAATTGTTCATCCGCCGGAATGATCTCTTTCAGTTCCAATTCTATCTTGTCCGGATCATCAGCTTTTATCAATCCCAATCTTGCTGAAACTCTCTTCAGATGTGTGTCCACAATGATCACATCATTCTTTCGGTAACAGTTTCCGGTCACGACACTGGCTGTCTTACGTCCTACACCCGGCAGCTTCACAAGCTCGTCAATTTCATCAGGTACTTTGCCGTTATATTCATTGATAAGCTTCTTACAAACTTCAACTGCATTGCGGGCTTTGTTATTATAAAAATTTATTGAGCGAATATTACTTCTGAAATTTTCTTCACCATCTTTTATAATATCATCCGGAGATTTGTACTTGGACCTGTATAATGGTGTCATAACCAGATTTACCCGCAGGTCTGTGCATTGTGCCGCCAGGATGGTCGAGATCAGAAGTTCAAACGGAGTTTTAAATTCAAGATGACACTTCACTTCAGGAAAATGTTCACGAAGCCGCGTTACAATAATCTTTGCAAATTTTTTTAATGAGGGATCGTTCATAAAT
>Ga0163153_10000464_pt1 | contig 72626 bp, 66 predicted proteins | sample OliLakLV19MP6IB1_FD_148629 | JGI IMG/M metagenome (GOLD analysis project Ga0163153, IMG submission 148629) | Freshwater microbial mat bacterial communities from Lake Vanda, McMurdo Dry Valleys, Antarctica - Oligotrophic Lake LV.19.MP6.IB-1 | ecosystem: Environmental > Aquatic > Freshwater >... | reverse complement strand
GGATTGAAACTGTAGGGCGGGGTCGCCGAACCTCGCCGTGCATTTGATTGTCTTTTCCCTGGCGAGGCGGCATTCGGCGATGCCGCCCTACAAAAAAACGCCGCGAATTGCTTCGCGGCGTTTTGAGTGAGGTTAATAACGATAGTGGTCGGGCTTGTAGGGGCCGCCGACCGGGACGCCGAGGTACTCGGCCTGCTCCTTGGTGAGCGTGGTCAGCTTGGCGCCGATCTTCTCCAGGTGCAGGCGGGCGACCTCCTCGTCGAGGTGCTTCGGCAGACGATAGACCCCGACCTTGTAGGTGGCCTTGTTCTTCCAGAGATCGAGCGCAGCGAGCGTCTGGTTGGTGAAGCTGTTCGACATCACGAACGACGGGTGGCCGGTGGCGCAACCGAGGTTCACGAGGCGGCCTTCGGCGAGCATGTAGATGCTGTTCCCCTGCGGGAACGTATACAGGTCATACTGTGGCTTGATGTTCGTGCGCTTGGCGTCGGAGGTGTTCAGCATGTCGATCTGGATCTCGTTGTCGAAGTGGCCGATGTTACAGACGATCGCCTGGTCCTTCATCCGGCGCATGTGCTCCAGGGTGATGATGTCCTTGTTGCCGGTCGTGGTGACGTAGATGTCAGCCGTGCCGAGCGTGGACTCGATCGTGTTGACCTCGAAGCCCTCCATCGCGGCCTGCAGGGCGTTGATGGGGTCGATCTCGGTGACGACGACGCGGGCGCCGAAGCCCTTGAGCGAAAACGCCGAGCCTTTGCCGACATCGCCGTAGCCACACACGCAGGCGACCTTGCCGGCGATCATGACGTCCGTGGCGCGCTTCAGGCCGTCGGCGAGCGACTCGCGGCAGCCGTAGAGATTGTCGAACTTCGACTTCGTGACCGAGTCGTTGACGTTGATGGCCGGGACGCGGAGTTTGCCCTTCTCCAGCATCTGGTAAAGGCGGTGCACACCGGTGGTCGTCTCCTCGGAGACGCCCTTCCACTCCTTGGCGATGGTCGTCCAGCGGAGCGGGTCTTCTTTGTGCACGCGCTTGAGGACGTTCTTGATGACCTGCTCCTCATGGGAGGTGGACGGGGTGTTGACCCAGTCACTACCCTCTTCGAGTTCGCAGCCCTTGTGGATGAGGAGGGTCACGTCGCCGCCGTCGTCGACGACGAGTTGCGGGCCCTGGCCGCCCGGGAAGGCGATGGCTTGGAGCGTGAGATCCCAGTATTCCTCGAGCGTCTCGCCCTTCCAGGCGAAGACGGGCGTGCCGGACTTGGCGATGGCCGCGGCGGCATGATCCTGGGTCGAGAAGATGTTGCAGGAGCACCAGCGCACATCGGCACCGAGTTCCTTGAGCGTCTCGATCAGGACTGCGGTTTGGATCGTCATGTGCAGGGAGCCGGTGACCCGCACGCCCGCGAGGGGCTTGGACGGGCCGAACTTTTTGCGGACGGACATGAGACCGGGCATCTCGTGCTCGGCAACGGAGATCTCCTTGCGGCCCCAGTCGGCCAGGGTGAGGTCCTTGACCTTGAAATCGGTGGCGGCGGAAGCGGTGGTGGTAGTCATAATGGTAAGGGGTTGGGCGGACGGATTACTTAACAGCCGCGCGGAGGGCGGCGACCTTGTTGGTCAGTTCCCACGGGAGGCCGGCCTTGCCGAAGTGCCCGTAGTTGGTGGTCTGGCGGTAAATCGGGCGCAGCAGGTTGAGCTGGCGGGTGATGTCGGCCGGCTTGAAGCCGAAGACCTTGGTGACGGCCTTGGCGATCTTCTCGTCGCGCACCTTGCCGGTACCCATGGTGTCAACGTAGACGCTGACCGGCTCGGGATGGCCGATGGCGTAGGCGACCTGGAGCTCGGCGAGGTCGGCGAGGCCGGAGGCCACGATGTTCTTGGCGACCCAACGGCACATGTACGCCGCGGAACGGTCGACCTTGGACGGATCCTTGCCCGAGAAGGCGCCGCCACCGTGACGACCCCAGCCGCCGTAGGTGTCGACGATGATCTTGCGGCCGGTGAGGCCGGAGTCGCCCTGCGGGCCGCCGATGACAAAGCGACCGGTCGGGTTGATGAGATACTCGGTCTTCTTGGTCAGCATGCGCGCCGGGATGACCTTCTTGATCACGTTCTCGATGAGGTAGCTCTCGATCTCCTGGTGGGAGACGTCGGCGGTGTGCTGGGTGGAGATGACGACGTTCTCCACGGAAACCGGCCTGTCGTTCTCGTAGCGGACGGAAACCTGCGACTTCGCGTCGGGGCGCAGCCACTCGACCCTGCCGCTCTTGCGGAGCTGCGTAAGCTTCCGGCCGAGGCGGTGCGCGAACATCACCGGCGTCGGCATGAGCTCGGGCGTCTCGGTGCAGGCGTAACCGAACATCAGGCCTTGGTCGCCCGCGCCTTGCTCGGCGGTTTTCTTGCCCTTAGCCTTCTTGGCGTCGACGCCTTGGGAAATGTCGGGCGACTGGGCGGTCAGGTAATTGTTGATGAAGACAGAGTCGGCGTGAAAGACGTCGTCCTTGTTCACATAGCCGATGTCGCGGATGGCGGCCCGGACGATGGCCTCGTAATTCAGCTTGGCCTTCGTGGTGATTTCACCGGCCAAGATGACCATGTTGGACTTGACCATGGTCTCGCAGGCCACGCGGCTGTTGCGATCCTGCGCAAGGCAGGCATCCAGCACGCTGTCAGAGATGAGATCCGCGACCTTGTCGGGATGCCCTTCGCCCACGGACTCAGAGGAGAAAACAAAGGATTTTGCCATAAGCGGGTAAGAAAGAGGCCGGCAGGCTCACGTGCAAGTAGATTATCAACGTATGCGGATTGCATGATGCGTGAATAAAATGTGCTACTTGCCCTAGACACCGGATATTGCTATAAGTGACTTATGACTTGTTAATTCCAGATATCCGTCATGTCGAATTTGCCCATCCTGAATCCAGACGCCATCCAGGCGTTGCGCAGCCTCAGCGACGAGGGCGACTCCGAATTCCTACGGGAGCTCATCACCATCTATCTGAAGGACACCCCCAAGCAACTGACCCTGTTGGAAGAGGCCATCTCCCGTCAGGACGCAGCCCTGATAGTTCGCGCCGCGCACACCATCAAAGGCAGCTCAGGAAACTTCGGCGCCACCCATTTGGTCCAGTTAGCCCAGGAAATGGAGACCCACGGCAAGTCAAACAACCTCGCGTTGGCCGCCGGTAGCCTCCCCGAGTTCAAGGATTGTTTCGGCAAGGTGGCCGCGGCCTTGCAACAGCTCGCCGCTGACTGAGCGGCCCCGCCATGTCCCTTCGCGCCCCCCTGCTCGCCTGTCTGATTGCGGGAACCGCGCTGACCGGCACTGCGCTGGAATGGAAGACCCAGACCCTCAGTTTCACCACGGCGCCGTTTCAGACCAAGCAGGAGGCCGTCTTCCATTTCACCAACACGGGCCCCAAGCCGGTCACGATCCGCGACGTGGAGAGCAACTGCGACTGCCTGGACGCCGCGGCAGACAAACAAACCTATGCCCCAGGTGAATCCGGTCTCATCAAGTCCAGCTTCACCGTGGGCGACCGGCTCGGCCTCTACGAGCGGCGGATCAAGGTCGTGACCGACGAAGGGTCCGAGCCCGTGCGTCTGTTGGTGCGGATCGAGGTGCCTGAACTTGTCACGCTCACTCCCCGCAGCGTGGCCTGGCACCTGAACGAACCGCGGGTCGAGAAGGCCCTCGAGCTCGAGGTGATCCCCGGGGTGAGGATCGACTTCACCCGCGTGCAACCGACCAGCGGCGATTTCGACGCCCGCTTGGAGACCCTCGAATTGGGCCGGCGCTACCGGATCCATCTCAAGCCGACCGCCACGACCCAGCCCGCCAACACGGCGTTCCGCATCTTCGGCCGGGCTGCCTCCGGGCAAAACGTGATCGTCAGCGCCTACGGCAACGTCCGCTGAGACCTACCGCGGTTTCACTAAAACTGGAGCCGGGGTCGCTGACCCCGGTGCCTGGGTGGCCGAGTCCCGGACCGGGATCAGCGACCCCGGCTCCATCCAGCAGAGGCGGCTATATTATTATTAAATATGCTCTAGCGGTATAGTGCCGTCACCGGGGTGGCCGTCAGCACGTTGTACTGGCGCATGGCCAGCCGCCACCAGTCGGAAAGCTGTTCGGCCGGCTGTTTCCACAGCTGCTCGTGCAGCCAGATCATCGACTCCGCATCGAGCAGCAGCGCCATCTTCTCCCGGTGCGTGAGGTTGGCCGGGCCCTCGGCGAGCAGTTTCTTCCGCAGCCCGACAAAATAGGTGCGCACCGCCAGGCTGCCCTGCCGCTGCCGCAGGAGTGAAACATGCGCGGCGTTCACATAGGGATCGAGCACCGCCTGCAGCAGCCCGTAGTCGTCGCGCAGCTGCGGGATCGGCTGCATGTGCCGGTAACATTCCTCCAGGTGCCGTTGCAGCCGGACCAATTCCTGCGGCGGCTGGGTCTCGTCCGGCGTCAGGAAAAGCCCCAAGTCCCGCGCGCGGCGGCCGAAGCTGGCCTTGCCCAGGAAAATAGACAGCGGCGCGGACAGCACCAGGCCCGCCAGCACCGGGCTGAGCCACCAGAAGAACGACGGCACGAGGATGAAGGCCGACACGCCCCACACGATCCCGAAGGCCGTCTGGCCGGAATGAGTGATGATCGCCTCGCGCCAATCCATGTCTTCGCTCGCCTCGCGGCGCTGCGTCACCCACGCGACGCCCTGCCCGAGCAGGATGTAGAGCACGAACTTCGTGTTGAACATCATGTTGATCGGCGCGAGCAGCGCGGACACCGCCACCTCCAAGATCGTGCTGGCGACCAGGCGAACCGGACCGCCATAGGCCGCCGCGCGCCGGTTCTTGATCTCGATGATGACGCTGATGATCTTCGGCAGGAAAAGCAGCAGCAGCGTGAATAGAAAGAGGGTGAACGCCTGCGCCACCTCGAACGTGTAGCCGAAGAGCGAGACGTAGCTCTCCGCGTGGTAGTCGGGCGTGGCGCCGGACACGACATCCCGGAACGTGTGGATGGTGCTGATCAGCAGGAAGAGCATCCACAGCGGCGACGCCACGTAACCCATGATGCCCATCAGCAGGTGCACGCGGTTGACGGCATGAAACCCGCGCGTGAAAAGCAACCAGCTGTGCTGCATATTGCCCTGGCACCAGCGGCGGTCGCGCTTGGCGCTGTCGATCAGCGTCGGCGGCCCTTCCTCGTAGCTGCCCTCGAGGTCGTAGGCCAGCCACACGCGCCAGCCAGCCCGGCGCATGAGGGCGGCCTCGACGAAATCGTGGCTCAGGATGCGCCCGCCGAACGGCTCCCGCCCGGGCAGGTCGGGCAGCGCCGCGTGCTCCATGAACGGCGCCACGCGGATAACCGCGTTGTGGCCCCAGAAATTGCTCTCGCCCTGGTGCCAGTAGTTCAGGCCCGCCAGAAAAAGCGGGCTGTAGAGCCGGTTGGAAAACTGCTGCAGCCGGGAGTAGAGCGTGACGCCGTGCACGATGCGCGGAGCCGTCTGCAGGATGCCGACCTTCGGGTTGCGCTCCATCATCGCAACCAGCCGGATCAGCGATTCGCCGGTCATGATGCTGTCGGCGTCGAGCACGGCCATGTAGCGATATTTGCGGCCCCAGCGGCGGAGGAAGTCGGCGACGTTGCCGCTCTTCTTGTTGATGGAGATCCGGCGCTTCCGGTAGAAGATGCGGCCGAAGCCGTTCAGCTGCTTGCACAACTCCAACCAGGCGACCTCCTCCTGGATCCAGTTGTTGGGGTTATTCGAGTCGCTGAGGATGAAGAAGTCAAAGTTCTCGAGCCGGCCGGAAAGTTCCAGCGAGCGATAGATGACGCGCAGGCCCTCGAACACCCGGCTCGGATCCTCGTTGAACACCGGCATCACGATGGCGGTCGAGGCGAGCGGCAGGCTGGCCAGGGGCTCGCCGTCGATCGAGCGCGTGATCCGGTAGGGATCACCGTTGCGGTTGAGCACGTAGAGCCCCAGCAGCGCCGTGCTGAAGCCGACCGCGATATGCGCGAACAGGATCGCGAAGAGCCCGAGCACCACCCACTCCACGGCCGCCATGCCGTCGCGCCACAGCAGGTCGGCCATGAACCATGTCGCCAGGCTCGTGAGCAGGAACGCCAGCGTGAAGAACGTGATGCGCCGGCGCATCACCCGCGCGCGGTCAACCTGTTCGACGGTGAAGGTGGCGGCCATGGTTCAGCGGGTCGCGAAAAACACCGCCAGCAAGACCGCGAGGAAAACGACCCACAGGAGGACGACCCGCAGCACGGGCAGGCCCTCGATGCGCTCGAGCGTTTGCCCCGCCGCCTCGGTGATGGCGCCGAGGTCGATCTCGCGCGGCACCATGCTGGACACCGCGAGGTCGGGTCCGGCCCGGAGAGAGCTTTGCTTCATGGCCTGGGCGAAATCGGCCGGGATGCTCCGGTCGTCCAGAAAGGCATAGGGCCAGCGGGAGGTGCCGTCGGCCACCAGCAGGGCGACGCGGCCTTCCGCGGCGATGCGGTCGTGCGGCAGGTCCTTTTCGTCGAGCAACTCGGCGAACCAGCCGTCCATCAGCCGGTCAGTCTCCTCGATCGCGAGGGTCACCGGGTCGAGCGCGGGATTCTGTTCATGCCGGCCGGCGGCCGCGCTCAGCACGCGCTGGATCAGCCTGCTCTGGTGCAGGCGGTTGTGGATGCGGTGCGCCCGCAGATAGTCCTCCACGCGGACGTAGGCCGCGTTCCACTGTTCGAGCGTGCCGGTCTTGGGCCGGAACGAGTTCAGGGATTCCAGAGATAGCTCCATGTCTCGGTCAGGACATGCTGCCCCTTGCGCAGAAAGCAACGGAGTTCCACAGGGCTGCCCGAGGCGTCAGGCCTGATTTCAAAGACCACCCGCCACGCACCCGTGAAGCGGTTTTTTTGGACCACGGTGTGATTTTCCTGCCGGGCACCCCCGCTCACGTTGACAAGCGCCTCAATCTTAGGGTCATCCGGCTGGGCGGACAGGTAGGGACTGGTAAACTCGACCACGAAACGCCGCAGCTCCGGCCGGCCGGGCACCTCCGCGACACGGGTCGAGCTGGTCTGGCCGCCCGGCGGGCGCCCGTCCGTGTCGGAGAACCAATGCAGTTTGTACTCGAACTCGATCGCCTCGCCGGCCGGGGGCAGCTTGGCCGGCACCCAGAAGGCCACGATGTTGTCGCTGAACTCGTCCTTCGTGGGCAGCTCCACCAGACGCACCGAACCAGCGCCCCAGTTGCCGACCGGTTCCACCCACAGACTCGGCCGCTGGTGATAAAAGGCCTCTAGGTCGCCGTAATGCTCGAACTGCCGGTCACGCTGCAAAAGACCGAAACCCTTCGGCGCGTTGTCCTGGAACGCGACGACGCGCACGCCCTTCGGATTGGTTAGCGGGCGCCAGATCCATTCGCCCGCCCCGTTCTGGATGAGCAGGCCGTCCGAATCATGCACCTCGGGCCGGAAATCCGCCTGCGACCAGCCGCTGTTCTCCCCGTGCGCATACATGCTGGTCAGCGGCGCGAGGCCAAATACCACGGGATTTTTTCGGCAATACAGCGCCGCCCGTACGCGCATCACGGTTTCCTCGCCGGGCAGGAGGACAAACCGGTAGGCCCCCACCATGCTGGGGCTGGTGAGCAGCGCATAAACCGTGAGGCTGCGGCCGCCGATCAGCGGGCGCTCGACCCAGAACTCCTCGAAGACCGGGAACTCCTCGCCGGCCGGCTCAGCGGTGTTGACCGCCAGGCCGCGCGCCGACAGCCCATAGTGGTGTTCCTTGCCCAGCGCCCGGAAGTAGCTGGCGCCAAGAAACGACCCGAGCTCGTCCCACTTGCCCGCCTGATTGAGCTCGTGCAACACTTTGAAGCCCGCGAATCCGAGGTCGGCTGGCACGCGCCCCGGCTTGTTCTTGCCGTAGTCAAAATACCGCGACGAAAAGTCGATCGGCCGCGCCACCTTGTTGATCACCTCGTTGACGCGTACCGGCCGGTTGAAAAGTCCACCCGGGTGGAAGAAAGCCAGTTGGAACGGCAGTTCCTCAGCGTGCCACCAGGCGAGGCGGGAGTCGAACCTGATCTCATTGATCTGGTCGTAATTCAGCTTCTGCAGCCACTCCGGCACCCGCATCTTCGCCTCCACATGGGGTTGGAATGCCAGCGCCTTGGCCCGGAACTGCAGCACCTCGAAATCAAACAGCTCGTCGGCGCGACCGCCGGATATCGCCAGCGCCAGGATCAAAAGGCACGGGACTGATGGGCGCAGCTTCACGGGTCAGAGGAAGAAATTCTTTTGTTTTTCCGAGACCGGCACGGACGCCTGCTCCATCACGGCGAGCATGTCCTCCCAGGCATCGCGCTTGATCTTTTTGGCACTCGCGCTGGTAAGCCCCTCCTGTCGCAGCAGGTAGGACGGGTGATAACTCGCCCGCAGCGGCGTGTCCGCATAGCTGTGCCAGGTGCCGCGCGCCGCGCCCATGGACTTGAAACGGTCAGCCCCGAGCAGGCCGTCCACGGCGGTCTTGCCCAGCGCCACCAGCACCTTGGGGCGGATGATCGCGATCTGCGCCCGGATGAAGGGCAGACAGTAGGCCATCTCCTGCGCGGTGGGCGGGCGGTTGCCGGTCTGTGAACCGTCGGGATTGCGCGAGCCCATCTCCGGCCGCCAGTTCAGGATGTTGCCGATGTAAACCTGACCGCGCTCCAGGCCCATGGCCTTGATCATCTTGTTCAAGAGCTGCCCCGCGCGACCGACGAACGGCTCACCCTGGTCCTCCTCGTCGCCGCCGGGCGCCTCGCCGACGAACATGATACTCGCAGCAAGGCTGCCGACGCCGAAGACCACCTTCTTGCCCGCATAGATGTGTGACCGGCACGTCGCATCATTGAGCACCAGGTCGCGCAGATAATTCCACTGCGCCTGCTTGTCGCCCTCAGGCAGCTTGATCACCGGCGTCGCGGGCATCGCGGGCGCCGCGGTTGGCGCGGTTGGCGCGGTGGACAAGATTGCCGGTGCCGCAGGCCTGGCCGCCGGGGCAATGCTGAAGGTGCTCGTGGTGGGCGGTGTAACGGTTTCAGTCACCGCCTCAGCCTGCGCCGCGCTAACGGCCTCACGCAGCTGGGCGAGCGCATCCTCCGTCACGGACACGGCCCGCTGGCCGCCGGCCTTTAGGCGGCGGAGCTCGTCGTTGAGCGCGAGGAGTTGGTCGCGAGTGGACATGGAAGATCAGGCCGGGCGCAGGGCGTGGAGTTTCTCGATATACTTGGCGAGCAGGTCGAACTCGAGATTGACCACGTCCCCGGTCTTTTTGCTCCGCAAATTCGTCACCACCAGCGTGTGGGGAATGAGCCAGACCGCAAAGGAGTCGCCGCTCACCTCCGCCACCGTCAACGAAATGCCGTCGATCGCCACGCTGCCTTTGTATACGAGGTAGCGCGCAAAGCCTTCCGGCGCGTGCACCTTCAGGTAATGGTCTTTGCCGCGCGCCTCGAAGACCTCGATGCGCCCGGGCACGTCGATGTGGCCGGAAACAAAATGGCCGCCGAGCCGCGTGTCTGCCCGGAGGCTACGCTCCAGATTTACCAGCGAGCCGGTGGCGAGTTGCGAGAAACTGGTCAGCCGGCGCGTCTCTTCGAGCACATCGAACCACAGGTGGCTGGCGTCGGACTTGGTCACCGTCAGGCAGCAGCCGTTGACGGCGATGCTGTCACCGAGTTTGACGTCGGAGGTCACCAGCGAGGCGGCAACCTGCAGTTCCCAGGAATCCAGTCCCTGGGCGAAGGCGGCCACGCGGCCTGTTTCCTCGACGATTCCGGTAAACATGGGCTCAGTTGAGTTTCACGCGCAGCACCTGTGTCTCCCCGCCGCGACTGACGAGCAACACGAATTCCGCCTTGTTCTGGTCGGCCTCGATGGCCGCCAGCCTCTCCGTAGCCTGCGCGTAGGTCTTGATCTCGGCGCCGTCGATCTCGCGCACCCAGTCGTCGGGCCGCAGTCCGGCGGTGGCGACGCCGCTGCCCGGTTTGATGAAATGCACCATGACGCCCTCGGCAGTACCGGGACTGGCCCGGTGCATGATGCTGTCATTGAAGAGGAATTCCCGGACCGTGAAGCCGAGCTTCTCGAAATAGCGGCGGTCGGCCTCGCGCACGAGCTTCGGCTCGTCGCCAAGCTTGAGCTTGAGCTCGACGCGAGAGGTGCCGCGGAGCACCGAGAGGCTGATGGTATCTGCGGGCTGGCGGCGCAGGATTGCCTGGCCGAAATAACTGACCACGATGCGGTCGGGCTTGAGGCGCGGCAGCGGCTGGCCGTCGATGGCGAGGACAATGTCGCGCTCCTGCAGGCCGGCCTGATCCGCCGGGCTGGACTTCATGATGTCGCTCACGACCACGCCGGACTGGTTCTCGAGCTTGAGCAGCTTGGCCACCTCGGGATCCATCGGCTGCAGGCCGTAGGCGCCGAACCATGCGATCGGGCGACCCGTGACGGATTTCGGCACCCGCCCGAGATTAGGCAGCACCTCGCTGGCGAGCAGCACGACGCTGCTTTCCTCGACGTTTACGAGCACGACCGGGTTGCCGCGCTGGTTGCGGGAGAAGATCAGGAAGTTCTGGCCGAAGGAAGTCTGGGCCAAGCCGGCGAGTTCACCCGCGGCGTTGAATACCGGCAGGCCCGGGCCGGCCACGTCGGTGCCAAGAATGACGGTCTTTTGCGGAAGCTTCATCATCACCGCCACGCGCGAACTCAGAAAATAAGGCTGAAAATCCTCGTCTTTATTGCGCAGGCCAATGCCCCAGAGTTCGTCGCTCAGCACCGGGTCCGCCGTCATGGTGCGCCAATGCGTGACCGGCACCAGGCCGGCGCGACCCTTTTCCTCGATGCGCACAAAATGCCAGCCGGTGAAGGCGTCCTGTCCCAGATAGACCGCGGCGGAAGACTCGGTGCTGCCGGGACGGTAAACCTTGAAATCCCGCAACTGCGCGGGGGCGACACTCGGCAGAATCGCGGCGCCCGGCAGGATGACGGTGCCGGCGTCGTCAATGACCGTGCCGAGCACCGTGACCGGCTGGCGCTCGGTCTCCGCCTGGATGAAGAATTCCACGGCGACCACGGACTTGAGCCGCTCGTGGAACAGCTCGGGCAAGGGCGCGGCGGCGGCCGTGACGGCCAGGGCGAGTGCGAAAAGACTGCGGCGGAAAAGGCTCATGGCTTGATGACGTAAAGGGAGATGCGTCGATTGCGCTGGGCCTCGACGAGCTGCGGCTCGGGCGCCGCCTCGTATGCCTCATAGAGCGCTTTCAACTGGACGAGTTCCGCGATGGTTTTGCTGCCGACCTTGGTGATGATGTCGCCGCGCGCGAGACCGGCCTCGGCGGCGGGGTAACCGGGCTGCACGCCCAAGACGACCACGCCGGTCGCGTCGGTCAGCTGGTTTTCCCGGGCGTAGGCGCGCGAGACCTTGCGCACGGTAAGGCCCCATTTCTCAAAGGCCCACTCCTCCCCCACCCGGCTCTCGAGCTTCTCGGTGACGGCACTGAGTTCGACGATCTGGTCGCCACGCTTGACGCCGACTTTCACGGCCGAACCGGCCGGCAGGCTCGCGATGGACTGCTGGATCGGCGGCAGCTGCTCGGGAAAGCGCCCGTCCACCTTGCGACCGTTGAGCGTGAGGACCACGTCGCCGGCGCGCAGGCCGGCCTTGGCCGCGGGCGAGCCGACGTCGATATTGGCCACCAGCACGCCGGTGTTGGCGCTGAGCGCATAAAATCGCTCGAGGTCCTGCAGCTCGCGGAAGCCGATGCCGGCGTAGCTGCGCGTGACGGCGCCCTCCTTTACCAGGGTTGCAGCGACCGTGCGGGCCACCTTGGCCGGGATGGCAAAGCCGAGATTGTCCGCGCCGACGTAGCCACGCGAGTTGATGCCGACGACCTTGCCGTCCTCGGTGACGAGCGGGCCGCCACTGTTGCCCGGATTGATCGCGGCGTCAGTCTGGAGCCAGGTGTTGAAGGCGCCGGTCTCGTAACCGTTAACCCCGCGGCTGTCCTCGAAGTAGCGGTTGTTGTTGGAAATGATGCCACGCGTAACCGTGCGCGTCAGGCCATGCGGCGTGCCCACGGCGAACACGGTCTGGCCGACAAACAGGTCGTCGGAATCGCCGAAGTCGGCGGTGGCGAAGCGGAGATTGCGGCGCTTGATGGCGTCGAGGTCGATGCGGAGCAACGCGAGATCCGTCCAATGATCCCAACCAACCAACTTGGCGTTGACGCGCTCCAGGCTGGCGAGAGTGACGGAGATCTCCACGGCCTGCGGGCTGACGACGTGGGCGTTGGTCAGGACCAAACCGTCATTGGAAATGATAACCCCGGAGCCGACTCCGCCGGTGATGCGCTTGGCGCCATCGTTGAACTCGATTTCCCGGACATCGATGCGGACAACGGCATCCAGCAAGCGATTGAAGCCCCGGCTCATGGCCGCTTCGGCGGAGGGAGTCAGACCCAACAAAACGAGGGTGATTAGGGCCAGACGGGCGGTGATTGACGGTGGAGGGTAATGTCTCAATGTGGCGGGTTTTAACCATCGATGGCTACCAACTGCAAAGACTACGACTTTCTCCAAATCGAGCCGCATTGGCAATCTTTCTGGGAGAAAACCAAGGCATTTAAGGCCGAGAATGGCTCGACCAAGCCGAAATACTACGTGTTGGACATGTTCCCCTACCCGTCCGGGTCCGGGCTGCACATCGGCCATCCGGAGGGCTATACCGCCACCGACATTCTCGCCCGCTACAAACGCGCCAAGGGCTTCAACGTCCTCCATCCCATCGGCTGGGATGCCTTCGGCCTGCCCGCCGAGCAGCACGCGGTGAGAACCGGAACCCACCCCGCCAGCAATACCCAGAACAACATCGTCAACTTCCGCCGCCAGATCAAGGCGCTCGGCTTTTCCTACGATTGGGACCGCGAGGTCGACACGACCGACCCGAAATACTTCCGCTGGACGCAGTGGATTTTCCTCCAGCTCTTCAAGAAGGGCCTGGCTTATGTCGACGAGCGCCCGGTCTGGTGGTGCCCGGAACTCCGCACTGTCCTCGCCAACGAGGAGATCGTCGACGGCAAGTCCGAGGTCGGCGGGTTCCCCGTCGAGCGCCGCAACCTCCGCCAGTGGGTGCTGCGCATCACGGCCTACGCCGAGCAGCTGATCGACGGCCTCAAGGGCGTCGACTGGCCCGACTCGACCAAGCGCATGCAGGAGGCCTGGATCGGCCGCAGCGAGGGCGCCGAAGTTCACTTCGCGCTGGAGAATGCCGCGCTCGGTACGCTGAAGATCTTCACGACGCGGCCCGACACGCTCTTCGGCGCCACCTACATGGTCGTGGCCCCCGAGCACCCGCTCGTCGACGCGCTCACCGTGCCCGCGCAGCGCGACGCCGTTAAGGCGTATCGCTTCAAGGCCGCGAGCAAGAGCGACCTCGAGCGCACCGATCTCGCCAAGGACAAGAGCGGTGTTTTTTCCGGCAGCTACGCGATCAATCCGGTGAACAACGAGCGCGTGCCCGTCTGGATCGCCGACTACGTGCTCATGGGCTACGGCACCGGCGCCATCATGGCCGTGCCGGCGCACGATGAGCGCGACTGGGAGTTCGCCCAACTCTACAACCTGCCCACCCCGCGCGTCATCGCGGCGGCTGACGACTCGAACAAGCTGCCCTACGTCGGTGACGGCAAAGTCATCAATTCGCCCGGCTACGACGGCCTCGCCTGGCCCGACGCCAAGAAGAAGATCACCGCCGACCTCGCCGCCCGCGGCCTCGGCAAGGGCACGATCAACTACAAACTCCGCGACTGGCTTTTCTCGCGCCAGCGCTATTGGGGCGAACCCTTCCCCATCGTTTGGGTCACCGAGGCCGACTACCGTCGTGCCGCCGCCGTCCGCCAAGATCTGCCCGCGCAGGCCGTTACTTTCGCTGAGAACGGTGTCACGCACTACGCGCTACCGCTGCCCGACGCCGCACTGCCGCTGGTGTTGCCCGATGTGCAATCCTATCTGCCGAGCGGCACGGGGGAAAGCCCGCTGGCCAACGAGACCGCGTGGCTTGAAATCTGGTTCGACGTCACAACCGGTGCGTCCGTGCCCGCCACCCAGCCGAAGCCCGCCGGCGACGTGTGGGTGCGCGCCCGCCGCGAGACCAACACCATGCCCCAATGGGCCGGCTCGTGCTGGTATTACCTGCGCTTCCTCGATCCGCAGAACGCCGCCGCCATTGCCAGCCCGGAGGCGCTGAAATATTGGGACGTGCCGGATCTCTACGTCGGCGGCGCCGAGCACGCGGTGCTCCACCTGCTCTACGCCCGCTTCTGGCACAAGGTGCTCTTCGACCTTGGCGTCGTGCCGCAGGCCGAACCGTTCAAGAAACTTTTCCACCAAGGCATCATCCTCGGCGAGGACGGCGTGAAGATGTCCAAGAGCCGCGGCAATGTCGTCAATCCCGACGACATCATCTCCGCTTACGGCACGGACTCACTGCGCCTTTACCTGATGTTCCTCGGGCCGCTCGAGGCCATGAAACCTTGGAACACCAAGGGCATCGAGGGCGTGCACCGTTTCCTCAAAAAAATCTGGCGTGAGTGCCTGACCGAGGAGGGCGTCGTCAACCCCCGCATCGCCGCCACCGGCGCGCTGACACCTGCCACGGAAAAACTCCTGCACGAGACCATCAAGAAGGTCGGCGACGACATCGAGGGCCTGCGCTTCAACACGGCCATCTCACAGATGATGATCCTCGTGAACGCTCTGCAGAAGGAACCCGCCGTGCCCCTCGCCGCCATGCTGGATCTGTTGCGCCTGCTCGCGCCGTTCGCCCCGCACATGGCCGAGGAATTACGGGCCCGTCTGGGCGAGCCCGGCTCCATCATGGCCGCCGGCTGGCCGGTTTTTGATTCCGGCAAGCTCGTCGCCACCACCATCACCATCGTAATCCAAGTGAATGGCAAACACCGCGGTGATGTCAGCGTTGATGCCGGCATCAGTGAGGCTGAGTTGGTGCAATTAGCCTCGGCCAACCTCAAAGTGCTCCCTCATATCGCCGGCAAATCCATCAAACGGACAATCCACGTGAAGGGCCGTCTTATTAATCTTCTGGTCTAGAGGATCATGCAAAATCCCGTGAAAGCCCGGGTTTTTACCCTTGCTATAGGTGTTACACCCTAGTTTTATCCGGGATATACACTAAAAGTATTTCGCCAAGTGGCCTAACTCTGGTAAATCCGAAATTCAACCTGCCATGAATACACAACTGACCCGCCTCCTTCTTTTCGTCCTCGCGGCGGTGATAGCTGCGGCTCCCAGTGCGTATGCCCAGCGGCAACTTGGCAAAAAGAAAGGCCCGACCAGCAAGATCTACCTGGCCGAGGCCGTCGGCGACAGCCAGATCCAGACCGGCGAAAAAATCTACACCGCCCGCCAGGCCACGGCGTTCGACGCCCCGGGCACGGTGATTGAAACCAAGGAAGGCGCGCACAACGCCTTCGTCTACTCGAACGGCACCGGCATGTTCGTCGACCAGAACACCCGGGTCGAAATCGATCGCTTCGTCCAGGAACCCTTCCAACCCAATCGCAACACCACCGCAGACGCGCCGTTTGAGCCTTCGATCTCGCAGAGCGATGTCCATGTGGCCCATGGCGCCGTCGGCGTCTGCACCAGTCAGCTCGTCTCGGGCAGCTCGATGTCGTATTCGACACCGCAGGCCTCGGTGAACATCCGCGGTGGCAAAGTTGCGATCGAGACCAACGCCGACGAAACCATCATCGACCTGCTCGAGGGCGACATCACCGTCCGCGGTGGCACCAGGGACATCGGCGGCCAGGTGCTCCGGTCCGGGGAGCGCGCCGTGGTGCGGACCGCCCCGGCCGGCCTGCCGCCGACAGTCACCATCAGCCGCATCCCCCCCGAGGCCCTCAAACTGGCGGATGAGCGAGTGAGCGTCGCCTGTAACGCCAAGAAAACCGTCACGTTCGAGGTCATCGAAAAGAAGGCCGAGGAAGGGCTCGACGCCCCGGCCGAGGGAACCGACAATCCCGCCAATCCCGTGCCGGGCAGCGACACGACCGGGGACCAGGAAATCGTGGCCAAGCCCACCGTGCCCGCCACGCCGCCCACCAACATTGTCATCAGCCCCGACCGGCTGCCAGGCAACTGAGCCTCCGCAACCTGACGTGACCCTTACCGCCTCAGCCAAGACCTGCCTGCTCGGAATCTGCGCGCTCGCGCTGGGGCTCAGCCCCGCCCGGGCCCTGATCAACCTCGACGGCTCGCGCAACCAGCTTTTTGTCTTCGGCAGCGTTACCCTCGGCTACGACTCGAACATTTTCTCCGACTCGAGCGGCCGCGATGACTACACGGTCAACGGCACCGTGGGCGCGGAGTTCAAGCGCCGGGCCGGCATCATCGCCGTCAACGCCACGGCCTCCCTCAGCTACTCCAGCTACGGCAGCTATTCGGAGGAAAATTCGTTCAACCCCAACTTCCACGTCGAGTTCAACAAGACCACCGGCCGCACCACCGGCGCGCTGACGGTCAGCGCCTTCCGCGAGAGCCGGGCGGACAGCGCCGTCAACCTGCGGACTAACTCCTGGAACTTTCCCGTCGGCCTCAGCCTCAAATACCCGGTCAACGACAAGTATTACTTCACCTCCCAGACGTCCTACCTGCGCCGTCGCTATGTCGACAGCACCGTCTTGGCGAACTATACGGACTACTCGCAGGGCTTCGACGTCTTCTACGTCTACACCTCCAAGCTCGACCTCGTGGGCGGCTATCGCATCCGGGTTTCCCAGACCTCGATCGGTGACGACACCATCGACCATTGGTTCAACGCCGGAGCGACGGGCGGGTTGTTCGCCAAGCTCAACGGCACGGTGCGCCTTGGCTACCAGATCCGCGATGTCAGCGGCGCCACCGCCAAACAGTATTCGCACTTCAACGCCATGGCGGGCGTCGCCTGGCCCGTCACCCGCAAGATCAATCTGAGCGGCCAGCTCAGCCGTGACTTCAGCACCATCGCCACCGGCGCCTCGGTCGACTCCACGACCGCCTCGCTGCGCGCCGCCTACAGTGCCACGCGCAAGATCGAGTTTTCCTCCGGCGTGGCCTACGGCCTGAACCGCTTCCTCGGCACGCCCCCGCCGGCCCGGCGTGACACCTTTTTCAGCTGGGATGTGGGCGCCCGCTACAAGATGAACGAGCACTTGCAAGTGGGCGCGACCTACACCTACTTCCGTAACTGGTCCACGTTCGACTTCTCGGACTTTGACCGCCAGGGCTTTTCTGTCGATGTCTCCAGCCGCTATTAACCTTCCCATGAAAACCGCCCGTCTACTCCCCTTGCTCCTCGCCGCCGCCCTCGTGGGCGCGCCGCTGTTCGGTCAGGGCAGCAACAAGGCGGACAAGAAAAACTACGTCCACACCCTGGGCCTGGCCGACCGCGTACGCGTCGCCGTCTACCAGGAGGAGGACCTCACCAGCCTCACCCGCATCGACGCCCGCGGCCGCATCAACATGCCCCTGCTCGGTGAGATCGCCATCGGCGGGCTGACCGTCGTCGAGGCCCAGGCCGCGATCGAGAACGCCTACAAGGAAGGCCGCTTTCTCCGCAACCCGCAGGTCACCATCAGCGTCGAGGAATACGCCCCGCGCGAGGTCTCCATCCAGGGCGCCATCCGCAGCTCCGGCCGCTACACCCTGCCGATTGAGTCCACGCTCACCGTGGTCGAACTCGTCACCAAGGCCGGCGGCATCACCGATATCGGCAAGGGCACCGCCGTCACCATCACGCGCATCCTCCCCGACGGCACCAAGAAGGTCTTCACCGTCGACGTCGACAGTGTCATCAAGGGCAAGCGCGATACCAAGACCGACGACAGCTCCCTCATGCTGCTGCCCGGCGACATCGTCTACGTGCCGGAGCGGCTGATCTGATCCCATGTCCAACTTCGACGCCCAACCCCCGAGCAGCCCGGCCAAGTCCGGTGCCTCCCTGCACGGCAACGACAACCAGGTCGTTGAGCGGCGTTCCCTGCGCGACTATTACGTCATCCTCCGCGAACGGCTGTGGATCGCCCTGCCGGTCGCCCTGCTCGTCTCGCTCTCGGTCGGCTATTACCAGGCGCAGGAGACGCCGATGTATTCCAGCACCGCGAGCATGCAGTTCGAGCGGCCCGAGCGCGTCGTGCAGAACGAGCAGGTCGTCGACACCGCCGTCCGCTCCGACATCGACCTCAACACCTACCTCCAGATCCTCACCAGCCAGCGCCTCCGCACCATGGTCGCGCAGTCGCTGACCCCCGACGAGGTCCGCCTCCTGCAGCGCCCGTTCCTCAAGGATCTCCCCCCGGGGGCCAATCCTCCGTCGGTCGGCGGTCTCCTGGGCAACCTCTCGCGCGAGTCCATCCGCAACAGTTTCCTCATCAACATCAGCGTCTCGCACCGCGATCCCGAGGGGGCCGCGCTGCTGGCCAACCGCTACGTCGAGCAGTTCATGCGCTACCTCGTGGAAAACGTGGGCGGCAAGAATGAGTTCGCCGTGGAGTACCTCCGCAGCCGAGCCAAGGAGCTCCAGCAGGAGTCCGAGGCCGCCGAGGCCAAGCTCCAGGACTACCGCCGCAAGCACAACTTGGTCTCCCTCGACAACAGCATGAACATCGTCGGCGAGCGCCTCCGCACGGTGAACGCCATGCTCACCAGCGCCCGGCTCGCCCGCCTCGATAGCGAGACCCTGCTCAGCCAGATCGAGAAGATGCAGAAGGAGAACCCCGCCAACCTCCTCGAGATCGGTTACATTTCCGCCTACGGCAACATCCCGATCCTCAAGACGCAGCTGGCCGACCTGAACAAGTCCCAGGCCATCCAAAGCGAACGTTACCTTGAGCGCCACCCCAAGATGGTCGAGCTCGCCAACTCGATCGATGTCGTCACGGCCCAGATCACCCGCAACATCGAGCAGTCCATCTCCGACCTCCGCACCCAATATGTGAAGCTGCAGGATACCGAGGCTTCCTACCTAAGGGAATACCAGGCCGCCGAGAAAGACAACCTCCGCCTGGGTGACCTCTCCGTGGATTTCAAGAGCCTCGAGAACCAGTCTACGGTCGCGAAGAACAACTACGTCGAGATTCTCAACCGCCTGAACCAGGTCACCACCTCCAAGAACCTCGAAAACATCCCGGTCAAACCGCTCGACCGCGCCCTCCCCTCCGGCGCCCCCTACACACCCAATATCAGGAACATCCTGAAGACGAGCGTGATGCTCGGCCTCATCGTCTTCGCCCTCGTGGCGATCGGCCTCAGCTTCCTCGACGACCGCGTCAAGAGCGCCTGGGACATCGAGGGCTTCATCGGGGCCCATCTCCTTGGCATCATCCCCGAACTCGGCGACGTGCCGGACACCGAGAAACACTCGCTGGTCAACAGTAACCGCACCTCGCCAGGCTCCGAGGCATTCCTCAGCGTCTACAGCGCCGTCAAGATCCAGTCGAAGCTCGACTTCCCCAAGGCCGTCCTCGTCACCAGCACGATCCCCGGCGAGGGCAAGACGATGATCAGCTGCAACCTGGCCGGCTCCTTTGCCCGTCACGGCAAGAAGGTGCTGCTCATGGACTGCGACATGCGCCGCCCGATGCTGCACCGCCATTTCAAGCTTACCAACGAGGCCGGCCTAATCGCCTGGTTCGAGGCCGGCGCCAAGATCCCCGCCGATCCCTTCACCGACGCCTCCCTCGGCTTCACCAAGGTGGACGAGAACCTCTACCTTCTCCGCTCCGGCGGCCGCTCCAAGAGTCCGACCGAACTCCTCGAGACCGCCGTCTTCGGCCAGTTCATCGAGGCCATGAAGGGCCACTTCGACCTCATCGTTGTCGACTCGCCGCCGATGGGTGCGGTTACCGACTCGCTGCTCATCGCCGAGCGCACCGACGAGGTCATCTACGTCTGCCGCTTCAACCGCGCTTACCGGAAACACATCCGCCTTTACATCAAGCAGCTCAAGGAGAGCAAAAACGAGCTGCTCGGCATTGTGCTCAACGGCCTCTCCGCGCGCCGCATCGAGTATTATTCGAATTACCGCTACTACCGCAGCTACAAGAAATACTACGGCTCGCAGTCGTAGTGCCGGGATTGCGTTTCTGTAGGTCGGGCTTTATGCCCGACAAAGAGCGCCAGCGTGTCGGGGATAAACCCCGACCTACCCCCAGTGTTGCTTTGCTTGCAGGCGATCGTTTGGCCCGGCAACCTCCCACCCGATGCCTTCCGTCTTCCTGCCCAAGGACTTTGATGCCAAACGCCCCGTCGCCCTCATCGCCGGCCGCGGCAGCTATCCGGTCATCACGGCCGCCGCCATCCGCGCCGCCGGCGTGCCCCTGCGCCTCATCGCCATGGACGATGAGACCGAGCCAGCGCTCATCGCCAGTTTCCCGGAGAGCGAGCGCGTCACCCTGAACGTCGGCCAGGTCGGCAAGATGCTCGACACCCTGAAGGCCTTCGGCGCCGGCTACGCCCTCATGGCCGGCCAGGTGAAGCCCAAGAAACTCTTCCACGGCTTGGTGCCCGACCTCAAGGCCGCCTCCATCCTTTTTTCCCTCAAGCGCCGCAACGCCGAGACCATCTTCGGCGCCATCGCCAATGAGATCGAGAAACTCGGCGTCACCCTGCTCGACGCCCGCGCCTTCATCGACCACCAGCTCGCCACTGCCGGCGCCATGACCGGCCAGCTCGGCATCGACGAGGAATACGTCCAGCACGGTATCACCATCGCCCGCGAGATCGCCCGCCTCGACATCGGCCAGGGCTGCGTCGTGCGTAAGGGCACCGTCCTCGCCGTCGAAGCCTTCGAGGGCACCGACGACATGCTCCGCCGCGCCGGCACCTTCAAGACCGACGAGACCCTCTTCGTCAAAACCGTGAAGACCAAACAGGACTTCCGTTTCGACGTCCCCGTCTTCGGCCTGCGCACCCTTGAGACCATGCACGCCGCCGGCCTGTCCGCCGCCGCCCTCGAGGCTGGCAAGGTCATCGTCCTCGACAAGCCCGCCGTGCTCGCCCAAGCGAAGACCTGGGGCATCACTTTGCACGGCTTCTGAGTCGCCTGGTTGGGAAGGGCTTCATGCCCCGACTCTGGACTCTCGTCGGGGCATAAAGCCCCTCCCACCGGGAAGCCCCTCGCACACTTGCACTTTTTCCCGCGACCAGCACCTTTCCACCCATGCCTGCTGACATAGTCGAAGTCTCCATCAAAGGCCTGATGCCCACGGCCAACGGCTGCGCCGTGTTCCTGGGGAATGACGACAAGACCTTTGTCATCTACGTGGATCCCAGCGTCGGCAGCGCCATCTCGATGACCATCAACGGGGTCAAAAAGGAGCGTCCGCTCACCCACGACCTGATCGGGCACCTGCTCATGGGCTTCGAGATCGGCCTTGAGCGCATCATCATCAACGACGTCAACGACGGCACCTATTTCGCCCGCATCATCCTGCACATGCAGAACGAGCTCGGCCGCAAGTTCCTCGAGCTCGACGCCCGCCCGAGCGACTCCATCGTCCTCGCCCTCCAGCAGAAACGCCCGATTTTCGTCGCCCGCAAGGTCTTTGACCTCGTCGAGGATATGACCGAGATCCTCGAGCGCGTCCTCAAGCAGCAAAAGGAAGAACCCAAGGACGAGGGGGACCAGTGACCACGCCAGTCCGCACGCTGCCGCCCGGCCTGCTGCCCGGCCAGGCGCTCACCGCGCTGGCGCCGATGCAGGACGTCACCGACCTGCCCTTCATGCGCGTCGCCGCGCATTACGGCGCGCCGGACTACTTCTTCACCGAGTTCTTTCGCGTCCACGCCCAGTCGCGACCAGAGAAACATATCGTCCGCTCCATCGTCGAGAACCGCACCGGCCGCCCGGTCTTCGCCCAACTCATCGGCGAGGAAATCAGCCACATGGTCCGCACGGTGAAGGAGCTGCTCAAGTATCCCATCGCCGGGATTGATCTGAACATGGGCTGTCCCGCGCCGAAGATCTACAAGAAGAATGTCGGTGGCGGCCTGCTGCGCGACCCGGCCAAGATCGACGACCTTATCGGCGCGCTGCGTGACGCCGTGCCCGGCCTCTTCACGGTCAAGATGCGCATCGGCTTCGACTCGACGGAAAACTACGAGCGCATCCTTGGCCTCATCAACAAGCATGGTGTCAACTTGCTCAGTGTCCACGGTCGCACCGTCAAGGAAGGCTACCGGAGTGACGTGCATTACGACTTCATCGGCCACGCCGCGCGCACCGTCCGCTGCCCCGTGCTCGCCAATGGCAACGTAACCTCCGCCGACCAGGCCGCCGCCATCCTCAAGGAGACCGGTGCCGCCGGCGTCATGATCGGCCGCCACGCCATCCGCAACCCGTGGATCTTCCGCCAGACGCGCGAGCTCCTTGCGTCGGTAGGGGCGGTTGCCCCCAACCGCCCTTCCGTCTTCCAACCCACCCTCGCCGACGTCCGCGAATATATCACCCACCTGTATCGCGAGACGCAGACTCCGGACATCCCGGAGAAACCGCACGTCGCGAAGATGAAGAAATACCTGAACTTTGTCGGCCAGAGCGTGGATCCCGCGGGCAAATTCCTGCATGAGATGCGCCGCGCCATGACCGAGGCCGAGCTGTTTGCCGTCTGCGACACCCACCTGCTGGCCGAACCGGCCAAGCCGTTCGCCACCGAACCCTACCCCGGCATCATCGCCCGCCCGAATTGCGAGACGCCCATGGAGAGCTGCTCGCTTGATACGATTACGGCCTGATTACTCCAGGCCCAGCACCTTGCGGCCGGTGTCGGAGATCATCTGGGGCGTCCACTGGGGATCCCACACGATATACACCTTGGCGGACTCCACATCCGGCAATTTGGCGATCTTCTGCCGCGCGTCCTCGGCGATGACCGGGCCCATGCCGCAGCCCGGAGCCGTGAGTGTCATCTTCACCTCGAGGATATGTTTGCCGGCCGGCGTCTTCTCGACGGCCAGGTCATAGACGAGACCGAGATCGACAATATTGACGGGAATCTCCGGATCAAAGCAGGTCTTGAGCGCGGCCCAGACGGCCTCCTCGCTGAATTCCGTGGCCGTGGCCGGCGGCGGCTCGGCCTTGGCCGTGTAGCCGCCGATGGCGCCGGTGTCGGCGACCGCGATCTGGAACAGACCCTGATCGGTGCGCACGGTGACATTGCCCCCGAGCGTCTGCGTGATAAATACGCCCGTGCCGGCCTTGAGGGTGATCTTGTCGCCGGCCGGGATGACGGTCGCGGCGCAGTCTTGGGTGAGGGTGTAGTCCTGAGCCATGGGAAAATCAGTTCAGTCGCAGATCAAAGGGCAGCCGGACGTAAAGACCGCGCGGGTCGTTGAATTTACCGAGGGTCTTCAGCTCGGCGGCCATCTCGCGGAAAAACACCCCGACCGGCCCGCCGAAGGTTTGATCGCGGCGGCGCCCTTCCATCGCCTCCGTGAACTGCTCAACGAACTGCTTTTTGCGCGGATACTCAGCCACGCGGAAATTGTCACCCAACTCGGCCTTGGTCGCGGCGTATTTGACCGCGTCGGCCAGGCCGCCGAGCTCGTCGACCAGGTTGAGCTTGAGCGCCTCGCCGCCAGACCAGACGCGGCCCTGCGCAATCTCCTCGACGACCCTGCGGTCGAGTTTACGGGCGTCGGTGACTTTGGAGATGAACTGGTCGTAGACCCAGTCGACGGAGTCCTGGAAGATGGCGAGCTCGGCCTCAGTCTTGGGCCGGGTGATGGTGGCGGCATCGGCAAACCTGCCGGTCTTGACCGTGTCGAAGGTCAGACCGAGCTTGTCGTTGGCCAGGCCCTGAAAGTTGAGGAACATGCCGTAAACACCGATCGAGCCGGTGATCGTGGTCGGCTCGGCGAAGACCCGGTCGGCCGCGGTGGAGATCCAGTAGCCGCCCGAGGCCGCCACGGTGCCCATCGAGACGATGACCGGCTTGTCCTTATGGATGAGCCGCACCTCGCGCAGGATGGCCTCGGAGGCGGTGACGCTGCCGCCCGGGCTGTTCACGCGAAGCACGACGGCGCTGACGCTGTCGTCCTGCCGGATCTGGCGAAGCAGGCGGGAAGTTTTCTCGCCATAGACGTAGCCCTCTTCGTTACCGCTGCCGTCCACGATCTCGCCCTCGGCGTAGACGATGGCGATCTTGCCCTTGCCGCCGCCCCCGAGCTCGATCTTGCCCTCGCCCTGTCGCTTGGCGGCCAGGCCGCCGGTCGGGACCAGCCGGGCGTAGTCTCTCAAGCCGATCTGCTTGAACGGCTGGCTGGAGCCCTGCCGGCCGGTCGCAGACTTCAATTCATCGAGCACCTCGTCGAGATAGGCGATGCGATCCACCAGCTTGAGCTTCATGGCATCGTCGGCGCGGATGAGTCCTTTCTCATCGACCGCCCGCTGGATGGCACCCGCCGGGAGCTTCCGGGCGGACTCGATGGAGGCGGTCAAAGTGGCCCACACGTCGTCGAGCAGCTTCTGGATCTGCGCGCGGTTCTCGGGGCTCATCTGCTTGAGGGTGAAGGGCTCGACCGCGCTCTTGTATTTGCCGACCCGCGTGACCTGCACGCCGATGCCGAATTTCTCAAACGCCCCGGTATAAAACATCGGCTGCGAGGCCAGGCCGGGCATGGCGACAGCACCGTAAGGATCAAGCAGCAACTCGTCTGCCACCGACGTCACATAGAACTCCCGGGTCCCGGCGTAATCGAGATAGGCCTTCACGGGCTTGCCCGAAGCCTTGAATCCCTCGATCGCCTCGCGCACCTCCTTGAGGGCCGCAAAGCCCGAACCATAACGCTGAGGCTGCATCGAACCGGTCAAATAGAGTCCCTTGATGGCATCGTCCCTGGCCGCCGCCTGGAGTGCGCGGGTGACCTCGCGGAGCTGCAGCACGTGCGGGGCACGGCCGCCGAATATTTCCATGAACTCTTCCAACCCCTCCACCTGCGAGGGCGCATCCTGGATGTTCACCGCCAGGTCGAACACGAGATAGGAGCCGTTTTGCACCAAAACCGGCTTCTTATCGCCCATGGCCACCAGAAAGCCGATGAAGAGGAAAATACAGAGGAAGCCGCCAATGATGAAAACCAGCAGGGCCGCGATGGTGGCGAAGAAAGAAGTGAAGAAGTTCTTCATGGCGGCGAACCTAGGCAGGTGCCCCGCTACCGCCAGCGAAAAGCGGTGACCGGCCCGGGAGCGTGACGAGCGGCATTAGCCCGCGATAAATAATGCGTCCGGTAGCTTAACTTTCCCTGTTAGCACCCGATTGTTGCACTCCTAGCCTTCCCATGCGCCCTGAAATCACCCTATATTCCGGCCATGAGTGAGAAAAAGGAACTGCTCACAACCAACCGCAAGGCGCTGACCATCAATCTGGACGGCACGCGCTACGGCACCATCGCGGAGATCGGCGCCGGGCAGGAGGTCTCCCGCATATTCTTTCAGGTCGGCGGCGCCTCCGGCGCCATCGCCAAGACCATGTCGGCCTACGACATGACCTTCAGCGACGCCATCTACGGCAAGGCCCCGCGCTACGTCTCGCGCGAGCGGCTCACGACGATGCTCGACCACGAATACCGGCTCCTCAAGGAGCGCCTCGCCGAGAAGCGCGGCGACCGCACCAAGTTCTTCGTTTTCGCCGACACGGTCGTGGCCAAGAGCTTCAAGGGCCCCAATGACGGCCATGGCTGGCTGGGCGTCCGCTTCCAGCACGAGGTCGGCGCGGAGCCGAGTGAAATCATCATCCACGTCCGCATGTGGGACAAGGAGAACATCCTCCAGCAGCAGGCCCTGGGCATCGTCGGCGTCAACCTCATCTACGCCGCCTTCAATTACGCCGCCGACCCGGCGCAGCTGGCCCAGTCCCTCGCCGACAACATCGGCACCGACCGCATCGAGGTCGACATGCTCCGCGTGAGCGGCCCGGCCTTCGGCGCGGTCGACAATCGCCTGCTTTCGCTCCGTCTCGTGCAGTTCGGCCTGACCAACGCCGTGATGTTCGCCCCCAACGGCGAGGTCCTCCAGCCCTCCGAGGTGCTGCACCACAAGACCGTGCTCGTCGAGCGCGGCAGCTTCCGGCCCGTCACCCACGTCAACGTCGACATGCTCACCTGCGCCACCGCCCAGTTCCTGCAGGAGCCGATGGTCAAGGGCAAGGAGATGCTCGTCCTCATGGAGATCACCATGAACAACCTGCTGGCGGAGGGCGACCTCGACGCCGCGGACTTCCTCGCACGCGTCGACATGCTCGGGCACATCGGGTTCACCACCATGATCTCGAACTACTCGGAGTTCTACCGGCTCGTCTCCTACTTCCGCCGCTACACCAAGGAGATGATCGGCGTCGCCATGGGCATCAACAACCTTCTCGAGATCTTCAACGAGAAGTATTACGAGGACTTGGAAGGCGGCATCCTCGAGTCCATGGGCCGCATGTTCCGCCACGCAGTGAAGCTCTACGTCTATCCCATGCGGCAGGCCGCCTATGACAGCTATCTGGCCAGCGGCCATCCCGCCGGCACCGGGACCAACGGCAGCGGCAACCACGCCTTTTCCGCCGGCGTCATGATCACGGCCCAGAACCTCCAGGTCACCGACCGCCTGCGCAACCTCTACGCCTTCCTGCTCGAGAATCACAACCTCGACTGTATCCGGGGCAGCAATCCAGACTACCTGAACATCTTCTCCCGCGACGTCCTCCAGCGCATCAAGAACGGGGACGATTCCTGGGAGCAGATGGTGCCGGCCAAGGTCGCCGACTTCATCAAGCAGCGGAAGCTGCTCGGCTACGGCGCCAAGGCCCAGGTCGCGGGCTGAGCGGCGGCATACCCCGGGCAGTCATTCTGACTGCGCCGCAAAAGAATGACACCCTAACGGCATTTTTTCCTTTTATTCGCGGTGGGTCCAATACCCCGGAGCTTCAGCCTTCGCCGGGCCTATGGCTGACAGGTGCTCCGGCTTGGATGGGAGGGGTGGGAGCGAGCTGTCTTGAGCAAATGCCCCGGAGCTTGCTCCGGGGACCTTTACTCCGTGTGTTCCGTGGTTTAAGCCTCTGCCCTTCTCATGCGCTTTTTCAAGTATCACGCCCTCGGCAACGACTACCTCGTGATGAACCCGGCCGACTATCCCGGCTGGCCGGCCCCGACTCCGGAGCAGATCCGCGTCATCTGCCACCGCAATTTTGGCGCCGGCTCGGACGGCATCCTCTGGGGTCCGCTCCGCGCCACCCAGGCGCAGTTCGGCCTGCGCATCTTCAATCCCGACGGCTCCGAAGCCGAGAAATCCGGCAACGGCCTGCGCATTTTCTCCCGCTACCTATACGACCAGAAGCTCGCGGGCGACCAACCGTTCACCATCGAGACCCCGGGCGGCGTCGTGGAGTCCCGCGTCCTGCAGCAGGGCCAGCTCATCACCGTCGAGATGGGCCGCGTCACCTTCCAGAGCGACCACATCCCGGTCGCCGGCCCCGTGCGCGAGGTCCTCGGCGAAAAGTTCACCATCCAAGGTCGCGAGTTCACCTACCACGCCGCCGGCATCGGCAACCCGCATTGCGTGATCGTGCTCCCGGACATCTCGGCCGAGATGGCGAAGAAATACGGCCCCGACATCGAGGTGCACAAAAACTTTCCGAACCGCATCAACGTCCAGTTTCTCAAGGTCCTCGACCGGCAGAACGTCCAAATTGAGATCTGGGAGCGCGGAGCCGGTTATACCCTCGCTTCCGGCAGCAGCTCCAGCGCGGCCTCCGCCGTGGCCCACAAACTCGGCCTGGTCGACGCCAAGCTGACCGTGCACATGCCCGGCGGCCGGATCGGCATCGAGATCGCCCGGGATTATGCCATCAAGATGTCCGGCCCCACCACCCGGGTGGCCGAGGGCCGGCTGGATGCGGAGCTTTTTTCGGTCAAGATGTAGACTTAGTTTTGACCTCGCCCGCCGTCCGGCTAGTTTTATGTGCGTTACCCGGCCGCGGAACCTTGGGCCCGTTCCGCCGTCCGATTACCTTCCTATGAAAGCATGGCGCTATCTCCTTGCTGGTTTGACTCTGACTCTCGCGATCGCCGCCCGAGCCACCACCGTCATCCCCCCGGATTTCACCGAAATGGTGAACGGTTCCGATTACATTGTCCGGGCGCGGGTGGTGGCCGTCTCGAGCGAAACGCGTCTGCGAAACGGACATGAACGCATCTACACCAACGTCGAGCTGGAAGTTCTGGAGGTTATCGCCGGCACGCCGCCTTCGCCCCTTGTTCTAACGATGCTCGGCGGCAAAAGCGGATCCAAGGAATTGAAAGTGGCGGGAGCGCCCAAATTCGTGGTGGGCAATGAGGACATATTGTTCGTGCAAGGCAACGGGCAGGCCGTCAGCCCGCTTTATGCCATGATGCATGGCCAGTATCCCGTGCTCTACGACAAAGCCCGGGGCCGCACTTATGTGTGCCGCAGCAATCTTGTGCCATTGCTGAACGCCGCCGAGGTGTCTTTGCCGCTGTCCGCGGGCAAACCAGCCGAACTGTTGCGCCGCATGGTGGATCTTTCCTCGGCCTTGACCCCGGCGGAATTCGTCAAGTCGATCAAGCGCGCCCGCCAAGTTCCCGCCACCCGTGCCAAGCTCAATTAAGCGCCTCCGGAAACATGCCGCCGGGCTGCTGCTGGCGGGCCTGCTGGGCCCGACCGCCCAAGGCTTCGATCTGATTACCGACGGCAGCGGCGTCTATGTGGTGGTCTGGGATCCGGGCTCGATCACCATGCAACTCAAGCTCTCCGCTCCGACCGCACCCTTGAGCGACGGCAGCGCCTCCTACAATGCCAGTGTCCAAACGGCCATCCAGTCGTGGAACTCTGTGATCGGAGTCGTGCAATTCAACGGCGTCATCAACGGCTCCACTGCTTACCGCACCGGCAACCGGCTCAACGAGATCGTCTTGGACTCGACCGTGGATGGTGATGCCTTCAACAGCGGCACGCTGGCCATCACCCAGTCTTTTTCGGACGGCGGCAACACCCGCGTGGAATCCGACATCGTGTTCAACTCGGCCTTCAACTTCGATTCCTACCGCGGCCCGCGTCGCACCGGATCGGGTGCGGCGGTGGATATCCAGCGCGTGGCCTTGCACGAACTGGGTCATTCGCTTGGGCTGGACCATCCTGATGAGGCCGGTCAACCGGCGGGCAATGCCGTCATGGACAGCCGCATTGGGAACGTGGACGTGCTGCAACCCGACGATATCAACGGTGGGCGCACCCTTTATGGCGCACCCGGGGTTGTGCCGCCTAATGACAACTTTGCCAATGCCCTGACGCTGATCGTGACCGGCAGCTCCGCCCAAGCCACGGGGACCAATGTCGCTGCCGGGAAGCAAAATGATGAACCCAACCATGCCCCGAATGAACCAGGTGGACGCTCCGTCTGGTGGAAATGGTCGGCGCCGGCAGCCGGCAATGCCACCGCCACGACGCTAGGCAGCAATTTCGACACCATAATGGGCGTATACACCGGCCCGGCCGTCAATGCCCTGACCTCCCTCGGCTCGAACGACGACCAGGAAAGCCCGGCGCAAAACCGCAGCCCCAACCGCATCCGCACCAGCATCGTCACCTTCAGCGTTGTGGCCGGCACCACTTACTATTTTGCCGTGGATGGCTGGGATGCGGCCTTCGGGGCCGTCAAGCTCAACTTCGCCTTCACCCCCACCGGGCCGTTGCTGCCCGTCATCACCGCGCAACCGGTCAGCACGAGCGTCACCACGGGCGGCAGCGCCAGCTTCAGCGTCACCGCCACCGGCGCCACCGGCTACCAGTGGCTCTTCAACAACAGCAATATCAGCGGCGCCACCGGCCCCACCCATACCATCTCCAGCGTGACAACCGCCAACGCCGGTTCTTACCGGGTGGTCGTCACCAACAATGTAGGCTCGGTCGACAGCGATACCACCACGCTCACGGTGACCGCCCCGCCGGCTCCGCCCTCGCCCCCCCCAAGTTCCGGTGGTGGTGGCGGCGGTGCACCCAGCCTCTGGTTCTATGCCGCCCTGAGCCTGCTCGGGCTGGCGCGCCTGCTGTTTGGCCGCCGCTGACCGGGATGAACGCGGCACCGCAGACATGGTCCCGCCGCGTGCCTTGGATATTCCTGACGGCCGCCGTGGTCGCGCTGGTGATCCAGCTGAACCCGGCGTGGCGGGCCGTGCTCCTCTATGATCGCGTCGGCCTGGCGGCCGGCGAGGTCTGGCGCGCCTGGACCGGCCACTTCGTCCATTTCGGCTGGCCCCACTTCCTGGCCGACACCGGCCTGTGGCTGATCCTTGGCTGGCTGATCGAGGCCCGGCACCCGGTATTCAGCCGCGTGACCCTCGCCGTTATGCCGGTTTTCATCTCGGCGGTGCTTTACTGGTTCGATCCGGAAATGGCGCGCTATGGCGGTCTCAGCGCGGTCAACCTCGGACTGCTGCTTTACCTCGCCCTGCAGGGCTGGCAGCGCAACTGGGCCGACTGGTTCTGGCCCGCCGTGCTCGTGATCTACGTCGGCGAGGTCATCTTTGAGATTGTCCAGGGCGGGCGTGGTGGCGGCCTGATCCGGTTCGACGATCCGGCGATCCGCGTCGCCACGAGCGCCCATCTTGCCAGCGCCGGCTACGCCCTGCTCGCCTGGTCCTTCGCCCGGTCGCGCCCGACAAAAAAGCCGGAGCCCGCGGGCTCCGGCTTGGAGGGGTGACCTCTTTCCGGCTCAATTCTTATATTTGACCGAGCAGCCGTAGGGCTGGGAATTCTTCGTGCGCACCGCCTGGCCGGACTTGAGGTCGCGGAGGGCCGCGTTCACGAAGTTGGTCGCCTTGGCGATGTCATCGGCCTTGCTGGAGCGGATGTCGTCGATGCCGCCGGCGTAGACGAGCGTGCCGGCCGGATCGATGACATACATGTGCGGCGTGGTGCGGGCGTCGTAGAGCTTGCCCACCTTGCCGTCCTGATCACGGAAGTAGGCCGTGGAGGCCACCGCGTTGCGCTTCTGCCAGTCCGCCACCTTGGCCGGGTCGAAGTCGCCCTGAGCACCGGGATGACCGGAATTAATCTGCAACCACACAGCCCCGTCCTTCACGGCGGCCTGCTGGGTTTTCGGTATATTGCCGCTCTTGTCGTAATGTTTCACGACGAAGGGGCATTCCGGGTTCACCCACTCGAGCACCACCGTCTTGCCCTTGAAGGAAGATAGCGAATGCTGGTTGCCGTTGATGTCGGTGAGGGTGAAGTCAGGCGCGGCCTGGCCCACTTCAGCGGTGGCCGCCTGTCCGTTGCAGAGGGCGGCCAGGGAGACGGCGCCCGCGATGACGATTTTAGTCAGTGATTTCATAGGAGGGAATTCGGGGAGGGGAACCTAGACCTCTGGACGACGCCGTCAAAACTTCCCCGGTTACAGTCTGGGGGATATTTTCGACCGCCGGTTCCACAAGCCGCACGACAATTGCGGGTTGCGGCCCGGGACCGCCGGCCTAGGTTGCCGATGTGACCAGATGGATCGGAGATTTTTTTCGTTTTTGGTGGGCGCTGTTCTACTGGAACACGCGCAAGACCTGGTTTCGGATGCGCGGCGCCCACCGGGATGACTGCCCCTGCCAGACCTACAGCGACTCGGGCCTCGCGCTGGATTCGCGGTGTGACGCCATCCTCGACTGGTCGCAGCCCGCCCGGTTCCGCCGGGTGTGCCCGCTCCTGGTCCAGACCCATCAGGGCTGGCGCTGTAGCGTCAATGCGGAGAGCGTCCGTCCCTTCTGGGGTCGGGCCCTGCTCTTTGCCATCGGGTTGGGCCTCATCCTCTACCTCGCTAGCACCCTCGCGCTTTACACCGCGCTGCGCACGGCCCGCTACGAGACGAGCTACCTTTCCGTGGTCTGGCCGCCGCGCTGGGGCGAGCTGCGTGACTCCCAGGAAAAACTCTATGCCGCCCGCGCCCAGCGGGCGATCCAAGCGGGCAGCTACCGGGAAGCGATCCTCGCGCTTGAGATGGTCACCAAGCTTAATCCGCACAACTATGCCGCCGGGCTTACCCTCGCCGGCCTGAGCCAGGTGGCCGCCCAGCCGTATGTCTCGGACCACATCTACGAGCGCCTGATGCGGGATGTGCCGGAGCAGCGCCGGCAGACCGCCCAGATCTGGTATCGCACCTTGCTGGCCCGCGCGGCTTATCCCCAGATTCAGGAACTTGCGACCCGCATGTTGAGCGAGGATCCGGCCGAGCGCTCCGCCTGGCTCAATGCCTTGTTTTTTGCCTGCCGGAAAACCGGCAATCACGCCTACCTCGGCACCGTGCTGGCGGAACACCCGCATCTGCCCGAGTGGTGCACCGAGTTGATCGGCCTTGAACAGCTGTTGCTGCAAGGCCATGTCGATCGCGCCCTGCCCCGGCTCACCCGGGTTCACCGCCAGCCGGCCGCCGGCTACATCCCGTATTACCAAGTCGACCGGCTCTTGCGTCACGGCGAAACCGCCCGGGCCAACGATCTGCTCCGCGCCTATGGCAGCCAGTTGCAGCCCGACGAGGCCACCTTCCTGCGGCTGCGCGTGTATCAGGCCAAAGGATGGACCTCCCTGGCCGGGCCCGAGCTCGAGGCCCTGCTCCGTTTCGAGATGGCGCCCCGCATCATCGCGCAGTTTTGCGCCTACCTGATTAACCGGCCGGACCCCGCCCTCTTCGCCCGTTTCCACGACCGATTGGCCGCGGCCAATCTGCCCGTAAACGCCGAGACCGTGCCGCTTCATCAAGCCGTCTACCTGGCCGCCACGCTGGCCGGCGATGCCACGCGGGCGGAGCAGATCATCGCCGGGATCAAACAATACACCGCTTCCGATGCCCGGGTTCTGCACGGGCTGGGTCAATTGCTCAAGGCGCCGGGCCTCGACCCGCGTCTCCCGCGCATTCTCCCGCTCGTCCCCTTGCCCACCGAGGTCGTCTACGCCATCCTGGACCGCCCATCCCCGCCGGCCCCCGCCAAATGACATCGACCTTACCCTCTCTTCCACCCAGCACCGGCCGGCCACCGGCCGATGCGCTGGCGGTCATCGCCCTGTTGCTCGGCCTCATCACCGCCTTCACCTGGATGATGTGGCCCGAGTGGAGCCAGAATCCGGATCTCTCCCACGCCTTCTTTGTGCCGCTCATTTTCCTGCTGCTGGTCTGGGAAAGCCGGCGCCAAGGGACGCCGCGCTGGCTACCACCCGGCCGCCTGTCCACCTTGGCCGTCGCCGGCGCCCTGGCCCTGGGCTTGGTCTTCTTTGCCCTCGCGGGACTTTTTGCCGCCACCCTGGCCTGGACGCATGCGCTGGTCAGCTGCCTGCTGGCCGCCTCCCTCGGCTCCTTCCTCCTGGCCGGCCTGCTCATCTTCGCCGATGCCCGGCTGCGCCTCGTGCCCTTCAACTGGGTCAGCCTCACGGCCATATTCCTGTGGCTGCTGGTCGCCCCGCTGCCCGACGGCACCTATTCGCGCCTCACTCTGGCCCTCCAACAATGGGTGACTGGCAGCGTGCTCCAAACCCTGCACCTGCTCGGCGTGCCCGCCCGCCAGCATGGCAATGTCATCGAGCTGGCCACCACCACCGTCGGCGTCGAGGAGGCCTGCAGCGGCATTCGCAGCCTCATCTCGTGCGTGTTCGCCGGGTTCTTCTTCGCCGGCTGGCTGGTGCGCCGGCCGGCCGGCCGGGTCGTGCTGATCCTGGCCGCGCCGCTGCTGGCGCTAGGCATGAATTTCCTGCGTTCGCTCACGCTCACGCTGCTGGCCAACGCCGGCAAGGACATCAACGGCTTCTGGCATGACGCCACCGGGTTCGCCATCCTCGGAGTCACGGCCGCCATCCTCGCCGGTCTGGCGGTTCTGCTCGAAACCAAGGAGCCGTTGCCCGCCGCGCCGGCCAGTCCCGCGCCTGCCGTGGTGCCGCGATGGCCGCTGCGGCTTTTCTGGACGGCCGTAGCCGCCACACTGGCTCTCGGACTGTTTTATGTCACCAGCGCTCGGCCGGCCATCCGGCAGGGCCAGCCCCCGCCCAACCTCGCCAGCCTGCTGCCGGTCCGGGCCGCCGATTGGGAGGTATTGACCCCGAACGATCTCTATCAATTCGCCGATATTCTCCAGACCTCCCACCTGATGGAGCGGACCTACTTGCGGACGACCAGCCCCGGCCAGTTGACCCAGCTGACCGTTTATGTCGCCTACTGGGCACCCGGCCAGGCCTCCGTCAGTCGGGTCGCCTCACACACGCCCGACGCCTGCTGGCCGGGCTCGGGCTGGTTTGCCCAACCCGTGGCCGACATCAAGGATGTGCCTGCGGTGCCGGGCCTGATCATCGCCCCCGGCGAGCACCGCGTGTTCAGGAACAACGTCGGGTTCCCGCAGAACGTGTGGTTCTGGCACATCTACGACGGCCGCGTCATCAGCTACCGTGATCCCTATTCCATCCCCGCGCTGTTCCAGATTGCGCTGCAATACGGCTTCCGGCGGCCAGGCGACCAGTTCTTTGTCCGCATCTCGAGCAACAAATCCTGGAGCGAATTGCAGGACGAACCGGTCGTCCGCGAGATCCTTACCAACCTGACCCGCATCGGCCTCTGAACCCATGCCCTTCGCCGTCACCAAAAACGAACGTTTCCTGCTGGCCGCGCTCGCCAGCCTGCTCGCACTGGCCCTCCTGTTGGTCCTGCTCTGACCCCTGGCGCATTGCAGTTGCCAAGCCCCGCCAAATCAAAACCGTAGGCATCCCGCCGCCCCACCCGCGCGTATCAGTCATGCAATGCTTCTGGCCAGTCCCTGCCCGCTTACTTGGTTCGAGATCGCGCCTGCCCGGCGCGGTCCGGGGGCTCGCATCCGTATGACCGGCGAGGGCACCAGTCCGACGAGCGGCGACGACCGCAGCCGTGAGCAAGCCGCCCTGCTGGCCGCCATGGCCCGGGGCGACAAGACCGCTCTCGCCCGGCTCTATGACCTGCTGGCCAAGCCGCTTTACTCGCTCGCCTTGCGCGTGCTCAACGACGCCGGCGAGTCACAGGACGTCGTCCAGGATGTCTTCCTCCAGATGTGGCACAAGGCCGCCTCCTACGACACGGGCCGCGGCTCCGTCTTTGCCTGGGCCGCCACCCTGACCCGCAACCGCGCCATCGACCGCGTCCGCATGCGCAAGCGCCGCGCCGAGCTCCTCGCGGAGTCCGCCCCCGATCTCCAGCCCGCGGCCATCGGCAACGACACCGACTCCGCCGGTTCGCTCTGGCTCCGCGAAAAGGCCGGCGCCGTCCGTGCTGCTCTCACGGCGCTCGCCCCCGACCAGCAGAAGGCCATCGAGCTGGCCTTTTTCGGCGGCCTCACGCAGCAGGAGATCGCCGCCCGGCTCAACGAGCCCCTCGGCACCATCAAGGCCCGCATCCGCCGCGGCCTCCTGAAGCTCCGCGAAACCCTGCCCGGCCGGTTATGATCACGGAACGCCACGAAGAACTCGCCGCGTTACGCGCCCTCGGACTTCTTGAGGACGCGGAGCGGAGCGCGTTCGAGTCCGATCTGGCCCGCCACCCTGAGGTGCGCGCGCTGGCTGACTCCCTGGCCGAAAGCACCGCCGCCCTGGCGCTGACCGTGCCGCAGGTCGGGCCGCCCGCCGGATTGAAGGACCGCATTCTCGCCGAGGCCGGCGCGCCCGCCGGCGGGCAGGTCGTGGCCTTCCCGCTGCTCAAGTTCGCCCCGTGGGCCGTGGCCGCCACGCTCGCCCTTGCCGCGAGCTGGCTGGCGACCCAGAATCTGGCCCTCCGCAACGAGAACGGCGCACTGCACACCGAGCGCGAGCTCGCCGAGGTCACCTACAAGCTGGCGCAAAACCAGCTTAGCGAACGCTCGTTGCTCGCCGAGAACATGATCAACGACCTGGGCAGCCGGCTGCGCCGCTCCGAGGACCTCTCCCGCCTCAAGATCTCCGCCCTCGCCTCGCTCGCCGGCGACACCAAGGAGGCGCAGGTCATCGCCGTGTGGGACCCCGGCCAGCAGGCCGGCCTGCTCACGATGGAAAAGCTGCCACCCATCGCCGACACGCAGGACTACCAGATCTGGATCGTCGATCCGGCCTACAAGGATCCCGTCAACGGGGGTGTCTTCCACGTGGCCGCCGACGGCAAGGTCGCCCTCGCCTTCAAGCCCGACCAGCCCGTCGCGCAAGCCGTGGCCTTCGCCATCAGCCTCGAGAGGAAGGGCGGTGTGCCCAAGGCCGAGGGCCCGATCGTCCTGCTCGGTAGATAAGACGGAACCCGGTTTCCGGACGGGTTTTCCGAGCGCACATGCCCCACCCGTCCTGAGGCCGGGTTCCATCTCGGGATGCGAGCATAATTTTCGAGACCGTAACTTGACTCTTGTCTCTGGCGGACGGGCCGAAAAACTAGCCCTCGCATGATAATCAAACCGAAGGTCCGCGGCTTCGTCTGCGTGACCGCCCACCCCACGGGTTGCACCGCTCACATCCAGCAGCAGATTGACCATGTCAAGGCCAAGGGCCCGATCAAGCACGGCCCCAAGCGGGTCCTGGTCATCGGCGCCTCCACCGGCTACGGCCTCGCCTCGCGCATCACCGCGGCGTTCGGCTCCGGTGCCGCCACGCTCGGCATCTTTTTCGAGCGCCCCTCCGAGGAGGGCCGCCCCGCCACGCCGGGCTGGTATAACACCATCGCCTTCTCCCGCGCCGCCAAGGCCGCCGGGCTCTACGCCGGCAACATCAACGGCGACGCCTTCTCCAACGACATCAAACAGCAGGCCATCGCCGCCATCGCCAAGGACATGGGCGGCCCGATCGACCTCATCGTCTACTCGCTCGCCTCTCCCCGCCGCACGCACCCGACCACCGGGGTCGTGCACAAGTCCGTGCTCAAGCCGCTCGGCGCGCCTTACACGAACAAGACCGTCGACACCGACAAGGGCATCGTCAGCGAGGTCACCATCGAGCCCGCCAACGAGGCCGAGGCCACCGACACCGTCGCGGTCATGGGCGGCGAGGACTGGGAGATGTGGATCCAGGCCCTCGGCGACGCCAAGCTGCTCGCCCCCGGCGCCACCGCCGTCGCCTATTCCTACATCGGGCCCGTGCACACCTGGCCGATCTACAAGGACGGCACCATCGGCACCGCCAAGGTCGACCTCGAGCGCGCCGCCCGCGCCATCGACGCGAAGCTCAAGGCCCACGGCAACGGCCGCGCCTTCATCTCCGTCAACAAGGCGCTTGTCACCCAGGCCAGCTCGGCCATCCCGGTCGTGCCGCTCTACATCTCGATCCTCTACAAGGTCATGAAGGCCGCCGGCACCCACGAGGGCTGCATCGAGCAGATGCAACGGCTCTTCGCCACCCAGCTCTACAACGGCAACTCGCTTAAGTTCGACCGCGAGGGCCGCGTCCGCGTCGACGACTGGGAGATGCGCCCGGAAATCCAGAACCCGATCTCGGAGATCTGGCCCCAGGTCACGACCGAGAATCTCGCCGCGCTCACCGACATCGCCGGCTACCGCACCGAGTTCCTGAAGCTCTTCGGCTTCGGCCTGCCTGGCGTGGACTACGACGCCGAGGTCGAGCCGCACGAGTCGATGCCGTAGGCATCCAAGTAACAAGAACCGGCGCGCCGGATCCTTGTTTGATCCTTGGCCCTTCCCTTTCATGCGCGTCGTCCTCCAGCGGGTCTCATCGGCGAGCGTGACCGTCGCGGGCCGGGTCGTTGGCCAGATCGGCCGCGGCCTGCTCGTGTTCGTCGGCATCGAGGCCGCCGACACCGCGGCCGACGGTGAATGGCTGGCCCAAAAGATTATCCGCCTGCGCATCTTTGGCGAACCGGACGGACAGACGCACCTTTCGGTGGCCGACATCAGTGGCGGCATTCTGCTGGTCAGCCAGTTCACCCTGCACGCCAGCATCCAGAAAGGTACGCGGCCCTCCTTCAGCGCGGCCGCCCGGCCCGAGCAGGCGGAACCGCTCTACGAACAGTTCACCGCCCAGCTTTCCGCCGCGCTCTGCCGCCCCGTGCAGACCGGGGAGTTCGGCGCCATGATGGAGGTCGCCCTGGTCAACGACGGCCCCGTGACGCTGATCATCGACTCCAAGTCGCGTAATTAGGCGGACCGGGCCACGTAGGGTTCGATCGGACGGAAGCCGGTCAACCGGCAGGCGGCAGCCCGCTGAGACGGCTCGCTGAAAAGATAGACGGCATAGCCGCCAAAACCGCCGCCGCAGTATTTCCAAGCCAACGGCCGGCAGGCCGTCAGGGTAGCATCCGCCGTTTCGCCCGGCAGCGGCTCCATGCTCTCACCGCGCTGCACTGCGTAGGAAGCGCGGACGGCTGCGGCAATTTTCTCGATGGATCCGGCCCAGACGCCCTCCCGGGCGAGCTCGCCAGCCCGCGCGATGCCATCGTAGTCCCGGGCCTGGTTGACCACGCCGGGCGTCGAGTGCTGCTTGCCGGTCCAGAACAGCGCCATGCGGCCCTGCAGGAAATCGCCACAGTGCTTCACCTCAAGCACGGGGCGCAGCCCGCTCTTCCAGACGCACAGGCCGCCCTCCATGATGATGGCGGGATCCTGCCAGCCGACGCCGAGGTCAAGCTCGGAGGTCACGCCGTCCCGGCCGTTAAGCAACGCCCAGGCGCCACTGCCGCCCAGGCCGGCATTCCGCTCGTAGGGCCATTCGCGCAGCGAGACGGTCGGGGAGATGGCGCAATTGACGATGAAGGTACCCGGGCGGGCAAAACGCGGCACGTCCAGCCAGCCACCGCCGAAATCCACCCGCAACGGCGCCTCCTGCGGCGCCCGGATGAACATCACGATGCCGGTGGTCGAGACTGGCTCGAACTTGGGCGGCGTCTTCGGCAGCACCACGTAGCCCGCGACCACCTGCGCGCAGAGCTCTTGCTTGAGCGGCGCATATTTGTCGTCCTCGGTCACGGCCAGGATGTCCGGCCGCAGTCGCAGGAAATGCTCCCGGAAGTCGATGCCTTCCTCCAGCCCCGTGCCCACCACCACGTCATCCACCATGCGCAACGACGCGAGCAGCGCGCGCTTGTGGTCGTCCGGCAGCGAGCTCCGGCGCCGCTTGTGCACCCACAGCACCTCGTTCGAGGCAAAGCACACCGTCAAGTGCCCGCCCAAGGCCCGGGCTTCCTCGAAAAACTGCACATGACCGGCATGGATGATGTCGTAGCAGCCGGAGACGAAAACGCGTTTCATGGGGCCGCTGTTTATGCCGTGCCGGGGAGCGACGGCACAAGCACGCTTTTGATTGCTCGAGGTGGAACCCGGCCTCCGGACGGGTATGCCTTGCGGACACTCAACCAACCCGTCCAGAGGCCGGGTTCCACCTCGATTCAGCTCAACCCTCGAACGCCGCCACGCTCGCCGACTTGCCGTTGTCCTTCGGCCCCAGCTGGAGGATATACGGCGCCGCCACCTTCGCCCAGGCTTCCGGCTTCGGGTAACTGGCCGCCCCCTCGCTCCAGGCCTGGCGCAGCATGTCGGTGTCGATCACACCGGGGTTGAGCGGGATCGCCGCCATGCCCGCGGGCAGGTCCTGCGCCAGCGCCTTGGTCAGGCCCTCCATCGCGTATTTTGACGCGCAATAGGGTGCGACGCCGGCCGAGGTGCTGCGCCCCCAGCCGGAACTCAGGTTGACAATCAAGCCCGACTTCCGCGCCACCATGGCCGGTACGAAATGTCGGATGACGTTCGCGACGCCCTTGATGTTGACGTCGATCAGTTGGTTGAATTCCCGGGCCGTCACCTGCCAGAGCGGTGCCGGCTGGTTCATCAGCGCGGCATTGTTGATGAGCAAGTCGGGGGCCCCGTGCACGGCGAGCACCTTCTCCGCCCACAGCGCCACCTTGCCTTCATCCACCACGTCGAGCGCCGTGAAATCATGTGGCGCGGGATGAGTGAAGCGCAGGTTGAGCACCTCGGCGCTGCGGCCGCAGCCGATGACCGTGTGCCCGTTCGCGATATACCAATCGGCCAGGGCGCGACCGAGGCCGCGGGTCACGCCCGTGATGAGAATTTTCATATGGTAACCACTAATTCACACTAATAGGCACTAATCCAGAAAATGAATCGCTGTAGGTCGGGCTTTACACCCGACATTCTGCACCGTCTTTCGGGGATAAACCCCGACCTACAAAACACCCTCAGGCCAAAGCCCGCTCCTCATAAGTGGGCGATTAGTGAAGATTAGTGGTTAAAACCTCAGCGGCTCTGCAGCCGGATCTTGTTCAGGCCCTGCTTGCGGCAGATGTCCATCGCCTGCGTCACGTAGCGCAGCGGTGTGTTCTCGTCCGAGCGGATGACCACGGGGATGTCCTTCGTGACGCTGCCGACCTGGTGCACGAGTTCCTCGAGGGCCTCCATGCTGGCGGGCTTGCCGTTGAAATCGACGGTGCCTTCCTTGGTGATGCTGATGGTGATGGATTCCTTCAGCTCGCTTTTGCCCGCGGTCTCCACCTTGGGGAGCGTGAGGTTCATGGTCGCAATCGTCCGGAACTGCATCGTGACGAACGCGAAGAAGATCAGCATCACGAGGACGTCGATCAGCGGCACGAGGTTCATCTCGGGCCGCTTGCGCTTGCGCTGGTAGAGTCCGCTCATGACTTGGCGTTACGAGACAGAATCCGCTCGAGCAACAGGTCTAGCTTGGCGGCATAGTTCTCCACCTTGCGCTGGAGAAAGCCCGAGCCGACCAGCGAAGGAATGGCGATGGTCAGGCCGATGATGGTGGCCGACAGCGCCAGCGCCACGCCCTTCGTGAAAGCAACCGGGTCCGGCAAGCCGGTCTCCGGGGAGATTTGCGAAAACACCTGCAAGAGGCCGGCCACGGTGCCGGTGAGGCCGATGAGCGGGGCGGCGGCATAGATGACGTCGAGGTACGGTATGCCCCGCTCCATGCGGTTGAGCTCGAGCCGGGCGAAGGCCTTCACTGCCTCCGGGTCGTTCTTGTGGCGCTCGGAGAACTCGACGATCCGGGCGAGCACCGAATGCCGGCCGGACTGGGCGGGCTTGCCCTCCACGATGGCGTCGACGAGGTCGTCGGGCAGCACCGCATCCTGGCGGAGGGCATAGAGTCGTTCGCAGAGGATGTAGACTGCGATGATGGAACAGAGAGCGAGGGGATAGATGAGGACGCCGGCGCCCTTGAAGATGTCGAGCATAGGAGAGAGTGTGAGTGAAGTGCCGTCTTGGACGCTCTCAAGCCGGAAAGGTTCAACCGCCCGGCGATTTTCCTACTTTTTGCCCGATTTGAGGCTCGTGAGGAGGGCCTGCATCTCCTTCTCGAGCTGGCTGCCCTTCTCCACCCGAAGGAACTGGCCGGCCCGCTCGACGCAGGAAATGGCCGCCGGAACCTGCTTTTGCTCCTCCAGGTGACGCGCAAAGGTCAGCACCACCTTGTCATAAAAATCGATGCCCGCGCCCCGGCCATAGGTTTGCACCACCTGCCGGTAATACCGGACCTGCGTCGCGAGATCGTCCTCCTTCATGCTCCGCTCCATGATGCCGGCGGCCTGCTGGATGCTCAGGTCGACCCGGCCGGCCTGATGCTTCTTCGCCAGCTGGGTCTCCTCGAAATTAGCCGCGCTCGTTTCGCCCCGCGCCCGCAGAGTGTTCACCAACTGGCGCGCAAATGCCACCTCCAGGTCGGGGTATTTCTGGAACGCCAGTACGGCCTCGCGCAGCACCCCTTCAATTGCGCGGAGATCGGGACTCGACTTGGCCTGCGCCTCCAGAAGGGCGTTCCACGCATCGATGTTGCGCCGCTCGCGATTGACCGCCTCGCGGGCGGCCTTGAGGGCCAGGGCCGGTTTGCCATTGCGCAGGTATTCGGCGGCGAACTGGGCGTGCATCACCGACAGCTTGTAGGTCGGCAATGCCCGGAAGCGCTCCGACATGAAAAGCAGCTCATAATCATTGATGTCGCGCCATGTCTGCGGATCCAGCGCGAGACCGACCACGTATTTCTGCTCGGCATAACGTCCGGCATCGAGCTGCCAGCGCTGCTGGCCATCCAGGTAACCGAACCAGGCGTGGCGCCCGTCGAGCCCGGCCCCGCGGAAAAGCAGAGTCGGCACGCCGCGTGCCTTGCCGACCATGCAGGCGAAATAGGCCTGGTCCACGCAGATGCCGCCATCCTGCAGGATCAGCGACAGCTGGTAGGTCGGCTTGAGCCACAGGAACTGGTTGGCCTGCAGCCGGTCCTTCCGGTAGCGGATCAGGTCATAGACCTTGGCGAACTGCTCCAGCGGCTGGGTAACGTTCTGGCGGGCCCAGGTCATCTCGTTGATGGGGGCACCGGTATCGACGACGAACTTCAGCTCGAGGGCAGCGAGCCGCCGGAGCTTGTGCAGCGTGCGATTCTCGCGGTCGGCCCGAACCCAGTAGTGGAAGGCCTCGGTTGGCTTCAACAGCAGGCGCGGCAGGGCCTGAGCGCTCACCTGGCCGTGCGGCCAGTGCGGCGGCGGCGGCAGATCGTAAACCACCGCCAGCGCGATCGCGAGGTTCTGGTAGGCGGCGAACCCGCCGGGATCCGCCGCGTAAAGCTCCTGGAGGATGGAGAGCACGTTCATCGGGTTGTCCACCGGGTCGAACGTGACGAAAAACTCCACCGAGAACTGCGGCGAGCCGAGGGCGAAGATCTGCAGGTCCCGCGACCAATAGGCCGCGAGCGACCCGGGCTTGGGCATATAGCTGCGCGCCATGTTCGCGTGGCCGACCTTGGCCCGCTCGACCGCCTTGATCCATTGGGGCATCGCCCGGCTCTCCGGCTGGCCAAGCAACGCCGCCCAACGATACAGATAATACCATGCTGGTGCATAACCCGTGTTGGCCTCGTAGGCCTGCAAAGCCGCCGCGCGCAAGACCGGCGTGACACTGCCCCACCCCTGCTCCGCCGACCGGTCCACCAGCATCGTGATCCGCCCGGTGGTGGGAGCCCGGCCGAGTTCCTCCGGCGCGATGACGATCACGTCCTGCGCCCGCGCCGAACCCACCCACAGCACCAGCGCGAGGATGACGAGACGGATCAGCACCGCCCGAGCAAAACAAAACGCCGCCGGCACGCAAGGCGCCGGCGGCGGGAAACTTTATCCGGTTATGGCGACACGCCGCTCTCGGCCGTGGGGGACTTGGTCTTGAACTCCAGCTTGTCGCCGTTGCGGACGACGAGGATGGGCTCGTGCTCCTTCACCTCGCCGCGGAGCAGGGCCTCGGCGAGCGGGTCCTCGAGGTAGTGCTCGACGGCCCGGCGCAGCGGGCGGGCGCCGTATTTCTCGTCGTAGCCCTTCTCGATGAGCAGGGTCTTCGACTCGGGCGTGAACTCGAGCAGGATGTTGCGGGCGGACAGGCGCTTGATGACCTTGCTCGCCTCGATCTCGACGATCTTGAGCAGATCCTCCTTGTTGAGCGGTTTGAACACGACGAGGTCGTTGATGCGGTTGAGGAACTCGGGCTTGAAGATGCGCTTGGCCTCCTCGAGCACCTTTTCCTTCAGCTTGTCCATGTCATGGAAGTCCGACGCGCCGGCGGCGGCGAAACCCATCGTCGTCTGGCGCTGGATGAGCTGCGCGCCGACGTTGGTCGTCATGATGATGATGGTGTTCCGGAAATCCACCGTGCGGCCGAGCGAGTCGGTCAGACGGCCGTCCTCGAGGATCTGCAGCATGAGCTGCACGACGTCGGGGTGGGCCTTCTCGATCTCGTCGAAGAGCACGACGGAATACGGGCGGCGCCGGACGGCCTCGGTGAGCTGGCCGCCCTCCTCGTAACCGACGTAGCCCGGCGGTGAGCCGACGAGGCGGGAGACGGCGAACTTCTCCATGTATTCGGACATGTCGATCTGGATGATGGCGTCCTGCGAGCCGAACATCTGCGCGGCGAGCTGCTTGGCCAGCTCGGTCTTGCCGACGCCGGTCGGGCCCATGAACATGAACGAGCCGATCGGGCGGCGCGGGTCCTTGAGGTCGGCGCGGGAACGGCGCAGGGCGCGGGCGATGGCGATGGTCGCCGGGTTCTGGCCGACGATGATCTTCTGCAGGTCGAGCTCAAGGCTGAGCAGGCGCTCGCTCTCCTTCTTCTCCAGGCGGGCGAGCGGGATGCCCGTCCACTCGGCGACGACAATGGTCATCTGCTCCTCGTCGACGACGATGCGGTGCTCGTCGCGGGTCTTCTTCCAGGTCTCGATCATCCCCTCTTGCTTGAGGCGGAGCTGCTTCTCCTGGTCGCGGAACTTGGCGGCTTCCTCGAAGTGCTGGGCGGCGATGGCCTGCTCCTTTTGGGTACACACGGCCTCGATCTCCTTGCCCATGGCCTCGATCTCGGGCGGCCGGTTCAGGGTCGTGATGCGGGCGCGCGAGCCGGCCTCGTCCATCACGTCGATGGCCTTGTCCGGCAGGAAACGGCCGGTGATGTAGCGGTCGGACAGCTTGGCGGCAGTCGCGAGCGCCTTGTCGGTGAAGGTGGCCTTGTGGTGCTCCTCGTATTTGCCGCGGATGCCCTTGAGGATGAGGATCGTGTCGTCCACCGACGGGGCCTCGACCTTCACGTTCTGGAAGCGGCGGTCGAGCGCGGAGTCCTTCTCGATATACTTGCGGTATTCGTTGAGCGTGGTCGCGCCGATGCACTGCAGCTCGCCGCGGCTGAGGGCGGGCTTGAAGATGTTGGAGGCGTCCATCGCGCCCTCGGCGGCGCCGGCGCCGACGATGGTGTGGAGCTCGTCGATGAAGATGATGACGTTCTTCGCGCGCTTGATCTCGTCCATCACGGCCTTGATGCGCTCCTCGAACTGGCCGCGGTATTTCGTGCCGGCGACCATCAGCGCGAGGTCGAGGGTGATGACCTTCTTCTCGGCGAGGATCTCGGGCACGTTGCCCTTGGCGATCTCCTGCGCGAGGCCCTCGACGATGGCGGTCTTGCCCACGCCGGCCTCGCCCACGAGCACCGGGTTGTTCTTGGTGCGGCGGCAGAGAATCTGGATGACGCGGCTGATCTCCTTCTGGCGACCCACGACGGGATCCATCTCGCCCTTGCGGGCCAGCTCGGTGAGATCGCGGCCGAACGCCTTCAGGGCGGGCGTCTTGACCTCTTTCTTGCTGTCGCCCTCGGAACGCGGGGCGACTTCCTCGCCGCCACCGGCGCTGGCCGACGGGGCGTCGCCGCCCTGGCCGGAGGAAAACTGGGGATCGAGCTCGCGGAGGATCTCGTTGCGGGTGCGCTCGATGTCGACCTCCAGGGTCTTGAGCACGCGGGCGGCCACGCCCTCGCCCTCGCGGAGCAGGCCGAGCAGGATGTGCTCGGTGCCGACGTAGGAATGGTTGAGGGTCTTCGCCTCCTTGCCGGCCAGCGCGAGGACCTTCTTTACGCGGGGCGTGTAGGGGATGCTGCCGACGGGGGTCTTGGACTCCTGGCCGATGCCCACCTGTTTCTCGACCTCGCCGCGGACGGTCTCAAGGTCGAGGCCCATCTTCTGGAGGACGCTCACGGCCACACCCTGCCCCAGCTTGATCAACCCGAGCAGGAGGTGCTCGGTGCCGACGTAGTTGTGGTGGAAGCGGTCGGCTTCCTTGCGGGCGAGCGCCAGCACCTGCTGAGCGCGCGGCGTGAAGTTGTTCATTGGTTCCATGAGGTGGTTTGGTAAATCGGTTAATTCGCGGCGTGACTGAAGTCAGGCGCTGTCACTTTGGCAAATTCGAGGCGCAGGCGTTCGGCGCGAAGGACATCGCGCTGGCTGGGTTCGAACGAGCCCTTGGCGGCATGCTGCACGTGACCGGGCTGGCACTCGATGAAGAGGCGGTCGACCACGGCACGCTGACCGTCGGCGAAGATGCCCAGGTCGATGCCGAGGCGGATGAGCGAGAGCAGGTTCATGGCCTCGCCGGAGTTGAGCAAGTAACCGTTCTGCAGGATGCCGAAGGCGCGACCGATCTTGTCGAACAGCTTGTTCGGGTCGGTCTCAAGCAGCTTCGCGCGGGCGTTGAGCTCCTGGTCGACGATCGTCGTGAGGACGCCGTGCAGGTGCTTGATGATGCCCTCCTCGCTCTCGCCGAGGGTGGTCTGGTTGGAGATCTGGAAGATGCTGCCGCTGGCGTCGGAGCCCTCGCCGAACAGGCCCCGCACGGCCATGCCGAGCTGGTTGACGGCGCGGACAACCTTTTCCATCTGGCTTGAGATGACGAGCGCCGGCAAGTGCATCATGGCCGAGGCGCGGATGCCGGTGCCGAGGTTGGTCGGGCACGCGGAGAGGTAGCCGAGCTTCGGCGAGAAGGCGTAGTCCATGTGTTCCTCGAGATCGGTGTCGAGCTGGTTGATCGTCGACCAGACCTTTTTGAACTGGAAACCCGAACGCAGGACCTGGATGCGGAGGTGGTCCTCCTCGTTCACCATGACGACGCAGGACTGGTCCTTGCTGATGACGATGCCCGAGCCGGACTTGGCATGGCACAGCTCGCGGCTGATCAGGTGGCGCTCGACCAGGATCTGTTTCTGCAGCTCGTCGAGGCTCTCGACCGGGATGGCGAGGCCGCGTTTCATCTGCGGCAGGGCGGCGACGGCCTGCATGCACTGGTCGCGGATCTCGCGCTTCTGGGCGTCCTTCGCCCAGCCCGGGAAGGGCTGCGCGGCGAGGTTCCGCGCGAGGCGGATGCGCGTCATGAGCACGACGGCGCTCTTGCTGGCGGAGGTGTCCGTCAGCTCGGAGTGGGACTCAATGAGTTCGTTAATCTTCATGTTACGCGCCGGACTTGCGGCCGGTCGTCGAACGGACCTGGGAGATTTCATCACGGTAGCGCGCCGCATCCTCATAACGCTCGGCCTTGATGGCCTGGTCGAGCTCGGTTTCGAGTTGGGTGAGGCGTTCGTAGAGGGATTTGCGGGCCAGGGCGCGCTGCGGGACCTTGCCGGTGTGTGTGCTGCCCTTGTGCATGGTGTCGAGCATCGGCTCGAGGATACCGCTGAAGTGGCTGTAGCAGGCGGGACAGCCGAAGCGGCCGGTCTTCTTGAAATCCTGCTGGGTGAAGCCGCAGGACTCGCACTTGGTGTCTCCCGCGGGCTCGGGGTTGAGCGAGGCCTTGAGGAGCAGGTCGGCCAGCGAGAAGCCGCTGGGGTCGGTCACGCCCTTGGCCTGCGCACAGGCCTCGCACAGATCGACTTTGTGAATCTTGCTGTTGACGATCTGGGTGAGGTGGACGGTGGCGGGCTTCGCGCAGAGGTCGCACTTGAGAGGGTTGGCCATGAGTGATTAAGGGGGAGGATAACGCCCCGACCCGGAAACGCAAATGCGTCGGGCGCAGGCCCTTTCTTCCCTACAAAACGTGTGCCAAGGCCGTCTCCGCAAAGCAAGCGCGGAGGCGGGGATTTTCCGAGGGGAGCCCAAGCTCCGCGCGGGCTGAACCTGCGCGGAGCGCAGGTTCCACCTTTCACGGCACCTCAGGTCCGGGTGCCCTCGACCAGCACCCGTTTCCGGAAGCTGGTGAGCAGGCGGCCCGTGATCGGGCCGGGCTTGCCGGTGCCGATGACGCGGCCGTCAAGCTTCACCACGGGGATGACCTCGGCGCCGGTGCCCGTCAGGAAGCACTCGTCGGCGCACCAGACGTCATAGCGGGTCAGGTCGGCCTCCTTCATCGGGATGCCGAGTTCCTGGGCGATGTCGAAGATGGTCGCGCGCGTGATGCCCTTGAGCGCGCCGGCCGAGGCGGCCGGGGTGATGATCGTGCCCTTGTGGATCACGAAGATATTGTCGGCGGTGCACTCCGCGACGTAGCCCTGCTGGTTGAGCATGATGGCCTCGAGCGCGCCCGCCTGCCGGGCCTCGATCTTGGCCAGGATATTGTTCAGGTAATTCAGCGACTTGACGCTCGGCGGCAGCGCGTCCGGGGCGATGCGGCGGGTCGGCACCGTGACGATGCTCAGGCCGTTGTCGTAGTGCTCCTGCGGGTAGAGGGAGATCTTGCTGGCGATGATGAAGAGCGAGGGCTTCTCACACAGCCACGGGGCCAGGCCGAGGTCGCCCACGCCGCGCGTGATGACGAGACGGATGTAGCCGTCCTTGAGGTTGTTCCGGCGGCAGGTTTCGCAGACCACCTCGGACATGGCGGCGCGGTCAAGCGGCACGGCCAGCATGAGGGCCTTGGCGGACATCTCGAGACGCTCCAGGTGGTCGTCGAGTCGGTAGACATTGCCGCCGTAGATGCGGATGCCCTCGAACACACCGTCGCCGTAAAGCAGACCGTGATCAAAGACCGAGACTTTCGCCTCGGCGGAATCGACATACTTGCCATCGAGATAAATCACCATGATGCCGTATTTGCAGCAAAGCCGAGGCGGTTGTCCAGTCCGGTAATGGGAGAATCCGCTTGTATTTGCCGTTCGCGCGGCAAACTGTTCCGGCAGCGGGCCGCAGTTTTGCACCACTATGAAAACGCGCCTTCCCGCCGGCCGAGCCGGCTTCACGCTCATCGAGCTGCTGACCGTCATCGCCATCATCGGCATCCTTGCCGCCCTGATCTTCCCCACCGTCGGCAAGGTCCGTGAGACCGCCCAGCGGACAGTCGACGCCAACAACCTCCGCGAGATCGTCAAGGCCGCCACGATCTACGCCGCCGACAACCACGACCGCCTCCCCGACCCCGCCGCCCTCATCGCCCAGAGCCCCGCGCCCGTCACGGGTGGCACCGGCCCGTTTCTGTGGGCCGGCATCCTCGCCCAGCGCGGCATCCTGACCGACCCGACCTTTTATTTCGCGAAAAACGACCCGACCTTCAACGGCGCCTATCCCGCTGCCATCGTCAGTCCCACCAACCGCGCGGTGCTTGACCCGGGCTTCGTCACCAACCGCACGCTCAGCTTCGAGCTCGTCGGCGGCCTGCGGATGAGCGACCCGGCCTCGACCCCCGTCGCCTTCACCCGCGGCCTGCTCGCCACCGGCGTCTGGAGCGCCGACCACGGCACCTACCGGGACACCGGCGGCCACGTCGCCTTCCTCGGCGGCAACATCCAGTTTTACCCCAACCTGACCGAGGCCGCCACGCAGCTCACGCTCAACAACGGCCGCAAGGGCAGCTCCATCCTCCAGGCGCTGCCGTTCAACGCCAATCCCGCTGCCAACCCCCGCGTCTACGCCACCCCGCCCGCAGGTGTCGGCAGTCTCGCGGGCACGCCGGCCGAGAAGGCACCCTGATCCTTCTGCCCGTTTGGGATAAATTCGCCCGGCTTCGTTTGCCGGGCTTTTTTATGTCTTCACCTCGGCGCGCGCCACCCCGTAGTCTTCGCGCCTCAACCATGGCCACCGCCACCCCCACTTTCGTCATCGGCCACAAGAACCCCGACGCTGACTCCATCTGCTCGGCCATCGCCTATGCCGCCTTCAAGGAGGCGCGCGGCGAGTCCGGCTATATCGCGGCCCGCTGCGGCAACTCCAACGCCCGCATCGATGCCATCCTCGAGCGCTTCCGCACCCCGCTGCCACTCTACGTGAGCGACGTCGCCCCGCGCGTCCATGACCTGATGACGGTCAATCCCATCGCGGTCAGCCTGGGCACGACCTGCGCCGAGGCCCTGCGCCTGATCGACCAGCACCAGCTGAGCGTCCTCCCCGTCGTCTCCTCCGACAACCGCGCCACCGGCACCATCACGCTCGCGCAACTCGGCCATTTCTTCATCCCCCGCCTCGACGAGCCCCGCGCCCTGGGCAAGGTCCGCACCAGCCTCGCGCGCATCGTGCATTCGCTCCGCGCCTCCGTGCTCCACCTCGTCGACGGCGACCGGCTCGAGGAGCTCTTTGTGCGCATCGGCGCCATGGACGTCGGCACCTTCTGGAAGATCTCCGAGAAGGACAACATCCCCGCCGGCCGCTCCATCATCATCGTCGGCGACCGGCGCGACGTCCAGCAGCGCGCCATCGAGCTCGGTATCCGCGCCATCATCATCAGCGGCAACCTGCCGGTCGATCCCGCCGTTGTCGCCCTCGCCCAGGCCCGCAAGATCAGCATCTTCATCAGCCCGCACGACACCGCGACCACCGCCTGGTTCGTCCGCACGGCCGCCACGATCGAGCCGCTGGCCGACCAGCACTTCACCGCCCTCAACCCCGACAGCCGCATCACCGAGGTCCGCAAGAGATTCGGCCCCGGTGCGCCCGGCGCCATGATGGTCACCGGCGACGACGGCACCCTCCTTGGCATCATCACCAAATCCGACCTGCTCAAGCCCGTGCCCACGCGCCTCGTGCTGGTCGACCACAACGAGCTCACCCAGGCCGTCCCCGGCGCCGACGAGGTCACCATCACCGAGATCATCGACCACCACCGCCTCGGGCCGATGGCCACGCCCCAGCCCATCCTCTTCATCAACGAGCCGGTCGGCTCCACCTGCACCATCATCGCCGACCATTTCCGCCGCTACCACCTCACCCCCACGCCCAATCTCGCGGGCATCATGATGGCGGGCCTCATCTCCGACACCCTTCTGCTTCAGAGCCCCACTTCCACCGCCAAGGACGCCGACGTCCTGAACTGGCTCCAGTCGCTCGCCGGCCTCAAGGCCCAGGATCTCGCGCAGCTGATCTTCAGCTCCGGCTCGGTCATCCTGGCCAGCACGCCCGACAAGGTCGTCCGCTCCGACTTCAAGGTCTACGATGAGGAGGGCGTCCGCTTCGCCGTCTCCCAGGTCGAGGAGCTCGGCTTCGACAATTTCTGGCAGCACGCCAAGGCCCTCTCCCAGGCGCTGGCCGACGTCCGCGCCGCCGAGAAACTCTCCTTCGCCGCCCTGCTCGTCACCGACATCAACACCCAGAACTCGCTCATGCTCGTCAAGGGCGAGGCCGAGCTGATCCGGCGCATCTCCTACGCCCATGTCGAGCAGGACGAAATCTTCGACCTGCCGGGCGTCGTCAGCCGCAAGAAGCAGCTCATCCCCTACTTCACCAGCCTCATCAAGGAGATGAGCTCCGACGGCGTCACCCCGTCAGCCCGCGGCCGAACCACCCCGCCCCACGGCAAGGCCGGCTGATGGCCCGCGACGGGGAACTCCTCCTGGCTGCTGGCGTCTTACCCCCAGCTTCCCGCCCCATGAACATCCTGCCCCGCCTGCGCGGCCCTGCCGCCACTTTGCTGCTGGCCCTTGCCGGTCTCGTCTCCGCACCCGCCCAGAACCAGCCGCCCGCCGGCAGCGCGACGGTCCGCCTCCCCGCTTTCACGGTCACCGACAGCCCCGCGCTGCCGCCGCCCGAGTCCTGGCGCTACGCCCGCGTCGGCCTCGCCGTGGTGCTGTCCAACGCCTCCGACCGCGCCACCCGCAACCTGCTCGCCGACTTCGCCAAGTTCACCCAAGCCACGTCGCTGGTCTAGCCACGCCCGCCAAACCCCTCGCTGCCTCCACCCTCATCCTCTGTGGCAAAGGCGGCAAGATCGATGCCTTCCCGCCGGCCGGCACCGTCAAGCCCGACTCAATCGGGCCGAGCCTGTTCCTCCGCAACCGCGAGCAGATCGCCCTCGTCGTCGACATGGAAAGCGACCGCGTGGCCGTGGACTCCTCCAACCTCACGGTCGCGGGCACCGCGTTCGCCGACTACGAGATCGACCACTACAAGCAACTCTACCGCGAATACGTCCGCTACCTGATCAGCCAGAGCCAGGTCCGGGTGCCCGTCTGGCTCGAGGAAGGCCTGGCCCGGATCGTGATGGACCTCAAGCTGCTCGATACCGCGCTCATCTACGGCAAGATCGACTCCCGCAAGGGGCTCATGGCCGGCGGCGGCTAGTTGGACGAGGGTACCGACCCTTCCGCCAACACCGACGCCGTGGTGGGCGAGCAGCCGTTCAACATCGTGCTGCGGCACCGCAAGCTCATCCCCCTCGGCCAGTTTTTCGCCGTCACCGCCGACGACCCGGCGGCGCAGAATCCCCTCGGCAAAAATTTCTGGGCCAAGCAGGCCTACCTCTTCGTGCACTTCTGCCTGTTCGGCGAGAACCTGCGCCACAAGGAGGCGCTCAGCACCTTCGTGTCCCGCCTCGCCCGCGAGCCGCTCACCGCGGCGCTCTTTCAGGAATGCTTCCTGACCGACTACGCGGGCATGACCCGGGAACTCCGCGGCTCCATCCTGCACACGAAACATAAATACCAGCGCTACCCGCTGCAGAATGACGACCAATTCACCGCCAAGGCCGTCGAGCTCCGCGCGGCCACCGTGGCCGAAGTCGCGCTCATCAAGGGCGACGCGCTGCGCCTGGGCGGCCAGCATGACACTGCGCGGGCCGCCTACCGCAGCTCCGACCTCCGCGGCGACCGCGATCCCGCCCTGCTCGCCGGCATGGGTGTGACTGAGGCCGCGCTCAACCACTCCGACCGCGCCCGCGAACTGCTCGAGCCCGCCGTCAAGGGCGGCGCCCGGCTCCCCTCCGCCTACGTCGAGCTCGCCCGCCTTCGCCTCGCCGAGGCCACCGCCAAGCCGGCGACCAACGGCAAGCTCGGCGCCGCGCAACTCAGTGCCGTGCTGTCGCCCCTGTTCGAGGCCCGCCAGCTGTCGCCCGCGCTCCCCGAGACCGATGAGCTGATCGCCGCGGCGTGGTCGCAAAGCGCCGTGGTCCCCACGCTGGACAACCTCGCCGTGCTCGACGCGGGGATCCGCACGTTCCCGCGCCACAGCGCGCTGCTTTACACCGCCACCCAGCTTTACAGCCAGGCCGGGGCTCCGCCGATCGCGGCCTCCATCGCCAAGCTCGGCCTCCGTTATCCGGCCGATGACTTGGCCAAGGCCCGCTTCGAGCAGCTGCTCGCCTCGCTTCCGCCCGCCACCCAGTAGGCCGGCTCAGCCCGCCGACGGCGGCAGATCCGCCGCCGTGTTCCAGCTGTGCAACACGCCGGCCCACTCGGCCGGCGTCTCCCAAAGCAGCAGGCGATCCGCCTCATTGCGCACCCACCGGTGCACGGCCAGTTGTCCGGCCGCCACCGCCGCCTCCGCCGAGCTGGCGAGCGCCGACGGATAGATCGCCGCCAGCGGTTCACTCTGGCCGCCCAGCATCGGCACGACGCCGCGCTCCGGCGTCGCCATTTCCACCAGCTGCCGCAAATGCCCGCTCTGCATCTCCGCCATGTCCACCGCCAGCACGAGCACCAATCCCGGCGGCGCCGCCCGCAGCCCGGCCGCAATGCCCGCCAGCGGCCCGGCGTCCGGTGTGCGGTCGGGCACCAAGGTGGCCCCGGGCAGATGGATTTCACTGCCGGGCCGGACCGATACGAACAACGTGGTCACGCCGGTGGCGCGCAGGATATCCGCCTGCCGCTGCAACAGCGTGCGGCCGTCGGGCAGCGTCAGCGTGGCCTTATCGCGGCCCATCCGCGACGAACGTCCACCGGCCAAAATAAGTCCGCTCAACATGGCGCCACGTCCACCTTGAGCCAGCCGGAGCTGAGGATGCGCGCGCGCAGGCCGCCCCGGCCCTTGAGCCAGGCCTCCGCGCCCGGCGCGAACGCCTGGTCCATCCAGTGGCAGGGCGAACACTCGCGCACTCCGGCAAACCGCACCCCCTGCACCTCGAATTCCTGGCCGATGAGCGCGTTCAAATCGGCGCCCCGCGTGAGCCCGTTGCGCCGGAAAACGGCGGCCGTCCGGTCCGGTTGGTTCAAGTCCCGCCGGATCTCGTCGTAAATTTCCGCGGCAAAAAACGTGATCTGGCCGGCGTAGTCGTCCTTGTAGTCGAGAAACCGGTCTCCGACCAGGCCGCGCCCGGCCACGCACTCCACGGCCGGCACGGCCAACACCGGGTGCGTCCCCGGCGCCTGCCCATGACGGCCGAAATAATTATGGCCGGGTGAAATGTAGAGCGCCTCGATGTTCATCGGGCCGGGGCCAGCCGGCCCGCATAGACGTTCAGCCGGTCCCCGCGCAGGAAACCGACCAGCGTCTGGTGGTTCGCCCGCGCAAACTCGGCCGCGAGGCTCGTCGGCGCCGAAATGCCCGCGACGACCGACACGCGCGCCGCCAGCGCCTTCTGCATGATCTCAAATGACACCCGCCCGCTCACCAACAGGATGTGCCGTTCCAACGGCAGCCAGTCGGCGCGCAGGGCATGCCCCAGCACCTTGTCCATCGCGTTGTGCCGCCCCACATCCTCCCGGGCCACGAGCATCGTGCCCTGGGCATCGAACAGCGCCGTCGCATGCAGGCCACCCGTGGACTTGAAAACAGGTTGGGCGGCGTTCAGCTGGGCGGGCAGTGACTGCAGCACCTGGGCCGTTACCCTCAGCGGCCGCTGCACCTTGGAGAAATGCTGCTGCACGGCCTCGATGGTGGCCTTGCCACACAGGCCGCAGCTCGTCGCGCTGAAGACGTGACGCGTGAGCGCAGCAAAATCCACGCGTACACCCTTTGGCAGCACGACCTCCACCACGTTGCCCTTCTCGGCCCGCTTCGCCGTCCGGCACTGCATGATGTCGTAGATATCATCCGCCGAGTGCACCACGCCTTCCGTCAGCAGAAATCCGGCCGCCAGGTCGGCGTCGTGTCCCGGGGTGCGCATGACCACGGCGACCGATCGGCCGCGCACGCGGAGTTCCAGCGGCTCCTCGACCGCGAGCACATCGGTTTCGACCGCGGCGACTCCCCGCGCCCGCACCCGGCGAACGGGCCAGTCTCGGGTCAGGGCCGCGCGCTTCATGTCGCCGGGGAAAGCTCCACCCGTACGCGGGCGTTGTAGTCCGGCACGCCGCTGAGGGCGTCGACCCGGCCGCGGTGGACGATGACGTTTCCCTCCGGCCAGTGGACTTGCAGGTTGCCCGGCGCCAGCGGGGCCAGGCACACCGTGCCCTCGTAGCGGCCGAGGTCGTTGACCAGCCCGATGCGGTCGCCCTGCTTGAGATGCAGCCGAGCGGCATCCTCGTCGCTCATCAGCACGGCGTCCCGGGGCGCACCGTTGAGCGGGTCGATCTCGGCGTAAATCAGCGTATTGAACTGCTTGCCGCGCCGCGTGCTGACATGAAACGTGCCGTCGTTCGGCGGCGGCGCGGGCAGGTCGACCGCCCGCAGATGGGCCCGGCCGTCGGACGTGGCACAGAAGCCGTCCTTGCAGAGGTGCCGGCCGCCATACTGAAAGGCGTCGCCCGTCTTCTTCAGGTGCTGCACGCCGTCGTAGAACGGCACGACCCGTGCGATCTCCTCGCGCAAAGCCTGGCCGGTTACACCGCGCAGCGGCGCCGCCCGCTCGGGAAACGCGGCGGCGGCGACATCGAACAGAATCTTCCACTCCGCCCGGGCCTCGCCGACCTGCCGGGGTATCTCCGGGGTGAACATTACGCGCCGCTCGGTGCTGGTCTCCGTGCCGCCGTCGTCCTGCTCGTAACGGGTCTTGCCGGGCAACAGCAGGACGGCTTCGCCGGGCTCGATGAACATCTGGTCGGTCACGATGATGTCCTGGTGGATGCGCAGCGGCACCCGCGCCAGCGCCGCGCGAACATACTCCGGCTCCGGCAGCGTGCGCAGAAAATTCCCGCCAAGCAGGTAGAAGACATCGAGTTCGCCGCGGGCCGCAGCTTCGACCATCTCGGTCGTCGTCAGGCCGGGTTTGTCGGGCACCGGAAAACCATACTGCGCGGTCAGGGCCAGCGCATTGGCCGTTGTCACCGGCAGGCCGCCGGGAAAAGCCGTGGCGTAGGCGCCCATCTCGGCGCCGCCCTGCACGGAGGAGTGGCCGCGGATCGGCATCACGCCGCAAAAATCCCGCCCGAGGAAGCCGCGGGCCAGCGCGACATTCAGGATCATCTGCACGGCGTCGCCCCCGAAGGAGTGTTGGGTGATGCCCATGCTCCAGACGAAGACCGCCGAGCGGGCATGGCCGATCAGGTCGGCAAATTCCTCGATGCTGCTGCGCGGCAGGCCGCTGCCGGCCTCCAGTTCCTCCCAGGTCAGCTGGCGGGCGCGCATCTCCACCGCCCCGAATCCCGTGGTGTGCAGGTTCACGAAGTCGCGGTTGACGTTGCCCGTGTCGAGCAACCGCTTGAGCACACCATAAAGCAGCGCGATGTCGCCGCCCTGTGCGACCGGGAACCAGTGGTCCGCCAGGTTCGTGCCGAACAGCGCGCTGCCGGCCTCGGACGGCACCCAATAACGCTTCATGCCGGGCTCCAGATAGGGGTTCACCAGCGCGATCTTCGTGCCCTTCTTCTTGGCGATGTGCAGGTATTTCGTGCTGACCGGCTGGTCGTTCGCCGGATTGGAACCGAAAAACACGACGAGATCCGTGCCCATCCAGTCACTGTAGCTGCAAGTCGAGGCGCTGAGCCCGAGCGTCTGCTTCATGGCGACGGTGGACGGCGAGTGGCAGATGCGCGCGGCGTTATCGATGTGGCTGGTGCCGAGGAAACGCGCCGCCTTCTGGCCGGCGTAATACACCTCGTTGGTGATGCCACGCGCCGTGAGAAAAAACGCCACGCGGCGCGGATCCGCCGCCCGCAGTTTATCGCCGGCCAGGTCGAGCGCCTCGTCCCACGCGATGCGGGTGAAGCCCTTCTCGCCCTTCCGCCGCAACATCGGGTAGGCCAACCGGCCCAGTTCGCGCAGCTGGCGGTTGTCCAGTCGGCCCATCGCCGCCGCATCGCCGAGGAGCGCGTGGTCCATCGCGGGCATGGTGTTCAGGCGGAGCAGATTCAGGCGCGTCATGCACAGGTGCACACCGTCGATGGTCCAGTCATGCAGGCCGGCCACCCCGAGTGCGCAGCCGTCGCACACGCCCCGGCTGATGACCTTCCAGGCGTAGCCCAGGTTGTCGCGATTGGCCCAGACCACGCCGGCCATGTCGCGGAAATGCTTGGGCTTGGTGTGGCCGATGCCGAACGGCGCCAGCCGTTTCAACCGGTCGCCCGGGGAGGAGGTGATCTGGTGGGCGCTCATGCGTGGAAGTCGCTCATGCGGATGGAATAGTCAGGCCGCGAACCGTGAAGGCAAAATGATATTTTTCCCAGCGGGCCAACACCCGGCTGAATATTCACGCCCTCAGCCCAAGCCAGCGCTGCACGGCGTGCTCGATCTTCTCCAGATCGGCTTCACTCAGATGACCGATCACGGCGCCAATCCGCTCCGCCCGCAGGGTGGTCAGCTTATCCGCCATCGCCTGCGACTCGGCCTTCAGGCCGCTGGCCGCTCCCGGCTTGATACCCACCCGGAACAACGGCGCCTCCACGCCGTGGCTTGTCAGCGGACAGACCGTCACACTCGCGTGCGACGCATTGTACAAGTCCGACTGCAGCACCACCGCGGGCCGCGGCTTGCCGTAGTTACCGGATAACGCGCAGGTCACGACATCTCCGCGCCGGTAGTTCATGCCTTCCAACCGGCGATGTCCGCCGACTGCTCGGTCCAGGCGGCGTCTTCCTTGGGCAGGGGTTTGCTGGCCAGCAACGATTGCCGGCGGGCGGCCTCGCGCAAGACGTCGTGGGAGCTGCCCAGCAGGTAGAGTTGCAGCGCCTCCTTGATGACCCAGTTCTTGCCGCGCTTCGTGCTGCGGGCCTTGCGGGCCAGCTCGCGGCTCAGCTCCTTCGGCAGGCGGACACTGGTGGTGGATGTGGCGGGCATGGCCGCACCCTTGGCTGTAACACAGTGTGTTGCAAGGGGAGTTTTCCCGGCGACCCGGCCGCCCGAACTGCGTCATTGCCTTGCACCCGCCGATTCCCCTTCTTGGGATGGAATGTCCGACGAATCCACCGCACCCGCGTCTGCACCCAGTGACTTCATCCGCGACATCGTCGCCGGCCACGTCGCGGAGCAGCGCTACGCCAAGATCGTCACCCGCTTCCCGCCTGAGCCCAACGGCTACCTGCACATCGGCCACGCGAAGTCCATCTGCCTGAACTTCGGCATCGCCCGCGAGCACAAGGGTCAGTGCAACCTGCGCTTCGACGACACCAACCCGGTCAAGGAAGACGTCGAATACGTCGAGTCCATCACCACCGACGTCCAGTGGCTCATCGCCGGTTGGGCCGACCCGTGCCTCGGCTTCAAGCCCAAGGGCGCCCATCCCGCGAAAATCACCAGCAACGGCGCGCCGGATTACTACCTCGCCCCGGTCGATCCCTCAACTCTCAGCGCTCAACTCTCAACCGGCGCGGCCTCCGCCGAGCCTTTCTTTGCCTCCGACTACTTCGACCAGCTCTACGACTATGCGGTCGAGCTCATCAAGCGCGGCAAGGCCTACGTTTGCGACCTGAGCCCGGAGGACACTGAGAAATACCGCGGCTCGCCCGACACGCCGGGCAAGGACAGTCCCTTCCGCAACCGCAGCGTCGCGGAGAACCTTGACCTGTTCACGCGCATGAAGGGCGGCGAGTTTCCCGACGGCGCCCGCTCGCTGCGCAGCAAGATCGACATGGCCTCGCCCAACATGTGGCTGCGCGATCCCCTGCTCTACCGCATCCGGCACGTCGCCCACCATCACGCCGGCGACCAGTGGTGCATCTACCCGCTTTACGACTACGCCCACTGCCTGAGCGACTACCTTGAAGGCATCACGCACTCCATCTGCACGCTCGAGTTCGTCGACCACCGCCCCCTGTACGACTGGATCCTCGAATCACTCGGCCTGCCGCGCGCCCTGCCGCACCAATACGAGTTCGCGAAGCTCAACCTCGCCTACACCCTCGTCTCCAAGCGCAAGTTGCTGACTCTCGTCACTGAAAAGGTCGTCACCGGCTGGGACGACCCGCGCATGCCCACGCTCTCCGGTCTCCGCCGTCGCGGCATCCCGGCCAGCGCGCTCCGCTCCTTTGTCACCGGCGTGGGTGTCACCAAGTTCGATTCCCTCACCGAGGCTGCCGTCTTCGAGAACGCCGTGCGGGGCGAACTCAACCCCAGCGCCGCCCGCCGGCTGGCCGTCCTCAAGCCGCTCAAGCTCGTCCTCACGAACCTCGCCGCCGGCGAGACCGTCGCTTGCACGGCGACCAACAACCCGCAGGATGAGACCCCGACGACGCGGCCGATTGCGCTGACCCGCGAGGTGTTCATCGAGACCGACGACTTCGCCGAGGTGCCGCCGCCGAAATACTTCCGTCTCAAGCCGGGCGGCGAAGTGCGCCTCAAATACGCCTGCATCATCAAATGCGACGAACTCGTGAAGGACGCCGCCGGCGCCATCACCGAGATTCGCTGCACGGCCCAGCTCGACACCCGCTCCGGCCAGCCCAACGCCGACAAGAAGGTCAAGGGCACCATCCACTGGGTCAGCGCGACCCAATGCATCGACGCCGAAGTACGCCTTTACGACCGCCTGTTCACCGTCGCCGAGCCCGCGGCCGAGGCGGATTTCCTGAAGGTCGTGAACCCGAAGTCCCTCGAGGTCGTCACCGCCAAGCTCGAGGCCTCGCTGGCCGGGGCCCGGCCGGAAGACCGCTTCCAGTTTGAGCGGCTGGGCTACTTCAGCCTCGACGCCAAGGACTCCACCCCGGCGAAGCTCGTCTTCAACCGCGCGATTTCGCTCAAGGACAACTGGGCGAAGTGAGGTCCGGCCGCCGGCCGGTTGTTATTTGTCGCCGGCCACGAACAGTTCCAGGCGCACGATCTTGAACGGCGTGCCCTTGGCGGTGATGACCTCGACCACCTGCGCCTCGTCCTGCAGGACCGCTGCTGGCACCGGATACGTGCGCCGCAGGCCCGTGACGCCGGCGACAGCCGGGCACTCCACGCTGTTGACGAAGATACGCAGCTTTTCCGGCGCACTAGGCGCGGCAAATTCGACGCGCAACCCGACCGCCCGGCCCGTGGGCCTGGGCCCGGTCACGATGCGGACCGCACAGCCGGACGGCCAGGGGAAATCCTCGCCAGAGTCGGTCGCCGGCAGTGCATTGTCCGCCGGCTCACCGGGGGCGCGGACATCGCGATAGGCGACGGCATGCAGGCGGGGTTGAGCCGCCAAAGCCGCCGCGGATTGCAGGGCATGGCCGAGGGTGCTGATCGATTCCATAGTCCAGAGCTTTTCGGTTCCATCAGGTGTCACCATGCGCAGGAGCGGCAGCGGGTCGTAGTTGAAGAGATAGACCAGGTCGGCGCCGCCCTGCAGCAGGGGCAGTGCGGCCCCGGCCGCGAGTTCGGGCCCCATCATGCTCGCCGGGCCGTTCGGCCCCGGTTGGTAGCGGATCTCGATGCCGCCGGCCAGTTGTACGCCGGTGCCGTCGAGCAGCCGTTTCCATTCGATAATCGGCACATCAATATCAGTCGCCGACCAGAACGGCATCGGCACGACGAGGTCCACCAATCCCTCGCGCGCCCAGGCCACGGCGTCGAGGCCGCAACGGCGCGCCGTCTCGGGCTGCGTGGGCGCGCGCACACCGAGCAGCACGGGATGGCCCAGGCGCACGGCGGCCCGGTCGCCCGCCGCCCGGACCCGCCGCATCCATTCCGTGATGATCTTCCCGCCAGCGAGTTCGTGGCCCGGCCGGAAGTGGTAAACAAAGCGCATCCAGTCGAGCTCCAAGCCGTCAAGGTCAAGCGTCTCCAGCTGCTCGAGGACCAGCTTGAAATAGTGCTCCTGCACGTCCGGACGTGCCCAGTCCAGACCGCGGTCCGCCACCGCCAGTTACAGGCCGGGCAGAAACTTTTGCAGCCGCCGGGCCACCCGCTCCTTCCCCAGCACCCGGAAGATGCTCGTGATGCTCGGGCCGGCGTTGGTGCCGGAAATGGCGAGGCGGGCGACGGCCTGGTAGTCGCCAAAACCGAGGCCCTTGCCTTCGGCGAGTGACTTGATGCCGGCCTCGATGACCGCATCGGTGGAGAAATCCATCGCGGGTATCGCGGCGATGAGTTCGGCGAGCCGGGTCTTCGGCTCACCCTTCACCATCACCTTCTCCTTCACCTTGGCGTCGATCAAGAAATCGTCCGTGAAGAAATACGCCGTGTAAGCGCCGAGCTCGTCGATCGACTTGATCTTCGGCTGGGCGAGCAGCATGACCGTCTTGAAATACTCCACTGGCGCCGCGGCCACGTTCGCGTCGTTCTTCCACCGGAAATAGGTCCCGGCCAGTTCGAGGAACCGGTCCGCGGGCTGCTCCAGCAGGTAGGTCATGTTCATGTTCGCGAGCTTCTTGCCGTCGAACTTCGCGTTGGACTGATTGACCGCCGGCAGGTCGAAAAGCTTGATGATGTCGGCAATCGGCATCTTCTCCCGGTCGTCGCCGGGGTTCCAGCCGAGCAGCGACAGGTAGTTCACCAGCGCCTCGGGCAGGAAATACCGCTGCTGGTATTCCTCGATCAGGGCGCCCTTGTCGCGCTTCGACATTTTGCCCTGCCCCATCTCGGGTGATTTCAGGATGAGCGGGATATGCGCGAACACCGGCGGCGTGACACCGAGACCTTCGTAGAGCCGCACATGCTTGCTCGTGTTGGACAGGTGGTCCTCGCCGCGGATGATATGCGAGACCTTCATCTCGATGTCGTCCACGACGTTCACAAAATGGAACACCGGGTTGCCGTCCGAGCGAATAATGACGAAGTCCTCGTCCTCCTGGCGCTCGACCTTGCCGCGGATCTTATCCTCAATGACCACCGGCGCGCTTTTGACCTTCTCGACCTCTTTCTTGCGGTGGTCGTCAAACACCTTGTAGCGCTCGCCGAGCAGCTTGAACCAGATCGCGCCGTCTTTCTCGTAGGCGCGGCCGCTGTCGAGAAGCTGTTCCTTGTATTTCTGGTAGATCGCGGCGCGCTGGCTCTGCCGGTAGGGACCGTAGCCGCCGTGCTCGCCCACCCCGTGGGGATTCGGACCCTCGTCCCAGTCCATCCCCAGCCAGGTCAGGCTGTCGTAGATCAGCTTGAGGTAAGCCTCGCTGTTGCGCGCCTGGTCGGTGTCCTCGATGCGCAGGATGAACGTGCCCCCGGTGTGCCGGGCGTAAAGCCAGTTGAACAGCGCCGTGCGGGCGCTGCCGAGATGGAAAAAGCCCGTGGGACTGGGCGCGAAACGGACACGAACGGAAGACATGGGAGGAATGGTCAGCTAGGCGAATGCCCGGAGGCGTGTCAAAGCCTCTCAGGGCGTGGGAGGGGCTTTACGCCCCGACGGTTTTCCCTCTCATTTGTCGCGGCATAAAGCCGCTCCCACCTAAATGCCAAGTAAGACCACGCTGCCACTCGACCCGGCTGAGTTCACGCCATGCTTCGAGACCGCCGCCCGCCGGGCCGGGTTCGCGATCCAGCAATATGGCGAGATCAACGGCTATCCGCTCCTCGCCTAAACGAAGCGCACGCCGGGCCGCCGGCCACGCGTCTAGGTCGCCACGGGCATGCACGGCGACAAGCCCGCGCCGCCGTGGGCGCTGTTGCGCCTCCTCGAAATAGATTTCTTCGATGGACGTTGCACCTGGTTCCTCTGTCCGCTGATCAACCCCACCGGCTTCCGGCAAGGCACCCGCGAGAATTTCGCCGTCGTCGACCTCAATCGCGACTACAAGTCGCTGCAGTCAGCCGAGACCGCCGCGCATGTCGCCTGGCTGCAGCACCAGCCGCGCTTCGACCTCGTCATCTGTGCCCACGAGGACTGGGAAGCAAAGGGCTTTTATCTCTATGCGCTCAACCTCGGCCAACAGCCCACGCTCGCCCCCGCCATGATCGAAGCCGCCCGCGCTCAGGGGCCCATCGAGAGCGCCGCGATCATCGACGGTCGCGAGAGCGCCGCCCCGGGCATCATCCGGCCGGTCAGAGACCCGCTCCTGCGCGACACCTGGCCCGAGGCGCTCTACCTCGCCTACCAGCACAGCCCGCTCAATTACACGCTCGAGACCGCGTCGGCGCAGCCGCTCGAGCAGCGCATCACGACGCAGGTCACGGTGCTCAAGGCCGCCATCGGGGAATTTCACCGGTAGGGGCGGTTGCCTTCAACAGCCCGGGCGCTTGAGGGCAACCGCCCCTACCCCGTCGGCAGCTTCTCCTTCACAAACGCATCGATCAACGCCTGCGCCTCCGCCGCCGGCAGTTGCATCCGGCGCTCGGCGAACCGTGCCAGATCCTTCGGCCACGGCGCGCGCAAAAGGTAATCCAGCCCCGTGGCCCGCAGGTCGATGGCCGCGCAGTGCAGCGCCTGGCGCGTGGTCGCCAGCAGAGCCGAATGCCGGTCCGTCCAACCATTCGTGGCGAACTCCAGATAGAGTCCTGGATCCGGTCCGTAAAGTTTGTCGCCCACCACCCGGTGCTGCAGCCATTCCGCATGCGCCCTGATCTGGTGCTTGCGGCCGGTTAGCAATTCTACTCCGACCAGCGTGAAACCACCGCGGGTCACCAACGGATGAAAAACCGTCTGCGCCTGCTGCGCCCCCGGCGTGTCGGCCGGGACAACCCGTGATTTCACGGTGACGTTCGCGGTGGGATCGGGCCCCAGGAACTGGTTGACCGTGACCGGCCCGGCCAGTTCGCCCTCCAGCAAGGCCACGTAAAGCTTCCCGATCTTCCGTTGCAGGACGGCTTTCCCCAACCGGCCGCCCATGGCCTCGGTTTTGGCCAGCACGATCACCCCGCTGGTCTCCCGGTCCAGCCGAAAGATGAAGCGGATGGCGTCGGGCTTGAACTCCTCGCGCACCGCCCCGGCCAGGCTCGACCATGGACCGTTCTTCGAGGGGTGCACCACCAGCCAGCCGGGTTTGTCGATCACCAGCAGGCGGTCGTCGTCCAGCAGCACCCACTGGCGCAGGTCCCCCGGGGCCACCAAGGGTGGCGCGGCCGGTGGCAGATCTTCAGCGGCATGGCCCATGCTGGTTACGTTCAAAACTTATTTCCCTTTTTTGCCATGAGAAGCATTGCAAACCCGCCGCGCCCGGATAAAGATTTGGACTGTCGAATGAAGCGGTTTTTCTCAGTCAGGCTGGCCCCGGTCCCACGGACGGAGGCAGTGACTAAAGGAAGCAAGGAAACAGAGATCATTTGCGGAGCATTTTGTGTCGTTAACCCCTAAGGAGAACCATGAACAAAGCCAACAATCCCCAAGAAATCATCGTTTCGGGCATCCATCTTGAACTCACGGCCGGCCTCAAGACCCACGTCCGCGAGAAAATGGAGCGACTGTTCCGACACGAGGGGCACATCGTGCGGCTGAAGGTTGAGCTCGAATGCGACCGCAAGCACGACCACGCGCACAAGTTTATCGCCAAGGGGCACATCGTCATCCACGGCCCGGATATCAACTGCGCCGTCGAGGCCGAGGACTGCTACAAGGCGATCGACCTGCTCGTGGACAAACTCGACCACGGCCTGCGCAAGCGCCACGGCCTGCACAAGGACAAGCGCAACCACCCGCACGCCATCGAATTTGAGGGCGTCGCTCTGCCGAAAGCCATCTGAGCTCAGCGCTCAGGTAGGTCGGGCTTTACGCCCGACATCCAGCCCGCCACCCGGCGGGCTTTTTTGTTGCGTGGTGGAGCCCGCGCTCCGCCGCGGGCTTAACCTGCGCGGAGCGCAGGTTCCACCTTTGTTCGTCGAACCCCCGCCCTACCCCATCCGGACTAATCAGCCGGAATACAGTTTTCAAATCAGGCCTGTCTGCTTTGCTTGGGCTAACGCCTCCCTATGCCCGGAACCCTTCCCCTTTCTGGTCGCAACCTGACCCTGGCCCGACTCCGCCTCGCCCTCACGGGCGACCAGCGCCTGACCCTCACCGCCGCCACCCGCACCCGCATCCGCGCTTCGCGCCGGGCCGTTGACCGGCTCCGCCACGACCCGACGCCGCACTACGGCATCAACACCGGTTTCGGCATCCTCGCCCACCAGCGCGTGCCGGCCGCCGACATCGAGAAGCTCCAGGAAAACCTGATCCTCAGCCACGCCGTTGGCGTGGGCGACGAGGTGCCGGCTGAGATCGTGCGCCTGATGCTGCTGCTCAAAGTCAACGGTCTCGCCGTCGGTCTGTCGGGTGTCACCGAACGCGTCGTCGACTATCTCATCCGCTTCTACAACGCCGACGCCCTGCCGATCGTCTACACCAAGGGCTCCCTCGGCGCCTCCGGCGACCTCGCGCCGCTGGCCCACATGGTCCTGCCGCTCCTCGGCCTCGGCGAGATGGATTATCAGGGCCGGCGCCTGACCGCCGCCCGGGTCCTGCGGATTCTCGGGCTCAAGCCGCTCAAGCTCCAGTCCAAGGAGGGTCTGGGCCTCATCAACGGCACGCAGTTCATGTCGGCCTACGCCGTCCACTGCCTGCTCCGCATCCAGAACGTCGCGAAGACCGCCGACATCGCCGCCGCCATGACGCTCGAGGCCGCCCGCGGCAGTGCGGCGCCCTACGACGCCCGCATTCACGCCGCCCGGCCCCACCAAGGACAGATGGATGTGGCAAAAAATCTCCGCCAGCTGCTCAAGGGCTCGAAAATCCTGCCGTCCCACGCCGACTGCGCGAAAGTGCAGGATCCCTATTCCCTCCGCTGCGTGCCGCAGGTGCACGGCGCCGTCCGCCTCGCCATCGCCCATGCCCGCAGCGTCGTCGAGACCGAGATCAATTCGGCCACCGACAACCCGCTCGTCTTCGCCAACGGCGAGGTCATCAGCGGCGGCAACTTCCACGGCGAGCCGCTCGCCTTCATTCTCGACTACCTCGCCATCGCCACGGCCGAGATCGCCTCCATCGCCGAACGCCGCATCTACATGCTGCTGCACGGCGACACCATCGGCGACCTCAAGGTGCCGCGCCTGCTCATGAGGGACACCGGCCTCAACTCCGGCTTCATGATTCCGCAATACACCGCCGCCGCCCTCGTCTCGGAGAACAAGGTCTTCGCCCACCCGGCCTCGGTCGACTCGATCCCCTCCTCGCTCGGCCAGGAGGACCACGTCTCCATGGGTTCCATCAGCGCCACCAAGCTGCTAGAGGTCGTCAAGAACACCGAGACCGTCCTCGCCATCGAGTTCATGTGCTCGGCCCAGGGACTCGAATTCCTCCGCCCTCTGAAGTCCGGAAACGGCGTCGAGGCGGCCTTCGCCGAGGTGCGCCGTTACATTCCCTTCGCCCAGGCCGACCGGCTCTTCCATAACGACGTCCAGACCGCGCTCGCCCTTGTCCGCAGCGAGCAGATCGCCAGCGCCGTAGAAAAAGCCGCCGGGCGTCTGCTGTAATTCGAATATCCGATCCGGTGATCCGCTTCCCACACACCCCGGCGCTTTGCGCCACCCCTCTCGAAAGGGATGCCCGCAGGGCGGGGTGTGTAAGGACGCCCGCCAACTGAATCGTCCCATGCCCAAGCCCAAGCCGCCCGTCATCCGCGCCCCCCGCGGCAACCAGCTCACCTGCCGCACGTGGGCCGCTGAGGCCGCGATGCGGATGCTGATGAACAATCTCGATCCCGAGGTCGCCGAGCGTCCCGCCGACCTCGTCGTCTACGGCGGCCGCGGCAAGGCCGCCCGCAACTGGCCGGCCTACCACGCCATCATCGCCTCGCTCCAGAAACTCGCGCCCGACGAAACGCTGCTCGTCCAGTCCGGCAAGCCGGTCGGCATCGTCCGCACGCACCCCGACGCGCCGCGTGTGCTCCTGGCCAACAGCAATATCGTGCCGAAATGGGCCACGCAGGAGATCTTCGATGATTTCGAGAAAAAAGGCCTGATGATGTTCGGCCAGATGACGGCCGGTTCGTGGATCTACATTGGCACGCAGGGCATCCTGCAGGGCACCTACGAGACCTTCGCCGAGGCCGGTCGCCAGCATTTCGGCGGCACCCTCGCCGGCCGGCTCTGCGTCACCGCCGGCTGCGGCGGCATGGGCGGCGCCCAGCCGCTCGCCATCACCATGGCCGGCGGCACCTGCCTGATTGCCGACGTGGACAAGTCGCGCCTGAAAAAACGCGTCCACGACCGCTATCTCGACGAGATCGCGCCCAACCTCGACGCCGCCATCGACCGCGCTGTCGGTTATGCGGCCGAAAAGAAGGCGCTCAGCGTCGGCGTCGTGGCCAACGCCATCGACCTGCTGGAACGGTTGCTCGTGCGAAAGATCTACGTCGATTCGCTCACCGACCAGACGAGCGCCCACGACCCGCTCGTCGGTTACGTGCCCGTCGGCTTCGATCTCAAGGCCGCCGCCGCGCTGCGCAAACGTGACCCCAAAAAATATCAGAAGCTCTCGCTCGCCTCGATGGGCCGCCACGTGAAGGCTATGCTCGCGCTCCAGCAGCGCGGGGCAAAGACCTTCGACTACGGTAACAACCTGCGCCAACACGCCTTCAATCAGGGCGTGAAGCGCGCCTTCGATTTCCCGGGTTTTGTGCCGGCCTACATCCGCCCGCAGTTCTGCCTCGGCCGCGGCCCGTTCCGCTGGGTGGCGCTATCTGGCGATCCAGCCGACATCGCCGCGACCGACCACGCCTTGCTGGATCTGTTTCCCCAGGATGAGGGCCTGCACCGCTGGCTGAAGCTGGCCGGCGAGCGCGTGGCCTTCCAGGGCCTGCCGGCGCGCATTTGCTGGCTTGGTCTGGGCGAACGCCACCAGGCCGGCCTCCTTTTCAACCGCATGGTCGCCGACGGCCGCGTAAAGGCGCCGATCGTCATCGGCCGCGACCACCTCGACTGCGGCTCGGTCGCCAGCCCAAACCGCGAGACGGAGGCGATGAAGGACGGTTCCGATGCCATCAGCGACTGGGCCATCCTCAACGCCATGGTCAACATCGCCAGCGGCGCGTCATGGGTCAGCTTCCACCACGGCGGCGGCGTGGGCATCGGTTACAGCCAGCACGCCGGGCAGGTCATCGTCGCCGACGGCACCCCGGAGGCGGCGGCCCGGCTCGAACGCGTGCTGACCAACGACCCGATGATGGGTGTCTTCCGCCACGCGGACGCCGGCTACGACCTTGCGCAGCAATGTGCCGACCGGTTGAATGTGCCCATTCCCATGAAGGTGGAGCGTGTTGCGCCCAACGCGCTGAGCGGCTTGAGGGCAAGTCGCTCCACCCTCCGAAAATGAGCCAGCTCCCCCACACCTCCGCCCCGCCCTGGCCGGGCGACACCCCGGCGGGACGTTTTGCGTCCACCATCCGCACCGACTCTTCCGAAGGTTGCACAGTCGCCCTGCTCGGCCTGCCGGATGATACCGGTGTGCGCCTGAATAACGGCCGCACCGGCGCCGCCGGCGGACCCAAGGCCTTCCGCGCCGCGCTCTCCCGCTACGGAGTCGCGGATTCCGCCAGCGGCTATCTGCCGCTCGTCTTCGACGCCGGCGACGTCATGCCGACCGGTTCGCTGGACAAGACCCATGAGCGCGTGACCACGGTCACCACGGCGCTGCTGGAGCGCGGACTGTTCCCCATCGCCATCGGCGGCGGGCACGACCTGACCTACCCGTTCGTCCGCGCCGTGGCCGCCCAACATCCCAAACTGGCTGGCGTTTATTTTGACGCCCACCTCGACGTCCGCGAAACCGCGGGTTCGGGCATGCCTTTCCGCCGGCTGGTTGAGGACTGCGGCGTCAGCGCCCTGCATCTGCACGGCTTCCGGCCGCTGGTGAATTCCCGTGAACACCTGGAGTGGTTCCACGCCCACGGCGGCCGAACGCATCCCGCGGGGGAAAAGGTCGCCCTGCCCAAGGCCAAGGATCTTTTCGTGAGCTTCGACCTCGATGTGCTTGATGCCGCGCACGCCCCAGGGGTCAGCGCACTCAATCCCGCCGGCTGGAACGTCCGCGAGGCCGAGGCCTGGGTCCGCGCCTGCGGCGCCGACCCCCGCGTGCACTGCTTCGACCTGATGGAACTCAACCCGGCCCACGACCCCGACGGACGGACGGCCCGCGTCGCCGCCCATCTGTTCCTGAGTTTCCTGCAGGGCTTCGCTTTGCGCAAGGCCTAGCCGTCAAGACCCGGAATTTATGGCCCCGAAGAGGCAAAAAAATCAGTGGCGAAGCGTTACCGTCATAGTGCGCCTATAGGCGCGCGGAACATTTGCTCGCAACGGACCGAGCCCTTTGTGACTTTTTGTGGTTAAACCGCCTTTCTGATGCCTCTCCTCATCCGCAACGCCCGCATCCTGACGCTCGGCCCCGGCACCCGCCCGCGTCGCGGCAAGGAGTTGGCCGACCTGAGCATCATTCCCGCCGGCGAGGTGCTCGTCACCGACGGCAAGATCGCCGCGGTCGGACCCAAGGTCGAAGCCCCGGCCGACGCCGAGATCATCGACGCCCTTGGTCGCGTGCTGATGCCGGGTTTCGTGGACTGCCACACGCATGCCTGCTGGGCCGGCGACCGCCTCGCCGAATGGGAGATGAAGCTGCGCGGCGTGCCTTATCTGGAGATCCTCAAGCAAGGCGGCGGCATCCATTCCACGGTCAAGGCCGTCCGCGAGGCGACGCAGAAGCAACTGGCGGCCAGCCTGCGCGAGCGCCTCGGCGCCATGCTCCGCGAGGGCACGACCACCGTGGAGGTGAAGAGTGGCTACGGTCTCACCACCGAGGCCGAGATGAAGATGCTGCGCGCCATCCGCCGCGCCGCCGCCGAGTGGCCGGGCACCGTCGTGGCCACCGCCCTGCTCGGCCATGCCTTCGAGGGCGAGCTCGACGACTACGCCCGGATGGTCGTCAAGGACATGCTGCCCGAGGTGTCGAAGGAATTTCCCGACATCGCGGTGGACGCCTATTGTGAGGAAGGCGCTTGGTCGGTCGACGCCTGCGTGAAATTCTTTGAGAAGGCCCGCAAGCACCACCCGATCCGCGTCCACGCCGACCAGTTCAACTCGCTCGGCATGATCCCCGAGGCCGTGCGCATGCACGCCCGCAGCGTGGACCACCTCGAAGCCTCGACCAAGAAGGACCTCATCGCGCTCGCCCAGTCACCCACCCTCGGCGTGATCTTGCCGTGCACCGGCCTGCACACCGACCAGCGCTTCATGCGCTCGCGCCTCTTCATCGAGCAGGGCGGCGCCCTGGCCCTGGCCACGAATTGCAACCCCGGCACCTCGCCGAGCCACTCGATCCCCCTGGCCATTGCGCTGGCCGTGCGCTTTTGCGGCCTGACCCCGGCCGAGGCCATCGTAGCCGCGACCGTCAACGCCGCCGCCGTGCTGAACCTGGGTGATCGCGGCACCATCGCCCCCGGCCAGCGGGCTGATCTCGTCCTGTTGCACCACAAGGACGAACGCGCCCTCGCCTACGAGCTCGGTGGCAACCCGGTGGCCACGGTCATCTGCGGTGGCGCGATTACCCGCTAAACAAACCACCGTTCGTACTGGAAGTCAGAATCTTGTAATATGGTTTGGTATAGGGACCGATCTACGCCGCCCCGCAGCGTGGCTTTGCCGGTGCCCTCATCCGCGCCCGCGGCGATGTCCAGTTAGGCCCTGGACTTGGTGGCCGCCTTTAAGGCAAGCCGTGCGTTTCACGTCCGCGCGAAGCCGCGCTGCCAGCGGGCCGATGTATTCTTTGCCGATTACATCACCGCGGAACTCTACCGGCGGGTGGGTTGGGCGAAATATGCCTCACGCGAGACCCTCGCCCGCTGGAATCCTGTGGCCGGCCGCTGAGTTTTCCCCCAAGCTGGCGCACACTTTTTATGAAAGACTTCATTGTGCGCGAAGCCCGTCTGGTCCAGCCCGGCAAGGCTGTGATCCCGGGCGATATCCTCATCCGTAACGGCACCATCGCCGCGGTCGGTCAGGTGGCCCCCCGCGACGCGGCCGGGGCCGCCGAGATCCCCGCCCGGGGCCGGCTCCTCACCCCGGGGATGATCGACCTGCATACGCACGGCATCGGGCGGAGCCTTTACGAGACCGGCGCCCAAGGCCTGCGGGAATGCGCCCGCGAACTCGGCCGGTTCGGCACCACGTGCGTGCTGCCGACCATCATTCCCCCGCCGACCGAGCTGACCTTCTCGCGGCTGCGGGAAATCTCCGCAGCCATCCCCTCCATCCAGGAAGTGAGCGTGCCGGGTCTCCACCTCGAGGGCCCCTTCATGGCCTGTGGCGGGGCCGCCTGCCCCACCCTGCCCGGCGACCTCGACCTGCTGGAAAAACTGCTCGCCGCCTGCGGCGGCCGCGTCACCGCGATGTCGCTCAGCCCCGACGCGCCCAACATCCTGCCGGTCATCCGCCGGCTCCGCGAGAAGGGCATCCGCGTCCTGCTCACCCACACCCGCGCCGACGCCGAGCAGACCGACGCCGCCATCGAGGCGGGCGCGACCCACGCCACGCATTTCTACGATGTGTTCTACGCCCCGGCGGAAAAGGATCCCGGCGTGCGGCCGGTCGGCGCCGTGGAATCCATCCTCGCCGACCCGCGCATGTCGGTCGACTTCATCGCCGACGGCGTGCATGTGCACCCCGCCGCCATCCGGGCCGCCCTCGCGGCCAAGGGCTGGCCGGGCCTCGTGCTGATCACCGACTCCAACATCGGCGCCGGCCTGCCCCCCGGGCAATACGACACGCCGTGGGGCTTCCAGATCAAGGTCGCCCCGGAGACCGCGGCCCGTCACGCCACCAACGGAACCTTGGCCGGCAGCGCGCTCACCATGGACCGCGGCATGGCCAACCTGCTCCGCTGGCTCAAGCTCCCGCCCGAGCAGGTCTGGGCCATGGGCACGCTGAATCCCGCCCGCATCCTCGGCCTGGCCAAGAAGGGCGTCCTCGAGCCCGGCGCTGACGCCGACCTCGTCCTGTGGGACGAAGGCCTGCAGGCCGCCATGACTTGGGTCGGCGGCCGCCTGGTCTACACCCGCTCCGCCTGACCCATGGCCAAGATTCTCGTCACCGGCGCCGCAGGCTTCATCGGCAGCCATACCGTCGAACAGTTGCTCGCCGGCGGACACACGATTTGTGGCGTGGACAATTTCCGGACTGGCAAGCCGGACAATCTGGCGCCCTTCCTTCCAGTGGAGAGCTTTCACTTCAAGGAACTGGACGCCGCCGCCGCGGGAAATCTCGATGTGGCCGCCCGCGAGTTCCGACCCGATGCCATCATCCACCTAGCCGCGCTCGTCAGTGTGCCGGAGAGCATCGCCAACCCGGCCGAGAACGACCGGCTTAACTTCCAGGCCACGCGCCTCGTGGCCGAGGCCGCCCGGGCCCACGGGGTAAAACGGATCGTCTTCGCCTCCAGCGCCGCCGTCTACGGCGCCAATCCCCACCTCCCCCTCGCCGAGGAAGCCGCGTGCATCCCGCTGAGTCCCTATGGGTCCGCGAAGCTCGCGGCCGAGCAACTCCTGCTCGACCTGGCCCGCAACCATGGGGTGATGGTCCGCTGCCAGCGCTACTTCAATGTCTTCGGCCCGCGGCAGGACCCGTCGTCCCTCTACTCCGGGGTCATCTCGCTTTTTCGCGATCGTCTGATCAAGCACACGGCGCCGATGATCCATGGTGATGGGGAGCAGACCCGGGACTTCATATACGTTGGTGACGTCGCGCGGGCCAACGTGATCGCTGCCACGGGCGACGAGATCCGGACTGGCGTCGCCAACATCTGCACCGGTCGCGCCGTGTCGCTCAACACCCTCTATTCCACTCTAAGCCGCGTCCTCGGCCGGGGGTTGGCCCCGACCCACGGACCGGCGCGCGAAAGCGACATCCGCCATTCGCTGGGCAACCCGGCCAAAGCTCGACGCGAGTTAG